>SXGR01517679.1_pt1 | contig 15480 bp, 14 predicted proteins | sample 3174711 | NCBI WGS metagenome assembly SXGR01 (sample SAMN11356860, study PRJNA531348) | freshwater metagenome | isolation source: freshwater sample F1-60 | place: China: Fuxian Lake, Yuxi | collected 2017-12-25
CGTTTCTCGGCAACCTGGATGTCGCGCGCACTCCAGAGCACCGCGCACGCGCGGAGTTCCTGCGCGCGCTGGCCGAGCGACTGCGCCCGTCAGGCGCGAGGGTGCGTTTCGAGGATGCCAGGGGCGTTCCCGCGGCCGAGCAGCGCGAGATCATCCAGCGCAGTCGTGTGAACCTGTCGGCGGCTGTGGCTTGTGATGCCGGGGCCGAGCGCAGCTGGGGGCTGCCCGAGCGCTGCTACGGGGTGCCAGCCTGCGGCGGATTCCTGCTGTCGGACGAGCGCCGGCACGCGCAGGACGATTTCGCCACCGACGAATGGGCCACGTATGCGAATCTCGACGATTGCGTCGCGAAGATCCGCGGCTTTGTCGAGAACCATGCGAATACCCGGGCGATCGCCGAACGCGGCCATGCGCGCGTGATGCGCGATCACCTTTACCGGCACCGCGCGGCGCGGCTGCTAGACTTCGCTGAGGATGTACGAAGAGCCCGCTAGTGTCGGTGCGCGAGGGTGTCCCCGCATACTCGTGATTCGCCGCGACAATATCGGCGATCTTGTCTGCACGACGCCACTCCTCGAAGCATTGCGCGTGGCGCGGCCGAATGCCTGGATCGCCGTATTGGCGAACACCTACAATTCGGAAGTACTTTCCAGAAATCCTTCGGTAGATGCGGTGTACACCTACGAAAAGCTCAAGCACCGTAGCAGTCCGTTTCTGCGTCTTGTGCTCGATCGACTCCGCTTGACATCTGAACTTCGACGCAAAGCGCTGGATTGCGTTCTGGTCCCCGCTCCAGCGCCGCAAACCCTGAAGCTGGCGGGCAGCATCAAGGCTCGCAGCATCGTTTCCGCCGACCCGATGGACCAAAGACATGAAGTCGAGCGGACGCATGCACTCGGCGCGTCGTTGGGCGTGATCGGAACCCCTGGGCCGATGCGGATCTATCCCGATCCGGCCCTGGTCAGCGTGCTGAGGGAGCGCATTCGACCCGGCCCGCTGGTTGCTGTTCATCTCAGCGCGCGGCGGCCTGCGCAGAAGTGGCCTGTCGAGCGATACGCGACCTTTGTCAGGGAGGTTTCTCGAAGGGCGCGTGTGATGCTGCTCTGGTCTCCGGGTGCTGCTTTCGACGCACAGCATCCCGGTGACGACAGTGCGGCCGAACATTTGCGCCAGATGCTCGGCGGGCAGTCCGTAGATGCCGTTCCGACCCCCGATCTCGCGACGCTTGTCGCGGCACTGTCGCTATCCCGGTTTGTTGTCTGTCCAGATGGTGGTGCGATGCATATTGCAGCGGCGCTTGGGAAACCGATAGTTGCGCTGTTTGGCGATTCAGTCGTGCACCGGTGGCGCCCGTGGAGTGTCGATCATCGCGTCGTAAGACCGACTTCGGGAGACCTCCGTGATCTACAGGTTGAGTCGGTCCTTGCTGCGCTCGACGAACTTGCCGAACATTAGAATTTCCAATCTATGCTCGCCCAAATCAGGAAGATAGGTAATCCGATCGAGGTCGCGTTTCTCTTGGCGCTGTGCCTCTTCCTGCCACTGCTGGAGGCCCCCAAGAACCTTGCGTGGCTGGGATTCGCTGGCGTCTGGTTCGTCAACCGGATTCGCAATCGCAACTTCGGTGGCTGCTGGGATAAATGGGACACGTTGATCGCTATATGGATCGGCTCGGCCCTGCTCTCCGCGGCATTTGCAGGTCTGCACCGTAGCGAGTGGGGTGGGTCGCTCGATCTGGTGCGGTACGCGAGCGTGCTCTGGCTCGTCAAACGTGGCCGCTACTCGGCCAGGGTGCTGACATGGGCGCTAGGTACGCTTGTAATTTCGACGCTGGTCGGACTGCTTGTGGGCCATGCTCGACTCTGGGGAGGGTTGGGCAAGAGCGGGACATTGCAGTTGCATTCGGTTGGTCATGTGAACCATACGGCAATCTATCTGGCGATCATGCTTGGCATGTTTGCGTCCTGGATTTTCGCCAGATGGCAAGCTTGGAACGTGGCCGTTCGAATTGCCGCGCTGTGCGTGTTTGTCGTAATGCTTGGATCCCTGGTGATGACATCAAGCCGTGCCGCCGTGGTTGCGGGGTTGTTTCTCGTGCCTCTACTCGGAGCGGCTTGGTGGAGAAGATGGAGGGCGCCCCTTTTTGCCAGCCTTGTGATTACGGGATTGCTGATCGCAGGCTTGGTCGGATTTGGCGCCGATGTTGTTCGCAAGCAACTGCACAATGCGGCAACCGACAACGTCCTCGCATACCGTGACGGCGTGTGGAGAATGGGATACGAAGCGTGGCGGCGCTATCCGGTGTTCGGCGTAGGTATGGACAACTTCAGCCTGATCACGCATGACGTTGTCAAGCAGTGGCGCCTGGATGCGGGCAAAACCTACGATCCTGCACGTTATATTCGTTTTCCGCACGGTCACAGCCTGTATGTAAACACGCTTGCAGAACGCGGGGCTTTCGGACTGGCAGCACTGGGATTTGTTCTTATTGCCTGGTTTACTTTGCTAGTGCGCAATCTACCCAGATCCGGTGACGAGGAGCTCGATTCGATCCTGTGGGGCGGGGCGGCCAGCGCCTGGGTTGTGACCGTGGTGGTGGGTGTCGTGAATACGACCCTGCATCACGAGCACGGCATATTGGCCGTTTTGCTGCTTGGCTTGTGGCTGTGCAGGCTAAGTGTGCGGCACGAAGAGGGCTAGGACTGAATACTTGCTGCCGTCTCACGCCTGAGCAACTCTCACCGGTACGACCATACGAGAATTGCCCTGATGACGGCGATGATTGCGGAACACATCATCCAGTCGGGTATTCCAGCGCGGGTTGCCATGCGGTCCCCGATAGGCCGCGGGGTTGAACCGGGAGTGGTGCTGCAAGTGGCTGCGCAGGCCCTTGTTCTCCAGCGGCTCCTAGATCTGCGTCACGCCCGCCCCCGGGGCCGTCACCGTGCCTGAACACGCGGTGCTCGGTATCGCTCTTTCCGGCACGCACGCTGAACCACTGGATCCATGGCTCGACGTGCTCGTAGACCGACTCGGAAGAGGTGGGGGCGTAACGCTCGACAAACTCGAAATTCCGCTCGAGTAGGAGTAAGTAAGCCATCGGTGGCGTGACATCGATCACAGAGCGGATCAAGGCTTATTCGCTATAATCAAATACTTATGAGCGGGAAGCAGATTGACGTCGTACTCGTGAACCCGGGCAGCCTGCGCGCGGTGTACCAGGATCTCGGGCGCAGCTTCTCGGCGATCGAGCCGCCTTCGTTGGCGGGGCTGTTTGCGACCTATCTCCGACGCAAGGGCTTGTCGGTGCAGATCGTGGATGCGCCGGCGCAAAACCTCGATCCGGCACAGGCTGCGCAAGTTATTCATGACAACTTCGATCCGGTACTGACGGTCGTCGTCGTCTATGGTTTCCAGCCTTCGGCCTCCACGCAGAACATGCCCGCCGCGGGCGAGACCTGCCGCGCGCTCAAGGAACTCGATGCGGGCCACCGCATCATGATGACCGGCACGCACCCGGCTGCGTTACCCGAGCGTACGTTGCGCGAGGAGTCCGTCGATTTCGTCTGCGACCGCGAGGGCCCGGACACCATCCTCGCGACGGTACTCGCGCTGAAGGGAAAAGCCTCGAGCTTCCGTGGCATTCCCAGTCTCTGGTATCGCGTCGGCGGCGTCCTCATGTCGAATCCGGCGGGCGAGCTCATGGATAACCTCGACACCGACATGCCGGGAGTTGCCTGGGACCTGCTGCCGATGGAGAAGTACCGCGCGCACAACTGGCACTGCTTCGAGCACATTGGCCAACGCCAGCCCTATGCGTCGCTGCACACCAGTCTCGGATGTCCCTACAAATGCACTTTCTGCTGCATTAACGCGCCATTCGGCAAGCCTTCGTACCGGCTGTGGTCGCCGGAAACCGTGATCGAGGACATCGGTGTCCTTGTCGAGCAGTACGGCGTGAAGAACATCAAGTTCGTCGACGAGATGTTCGTCCTGAATAAAAACCATGTCTTCGGCATCTGCGACCGCATCATCGAGCGCAGCTACGACCTCAACATCTGGGCTTACGCGCGTGTGGACACCGTGAAGGACGAGTTCCTCGACCGGCTGCGACGCGCCGGCGTGCGCTGGCTCGCGCTCGGCATCGAGTCCGGGTCGAAGCACGTGCGTGACGGCGTCGAGAAGGGGCGCTTCGGCGCCACAGAGATCATGAAGGTGGTGCGCAAGATTCAGGACGCGGGGATCAACGTCATCGGGAACTACATCTTCGGCCTGCCCGACGATACTCATGAAACGATGCAGGAGACGCTGGACCTTGCGCTGGAGGCGAATTGCGAATTCGCCAACTTCTATTGTGCGATGGCGTACCCGGGGTCAAAGCTCTACGATCTTGCACTGAAGAACGGCTGGACGCTGCCGCAATCGTGGATCGGCTATTCGCAGCACAGCTACGAAACTCATCCGCTGAGAACGGACACGCTGCAAAGCGCAGACGTGTTGCGCTTCCGCGACGAGGCGTTTCAGAGGTACTTCGCCAGCCCCTCTTACCTCGGCCTCGTCAGGCGCAAGTTCGGCGAAGAAGTCGTCGCGCATGTCCGCGAGATGTCCGCGGTGGGGCTCAGGCGCAGATTGCTTGAAGTTCCGGCGCCAGCATGATCATCACGCGCACCCCGTTCAGGGTGTCATTTTTTGGTGGAGGCACGGACTACCCGCTCTGGTATCGGCAGCACGGCGGCGCGGTGCTGGCGACCACCATCGACAAGTATTGCTACATCACCTGCCGCTACCTGCCGCAGTTCTTCGAACACAAGCACCGCATCGTGTATTCGCACATCGAGAACGTGCGCGAAGTCTCCGAGATCAGGCACCCGGCGGTGCGTGCCGTGCTCGGCTGGAAGGACGTGCAGCGCGGACTGGAGATCCACCATGACGGCGACCTGCCGGCGCGTTCGGGGCTCGGGTCCAGTTCATCGTTCACTGTTGGACTGCTGCATGCGCTGAGTGCGCTCGAGGGTCGCTACGTCACCAAACAGGAACTCGCATCACAGGCAATCCATGTCGAGCAGGACGTGATCCGCGAGATCGTCGGCTCGCAGGACCAGGTGTCGGCCGCTTTCGGCGGATTCAATCGCATCGAGTTCCGGCCGGACGACTCATTCATCGTTGACCCGGTGGTGCTGCCGAAGGGCCGGCTGGATGCGCTGCAGGAGAGGCTTCTGCTCTGCTTCACCGGGCTGTCGCGAAACGCGCCCGACGTTGCGAAATCGAAAATCGAAAACTTTACGGCGCGCGCGCCGGCGCTGGAAGCGATGCGCCGCATGGTGGACGAGGCGATCGGCATATTGCGCGACCCGGCAAAGCCGCTGGACGCATTCGGCGCACTGCTCGACGAAAGCTGGAAACAGAAGCGGGGGCTGTCCGACAAGGTGTCCACGCCACTGATTGACGACTTCTATGCGCGCGCGCGCAGGAAGGGTGCGACCGGCGGCAAGCTACTCGGCGCGGGGGGCGGCGGATTCCTGTTGCTTTTCGCCGAGCCGGACGCCCACGCCGGAATCAGGGAAGAGCTGGCCGGCCTTGTGCACGTACCGATGCGCTTCGAATCGGAAGGCAGCAAGCTGGTGCTGTACCAGCCGAGCGGCCTATGACAGTCGAACGCGTCTACGTGGCGGGTCACGAGGGCCTCATCGGGTCGGCGCTGGTTCGCGCGTTGTCGGACTCGGACCTGGTGCTTCGCACGCACAGGGAACTGGACCTATGCGATGAGCATGCCGTGAGCGGTTTTTTCGAAGCTGTCCGGCCGCAGTATGTGCTGCTCGCCGCCGGCAGGGTCGGCGGCATCGTCGCCAATCGCGACCGTCCTGCCGACTTCCTTGCCGAGAACCTCGCCATTCAGTCGAACGTGATGCGGGCCGCGCACCGCTGCGGCGCGAAGCGGCTGATCTTTTTCGCTTCTTCGTGCATGTATCCCCGAGAGTGCGCACAGCCGATGGCGGAAGAGGCGCTGCTCACAGGCAGGCCCGAGCCCACCAGCATCGCATACGCAGTGGCAAAGCTCGCCGGCATGGAGCTGTGCCTTTCGCTCAACCGCCAGCATGGCGGGCAGCGTTTCGTACCCCTGATCCCCAACAGCGTCTACGGTCCGAATGACGACTTCGAACCGTCCACCGGGCACGTGTTGTCCTCGCTGCTCGGGCGTTTTCACGCCGCAAAGACGCGCGGCGACCGCGCGGTGACGTTATGGGGATCGGGCACACCGCGCCGCGAGTTCCTGCACGCAGATGATCTCGCGCGTGGCTGTGTCGCGCTGCTGGATGCGGACCTTTCCGCGACCAGGATGCCGCTGAACGTCGGGCCGGGCGAGGATGTTTCCATCGCGGAACTCGCCGCAATAGTGAAGGACATCGTTGGCTACCAGGGCGCGATCGAGTGGGATCGCACGAAGCCGGATGGCGCCCCGCGAAAACTGCTCGACAGCGCGCGCATGCGTGCCTTCGGCTGGAAGCCCGCTGTGCCGCTGGCGGAGGGCATTCGCCGCACCTACCAGTGGTACCTGGAACGCGAGAGGATCGCGGCGTGAAGCGATACGACTACTCTGGTCCGGGATTCGACGCCTGGAAGCCGCGCCTTGCGGGGTACGGGAAGGCGTTCCTCGTCGAGCTCTTCCGCCGCATGCTTCGCATCCGCGAGATCGAGCTCGAGATCGAGCGTCGCTATCGCCAGGACCACATGAAGACCCCGATCCACCTCGTGATCGGCCAGGAAGCGACCGCCGTCGGCTGCTGCGCCGCGATGCACGTCGAAGACCTCGCCTACTCCAGCCATCGCACGCACGGTGTCTACCTTGCCAAGGGCGGCGACCTCAAAGCGATGCTCTCCGAGATGCACTGCCGCATCGATGGCTGTGCCGGCTCGCGCGGCGGTTCCATGCACCTCATCGATTTCAAGGTCGGCATGGCCGGCACATCCGCGATTGTCGCAGGATCGGTGCCCATCGCTACCGGGGCCGCATTGGCAGCGAAGATGCAGCGCGCCGACCGTGCGGTCGCCGTGTTCTTTGGCGAGGCCGCGACCGAGGAGGGCGTGGTGTCGGAATGCCTCAACTTCGCCGCGCTGAAGCGCCTGCCGATGGTGTTCTTCTGCGAGAACAACTTCTATTCTGTGCAGTCGCCGCTGTCCGAGCGCCAGCCCGAGCGCGACCTCGCGCGCTGGGCCGAGGCGCATGCGATGCGCGCGGTGCGCGTCGACGGCATGAACGTGCTCGATGTCCACGAGGCCGCCAAGGAGGCTTTCGCGCGCGCGAAGAAGGGCGAGGGTCCGAGCTTCATCGAAGCGCGCGTGTACCGCTACCGCGCCCACGGCGGCAATGGCGACGACAGCGCGACGGGCTACCGCGACGTCGCCGAGCGTGAGGCCTGGGAGCAGCGTTGCCCGGTTGAAGGTCTGTACGGCCTGCTGAAGGACGCCGGCATGCTGGATGCAGCGAAGCGCAAGGCAATGCACGCCGAGATCGTTGCCGAGACACTGGCGGCTTTCGAGCATGCGCTGGCGGCGCCGCACCCGGTCGAAGCCGACCTTTACACGCACGTCTACGCGGATTAGCCGAGCGCGAGAAGAAAACATGGCCTGGGACGAAAGCCTCGTCAATTCGCTGGTCTACGACGCACCCGATCCGAAGGAAGGCCGGGTGCTGCCTTACGCGAAAGCGGTGAACGAGGCACTGGACCTCGCGCTCACGCACGACAAGGGCGTGTTCGTATACGGACAGGGTGTGGACGACCCCAGCGCCATGTTCGGTTGCACCAAAGGTCTCAAGGAAAAGTTCGGCAACGAGCGCGTATTCGATACGCCGGTCGCGGAAGAAAGCATGACCGGCATTGGCACCGGCGCGGCGATGAACGGCATGCGTCCGTTCTACATGCACAACCGGCCCGACTTCATCCTGCTGACCATGAACCAGCTGGTGAACCACGCGTCTAAGTACCACTACATGGACAACGGCCTGACTACCGTGTCCATGGTGGTCTGGGCGGCAATCGGGCGCGGCTGGGGCTCGGGCTCGCAGCATTCGCAGGCGATCCAGGGGCTGCTGCTCGGCGCGCCGGGCCTGAAGATTGTCATGCCGAGCACGCCATACGACGCCAAGGGCCTCACACTCGCGGCGATCGCGGACAACAACCCGGTGCTGATATTCGAGCACCGCTGGCTGATGCGGAAGGACGGCATCGTGCCCGAGGGCCTCTACACCGTGCCGATCGGCAAAGGCATCGTGCGCAGGCCAGGCAAGGACCTCACCATCGTCGGCGCTTCACATGCCATCGAGCTCGCAGCGCAGGCCGCGGCCGCGCTTGCGAAGGAGGGCATCGACTGCGAGGTGATCGACCTGCGCACGGTGAAGCCGCTGGACGAACCCCTCATCGAAGCCTCTCTGGCGAAGACCGGACGGCTGATGGTAGTCGACACCGGCTGGATGATGGGCGGGGTGTGCGCCGAGATCGGTTGCCTCGCCGCCGAGAAGTGGTTCCGGCACCTGAAGGGGCCGGTGCGCCGCGTCGGGTTGCCCGACGTGCCGTCGCCGGCGGGATTCGCATTGGAGCAGTTCTACTACCCGGACGCCAACCGGATCGGCGCCATCGCGCGGGAGATGTGCAAGTAATGTTCTACGACCTTGCAAGCAGCACCTGGGGCAAAGAAGAGATTGACGCGATGCAACGCGTCATCGCCGGCGGCATGTTCACCATGGGTGAGAACGTCCGCGCCTTCGAGACGGCATTCGCGAATAAATTCGGCGTGAAGCACGCGCTGATGGTCGGTTCCGGCTCCGCTGCGAACCTGGTCGGCGTCGGCGCACTGTTCTACGCCAAGGACCGGCCGCTCTCACGCGGCGACGAAGTGATCGTTCCTGCGATCTCCTGGTCCACCACTTACTATCCGTTGCAGCAGTACGGCCTGCGGCTGCGTTTTGTCGACGTCGAGCTCGACACCCTCAACTTCGACGTCTCAAAGCTCGAGGCTGCGCTGACGCCGAGGACGCGCATGGTCATGGCGGTCAGCATCCTGGGAAACCCCTGCGCCCTGGATGTCATGCGCGCGTTCTGCGACAGGCACGGCCTCATCCTCTTCGAGGACAACTGCGAGTCGATGGGGGCAACGCTCGGCGGCAGGCAGTGCGGCACTTTCGGCGACATCGGCACGTTCAGCACTTTCTTCTCGCACCATATCTCGACCATGGAGGGCGGGGTGGTGGTGACCGACAACACCGATCTCTTCCATGTCGCCAAGAGCCTGCGTGCGCACGGCTGGACGCGCGACCTGCCTGCGGACACGAAGATCTACGATCGCCGCGAGGACGATTTTTACGAGGCCTACCGCTTCATCCTGCCGGGCTACAATGCCCGGCCGTTGGAGCTGTCCGGAGCCATCGGTATAGAGCAGTTGAAGAAGCTGGATGGTCTGATCGCCACGCGGAGAAAGAACGCTGCGCTGTTCGTCAAGCTGATGAAAGGGGACGAGCGCTTCATCATCCAGCGCGAGCATGGGCAGAGCTCCTGGTTCGCATTCACGGTAATCCTCAATCCGAAGCTGCCGATCGACCGCGCCAGGGTCATGACCGCGCTCAAAACCGCGGATATCGGCTACCGCATCATCACCGGCGGAAACTTTCTCCGGCATGACGTCATCAAGTACTTCGACTACGACACGGTCGGCGAAATCGTCAACGCCAACATCGCACACGACCGGGGCTTCTTTGTCGGCAACCATCCGCACGACATTACGCCGCAGATCGAGCGCCTGCGCGAAGTCCTCGACAAGGCCGCACACTGATGGAGGCGGTGGTGCTCGCCGGTGGTTTCGGCACGCGACTGCGATCTGTCGTCAGCGACGTACCGAAGCCCATGGCGCCGGTCAACGGGCGGCCCTTCCTCGAGCTGCTGTTCGAATACTGGATCGCGCAGGGCGTGCAGCGCTTTGTCCTGTCTGTAGGCTATCTTGCCGAGAAAATCTCGGCGCACTTCGGTACCTCTTGGCACGGTGCAGGTATCTCGTATGCACATGAAAGCACGCCCCTGGGTACCGGCGGGGGGCTGCTGCTGGCCGCTGCCGCGGCACAGGGCGACGAGCTGCTGGTACTCAATGGCGACACGTTTTTCCAGGTCGAGCTTGTGGCTCTGGCTGCCTTCCACCGGAAACGGCAGGCAGACTGCACCTTGTCGCTGTTCCGTACCGGGGATACCGAGCGATACATGGGCCTGCGCACCGCGGACGACGGCCGGATCCTCGAGTTATCGGCGTCGCGGGGCGGGCTCGCCAACGGTGGCGTCTACATGTTCCGGACCGCTGCATTACGGCTGCTGCCATGGAAACCCGGTGAGCGCTTGAGTCTCGAGGCAGATATGCTGTCGCACGGACTTGCCAGCGACTGGCGCATCTACGGCCGCGAATGCGGCGCGACATTCATCGATATCGGCGTGCCGGAAGACTATGGACGCGCCGCGGAGGTATTGAAGCAGTGATCACGGACTGGTCGGGAATCCTGAAGGAAAACCTTGCGGCTTCGATCCGGGCAAAGGAGGACATGCTCGGGGACGCCACGCAGATGGGCGTCTTCGCACGCGCCACCGAGGCAGTGGTGCAGCGCTACAAGGGCGGCGGCCGGCTTTACATCGCCGGGAACGGCGGTTCGGCGGCCGACGCACAGCACCTAGCGGCCGAATTCATCAGCAAGCTTGCGCGCGAGCGGGCGCCGCTGCCCGCCGAAGCGCTGACGACCGACACCTCCACGCTCACCGCGATCGGTAATGACTACGGCTTCGAGCAGGTGTTCGCCCGCCAGATCGCGGGCAAGGCGACCGCGAAGGACGCGTTCCTTGCCATTACCACCTCCGGCGTCTCCCCCAACATCCTGCGCGCGCTGGAGCAGTGCCGGAAGCAGGGCGTCCTCAGCGTGCTCTTCACCGGACGCGACGGCGGGCCGGCGAAAGCGCTGGCGGACTATTGCGTCATCGCCCCCGGGCCGAACACCAACAGGATCCAGGAAGTGCACATAGTTCTCGCGCACTCGCTGTGCGAGTCGGTCGAAAAGGCGGTGTTTGGATGAGCGTGAAAATCCTTGTCACCGGCGGCGCCGGTTACCTCGGTTCGATCATGGTGCCGGACCTGCTCGAGGCGGGCCATGACGTCACCGTGTTGGACAGTTTCATGTACAAGCAGGCGAGCCTTTCGCATGTCTGCCACCACCCGAAATTCCATGTCGTCAAGGGCGACATCCGCGTCGAGTCCGCGGTCCTGCCGCTGCTCAAGCAGGCCGATGTGGTGATCCCTCTGGCGGCGCTGGTCGGCGCACCGATCTGCAACCAGGATCCGGTGGGCGCGACCACCACGAACCACGATGCCATCCTGATGATGCTGAAGCACCTGTCGAAGTCTCAGATGGTGCTCATGCCCACCACGAACAGCGCCTATGGCAGTGGCGACCAGAACAACTTCTGCACCGAGGAATCGCCGCTGAAGCCGATCTCGCGCTACGCGATCGAGAAGGTCGAGATCGAGAGGCACCTCCTGCAGCACCCGAACGCGATCAGTTTCCGGCTGGCGACGGTATTCGGCATGTCGCCGCGCATGCGCATCGACCTTCTGGTGAACGACTTCACCTACCGCGCGGTGTACGACCGCTTCGTGGTGCTCTTCGAAAGTTCCTTCAAGCGGAACGACATCCATGTGCGCGACGTGTCGCGGGTATTCCAGCACGGCATCGCGAACATCGCCGCGATGCGCGGCCAGATCTACAACGTCGGCCTGTCCGACGCCAACGTCTCGAAGAAGGAGCTGTGCGAGGCGATAAAGAAGCAGTTGCCGGAGTTCGTCTTCATCGACGCGCCGGTGGGGAAGGATCCCGACCAGCGCAACTACATCGTGTCGAACGCCAAGGTGGAAGCCACGGGCTTCAGGCCGAAGTTCTCGCTCGATGCGGGAATTGCCGAGCTCATCAAGGGCTACCGCATGATGAAGAACACTCTGCACGGCAACGTCTAGTCGTAGCGCGTCGTCAGGTAGCGCAGGATGCTGCGCAGATGCCAGACCAGGTACTTCGGGTTGCGGTGGCTGGTCCTGCGCGCGTCGTGCACGACCGTGGCTGTGGGAACCAGGCGGATGTCGTAGCCGCGCAGGCGCAGGCGCCGACACAGGTCGATGTCCTCGTAATAAAGGAAGTATCGTTCGTCGAAGCCGCCGACCGCTACAAACGCGCTGCGCTTTACGAGCATGAACATGCCGGCTACCCAGTCCGGGGACCAGCTTGACGCTGTCTCTGGATATTCTCGCGCGGGGCCGAGCCCTAGTCCTTTGCTCGCGAGGCTGAGGAACGTCGGAAACCGGCGTGCGTTGTTCTCGATTTCTCCCGAGGGAGCCAGCACGCGAGGCGCCACCAGCCCGACCCGTTCGGGCTTTGCCGCTTCCAGCAGCGCCGGGAAGGGATCCTGCGGCAAACGCACGTCCGGATTGAGGATGCAATACAGATCGTCGCCGGAACGCCTCAACGCCTGGTTGTGGTTCGCGCCAAAGCCGAGCCTTTCCGGGTTCCGGATGATTTCCACGGACATGCCATGGCCCGCAGGTTCGTCCTCGGGCAAGTTCAGCGTCAGGATCACTCTCAGGTCGTCTCGGCGCAATGCGGCGAGGTCGTGCAGCAGGCCGGCCACGAGCTCGCCCTGCAGGTGGCTGACGATGGAGACGGTGATCACGCGGCGAGCCGCTCCATGCGGGCGATCAGGGCGCGCGCTCGATCTACCAGCGCCGCATGGGAAAACTGCTCAAGGTGCGCAGCCGCGGCGACACGTGGATCGGGGCGCGGCTGTCCGGCAAGGATTGCATCGAGCAACTCCCCGAACCCTGTCCCTCCGTCCTCTCGCGGATCACGATAGAGAAAGCCCGATTTCCCATGCACCATGGTCTCGGTGAAGGGCGGGGCGCGTGGCGCCAGCACAGGGGTTCCGCACATCTGCGCCTCCAGCACGTTCAGGCCCAGTGCCTCCTTGTCCGGCAGGCCGGCGAGCAGGTAGTCGAGCCGGGGATAGATGTCATGGACATTGCGCTGGTAACCCCAGAAGCGTACCCGATTGCCCAGCGGCGCCAGCGCACGCCGGATGTCGCGCACCTGCGCATAGCCCCCGTTGCCGAAAATCTCCAGGCGCACTCCTTCCTGGCGCACGAGTACCGGCGCGATATGCGAAAACAGCAGCGGAAACTGCTTGATCGTCGACAGCAGCGAAACGACGCCAAGCGTCAAGCCGCCGCTTTTCGTGAATGTTGGCCGCTTGCGAAAAGGCTCGGCCAGAGGCTCAAGCGCACCGAGCAGCACGTCGCGAAGTTTCTTGCGATCCCAGTGGTATGGCGAGCGGGCGACGACGGGCAGGCGATTGCCGCGCTGCGCCTCGGCGGTTCCGTACATGGGCTCGGGGTACAGGTGCGAAATGCCGGCCTGGCGCAGCAACTCGATGCAGTACCGCGAAACGGTCACCGCGAGGTGGCAGTGTCTCACGCCCTCCGCGCCGCGGCCGCTGGTGATGGGCAGGTGCGAGAACTCGACCAGCCTGTGGGCTTGCAGCATCCTTGTCTTCGTCGCCATGCTCAGCGCGCTTTGCGAGACCACCAGCGCGCCCCGTTCCGGCAGCCGTGCGGACAGCTCGGCTTCGTCCGCGACGCGCAATACCTCAACCCGCTCGCCCGTAAGGTCGTCCCAGAGCCGGTTTTCCGGGTGCGCGTAGAGCGAGACGCGTGCGCCCGCGGCCGCGAATGCACGCGTCAACGAGTGCGTATACACCTCGCCGCCGCCCGTCAGTTCCTGCAAGTTCAGGTGGTGGATATGAAGCATCGGCAAGCGTCTGAGGACTGCACGGCGATTATAATCGCCGCGCCTTGAAAGTCCTCGTCATCAAGCGCGACAAGCTGGGAGACATGCTGCTTACCACGCCGCTGCTCGCGCATCTCAAGGCGAGCCGGCCCGATGCGCAGTTGCACCTGCTTGCGAACGACTACAACGCCTGGGTCGTGGCGGGGACCGCGGATGTCGACCATCTCTGGGTGTACCGGCGCGTGCGCCACGGCGGGCGCGTCAGTTTTTCCGCCGCGATCGACTGGCTGCGCCAGACGCGTCTCCTGCGACGCGAACGCTACGACTGGGTCATCGTCGCCAACGGCGACGAATCGCATCGCGCGATCAAGCGCGGGCTTGCGCTGCGGGGCATGCACACGGTCGCCTATTGCGCTCAGGTTTCTGCGTACCCGGCGTTGAGCCATCCGCTTGCACCGAACCGCGCGGCCCACGAAATGGACCGCCTGCTCGCGATGCTGGCGCCGCTGGGCATTCCCCTGCCGGCATCCCCGATTGCGCCGCGATACGTCCTGCCGCGGGCCTCGGCGGATTTCGCAGCGCGCTGGCTTGCGGAACGCGGCCTTGCCGCTGACAAGTACGTCGTGCTCGGCCTCGGCGCGCGCAGGCCGAAGAAGCAGCCTTCCACGGAGCAGGTTCTACGCTGGAGCACGCGCCTCAAGACGAGCCATGGCCTCGATACGGTGTTCATGTGGACGCCGGGGAAGTCCGACGATCCACACTACCCGGGGGACGACGCGACCGCGCAGCCGGTGCTGGACGCCGGCTTGCCTCACATCCACCCGCACCGCGGGCCGCTGCAGGAAGCGCTGGGCCTGGTGTGGGGTGCCCGCGTAAGCATCTTCCCGGACAGCGGCCTGATGCATTTCGCCGCCGTAAGTCCCGGCGGCGTGCTCGGGCTGTTTGCCGAAACCGATGTCTCGCCAAGCCCCGTGCAATGGGCGCCGCGCGGTATGCGCGCCCACTGGCTCGACGCGCCGAAAAGCGTCACCGAGCTTACCGACGACGCGGTTTTCGAGCGCATCGGGCAGCTACTCGCCTAGCGTAAAATCCGCGCATGTTGCTCGTTACCGGTGGCGCCGGGTTCATCGGCTCGAACTTCGTTCTTTCCGCGATTGCCGGAACGGGCGAGCCGATCATCAACCTGGACAAGCTGACGTATGCGGGGAACCTCGCCAATCTCACCGCGTTGCGTGGCGACGGGAGGCACGTTTTCGTTCAGGGTGACATCGGCGATCGCGAGCTTGTGCGCAAGCTTCTCGCCGTGCATCGTCCCCGCGCGATCCTGCATTTCGCCGCGGAGAGCCACGTGGACCGCTCCATCCATGGCCCGGGCGATTTCGTCCAAACCAATGTCGTCGGTACATTCAGCCTGCTCGAGGAAGCGCGTGCATACTGGTCTGCGCTGAGCCTCGCTGACAAGGACGCCTTCCGCTTCCTGCATGTCTCGACCGACGAGGTGTATGGCTCGCTTGGTCCTCTCGATCCCGCGTTCACCGAAGCCACCGCCTACAGGCCCAACAGTCCCTACAGCGCATCGAAGGCCGCTGGCGACCATCTTGTGCGCGCGTACCACCACACGTATGGTTTCC
>SXGR01384932.1_pt1 | contig 15479 bp, 13 predicted proteins | sample 3174711 | NCBI WGS metagenome assembly SXGR01 (sample SAMN11356860, study PRJNA531348) | freshwater metagenome | isolation source: freshwater sample F1-60 | place: China: Fuxian Lake, Yuxi | collected 2017-12-25
ACGGCGCTGAGGACCGCGTCGCCTAATCCTCCGTGGGCATAGTGGTCTTCCACGGTGAGGATGCGGCCCTGGGTGGCTTTGGCGCTGTCGAGCAGGGTGGCCCGGTCGATCGGCGCGATGCTGTAGAGGTCGATGACCCGCACGGAAATGCCCGCCGCCTTGAGCTGATCGTAGGCCTTGAGCGCTTCGAAGAGGGTGACGCCGGCAGCCACGATGGTGAGGACGTCCGCCGCGCTCTGGCGCAGGACTTTGGCGCCACCGATTTGAAAACGCTCCTCCGGTCCGTAGATAACGGGTGATTTGGGGCGGCTAGCGCGCAGGTAGACCATGCCTTTGTGAGCGGCCGCTGCTTCGACCAGTCGATAGGTGCAGGTGGCGTCGGAGGGGTAGAGGACAACGACGTTCGGCTGGGCCGCCATCATGGCGATGTCTTCGAGCCCCATCTGTGACGGACCGTCTTCGCCGATGCTGACGCCGACGTGGGTGCCCACCAGCTTGATGTTCGAGCCGCTGATCGCGGCCATGCGGATGAAGTCGTAGGCGCGGGTAAAGAAGGCAGCAAAGGTTGCGACAAAGGGAACTTTGCCGCAGGCTGCTAGGCCGGCCGCCGCGCCGAGCATGTTCTGCTCCGCGATGAAGTTCTCGAAGAATCGGTCCGGGAACTTCTTGCCGAATTTGTCCGTGTAGGTGGAGTTCTTGACGTCGGCGTCGAGTGCTACGACGAGTGAATGGACATCGCCCAATGTCGCCAATGCGGCGCCGAAGGCCTCGCGCGTCGCGACCGAGTCCCCCAGTTTGTAGGCGGGGGCCGGCAAGGCGCTGATCGAGACCTGTGCAGCCGGAATAGCGGATGGTTTCGGAATCTGAATCTGCATCTGGTTCGGCTTGAGTTGCGCCGTCAGTTCAGCGATGGCCTTGTCCGTTTCCTCGCCCTTCTTCAGGGGTTTGCCGTGCCACTCCGGGTGGTCTTCCGTGAAACTGACGCCCCGGCCCTTGAAGGTCTTGGCGAGCAAGACGGTCGGTTTCCCAGTGGTCCTGGCTGCTTCATCGAAGGCGGCGAGGATAGAGGAGAGATTGTGTCCGTCTACGACGATGGCGTGCCAGCCGAAGCCGGCCCAGCGTGAGCGATAGCTCTCCATATCGTGCTGCAGCATCGTGGGATCGCTTTGGCCGAGCCGGTTGATATCTACAATGGCACAGAGGTTGTCGAGGCGATGGTGGCGCGCCACTTCTGCCGCTTCCCAGACCGACCCTTCGACGGACTCTCCGTCCCCCATCAGGACATAGGTGCGATAGTTGGTTTTGTCGACGGATTTGGCGTTGAGCGCGAGGCCGACACCCACAGGCAGTCCCTGTCCGAGCGAGCCGGTGGCCATGTCGACAAAGGAGAGGCGGGGAGTCGGATGTCCTTCCAGATCGGAGGTGAGGCTCCGTAATTTGAGTAAGTCGCTTTTCGGGAAGAGTCCTGCCTCGGCCCAGGCGGCATAGAGGAGGGGCGCTGCATGGCCTTTTGAGAGGACGAAACGGTCGCTGTTGGGAGCCTTGGGGTTTTTCGGGTCGTAGCGCATCACCGAGAAAAAGATGGCGGAGACCAAATCGGCGGCGGAGCAGCAACTGGAGGGATGGCCGCTTCCTGCTTCGGTGGTCGCCCGCACACTTTCGATCCTGAGCTGGATGGCCTTGTTGTGTAACTCATCGAGTAATGCTGGCGAAGCCGTTGAACTGGCCATCGAAACTCCTTTCGGGATGTAGTGCAAGAATGCTGGCAGACTCTTTTGCCTATGTGAACAATCGTCAGCCGTACGACGGATTTTGAGGCTAACAAAAATGAAATGAGGGAGTCAATGAAAGGATCGTGCGGATGAATTGACAGTCACTTTGCCCACAAGACGCGTTAGCGTAGCAAGTGGCTGAGACCCGACAGGCATCTTTTTCGCACTGTCTTTACGGGACGGTACGGCCACGGAAGAATCGGAATAGCAAGTAAGCGTTGAGTATCATCACGACCGCGAGAGTGCTGTATGTGGTGAGCGCGGTGGCCAGGTTTAGTTCGATGAGCACCCTCGACAATCCGAACGCGACGACCAGGGCATCGAAGGCCATGCAGATTCGCCGGAAGGATTCAGGGTCCATCCAACGAATGATATAGTTCCCGAGAGGGATTCCTAATAGGACGCTGGGGATGATGTATGGAATGATCTCCATGCTGCTGACACTATAGAGCCCGATGAAATAGTAGGCGATTCCCGTCAGGACTGATTCACCCACTCGAATGACGCCGAGCGCAGCTCGGAAATCCTGCTTGGCATAGCCCTGGTTATTGAACAGTAGCGCAAGGGGAGGGCCTGAGATGGTGGTGACGGAATAGAGGGTTCCGATTCCCACTCCGAAGGGGATCGCGATGGCGTTTTCGGCTTTGATGGGTTTTCTGATGCCGGCCGCTTGGAGCAGAATCAATGGCAGCAGCATGAAGTACGTGACGAATTTGACCCATGCTGGATGAACGAGGGAGAGAATATAGCTGCCGATTGCGACGCCGATCAGGAGACCGATCAGAATCGGCGCCACGCGCCGCCAAATGTTCGGGATGCTCCTGCGGTTGATGAAGAGGACATAGCTGTTGATGACTAGTTCAACCAGCACTAAGGCCGGGTTTAAGATACGGTTGGTATAGAACAATAGTGCGACGGGAACAGTGATGGAGGAAAATCCGTATCCGAGTGCGCCATTGACCGTGGCGGCGAGGAAAGTAATCAGCACAAGCACAATGAGATCCATGATTATCCTTTGCGATGCCCGAAGGCGAAGTTGTGGAGTGTGTAATGGTCCAAAATATCGGCGATGGCATTGCGGACCTCACCCATCGCATCTTGCAAGGGACAGCAGGGCTTCGACGCATAGGGACAGTCGCTGCATTTCTGATAGGCGGTTTTGCTCACGCAGGCAATCGGGGCGAGCGGTCCATCCAGGATGCGGATCACTTGGCCCAAGGTGATTTCGTCTGGGGACTTGATCAGCGTATAGCCGCCTTTGATGCCGCGGCGGCTCGCAAGCAATCCTGCCCGTTTCAGCGTGAGAAGAATTTGTTCCAGAAACTCCACCGGGATATGTTGGCGTTCCGCGATCTGCTGGCGTTGAAGCGTTTCCTTGCCATAGAACTGTGTAAGTTCCAGGAGGGCTCGAAGCCCATATTCGCTTTTCTTCGAAAGTTTCATTGCGGTATTACATAATAGAGTGAGTCAGTCAACTTTCTTGGACAATAGAGTATTGCAGAGGCTGCGTCAAGAGCTGGCAGGCGAGCGAATGTCGGCTCGCGCCTACTCGTATCTCCGGCTCGATCGGGTGAAATGACAGGAGAATTTCGATGCAACTCCTTGAACATAGAGGGATTATTTCTTGACAGTTTCCTGGCGTTCCTGTTAGCTTCTTCCCTCGCTTCCTGGTGTGAACTCAGCAATTTTATGACCTCACAGGGCTGATTGTGACCTTCCAAGATCTCATCCTTACATTGCATCACTATTGGGCCGAGCAGGGCTGCGTGATCCATCAACCCTACGATCTGGAGATGGGGGCCGGTACCTTTCATCCCGCTACCTTCCTCAAATCCCTTGGTCCGGAGCCTTGGCGGGCTGCCTATCCCCAGCCTTGCCGTCGTCCGACTGACGGGCGCTATGGCGAAAATCCCAATCGCATGCAGCATTACTATCAGTATCAGGTCGTGCTGAAGCCGGCGCCGGACAATATTCAAGCCTTGTATCTGGAGAGTCTGGCCCAACTGGGAATCGACCCGAAACAGCACGACATCCGCTTCATTCAAGACGATTGGGAGTCTCCCACGTTGGGCGCTTGGGGCCTGGGCTGGGAGGTGCGGCTGGACGGAATGGAAATCACCCAGTTCACCTATTTTCAGGAAATCGGTGGGATCGAACTGAACCCTATTACCGTCGAGATTACCTACGGGACCGAGCGGATCGCGATGTATCTGCAACAGGTAAATAAGGTCTTCGACCTGGCCTGGAACGATTCCGTGTCGTACGGAGATATCCACCACGAAACCGAAGTGCAATTCTCGACCTATAACTTCGAAGAAGGCGACGTGGCGATGCTCAAGGCCACCTTCCAATCGTTCGAGGGAGAATGTCAGCGGTTGTTGGCCAATCGTGAGAAGCGGTTGACCCTTCCGGCCTACGAGTTCTGTATCAAGTCCTCGCACCTCTTCAATCTGTTGGATGCCCGTGGGGCGATCAGTGTGGCGGAGCGGACCGGCTATATTGCTAGGGTCCGTGCCCTGGCGCGCCAATGTGCCGAACGTTATATCGAAGAGCGGGCGGCGATGGGCCATCCGTTACTCAATCGCGTGTTGGGGCCGGATGGAGCGAAGGTGCCAGGCTTCCGCGCGAAAACTGTGGCCCGCCGCTCATAACAGACAGCAGAAAGACCCATGGCAAAGACTCAGACAGCTCGTCGCTCCGCTCCTGCTCCGAAGAAGACGGCGAAAGGGTCCTCCTCTTCGGCTGTTGCCGAGTTGCTGCTCGAAATTGGCGTGGAAGAACTGCCCTATCAGTTCATTGCCCCGGCCCTGGCGGCCCTTAAGGAGTCGGCGGAGCAACTGTTCAACGATCAACGACTTGCCTTTCACTCCATCCGCACCTTGGGCACCCCGCGACGTTTGACCCTGGTGGTCGAGGGGCTCGCAACCTTGCAGGCTTCGATTCTCAAGGAAGCGATGGGGCCTTCCAAGTCTGTGGCCTTCGATCCGGCGGGTCAGCCGACCAGGGCGGCGATGGGATTTGCCGCAGGACAGGGAGTCTCCGTTCAGGATCTGCAAGTTCGCCAGACGCCAAAGGGGGACTATCTCTTTGCGGTGAAGCAGGAAGAGGGGCGGCCTACGAAGGTGGTCCTGGAAGAGCTCCTCCCTCAGTTGATCGCCAAACTGACCTTCCCGAAAGCGATGAAGTGGAATAGTACCGGCGCTCGGTTTGCGCGCCCGGTGCGATGGTTGGTGGCGCTCTATGGAGGGGCTACGCTTCCGATTGCCGCAGTAGGGATTACTGCCGGCAACAAGACTGAAGGCCATCGCGTGTTGGGGAGCGCCAAGGGGCTGGTCGTGCGGGACGCCGAGTCCTATCTGAAGGGGCTGGAGCGGCAGGGCGTGATGGCCGATCCGCAGCGCCGCCGCCATATGATCGAAGAACAGATCGCGGCCCTCTGCAAGGAAACCGGGTTTGTGCTGAATGTGGATGAGGCCTTGCTGGATCAGGCGGTCTATACGACCGAATGTCCCAATGCCATTATCGGTTCCTTTAAGCCGACCTATCTGGACGTGCCGCAAGAGATCTTGATTACTTCGATGAAAGAGCATCAGGGGTTCTTCTCCTTGCTGCATAAAGAGACCGGGAAGCTCGTTCCCCATTTCATTGCAGTGACGAACAATCGCGCCAAGGACATGGGATTGATTCGTGAAGGTAACGAGCGGGTTCTGGCTGCTCGCCTGTCCGATGCCAAGTTCTTTTTCGACGAAGACCGGAAGGTGAAGCTTGCGGAGCGGGTGGCGAAACTGGCCGGGGTCACGTTTCATCAGAAGCTCGGCACCATGGAGAAGAAGCAGCAGCGGATCAGGAAGCTGGCCAGCTTTATCGCGTCGAGCTTGCGGCCGCAAGATGGCGAGTTGCAGCAGGCTTGCGAGAGGGCTGCGGATCTCTGCAAGGCTGACTTGCTCACCGGTGTGGTCGGTGAGTTCCCGGAATTGCAGGGCATCATGGGGGGCGAGTATGCCAAGCATGACGGAGAATCCGAAACGGTCAGTCAGGCCATCCGTGAGCAGTATTTGCCGCGGTCGATTGAAGGGGAATTGCCCAAGACGACAGCAGGCCAGGTGTTGTCCTTGGCCGATCGGCTGGATTCGGTGGCGGCCTTCTTCTATGTGGGTCTTGTGCCGACCGGATCGGAAGATCCTTTCGCCTTGCGCCGGAATGCCACGGCTATCGTCAGGATTATTCTGGAGAGCAACCTGCGCATCGATGTGGGAAGTTATGTCGATACCGCAAGAAGCTTAGTGATCGCCGATGGTTTCAAGGGGGCTCCTGATTCCGAGCAAGAGGGCCGCCGTCGGATGACGGAATTTCTTTTCGAGCGGGTTCGGCATTACGCCAGGATCGTTCATGCCTTGCGGGACGATGTGATCGAAGCGGTGCTCAAGCCGGCGCACGGCAAGGGGCTGAATCTTGTGGATCTCGTGCAGCGAATGAAGGTGCTGGAGGCGGTCACGACGAAGCCGGAGTTCGATCCCTTGATCGTGGGGTTCAAGCGGGCGCATCGGCTGGTCGAGAAGGAACAGTGGGATCGCAAGCCGGTCGATCCGGCGAAGCTTGAGCACCCCACGGAGTCGGCGCTTCATGGTGCCGTGAGGGCTGCAAAGGTGAGGCTGAGGCTCTTGGATCAGCAGAAACCTGAATACTATGACCAGGTTTTGGACGCATTGGTCAGCCTGAAGCCGGCCATCGATGCGTTTTTTGCCGCAGTCATGGTCAATGCGGAGGATCCAGCTGTCCGGAGCAACCGTTTGTCGCTGCTCCAGGAAGTGGATGATGTCTTCGGCTCATTCGCGGACTTTTCGCAGATTGTGGTACAAGGGGGCTAGGGACAGATGGTCAAGAGAGTCCCCCGTGCTCGCGCAACGCGCGGCCTCGGAAGGCCCTCGTTGGCGGCTCGCAGTCGGTGACTCTCTTGACCACCTGTTAGGGGAAGAGGCCAGTCTGGTGCAGCATGGATCAACCATTGTCAGACGATCAGCGTCGGGCGGGGAAAGTCCGTCGATACACTGCCTGGGTGTCTCTTGCTCTGATGGTTGGCTGCAATGTGATTGTGCTGGTCGGATTATGGGTTAGCGGGATCAACCTCGATGAACTGGCAGCGGCCCCCGATGTATTCAACCCCAAACAGGATATTTGCCTGCGGCTCAGATGGCAGCCCGCCACAGGGGCATCTGACCCCGTGCCTTTCTGCTCGGAATGGATCAATCTTTCCGATCCTTCAGGCCAGACCCATCAGGTTCAGCGGGAGGTCACGTTTCAGCAGGGGCCGGACGGGCAGTATTATGCGAGCCGGGGCATTCACGCCGACTATCGGTTGCTCATATTGGTGTTGTTTGTAATGGCGGTCATTGCGTCGGGGCTGGTGGCGAAGTGGTATCTGGTCAGCCGGTATCGGCTGCGTCTTGAATCCGCCGCAGGTCCCGGGGCGTCACTCGTCCATTGAACCGAACTCAACGCGAAGGAGAGGGCAGCGTGGCAAAGAAATACGTGTACTACTTTGGCGACGGCAAAGCCGAAGGCGCATCCAACATGAAGGAGCTTCTGGGTGGAAAGGGAGCCGGGCTCGCCGAAATGACGAACCTCGGCATTTCCGTTCCCCCCGGCTTCACGATTTCCACCGAGGCCTGCGTTGAATATTACAACAATGAGGAAAAGTATCCTCCCGGCATGTGGGGCGACGCGCTGAAGTCGCTCAAGCGGATCGAACGGTCGATGGGCATGGGGTTCGGCGATCCCGAACGGCCCTTGCTGGTTTCGGTCCGGTCCGGCGCCAGGGCGTCGATGCCTGGCATGATGGACACGGTGTTGAATGTCGGTCTGACGACCAAGACGGTCGAGGGTCTGGCGGCCAAGACCCGCAACGATCGCTTTGCCCAGGATAGCTATCGTCGCTTCGTCGCCATGTACGGCAGCATCGTCATGGGTGTGCCGCGCGAACATTTCGAAGCGATCCTCAAGTATAAGAAGGTTGAAGTCGGTGTGGCGCATGAGACACATCTCGATGCGCGGCATCTGCGGGAGCTGGTGGCCAGCTTCAAGGCCCTCGTCAAGGAAGAAACCAAAAAAGAGTTTCCCGATGAGCCGCTGGAGCAGCTTCGTCTGGCGGTCAACGCTGTGTTTTCGTCCTGGTTCGGCGCGCGGGCTGTGACCTATCGGCGCCTCTATGGGATTCCCGATTCCTGGGGCACGGCCATCAATGTCGTGGCGATGGTGTTCGGGAACATGGGAGAGACGAGCGGCACCGGGGTGGCCTTTACGCGCGATCCGGCGTCGGGCGACAAGAACTTTTTCGGCGAATGCCTGATGAATGCCCAGGGCGAAGATGTCGTGGCCGGCATCAGGACTCCGCTGCCGGTGAATGCCCTCGCGAAGAATGTGCCGGAGGCCTACAAAGAGCTGGAGTACACCTATAAGAAGCTCGAAAAACATTACCGGGACATGCTCGATTTGGAGTTTACGATCCAAGAGGGCAAGCTCTACATGTTGCAGACCAGGGTCGGCAAACGGACCGGCATTGCCGCCGTGAAGATTGCCGTGGATATGGTCCGGGAAGGCCTCATCTCGAAGAAGGAAGCGGTGCAACGGATCGGGCCGGAGCAGCTGTCGCAATATCTCTATCCGATTTTCGACACGAAAGAAGAATCCAAGTCCAATCCGCTGGGGAAGGGGCTTCCAGCCGGTCCTGGCGCGGCAGCGGGAAAGATCGCCCTCACGCCGGACAAGGCTGTCGAGATGAAGGCGAACGGGACCCGTGTGGTTTTGGTCCGGCAGGAGACGAGCCCCGACGATATTCACGGCATGAATGCCGCGGCGGGATTTTTGACGGCGCGCGGCGGGATGACGTCCCACGCGGCGGTCGTTGCGCGGCAAATGGGCAAGGTCTGCGTGGCCGGCTGCGATGCGGTGGAGGTGTTGGACGACGAGTCCGTTCGCATCGGTGCCAAGGTGTTCCGCGAGGGGGACGATCTTTCGATCAACGGCTCGACCGGCAACGTGTATGAGGGGGATCTGCCCGTCGTCGAATCGGAAATCATTCAAGTCATCCAGGGTAAGTTGAATGCGAAGAAGTCGGACAAGTATCAGCGGTTCGCGTTGATTCTCTCCTGGGCCGACAAGGTGCGGACCTTGCGCGTTCGCGCCAATGCGGACGTGCCGGATCAGGCGAAGATCGCGCGGGGGTTCGGCGCCGAAGGGATCGGACTCTGCCGGACGGAACATATGTTCTTCGCCGAGGATCGCATTACGATCATGCAGAAGATGATCTTGGCGCGGACCAAAGAGGAGCGGGAGAAGTTTCTCGACCAGCTTCTGCCGTTGCAAAAGCAGGATTTTATTGGGCTCTATCGCGAGATGGCCGGTTTCCCGGTCACGATTCGTCTGCTCGATCCCCCGCTGCATGAGTTTCTGCCGAAGCGGGAAGACTTGATGGTGGAGATCGCGCAGCTGGAGTTGACCGGGCGAGACGGGGCCAGGCTCGAAGAGAAGCGCCGTCTGTTGGCCCGCGTCGAAGAGCTCCATGAGTTCAATCCCATGCTCGGGCTTCGCGGCTGCCGGCTTGGCATTACGATGCCGGAGATTACCCGCATGCAAGCGCGGGCCATCATGGAGGCGGCCTGCGAGCTGGCCAAGGAAGGGAAGAAGATCGTTCCGGAGATCATGATCCCGCTGGTGGGGATGGTCGCGGAAATGAAGGCGCAAAAGGATTTGGTCCGTGAGGTGGCGCAGGAGACGATGAAGCGGTACGGCGTGAAGCTCTCCTATCTCGTGGGCACGATGATCGAATTGCCTCGCGCCGCTGTGACGGCGGATCGGATCGCGACCGAAGCGGAGTTCTTCTCATTCGGTACGAACGATCTGACCCAAACCACGTTCGGGTTCTCCCGCGACGATGCGGCGAAGTTCATCGATTTTTATCGCACCGCCAATATCATAGATGCGGATCCCTTTGCGACGCTCGATCGGGAAGGGGTGGGGGCTTTGATGAAACAGGCCATCATTGGAGGCCGGAAGACCCGCCCGGGGATCAAGCTCGGCATCTGCGGTGAACATGGAGGGGACCCCAGCTCCGTCGAGTTCTGCCATGAGTTGGGATTGGACTATGTGAGTTGCTCGCCCTATCGTGTCGCCATTGCGCGGCTGGCTGCGGCCCATGCAGCTTTGGCCGAAGAAGACTCGGCCAGTGCCGCTCCCGCTCCCGCTCGGAAACAGTCAGGGGCCCGCGCGAAGGCGAAGAAGGCCGCAACGAAGAAACCGGCAACGACGAAAACGAAGTCGGCTCCTCGCAGCCGATCGCGCGCCACGCGCAAGGAACGGTGACTGCCACCACCACCACGCACTTTCACTTTATGACCCTGGCGCTTCGCCTTGCGGCGAAGGGCCGGGGCAAGACTAGCCCGAATCCCATGGTCGGGGCCCTCGTGGTCAAGAACGGACGGATTGTCGGCCAAGGCTATCATCGTGGACCCGGACAACCCCACGCAGAAATTCTCGCCCTCAAGCAAGCGGGGCTGCGCGCCAAAGACGCGATCCTCTATGTCACACTTGAACCCTGTTGCCACCTCCTGAAGCGTACCCCTCCTTGTGTGCCGACTGTCATTCAGTCAGGTGTGCGCGAGGTGGTTGTGGCGATGACCGATCCCAATCCCTTGGTGAAGGGGCGGGGCGTGGCCGCCTTGCGCAAGGCTGGCATTGTTGTGATGACCGGGGTTGGGCGAGAGGGCGCGGCGGAGTTGAATCGCGCCTACCTCCATTGGGTCACAACGGGCCGTCCCTACGTGATTCTGAAAGCCGGGATGACGTTGGACGGAAAGGTCGCGACGGCGCAGGGGGAGTCGCAATGGATTACGGGACCGCTTGCGAGACGAGCGGTCCACCGGCTGCGGAGTCAGGTGGATGCGGTGCTCGTCGGCGTCGGCACGGTGCTCAAGGATAATCCCTCGCTGACTGCGCGGCTGTCCGACCGTCCGCTCAAGCTGGCATCGAAGCAGCCGTTGCGAGTTGTGCTCGACAGCCAACTCAGGACGCCTGCGAAAGCGAAGGTCTGTGCCGGTCAGGATGTGGCCAAGACCGTGATCGCTAGCACGGGTCGCGCGGCTGAGGCGAGACATCGCTCGTTGGGGCAGGCGGGGGTGGAGGTTCTGTCTCTTCCGGCAAAGAGCGGGCGCGTGTCGTTGGCGGCTTTGCTGATGCTGCTGGGGAAACGAGGCGTGACCTCTGTACTCATTGAGGGAGGCAGCACTCTCAATGCCGCAGCGTTACGGGCCAAGTTGGTCAACCATGTCCTGCTCTATCTCGCGCCGACTTTGATGGGGGGACAGGATGCCAGGGCCGTGATCGGCGGCCGCAGCCCGAAACGCTTAGCCCAGGCATTGGCTTTACATCACGTTACGGTTCGCCGTATCGGGGACGATATGGTTGTGGAAGGCGATCTGTGACGAGCCGGCTCTTCGCGGGTATTTGCCCCGTTATCCTTGCGGCTGCTGTCTCAGGTTAGGATGCTGCGTCGTATCCTCCCGAGCCAGCGGATTCTGGAAATTCAAAATGCAATCCGTCGGGTATCTCTTCTCGCAGTCGGCCACCGATGCTTTGACCAGTCCGTTGCGAAATGACGCATCGATGTTGAGCCATTTCCCTGCAAGCTCAGCGGGGACCTGCGCCTTTTCAAGGGACTGCTTTAGCACGGCTTGCCGTAAGTCGAACATTTCTTCAGTGATATACATATGCTTGTGAGTAGGGGCGGGGAATTTGCTACTATAGACTTCCGGGCCGCCCATGGCAAAGGTCATGAAATCAGTTTGTTGGGACTCGATGACATTTTGCGGCATGCCATGAAAATATTGCCCAAGCCAGGGGTGTGCGTAGAGTGTGTTGTAGAATATTTTGTGCACTTTTTCGAGCGTGGGTTTACCGCCGATGGCATGGTATAAGCTTTGAGGATTTTCTTCGCCCATGGCGATCGTTCCTTTTGTCCGGCGAGAGATCTTGCACGTAGGTAAATAGATTATAGGTTGTTATTTGCGCAAAGTGTTCTTCGCTTTGGCGAAAGCCTGAGTGGCGGCTATTCGGTCTTTCTGGAGGTCTTAGTTCATTGTTGCATCTCGGTCCATTCAACAATGGTCGGCAGCCATGCAACAGCCTCGTGGCGCAGTTGCATGAGACCTTGCTGCGACAGAATTCGAGACAGTTCCTTCAGGCTTATTTCGCCAGCCTTATTTGAAAGCAGCGATCATGATTCCCGCGTGGTTCCCTCCGCGTAGATTCGGTCATTTTTGGCTTGCCTGCGTGGTTGGGCTGAGCGTGGCGGCGGGTTCAAGTCCGGCCCGTTCGGAAACCTGTTCCCTGTCGTCTCTCCATGCGGGGGTGGCCTTTCCGGTAGAGCTGGTTGATGTGGGCTGGGCTTGTCGGCTGCAACCGATTATCAGCGACTACACGACGGCGAATAAGTTGGGCCCGGTGCGCATTCCGTTGTCAGAATCGGTCTATCTCCATCTCTTGGACCATCCGCCCATGACCGCGTCCCTGATCAATCGTCTCGGCATCGCGCCCTATCAATCGGAGCGGCGTGGCCCCGCCCCGCGCGCTACTGGGGTGGCGATAGCGAGGGGACAGAGGGGATCGTTCAACTTGTTTATCAAGATCGCACGAGCCGGATTTATTACCTGGAAGGATCGCACCATGGCCGCCTCCTCCCGTACATTGCTGGGAAGGCCGTGGTGTTGCTCAGGATGAATCAGGTGACAGGCTCAAGTGGAGTCGAGGCGATGGACAGCACGTTCGTTTACTACACGCGATTGGACAATCGTTTCTTGTCAGGCCTCCTATCGTTGTTTCGCCCGCTCGTCGGCAGCGTGGTGACGAGGAAGATGGTGAGGGGGGTCGATTCCGTCACTCGATTGAGTTTGGCGATGCAGCAACAGCCTGACCGGATATTGTCTGAGGCTGCGAAGCCTCCGGCCTTCACCTTTGAGGAGATGGCCTTTTTGCAACAGACGGTCGAGGATCGGTTTCATTCCATCGGCACGGCCCCGGCGAAGACGGTGGCGCCATGACGACCTCACGTAGTTTTACCCTGCTCTGCACCGTCGGCGTCTTTTGCTTTATCAGCTACAACATGGTCCGGATGCCGGTATTGGCTCTGTTCGCGGAGTCGTTGGGGGCCAGTCCTGAACGGATCGGGCTCATCGTGTCTGTTTCGACCCTGACAGGGGTCTTTCTGAAATTACCGTCCGGCGCATTGTCCGACATCTATGGCCGGCGGTATCTCTTGCGGATCGGCGTTGTCGCCTTCGGGCTCCCGCCTTTTCTCTATCCCTGGGTAACCGATCTCGATGCCCTGGTCGGCTTGCGTATGTTCCATGGCCTGGCTACCGCCATCTTCGCGCCAAGCGCTCTGGCGACCGTGGCAGATCTCTATCGTGAGCGGAGAGGCGCCGCGCTCGGCACCTATACGGCCTCGACGCAATTCGGGGCCTTGCTTGGCCCCTTCGTCGGCGGCTACCTGGTCTATGCTTCGGGATTTCCATCCGCCTTCGTAATGGCAGGCCTCTTCGGCTGTATCGCCATCGCGATCTTCTATAGCCTGCACCTCACGCCGCCGCCCCCTCGTGTGCAGGAGAAGGGCATGGCCCCGTTGCTGGCGGAGATGTGGAAGGGCTTCCTGGTCGTGGCTAAAAACCGTAAGGTCCTCGTGACTAGTTCAACCGATGCAGCCAAGATGATCGCGAACGGAGCCTTGATGGCTTTCCTTCCTCTCTACGGCCTGTCGGTGGGATTGAATCCGGGGGAAGTCGGGCTGCTCTTTACGGTTCAGGCCCTCACGTCGCTGGTCTCCAAGCCGATTATGGGCCGGGTCTCAGATCGCGTTGGACGGCAGCCGCTCATCATCATCGGCCTCGTGATTTGCGCTGCGACCTTCGTCTGTATTCCCCAGGTGTCGCTGTTCTGGCTCCTGTTGTTGCTTTCGGCTGGATTCGGGTTCGGCGAAGCCGTCGTTTCCTCCTCCTCGTCCGCTCTGGTCGCGGACAGTTCCGAGTTCAAGACGCTCGGGGCCGGGATGGGGATGCAGGGGACAATCGGGGATATCGGCCATGCCAGCGGGCCGCTTCTGGCAGGGGTCCTCATCGCGCATTTGAACTATGCCAGCGCCTTCGCCATTATCGCCGGATTGCAGCTGGTGGCGGCTTCGTTGTTCTGGCTGATGGTGAGACGGGCGTAGGGTGAGTGGGATATAATGGCCACATGATGAAAGCGATTGCGACGGAGAATATTGTGATTGGCACCTTGGCCGGCATCGGTTTGCTGGTGTTGATTGTCTTGTTCGTCTATGTTGTGAAACGGCTGATGAGGGATGAGTAATGTTCACAGGCATCGTTGAAGAGCTCGGCGCCATTATCTCGATCGATAAAACGCTCGCAGGAACGAGGATGACGGTTCTGGCCTCGACTGTGATGGGCGATCTCAAAATCGGGGACAGTGTTAGCGTCAACGGCACCTGTCTGACCGTGGTGAATAAGAGCGAGCACAATTTTTCCGTAGAGGTCTCGCCTGAAACCCTTTCGGTCACGACTCTCGGGCTGCTCACGGCCGGATCGCCGCTGAACCTGGAACGGGCGATGAAGCTTAACGAACGGCTTGGCGGGCATCTCGTGTCCGGTCACGTAGACGGCATCGGCACGGTGCGCAGCCGCCAACAGGATGGAAATACCATCCTGTTTACCATCGAAGCCCCACCGGAGGTTTTGCGCCACTGTATCGTGAAGGGGTCGGTCACCGTCGACGGTATCAGTTTGACGATCAATCAGGTGACCGATCGTGGCTTCTCCGTTTCGATTATTCCGCATACGGCGAAGGTCACGACCCTGGGCCTCAAGCAAGTGGGCGATCAGGTCAACCTCGAATCGGACCTGATCGGGAAATACGTCGAACGATTGCTGCAGGAACGGGGACAACTCCCAGCTAAACCCACTCCCGCCATCGATAAAGACTATCTCCAAAAGCGCGGACTCCTCTAATTCAAAGCCGTCAGTTGTCAATATTCAGCGATTAGCTGCGACGGCTGGAAATGGTTCAGATGGCACAGAAGTCCTCGATATCATCTAAACGTTTTACGGTGGACCGGCTGCTCTCGAAGCTGGGCATTGCCTCCCGTGGCACGAGCCAGGATTGGGTCCGTGCAGGACGAGTCCAGGTCAATGGGCGAGTCATTCGCGACCCGGCTACCTGGGTCTTGTGGCCGAAAGACGCCCTGTCGGTCGACGAGAAGCCGATTAAAGATTCGGCTAAACGGTTTATCCTTTTTCATAAACCCAAGGGGGTCATTACGACGCACAGTGATGAAAAGGACCGGAAGACGATCTTCGACGTCTTGCCGGCTGATCTGGGGTATCTGCATGCAGTGGGGAGGCTCGATCAAGCGACCAGCGGTCTGTTGCTGCTTACCAACGATTCGACCCTTTCGAGCTATCTCACCGACCCAGGCCATAAAGTGATGAGGACCTACCTGGTCTCTGTGCGGGGAGAGTTCACGGAGGCCCAAGCCAAAGAGGCCACAGTCGGGTTGGTCGAGGAGGGGGAGCGGCTCCAGTGTCACAGCGTGAAGATTCAGAAGAGTTCTGGCCGCGAATCACATCTGGAAGTGGTGCTGGTCCAAGGGAAGAACCGTGAAAT
>SXGR01145510.1_pt1 | contig 15478 bp, 16 predicted proteins | sample 3174711 | NCBI WGS metagenome assembly SXGR01 (sample SAMN11356860, study PRJNA531348) | freshwater metagenome | isolation source: freshwater sample F1-60 | place: China: Fuxian Lake, Yuxi | collected 2017-12-25
GATGGTGGCCGCGCACAACGGCGACCTCAAAGCCGCCAAAGCGCAGGGCCTGGCCACCGGATTCGTACCGCGCCCGACCGAGCACGGCCCCGGACAGACCACCGACCTCGCCGCCGACCCCGCGGTCGTCGACGTGGCGGCGAAGGACTTCGTCGACCTTGCGACGCGGCTCGGCTGCTGAAACACTGACGCAGGAATCCGAACTGCTGGTCGGCGGCCTCGCCGTCCGGGTCGTCAGAAAGCGCATCCGCAACCTCAGCCTGCGCGTCTGCCCGCCCGACGGCAGCGTGCGGGTGTCGGCGCCACTGCGCGCCAGCGAGGACTGGATACGCAGTGTGATCCTCGGCAAGCTGCCATGGATTGCGCGCCACCGCGCGCGCATCGCCGCCCTGCCTCCGGCGCTGCCGGCGACGCCGCTCACGCAGGCGCAACGCGAGGAGATGCGGCAGCTGGTGCCGCCGTTGATCGCGAAGTGGGAGGCCGCGCTGGGCGTGCAGGTCGCGTGGTGGGGCATCAAGCGCATGAAGACGCGCTGGGGCAGTTGCAACCCCGCGCGGCGACGCATCTGGCTGAACCTCGAACTCATGCGTCATCCGCCCGCGTGCCTCGACTACGTGGTGCTGCACGAACTCGCGCACCTCGTGGAACGCGGACACAACACGCGCTTTCGCGCCATCCTCACGCGGCACATGTCCGACTGGCCGGCGCGCAAGGCCATGCTGCGGGGCACGACCTGAGCGTGCGGCTCTCGCGCGGCGCGGCGCTGGCACTGTTCGCCGCGGTGATCCTGTCCTGGGGCTTCAACTGGGTGGTCACCAAGCTGCTCGTCCAGGACGTCTCCGCGCTGTGGCTGGTGGCGATCCGCTCGGTAATCGCGCTGGCGGTGCTGTTCGTGCTCGCTGCGGGTACCCGCAGCCTCGTACTGCCCAGGCGCGGCGACCTGCCGGTGGTGTTCAACGTCGCCCTCCTGCACATGAGCGCCTACGCCATTCTGATGACCGTCGGCCTCATGCACGTCGCGGCGGGGCGCTCCATCGTGCTCGGCTTCACCACACCACTGTGGGTGATCCCCGGCGCCGTGCTGTTCCTCGGCGAGCGTCTGACGCCGATGCGCATATTCGGCGTCACCCTCGGCATGGCCGGACTCGCCCTGCTGTTCAACCCGGCGGCCTTCGACTGGTCCGACGGCCGCGCGCTCCTCGGCAACAGCCTGCTCCTGCTCGCCGCGTTTCTCTGGGCGGTTAGCATCCTGCACCTGCGCGCGCACAAGTGGATTTCCACGCCCTGGCAGCTGGTGTTCTGGGAGGTGTTGCTGGCCACCGTCGTGCTTGTGCTGGTTGCGTTCGCCTACGAAGGCACGCCGCGCATCGACTGGGACATGCGCATCGTGCTGCTGTTTCTCTACGGCGGCGTGATCGGCGTGGCGCTCGCCTATTGGGCAATGTCGATGGTGAGCCGCAGCCTGCCGGCGATCACCACGTCGCTGGGTGTGCTCGCCACGCCGGTGGTCGGCGTGCTGGGCTCGGTCGCCGTGCTCGGCGAACCGCTCAGCCTCAGCCTGGTACTCGCGCTGGCGCTGATCATCGGCGGCATTGCCATTGGCACTATCGGAGGTTCGAAATGAGCACAGCAGCGTCCTTCTCTGCCCGCCGCAGGCGCCTGCGCGAACTCGTCGCCGGCGGCCGCACAGTTCCCGCCATCGGCGCCACCGACGCGCTGAGCGCGCGGCTGATCGAGTCTCACAGATTCGACTGCGTCTACATCGGCAGCTACGCCACCGCCGCAAGCCGCTACGGCCTGCCCGACACCCGTCTCCTGACACTCGACGACCTGGCGGCACAAACCCGCACGATCGCCAACGCCGTCAGCGTGCCGGTGATTGCCGACGCGGAGGGCGGCTTTCACGATGCCGCCAACCTGTGGCGCACGGTGCAAGCCTTCGAGCAGGCCGGCGCCGCCGCGATCCACATCGAGGACCACTCAGGCACCGGCAAGCACACCGATCTGCCCCAGCAGTTGCGCCCCGTGGACGACATGGCCGCGCGCATCCGCGCCGCGGTGGATGCGCGCGAGGATCCGGCGTTCATGATCGTCGCGCGCTCGGACGCGTTCTGGCTTTCCCGGGACCTTGAGGACACCATCCGCCGCCTGCAGGCCTACGCCGATGCCGGCGCCGACATGGTGTTTCCCACGTTGGTCGGCCCCGCGGAACTCGCCGAAGTCCGCCGCCGCGTGCCCAAGCCTGCAATGATCGTCGACATGCCCGGAAAGAAACTCGCCGACGAAACCGCCGCCGGCGCGGCGATTGTCCTCTACTACGGCTTCTCCGCCCTCATCCAGTACGACGCGCTCGGCCGGGCACTCACCGCCTTCAAGGCTGGCGCTGATGCCAACGCCGTTGCCGGCTACCGCGAGCGCGTCGCGGATTTCGAGGAGTTCATGGGTTACCGGGAATTCACGCAGCGCGCGAAGCGCTACAAAACGGACTGATTGGTACCGCTATCGACTCAGCTCTGAAAGCTTCACGTCCCTGACCTTGAGGTACAGCACCAGCCCCGCCGCCAGCAGCACGGCGATCGTGGCGAAGATCAGGCGGTAGGTCGATTCGGCGTGCGGGCCGCGCGGGCCGGAGGTGTAGCCGATCACGGCGCCGGTGATCCAGGGCAGCGCGGCGGCGCCGACCACCTGCGCGATGTTCACCGTAGTCACGCCGCGCCCCGCGATGTCGGCGGCAAACAGGCTGCGGCCGTAGGCAACGTTTACCATCGGGTACTGTGACACCAACGCCAGTGCGACCAGCAGGGTCACCGTCAGCGCGAGCGGCGGGCTTTCCAGCACGGCCAGGGAAGCAAGCACCGTCACCGAGGCCGCCGCGCCCCAGATGACGATCCATTTGCGCGTATCGAGCAGGCGATCCAGCGGCCCGATTGCGAGCAGGCCGACGAGTTGCGCCGCGCCCATTGCCAGCAGAACGTTGCCGCGCTCCACAGGCGTGAGGCCGTAGACGTCGGTGAGATAGGGCGCGGCCCACAGCCCCATCAGCGTCGCAACAGCGGCGTAGGCAAAAAGGTGCAGCGCCAGCACGCGGCCGATATCCGGCGTGCGCAGCACGCGCCCGTAGCCCGCAATCACGCCCGTCGGCTGTGCCTGCACCACGCGCGGCTGCGCGGGCGCGCCGGGAGGATCGTCGCTCACGAACGCGGCGTAAATGAAGCCGCAGATCACGGTGAGCACGGCGGCGCCAACGAACACCGGGCGCCATCCCCAGGCGGCAGTGGCCGCGGCGAGCGGCGTAGCGGCGAGCAGCACGCCAATCTGCGACAGCGCGAACAGCACCGACATCGCGGTCGACAGGCGATCAGGTGGAAACCAGCGCGCGCACAGCATCACCACGCTCATGAAGCCTGCGCCCGAGCCCACGCCCATGAGCAGGCGCGCCACCGCCAAACCGGTACCCGTCTCGGCAAAGGCCTGCACCAGCGCGCCGGCGGCGGCGGCGCCCGTGAGCCACAGATAGGTGGTTCGCACACCGACGCGGTCGAACAGCACGCCCACCGGAACCTGGACGATGCCCAGCGAAATGAAGAAGCATGCGTTGGCAAAGCCCAGCATCTCCGGCGTCAGCGCGAGGTCCTCGGCAAGCTCGGGAGCGATCACGCCCAGCGAGCTGCGGAAGAACTGACTGAGGATCACCGCCAATGCAAGTGCGATGCACAGGCGGACGCGGGCGCTGTTCATGCGCGGCATTCTCGCCGCGGCGGTGCTTCAGGACGGATAGCCGTGCGATCCAAGGAAGGCCAGCAGGTCTTCTACGCACTTGTCGGGGAAACCGTCGCAGATGTTGTGGCCGGCGGTGTCGTAGAGCTTTAGTTGCGAGCCCGCGATGCGCTTGTGCATGTCGCCATAGGCGCTGGCGTGGCCGATCTGCTCCTTGCCAGCGGCAACGATCAGCGTCGGGCACTTGATTTTCGCCGTGTCGTCCATGAAATCGTGGGTGGTCATGTGGGTGACGAACCTGCCGATGAAGGCCGGATCGTTGCCGCCCGCCTGGTCGAGGAACCACTCGACGAGCTTCGGATCCACGGTGGCATCGAACCTCTCATGGATGGTGTCGGCAAGGAATTTCCGCAGGCCGCGCTCCTTCACCAGCGGCAGCCAGCTAAGCGCATGGCTGTTCTTCAGGCCCGGTGTCGAGCCGTAGATCGCCAGCGTCTTCACGCGCGCGCCGTGGTGAATGGCGAGCTGCTGCGAAACATAGCCGCCGGCCGAATTGCCCACTACGTGCGCGGAGGCGACGCCCAGGCGGTCGAGCAGCTCCAGCGCATCACCGACCAGTTGTGCAAGCGAAAATTCCTGCTCGGGCTTCGGCATCTGCGAGGCGCCATGGCCGCGCAGCTCCATGCGAACCACGCGGAAGCGCCTCGCGAGCGGCGGCACCCAGCGAAACCAGCGCTGCGCATTCCCCATCGCCGCGTGCAGGAGCAGCAAGGTGTCCGGCTTCTTCCACGGGTCGGTGAAATCGTCGACAAGGTACGCGATCTTCATGCCGTCGCGCGAGGTAAAGAATTCGGTCATCGGTGTCAGCCTTTGAAGGGGTACTTGCTGTCGTAGAGGCGCGCGGCGTCTTCCAGCTTCATGAATTGCGCGCCCTCGTCGGAAAGCGTTTTCAGGAGCTTCTCCAGCGCCATCATGCGGTGGCCGCGGCCGATGACGAAGGGATGGAAGGTGTAGTTGAGGATGCCCCAGTCGGTGACGGACTTCATGTACAGGAAGTCGTTCATCCAGTTCTCCAGCACCAGATTCGCGTTCATCAGCCCGGGCAGGATGGTCTGCTTGGTGCGCAGGAACTCGAAATGCGGATAGTCGTCCAGCGTCCAGCTCACCGGCATCTCGATAAGTTTCGTGGTCTTGCCGAACACCGCGGGCTTTTCCAGCTCGATCACGTCACCCAGCCGGATGCGGTAGGGCATGTGGTCGTTGCCCATCATGCTGCTCTCGTACATGAAGCCGTGCTTCAGGAACAGCTCCACCGAATGCGGCGACAGGTCCCAGGACGGCGAGCGGTAGCCGCGCGCATATTGCCCCGAAAGCCTCTTTATCTGCTCGTTCGCGCGCACCAGCCCCGCTTCCTCCTGCTCGCGTGTCATGTCGTTTGGCGGCATGTGCGTCCAGCCATGGTGGCCGATCTCGTGGCCGGCGTCGAACACCAGCCGGCACTCGTCGGGGTAGGTCTCCAGCGTGTGGCCGGGGATGAACCAGCTCGAGGCCACCTTGTACTTTTTCAGCAGCGCGAGGATGCGCGGCACTGCGACCGGGCCGAACTCGCCGCGCGAGATCGGCGTCGGACTGGCGAGCCCGCGCGAAATGAATCCCGACATGGCGTCGAAGTCGAAACTGATGGTTGCGATGTGCGTGGCCACGCTGTGGTTCTCCTCTAGTACGCGGAACGTCCGCCGTCGGCGGGTATTGCAGCGCCCGTGATCATGCGCGATTCGTCCGACGCGAGGAACAGGGCAATGTTCGCCACGTCCTCCGGCTCGCCGACCCAGAACGGATAAGTCTTCACCTGCTCGTCCACCCGCTGCCGGTCGGGCGCAGCGCCGGGTTTGCCAGGCATGCCGTAGGTGCGGCGTATCCGTTCGGTATTGATGCGCCCCGAGCAGATGCAATTCGCGCGCACATTGTCCTTCGCGTAGGTCCCCGCCAGGGTCCTCGTCAGCGAAACGATCGCGCCCTTGGCGGCGGTGTAGACATGCGCCGGGTTGGCGCCGCGCAGCGCAGCGCCCGAGGACATGTTGACCACCGCGCCACCGCCTGCGGCGACGATCCTCGGGATGACGTGGCGGCAGGCGATCATGGTGCCCTTCAGGTCGAGCACCATGGTGCGGTTCCAGATCTCATCCAGGTCCACGTCGGTGACGGGATGGTCGTCGGGCAGCGAGCCGCCGGCGGAACACAGGAGCGTGTCGAGCTTGCCGAACTTCGCCACGCCGGCCTCGACCCCGGCCTTGACGCTCATTTCGTCGGTGACATCCACGCGCACGAATAATGCTTCGCCGCCCTGCGCCCGGACGGCAGCGGCGGTGGCTTCGCCCGCCGCCACATTGACGTCGGCGATGACGATGCGCGCGCCTTCGCGCGAGAAGGCGAGCGCGGCTGCCGCGCCGATGCCTGCACCGCCGCCGGTGATGAATGCCACCTTCACTGCCAGCCGGTTCATAGGGTCGCCCTGCCGAATTCGATGTCGCGCAATGCGCGGTGCTGCACCTTGCCGGACGCGGTGCGCGGAAGCCGCTCGGCAAATTCGATTTTGCGCGGATACTTGTACGGCGCGATGATCCGTTTCACATGCTCCTGCAGCGCCGCGGCGAGTTCCTCGCCGGGCGCGTGCCCGTTCCTGAGTACCACATATGCCTTCACCACCTCCCCGCGCAGCGGATCGGGGCTCGCCACCACGGCGCATTCGGCCACCGCGGCATGCTGCGCGAGGGCGTTCTCGACTTCGGTGGGACCGATGCGGTACCCCGAGGAACTGATGATGTCGTCGTCGCGGCCGAGGAAGTAGAGGTTGCCCTGGGCGTCGCGCCAGCCGCAGTCGCCGGTGATGTGCCAGCGGCCGGCGAGCAGATTCAAGGCAGGCCTGCCCTCGTTCCAGTAGCCGAGCATCAGGCCCGGGTCGGCCGCACCAAAGGCGATGCGGCCATGCACGCCTTGCGCGCATTCGCCGCCCGCCTCATCGACGATGGCGACTGCGTTGCCTGCCATGGGGCGGCCGATCATGCCGTTGACCGGCGGCGTCGCCGGATCGGTGAGCGTCGCGGTTGGAGTCTCCGACTGCCCCCAACCAACCAGAAGCGGTACACCCGAGAACGCCTTCCAGCGCGTGGCGAGTTCCGCGGTCATCGCCTCCCCGGCCGACAGTGTCCAGCGCAGCTTTGGCAGCGCGCACTCTTGCGCGCGGGCGAGGATGATGCGCAATTCGGTGGCGACGGCGGCAAAAATGGTCACGCCATACCGCGCAAGGATCTCCAGCCGCGCCTCCGGCGCCGGCGGATCCTCGTGCATCAGTGCGACCGCGCCGCTCATCCAGGCGCCGAACACCAGGCAACTGCCGGCGCGCGTCCAGCCGGTGTCGCTGGTGGTCCAGATGATGTCGCCCCCGGCCATGCCGAGCTGCTGCCACGGCTGCACCGAGCGCACGTAGACGCTGCGCGCCGCGTGCATCACCGCCTTTGGCGGCCCTGAGGAACCGGAGGTGAAATACATCAGCGCGGGCGAATTCGCGTCCACCTCCGCAAGGGGCGCCGCATCTGCGGGGATTGCTGCTTCCGTCCGGGCCACCAGCAGCGCGATGCGCATGCCGGCGAAGCGGTCCGCGTACGCGCTATCGATGAAGGCCGCTTTCGCCCCACTTCTTTGAACCCGGTACGCCATCTCCGCTGCGGTGGCCTGCGTCACGCAGGGAACCGGCACCGCACCGACGTGCAGGCAGGCGGTTAGCGCCGCCTGCCAGTACGGCGTACGCCCCATCATCAGCATCACACGGTCGCCCTGCATGACGCCAGCCCGCACCAGCGCCGCGGCGAAGCGGCGCGAGGTTTCAGCGATACGTGCGTACGACCACTCCTCTACGCTGCCGTCGGCGGCAATGGCCAGCGTGGCGGTCTTCAGCGGCGTCTCCACGGCGCGGCGGTATACGACGTCGACAGCGAAGTTGAAGCGAGCGGGTATGGCCCTCTGCGTCAAACCCGCCCCTTCTGGAATTCGCGCTCCGTCTGCAGCACCTCCGGGGATTCAATCTGCACGCCCATCGCCATGGCCATCGCACCGAAGGCCTTGTAGTAGGCCGCCGACATGGCGATGTCGGTTGCCTGGCGGGGGCTGAAATGCCGCGCGAGTTCCGCGAAGGTCGCCTCGCTCACCGATTCGGGGCGGAACATCGCGTCGATGAAGCGCACGATGGCACGCTCGGCCGGCCCCAGCGCCGAGGGCTCGCGCCCGGCGCCGATGTCGTCCACCGCGGATTGCGGAATGCCGCTCTGCACCGCAAGTGCTGCATGGTGCGTCCACGCGTACTCCACGCCGCGCGCGGAACACAGGATGGACAGCTCGCGCAGGCGCTCGGGCAGATCGGTTTCGTACTTCACGTAGCGGCCCACGGCGGCGTAGCGGCGCAGCCCCTCGGGCGCGTTGCCGAGGCTGCGCATGGCATTCGACACGAAGCCGCGGCTGGCCTTGATCTCGGCGAACACCGCGGCATACTCGGCGTCGTTCTTCTCGTCGGGAACGGGGAGGCGCATCAGGACCCCAGCCGATCGAGGACGCAGACGACGCTTGCCTTATTCAACTTTCGAACCCGCTGCCTTGACCACCTTGTGCCAGGTCTCGACCTGGTTGCGGATGTAAGCGCCGAACTCCTCGGGCGTGCCGCCAACCGGCGTGGTGCCGAGCTGATGCAGGCGCTCCTTCACCTCCGCAAGCTGCAGGATCCTGTTGGTATCGGCATTGATCCGCATGACCAGATCGCGCGGCATTCCCGCCGGGCCGACCACGCCCAGCCACGACACGTAGTCGTAGCCCGGTACGCCTGACTCCGCCACGGTCGGCAGTTCCGGCGCAGTGGTGGAACGCTTTGCGCTCGATATCGCGATCGGCCGCACCTTGCCGGCCTGCGCGAATGGCCAGGATCCGGGCATGGAATCGAACACCATGCTGATCTGCCCGCCCATCAGGTCATGCAGCGCCGGCGCACTGCCCTTGTAGGGAACGTGCGTGAGCTGGATGCCGGTCATCATTTTCATCACCTCGACGAACAGGTGCATCGACGAACCGCTGCCCGCGGTGCCGAAGGTCAGCTTGCCGGGATTCGCCTTCGCGTAGTCGAGGATGTCCTGGAGCTTGCGGAACGGCAGGTTGTTGTTGACCACCAGCACGTTCGAGGTCGACACCGTCCAGATGATCGGCGTGAAGTCCCTCACCGGATCATAGGGAAGCTTCGCGCCGAACAGCGCCGGGTTCGCGCCGTGGGTGTTGATTGCCGCGATCTGCAGGACGTAGCCGTCTGGCGGCGACTTGGCGACCGCCTCGCTGCCGACGCTGCCGCTTGCACCCGGGCGGTTCTCGACCAGCGCGGTACGGCCCCAGAGCCTGGTGTACTGGTCGGCGAGGATGCGACCGACGATGTCGGTCTGCCCGCCGGGCGCGAAGGGCACCATGATGCGGACAGGCTTTTCGGGCCATGCCTGCGCATGGACCTGGAATGCCGCGAAAATCAGCGCTGCAAGAATCGTTCTTACCATGGTGCACCTCCCAGGCTGGACCCGCCGCAGACATGCAGCGTCTGTCCGGTTACGTAACTGTTGTCAGGCGACAGGAAGAACATCGCGGCGCGCGCGATGTCGTCAGGACGGCCGGCGCGGCCGACCACGGTGAGCCCGATGAGCTTCTCGATGACTTCGGGCTTCTGGTACTTCGTGAACAGCTCGGTGATCACCGGCCCGGGCGAGATCGCGTTAACGGTGATGCCGTATTCGCCGAGTTCCAGCGCCCAGCTGCGGGTGTAGGCGACCAGCGCGGCCTTGGTGCCAGCGTAGACGGTGCGCGCCTTCTTGCCGAGTATCGAACGCGAGGACATGTTGACGATGCGCCCGAAGCGCCTCGCCTTCATACCCGGTACGAAGGCCTGCATGAGGATAATGGCTGCGCGCAGGTGCAGGTTGGCGCCGTGGTCAAAGGCCGCGTCGGTGATCTCCTCGAGCGTGCCCGGCGTCGGGAAACCGGCGTTGTTGACGAGGCAGTTGACCTCGAAGCGTTGCGCAAGATCGGCGGCAAGCTTGCGCGTGGCCGCGGCATCGGTGAGATCGCACTGAAAGAAGTGGCTTTCGCCCGCGGGCGTTTTCTTCGGTGTTACCACATCGATGTTGACGACCGTCGCGCCGGCGGCGAGCAGTTGCGCGCAGATGCCCTCGCCGATGCCGTTCGAGCCACCGGTAACGACCGCGACCAGTCTGGTCATTCCGTCTTGATCCCGGCCTTGTCGATCACTTCGGTCCAGCGCGCGATCATCCCGGTCATCTGCTTCGTGTGCTCTTCGGGCGTGTTGGCGATGGGCAGGAAGCCGAGCGACGCGAGCCGCTCGGCATGCGCCGGGCTTCTCAGCGCCGCGGCAAAGTGCTTTTGCAGCGTCGCGAGCACCGCGGGCGGGGTGCCGGCGGGCGCGTAAAGGCCCCAGTAGCTATCGGCATCGACGCCAGGCACGCCGCTTTCTTCGAACGTCGGCACGTTCGGCATCGCCGGGTTGCGCTGCTTGCCAGTGACCGCCATTGCCTTGAGGCGGCCGGTCTCGACATGCTGGCGCGCCGAGCTGATGCCGGCGAACTGCATCTGCACCTGCCCGGCGAGCAGGTCGTTCATCGCCGGCCCCGTACCCTTGTACGGGATGTGCACGATGAACACCTTTGCCGCCTGCTTCATCATTTCGGCGGCAAGGTGCGTCGAGGTGCCCGAGCCGCCTGAGGCGTAGTTGAGGCGCCCCGGCTGCTTGCGCGCAAGCCCCAGCAGCTCCGTCAGGTTGTTCGCCTGAACGGAGGAATGCGTTACCAGCAGGACCGGCGCGTAAGCCATCATCGTCAGCCCGGTGAGGCTCTTCACGGTGTCGAAGGGCATTTTCGCCTTGAACAGGCCCGGGTTCACCACGATCGCGGTATCGGTGGCGAGGATCGTGTAGCCGTCGGCGGGCGACTTGACGACGAGTTCGGTGCCGATGAAAGTATTGCCGCCAGGCCGGTTCTCGATCACCAGCTGCTGACCCATGGACGCGCCGACCGTGGGCGCGACGATCCGAATGAGGTTGTCGGTACCGCCGCCCGGTGCGTAGGCGATGACGATGCGCACCGGCTTATCCGGGAAGCTCTGCGCGAATGCGGTGCCGGCGCCGAGCGCCATGGCGACTGCAAGGATGGTACGCATGTTCATGGTCGGGCTCCCCAAAGTTGGTTCATGTCGCTCAGATTCTCCAGGCGGTCGATGGTGTCGATCAGCCGTCCTGCTGCGTGCGTCTGCATCGGCCGCGCCCCGCCGCACAGGCAGGCCATGGCCTTGTCGCGCAATTCCGCGTCCGTCATCGGCCGGCCCGGCGTGCCGGGCAGCGCGGTGGCGGTAACGCTGAATTCGCGTCCTTCGCGCGTCTTCACCGTGACTGTTGCCGGGACGAACTTCCCTGCATTCGCCGGATCGGTTTCCACCTGCACCCGCCGCGCCAGCGTGCCCACTTCGGCATCGACCACCGCGGCCGGCTGGATATCGTCCACCGCGAAGCGTCCGCGCAGCAGCACGTTTGCCACGGAGTATTGCACGCTGAACTGCGCGGCGACCTGCGGATTGTCACCCGGTGCGAACGGCGCGCCAACCAGCCGCGCCATGAAAGGCGACAGGCGCACGCTCGCCTCCTGCACATCTCCGGCCTTCAGGCCGTGGCGCTGCACCAGCTCCAGCGTGGCCTCGATCGCGGCATGGTTGCAGAAGCAGCTGGCGTACTTCTTCAACGTCAGCGCGGGGAACCGGTACTCGCTGCCAAGCCCGCCGAGCACCACCGCCTCGTCCAGCCGGGTATAGAGCGTTTCGAAGCCGCAGCGGCCGCCGAACGCCTCTGCGGGCGAAGAAATCCCGGCCTGTGCAAGAAGCGAGGACTCGACACCGTCTCGCGCGGCGAACGCCGATTGCATGCGCTTGGTCAGGCTGCGCTCGACCAGCGCCTGCTGCGTACCCGCGGCACGGCTGAGTGCAATGCCCATCGCCGCCCGCACGCCCGCGGCGTCCAGTTTCAGGGCGCGCGCCGAAGCCGCCGCGGCGGCGAACACCCCCAACACAGAGGTGTAGAACCAGCCCGGATGCGTGCGGATGGCAAGTCCGAGCCGCACCAGCATTTCGTCCCCGGCGACATAAGCGGCGAGGAACTCCCTGCCGGAAAGCCGTTCACGCTCGGCCAGCGCCAGCACCGCGGGCAGCACCACCACATCGGCGTGCACCGTGGCTTCGTCGTGCACGCTGTCGAAATCCAGCGCTGCGCCCATCATGCCGTTGACCAGTGCCGCCTGTGCGGCGGGTATGCGATCGCCATGCGCCCACAACGCGGACTCGGCCGCCCCGCCCTGCGCCAGCGCAAGCTGCCTCACCGCCGTAACGCCACCGGCATTCGAGCCCGCCCAGCCCACCGCGAGCGTATCCAGCATCAGACGCTTGGCCTGCGAGACAACAGCGTGCGGCAGGTCCTCGTAGCGCAGGCGCGCCACCCAGTCCGCGAGCGGGCGCGCATCAAGCATGCGTGGAAATCGCCTCGACGACTTTCGAACCCGTGATGTAGCCCGCCGCCATTTCCGGATCGACGCTTCGCGCATCGGGCGCGTTCAGCCACAGCCGGTAGAGCAGCCGTTTCTTTTCCGGATCCGGGTTGTCCTGGAAACCGGTGCGCCAGTGCAGCACGGTGTAATTGTTGAGGATCTGCAGGTCGCCGACGCGAAAGTCCATGTCGAGCCGCAGTTCGTCCCCGCGCGCGAGCGCGACCATGGTGTCGATCGCCTTCATCTCCGCCTCCGGCACCAGCGCGCCCATGCGCCGTTGCGAATCCTTGATCGTGCTGGCATTGAACACGCAGGACAGCAGCCCGCCGAAATAGCGGTAAACCGGGATCGGCCTGGGCGTGCAACCGTACGGTGCGGCCTCGGAAGCATCGCCGCGCAGGTCGTGATGAAAGCCGCGGTACAGCCACTCCAGGTACTGGGGGTGCTTGTCGAGGAGCTCGTTATAGATTGCCATGGTGCTGGCGATGCGCGACAGGCCGCCGCTCCGCGCCGGGTTGATGCACAGCAGCGTGACGATGTCCGCAGGATCGGTGTGCGGGCGCTGCTCGGCGCTGGTCTGGGATGGCTTCACATTCAGCGCATTCACGTCCAGGCCGTGATCCTTGATTTCGTTGACCAGGTCGCCCGCCAGGTTCTGCGGGATCGCGTCGCCAAGACGGCGTCCGAATTCCCAGTACATGTCGCGCACCGCGCCGCGATCGCGGCCCTCGACCGGGAGTCCGCGAAGCAGTACGAAACCGCGGCCTCGCAGCACCTCCTCGCGCGCGACGGCGATCACCTCCTCCACCGGACCGAAGTCGCCGCGCGCCATGGCGTCGGCCTGCGCCGCCGACAATTCGACGATCCACGAGCGCTCGCGCGCAAGGTCGCGGCCGCGCCACGCGGATCTGTCGGCCACCGGAGTACGAAGGATCTCGGTCATGCGTTCACCTGTTGGGTGTTCACCTGCTGCGCAACGTCGTAGTGTGTGCCGGAAACGTAGCCGCCGTAGATCCCGGGCGCGAGCTTGCGCGCATTCGGCATCGCGAGCCAAAGCCGTAGCATCAGTCGTCCGCGTGCCGGGTCGGGATCGGTCCACGCCGTCCGACTGTGCAGCATGGTGTGGTTGTTGAGCAGCTGCAGGTCGCCGGGTTCGAGATTCATCTCGATCTGGAAGTCCGGATGCAGCGCGAGTTCGATCAGCGCGTCCATCGCCTCGCGCTCTGGCGCAGTGAGCGGCACCCCGGTCTTCTTCTCTGCGGCGAGCACGGTCTTGGAGTTGAAAATGCAAGCGCGCTTGCCCTCGAACGTGCTGAACACCGGGATGCGCCGCGGCGTCACCGGCATGCCCGGCGTCACTTCGGTACCACGCAGGTCGTGCGCGTAGCCGCGCTCAAGCACCGCGAGCAGGTCCGGCCGGCGCCGCGCCAGCTCGTCATGGATCGCCATCGAGCTGGCGATACGGCTGGTGCCGCCGCTGGCGGCCGGGCGCACGCACAGCAGTCCGACCACGTCGGCGGGGTCGGTGTGCGGCATCTGCTCGGCACTTGTCGCCGAGCCGTGCACGTTTGGCGCGTTGTAGTCGAGGCCCTGGTCGACGATGTGCGCGACGAGGTCGTCGCGATAGCCGCCGACGTTGACACGCTGGTGCTGGCGCAGTGCGCGGCCCAGGTAGAGACCGAGGCCCCAGATCAGCCGTGCCGCATCTTCTTCCACGTGCGGGCACAAGGCGCCCTCAGCATCGTCGACCGGCAGACCTCGCAGCAGGACGAAGCCGCGGCCGTCCGCGAGTTCGTCCTGGACCTGCACGAGCAGCGGGGCAGTCTCGGGCAGCGCGAAATCCGCGCGCGAGAATTCGGCGGCGCGCAGTCCGCGCTTACGCACAGCGGCGACCGCCGCGCGCAGCTCCAGCACCTGCGCGGCGGACAGCCTCGTCGCCCAGGAAGGGTCGGTTTTCATGGCTCCGGCATCCTAGGCCGGACGCGCTCCCCGGAATGTCACGTGGATTACAATTCTGGCCTCCATGGCCTCCCATGAATTCGCTGCGCGACTCGCCATCCTCGAGAAGAACCACTGGTTCAGGGACCTGCCGCGAGAGGCGCTGCTCGCATTCGCGCACGCTGCCCGCATGCGCCGCTACGCCAATGGCGAGCTGGTGGCCGCGCGAGGCGTGTCTCCCGAGGGCGTGGCAATCATCGTCCGCGGCGCCATCCGCAGCGCCACTCTTACCGCCGAGGGTCGCGAAATCGTGTTCTCACTGGTGCAGCCGGGCGGCGTCTGGGGACTGGTCGCGGCAATGGACGGGCTAGGCGCCGTGCACGACACCAGCGCGCACCGCAGGACCGAGGTGCTGCTCCTGCCGCGCACCGCCTTCCTCGCGGTGCTCGACGCGCACCCGAAGCTTTACCGGCATTTCGCGGAATTCCTCTGTTACCGTCTGCGCAAGGCCTACAGCGCGGTGGACGAGTTCGCCCTGGTGCCGCTACGCCAGCGGCTCGCGCGCCAGCTGTGCACGCTGGCGGTGGCGCAGAAGGGCGCCGAAGAAGCCGACGGCGCGAACCTGCGTCTGACGCAGGCCGAGATCGCGGTGATGCTGGGCGCGGCGCGGCCGAGCGTGAACCGGGAATTGAAGCGGCTGCAGAACGAAGGCCTTGTCGGTCTCGGCTATCGCGGCGTGACGGTGAAGCAGTTCGCGCGCCTGCGCGGCATTTGCGAGACGCAGGGAATATTCGCCTCGTGAGCGCAGGACCCTGCGGCAACGTTGCGGACGCAATCGAACGCGGCAGGCGATATCATTCCCGTGACCGTGCCGGGCCACATCGGCATTCCACTGCGAGGGTGCACTCATGAGCGAACAACACACTGCCTGGCAACCGAGCCAGCGTTATCCCGATCCCGCCGTGGTGGTGGTCGACGAGTCCTTCTCGCGCTACCGATTGCCGCTCACCAAGATCGAGCGCATCGCCAGCGGATTCCGCTGGGCGGAGGGGCCCGTATGGCTGGGCGACACGCGTACGCTCGTCTGGAGCGACGTGGCGGGCAACTGCATGTGGCGCTGGGACGAGGAAACCGGCGCGACCTCGGTGTTCCGCAAACCTTCCGGTCACGGCAACGGCAACACGCGCGACCGCCAGGGGCGC
>SXGR01169605.1_pt1 | contig 15478 bp, 17 predicted proteins | sample 3174711 | NCBI WGS metagenome assembly SXGR01 (sample SAMN11356860, study PRJNA531348) | freshwater metagenome | isolation source: freshwater sample F1-60 | place: China: Fuxian Lake, Yuxi | collected 2017-12-25
CGCCACGGAAGCAATGCTCGAAGAGGTCGCCAAGCGGCTGTAGGGGGGGTGCTTGACAAGCGGACTATGTTTCGAGTATTCTGGAAATATGGAAACAAAGAACGCAGTAGAGGCACTCTTTGCCCTTGGCCACGAGTCGCGCCTCAGGGTGTTCCGCCTGCTGGTCGAGGCGGGGCCCGGAGGGCTGCCCGCCGGCCGCATCAGCGAGGATCTCGCTCTGCCTCCGGCGACGCTGTCGTTTCACCTCGCGCATCTCGCGCGGGCGGGACTGGTGCGTAGCCGGCAGGACGGGCGCTTTGTCATCTACAGGACCGATTTCCAGAACATGACCGCGCTTGTCGCCTACCTCACCGAGAACTGCTGCGGCGGCCGGTCGTGCGAACCCATCGCTCAACCCATTATCCTGAAAGGAAAGACCCATGAAGCGCTTCCACGTGCACGTCGCCGTTAATGACCTCCCGAAGAGCATCAAGTTCTATTCGGCGCTGTTCGCCACCGAGCCCAGCGTACAAAAGCCCGATTACGCGAAGTGGCAGCTTGACGACCCCCGGGTGAACTTCGCCATTTCGCAGCGCTCTGAGAAAGCCGGGCTCGACCACCTCGGCATCCAGACCGAGGACGGCGCCGAGCTCGAGGACCTGCGCGTGCAGCTCGCGCAGGCCGACGTCTCGACGCTGGAGCAGAAGGGCCCTCCTGCTGCTACGCCAAGAGCGACAAGTACTGGACCATCGACCCGCAGGGCATCGCCTGGGAATCCTTCCACACGCTCGGTTCAGTGCCGGTCTACGGCGAAAGCGCGCGCGGCACCGCGCGCGAAGCGAAGGCGGCCTGCTGCTCGCCGGCGTGAAGCAAGCGCTAAGCGTCCTCTTTCTCTGCACTGGCAACTCGGCGAGGTCGATCCTCGCCGAGGCCTGCCTGAATGCAAGGGGAGGGGGACGCTTCCTCGCGCACAGCGCCGGCAGTCAGCCGGCCGGGCGTGTGAACCCGTTTGCGCTGGCGCTGCTGGAAACGCTGCGCATCGACGCGGCTAATGCGCGCTCGAAGAGCTGGGACGAGTTCGCGCGTCCCGGCGCGCCGCAAGTCGATGTCGTCATCACTGTCTGCGACAACGCGGCCGGTGAAGTCTGCCCGGTATTGCCGGGCCAGCCGGTTTCTGCCCACTGGGGCGTCGACGATCCCGCGGCGGTGGCCGGAGCCGATGACCTGAACGCAAGGCATTCCTGATGGCGTTCGCCGAGCTGGGCGCTCGCATCGACAGGCTGGTTGCTCTGCCGGTGGAAACGCTCGCCCCACAGGCCCTGAAACGGGAACTCGCCGCCATCGGGAAAGTGTCACTCGCATGAGCCTCGCCCGACGCGCCTGCGCCGAGGCGCTGGGCACGGCATTTCTGCTCGCGGCGGTGGTCGGCTCGGGGATCATGGGCGTACGGCTCGCGGGCGGCAACACCGCGATCGCGCTGCTCGCGAACTCGCTTGCGACCGGTTTCGCGCTTGTCGCGCTGATCGTGGCCTTCGGCACGCGTTCGGGCGCGCACTTCAATCCGCTGGTGACCATCGCCCTCGCATGGTCCGGCAAATTCCCGAAACGGGATGTCCCGGCCTACGTCGCGGGGCAGTTCATTGGCGCTCTTGTCGGCGTCTTTGCCGCACACGCGATGTTCGAGCTGCCGTTGGTTCAGGCTGCGGACACCGCGCGCACCGGTCCGGCGCAGTGGTGGAGCGAAACAGTGGCGACTTTCGGGCTGGTATTCCTCGTGCTCGGTTTCACTCGGCGCGACGCCGTAGTGGCACCCTTCGCGGTGGGCGGCTACATCGCGGCGGCGTATTGGTTCACTGCGTCGACTTCGTTCGCGAATCCGGCGGTGACGCTGGCGCGCAGCTTTACGGCGACATTCTCCGGTATCGCCGCCGGCGATGTCGTCGCGTTCATGCTGGCGCAATGCGCCGGGACGCTGCTTGCGGTGGCAGCGCACCGCTTCCTCGATCCAGCCGGACGCTAGCGTCTCAATGCGTCCAGCACCCGCCCACCCGCACGTCCGGTCTCGGGCAGTCCCGCGGTCGCTTCGAATTTACGGATCGCGGCGCGCGTGATCGGGCCGATGCCGCCGTCCACCGCGCCGATGTCGTAGCCGCGATCCACCAGGCGCTGCTGCACTTCGCGCCGTTCGACGCGCGACAGTCCGCGGTCCGCAGTGGGCCAGGCAGTGGCGAACCCGCTGCCGCCGCGCAGGCGATCCGACAGGTGTGCGATGGCGAGGCCGTAGGATTCCGCCGCGTTGTATGAATAAAGCGCGTTGAAATTCCGGAACACGAGAAACGCCGGTCCGGTGTTTCCCGCTGGCATCAGCAGCCCCGCGTCGCCCGGTCCGTTGAGCGGCGTGCCGTCCGCGCGCCGGATGCCTGCCGCCGCCCATGCCGCGAGCGGCTGGCGGTTCCTGCGCCCGGACACGCCGGCATAGGATGGCGGCAGCCGCACTTCATAGCCCCAGGCCTCTGCGGACGCCCAGCCGGCGCGCTTGAGGAAATTCGCCGTCGAGCCGATGACGTCGGGGATCGAGTTCAGGATGTCGCGCTTGCCATCGCCATCGAAGTCCACCGCGAGGCGCAGGAAGGTGGAGGGCATGAACTGCGTGTGGCCGAACGCGCCCGCCCAGGAGCCGACGAGGGCCTCGGGCTGCGCGTCGCCGGCTTGCAGGATTTTCAGCGACGCCATGAACTCGCCGCGGAAATAGGCCTGGCGGCGGCCCGCGCAGGCGAGCGTGGCGAGCGAACGCAGCAGCGACCGGGTGCCCATCGCCTTGCCGTAGGCGGATTCCACGCCCCAGATGGCGACGAGGGTGTGGCGGTCCACGCCGTAGCGCTCTTCAGCTCGCGCGAGCAGCGCGCTGTGTTCGGCGAGCTTCGCGAGTCCATCGGCGATGCGCGCCTCATCGACGAGGAAGGCGAGGTAGTCCCAGATCGGTGTTTTGAACTCGGGTTGGTTGTCCAGCGCTTCCAGCACCGTGGGGTCCGGCGTGAGGTCGGCGCTGATGCCGCGCGACGCCGCTTCCGTGCGCAGCCCGGCGAGGCAGGCGACGGGTTTCTCCTGCGCCTGCGCGCAGAGCGCGACGGCGCAGAGCACTATCGTGAGGGCGCTACGCATCATGCAGCAGCCCGGCGAGCGCGGCATTGAAGGCCGCGGCCTGCTCGTACTGCACCCAGTGCCCGGCATCGTCGATGACGTGCAATTGCGCCGGCGGATGCGATGCCCTGAGGATGGCGTGGATCTCTTCAAATTTCGCGTGCGCGGTGACGTCCCGCCTGCCCCAGATGCCATGGACGGGCATGCCGAGGTCCGCGAGCTTGTGCTTCAGCTCGTCGGTGCGCGAAGACCTCGCGCTGTTGACTCGGGTACGCATGACGTCGGCAGTGTAGAGCGCCATCGCCTCATCGTCGACGCGCTCGTCTCTCGACAGCATCAGCCGGGCGAAGTTGTAGCGCAGCGCGGCGGCGCGCTCCAGCGGGTCCTTGAGGTGCTTCCACGGTTTCAGGAAGCGCTCGGATTTTTCGCGCAGGCCGAGGCCGCCGGCGCCGACGAGGACCAGCCTGCGGAAGCGCTCGCGCCGCAGGCCGGCGACGAAGGCGGCTACCACGGCGCCGAATGAAAAGCCGACGAGGTCGATGGCTTCGCCCTCCGGCACGAGCTCGTCCAGGTCTACGGCCAGCACCGCGGCGATGGCTTTGTGGTCGCGGGGTTCCGGGGCCATGGCGGAGTCGCCCATGCCGGGCAGGTCGGGAATCCACAGCGTGTGATTCACGGCAAGCGCGTCGATGTTGCGGATCCAGTGCGTCCAGCTGCCGGCGCCACCATGCAGCAGCACCAGCGCCGGGCCCGCACCCCGGCGCTGCCATGCGGTGCCGCGCGCCGAGCGGGTGCTCAGGGCTGCGATGCCCACTCGCTGTCCTGCAGCGCGCGCCACATCAGCTTGCCAGAGGGCGTGCGCGGCAGCGCCTCCGAAAACTCGATCCTGCGCGGCGCCTTGTAAGCCGCCATTTCGCCGCGCGCCCAGGCGAGGATTTCCTCGGCGCTGGCGGCGTGCCCGGGTTTCAGTACGACCACCGCCTTGACCGTCTCGCCACGGCGCTCGTCGGGCGCGGCGATGATGCAGCATTCCTTGATCGCGGGATGCCGGTACATGGCGGCTTCGACCTCCGCCGGCCATACCTTGAAACCCGCGGCGTTGATCATGCGCTTCAGGCGATCGGAAATATAAAAGTAGCCGTCCTCGTCCATGCGGCCAAGGTCGCCGGTACGGAAGTACGCCTTGCCGTCGATCTCCAGCCACGATTCCCGGTAGGCGGCTTCCTTCTGCCAGTAGCCGGTGAGGAGTTGCGGGCCGCGCACCACGATCTCGCCGGAAGCGCCGGGATCAAGGACCTTGAGCGAGTCCGGGTCGATCACCAGCGATTCGGTGTCGAAGGTGGGGATGCCGAGGCATTGTTTTTTGGGCCGCTGCACCGGGTTCATATGGGTCTGCGAGATCGTCTCGGTCATCCCGTAGCCCTCGATATAGTGCACGCCGCAGGTGTCGAAGAGTTTTTGCGCGATCGCCTCGGGCATCGCTGCGCCGCCGCCGAAGATGGATTTCAGCGAGGAAACGTCGTGCTGCAGCGCCTGCGGGTGCGAGAGCAGGTCCACCACCATCGTCGGCACGTTGTCCCAGTGCGTGCAGCGATGACGCTCGACGAGTTGCGCGGCGAGCACGGGGTCCCAGCGTTGCTGAATCGCCATGGTGCCGCCCGAGTACACGGTGGCGAGGAAGCTGTGAATCAGGCCGGTGACGTGGAAGAAGGGTGCCGTGGCGAGCGCAACGGTGGATGCGGTGATGTCCTTCCACGCAACGGCGCCGACGATGTTGTGCAGCATCGTGGCGTGCGTATGCATGCAGCCCTTGGGCTTGCCGGTGCTGCCCGAGGTGTAGGGCATCATGGCGAGGTCCGCCGCCTGTGATCGGGAGGGCGCAATGGCGTGATCGGCGAGCGTGGTCACGCCGGGAACGACGACCTGCAACGCACTGCCAAAGCGCGATGCGAACTCGGCTTCGGCGATCGCCACCTTCGCGCCGCTGTCGGCGGCGTAATGCGCGAGTTCCTGCGCGAGGTTCATTGGCGAGAGTGGCACCACCACCGCGTCGGCACGCAGGATGGCGAAGCAGGCGATGACAAAGTCCGGCCCGTTCTGCATGTCGAGCAGGACGCGGTCGCCGGGCCGCACGCCGCAGGCCCCCTGCAGGTGGCCGGCGAGCCGCTCCGCCGCGGCCGCAGTCTCGGCGTAGCCCAGCGTGCGGTCCTGGAAGTGGAGCAGCGGCTTGTCGGGGGTTTCCCGCGCGCGCCGCCACAGGAGGTCGTGCAGCCGCAGCCCTTGCGGCGCGCGCAGGGAGCGCGGCAGGCCGGGCGGCCAGTGCTGGTAATGGCGGGGTTCCATGGGCGCGCAGTATAGTTGGCACGTATGCCCGAGCACACATTCCTCCTCAAGGAAGGCGTCTGGCGCGCCGAGGGCGAGTTCTTCGACGGGGTGGGCAAGCGCACGGAGGTCGAGGGCGAGGCGCAGATCCGCCATTACCCGGACAAATGGATCTCGGCCTCCGTCATGCGCACGCGCGCCGCCAAGCCGGTGGAGTCGCGCAGCGCCTACGAAATCACGCCTTTCGCCAGAGGCAACATCGCCACGCCGTGGTTTTCGCAGAGTGCGACTCTGGGTTCCCTCGACGGCAGGTTCCTGCTGCTCGGGGATGCCATCCTGTCCACCTGGGAATCGGCAACGGGGAAATTCCGCGGCACCGAAACCATGCTGATGCGGGGCGAGAAACACTACAGCGCGCGCGGCGCGCTGTTCGACGGCGGGAAACTGATGTCGGCCTGGATCGTCGAACTCAGGTCGGACCAGGCGTAAACTCGGCACCTTCTTTTCTGGAACACACCATGTCACGAGCTGTCGCATGCGCCTCAATATTCTTCGCATTTTCCCTTTCTGTCGGCGCCCAGGGCGCCGCTGCGCAAGCGCCGCAGAAGGAGTTGCGTGCGCCCGACGTGGTATTCGTGCCGACGCCGCAGGAAGTCGTCGACGCAATGCTGAAGGTGGCAAAGGTCGGCAAAGGCGACGTGCTGTACGACCTTGGCTCTGGCGACGGCCGGATTCCGATCACAGCGGCAAAAAAGCTCGGCATCGCACGTGGCATCGGCATCGACATCAATCCGGAGCGCATCAAGGAAGCGAATGAAAACCTGAAGAAGGCCGGCGTCGGGAAACGCGTGAAATTCATCAACGCCGACCTGTACGAAACGGATCTGCGCAAAGCAACAGTGATCACGCTCTATCTGTTGCCGGCCCTGAACCTCAAGCTGTTGCCGAAGCTGTTGAAGGAAGTGAAGCCCGGCACGCGCGTTGTTTCGCATGCGTTCGACATGGGGACCTGGACGCCAGACCAGACGCTGGACATCCGTGGCCACCCGGTTTATTTCTGGACGATTCCCGCGCCGGGGACGCCTTCGCATGACGCGGCGATGGCCGCTGCCGGCATCAAGTGAAGCCGGTCAAGGCGGCTTAGAGCCGCGTCACCCTGCAGGCAAGGCCGCGCGTGTCCTTCGAGCCGCTCATCGGGTCGTAGGGACCGGCGTAGCTCATCGCGGCGTTGATGTTCACCTCTAGCGCGCCGTAATCTGGCGCGGCGCCTTCGGGTCGCCACCAGCCCATGCCGGTGACAACCACGCCCGGCGCCGTGCTGTCGGTGATCTGCGCCTTGAGATGGCAGTTGCCGGCGTGGCCGTGGGTTTCGACAGCGACCCAGTCTCCTTCGGCGACGCCGATGGCAGCGGCCGTTTCCGGATGGATGCGCAACAGCGGGTCTGGCGACACCTTCCGCGCCCAGGCCTGCTCGCGGAAACGCGAGTGGTGGTAGGTTTTCTCGCGCAACCCGGTCTGCAGCCGCAGTGGATAGGCGGGGTCTTCAATGGCGGCGGAGGAGCTCGGTACCCAGTCCGGCAGGGGGTCGAGGCTCAGCGCGGCGAGGCGCTCCGAGTAAAGCTCAACTTTTCCCGTCGGCGTGCGGAAAGTCTGAATCGCGAAGTCGCCGCAGCGGTAGTCGAAGGTCATGAACCCGGTCTTTGCCAGCTCGTCGATGTCGATGCCGGTGTCACTGACGAGGTGGCGGTTGTAGTCGCGTTGCGTGCGCCAGGGCATGCGTTCGGCTTCTACTGCCCCGAGCGCACGTAGCCGGTCGAGCAGCGCGGCTGCGATCTCGACATCCGTGCGCGCTTCGCCAACGCGAACGGCTGCCGGCGCCGTGTAGGTAACGCAGGGGCCACCGGATTGCAGCGAGACCTCTTCCTCCTCCAGCGTGGTGGTCTTGGGCAGCACCAGGTCTGCGAGCGCCGCAGTGGGGTTCATCTGGCTGGTGGCAACAGCAAGGTAATCAAGTGACTTCAGCGCCTGCATGGTGCGCTGCGAATCGGGGTAGGTCACCGCGATGTTGACACCGCTCACGTACATCGCGCGTACGGGATATGGCCTGCCGGTGAGGATGGCGTCGATGACCGTCGGGTTGTGGCAGGCGCCCTGCCAGCCTTGCGGGCCGGCCCACAGCGGGAAGCGCTCCGCACCCAGCGCCTGTTTCGCGACGGCCTCCGGCAGCGCATACGCGGGTTCGAACAGCACATCGAAATTGTTGCGCAGTCCCTTGGGGTGCTTGATGCGACGGTGGCCGCCCGCGCGGTCGAGGTTTCCGGCGATGGCGAGCAGGCAATGGAAGGCGCGGAAGGTCTGTACGCCATTGGACGCCGCGTCGATGCCGTGCCCGCTGACGAAGCAGGCCGGGCCGTCGGCGTAGAGGCGGGCGGCCTCGACGATGGCTTCGGCGGATGCGCCGCTGATGCCGGCGGCGCGCACCGGCGTCCAGTCCTTCACGCGCGCGGCGAGCTTGTCGAAGCCGTGGCACCAGCGCGCAACGAAGGCTGCGTCGTGCAGGTTCTCCGCGACGAGCACGTGCATCATCGCCATCGCGATCGCGGCATCCGTCCCGGGCTTCGGGCGCAGCCAGACATCGGCCATGGACGCGGCCTGCGTGCGCAGCGGGTCGATCACAATCATTTTCGCGCCGCGCGCCTTGGCATCCTTGATGCGCTGCCACTGCACCGGATTCGCCGCCTGCGGATTCGCGCCGACGATCAGCAGCGTCTTCGCGTTGGGTACGTCCTCGCCGTTGGCGATGGCGAGTCCGGTAAGCATGTCGCTGACCGCGCGGCAGCCGCCGCAGAGGTCCTGGTTGATCATCCAGTTCGGCGAGCCTAGTGAACGCAGGAACAGCGCGAACGCGATGCTGCGCGAGAAATAGGCGCCGCTGGTGGCGCCGGCAATCGCCAGCGGCCCGTGCTGCGCGCGCACCGCGGCTAGCCTGTCGGCCATTTCGTCGAGCGCTTCGTCCCAGCCTATCGGTGTCCACTTTCCGCTGCCGCGTTCGCCGCTGCGGCGCAGGGGCGTCGTGATGCGGTTCGGGTCGTAGGCGATGCCCTGCATCCCGCGTATTCCCTTCACGCAGAACGCGCCGCGCGAGGCCGGATGCGCCGGGTTGGGCGCGACGTGCGTGACGCGGCCGGCTTCCACTGTCAGCAGCGCGCCGCACAGCGTGCTGCACTCCCAGCAGGTGCTTGGCACAACGCGCGTGGTTTGTGGCGCGTTCATTTGCAGGTCATGACGGGTCGATCACACCCTTGCCGGTGGTCTGCGTATCGAAGAGTTGATAGGCCTCCACCGCCTGGTCGAGTTTCCAGCGATGCGTGAAGAGCCGATCCACGTCGATGCCGCGGTCGGCGATGAATTGCGCGCAAGCCGCCTGCCCGACGGTGGAGAAGGTCCACGAGCCGATCAGCGTGACCTGCCGGCGCAACAGGTCGTTGCTCACGTCCAGCGTCACATTGCCGCCTTCACCCACGTAGCAGACCTTGCCCCAGGTGCGCACGCAGCGCACCGCCTGCGCGCGTGCCTCGGGCGCCGCTGAAGTGTCCAGGGAAAGATCGGCGCCGCGGCCGTGCGTGAGCTGCCGGATTGCCTGCACGATCTCGCCAGCGTTCTTTGGATTGATGGTTTCGTCTGCGCCGAATTCCTTCGCACGCGCGAGGCGTTCATCGCTGACGTCGAGCGCGATCACCCGTGCGCCCATGGCGACCGCCAATTGGGTGGCCGACAGGCCCACGGGTCCCTGGCCGAAAATGGCGATGGTGTGATTGCCCTGCAGGCCGAGGCGCTGCAGCGCGCCCCAGGCGGTGCCGGTTCCGCAGGAGATCGCTGCGCCGGTTTCGAAGGACAACTCATCCGGCAGCGGCACCAGCGTGCGCGCGGGGCACTTGAGGTACTTCGCATGCGCGCCGTGCCCGGTGGCGCCGTAAACCTCGGCGACGCCGTCCACGCAAAGCTGCATCCAGCCGGTGGAGCACTGCTCGCAGACGCCGCAGCCGCGGTAATGGTGCTGCATCACGCGCATGCCGATGCGCGCCTGGTTCCCGGCGACGCCGGGGCCGATCGCGGCGACCACACCGCAGGGCTCGTGGCCGGCAATGATGGGGCCGCTCACCTTGCCCAGGCCCAGCGAGGCAGCGCCGCCCGAAGCGCGGTAGAACTTGAGGTCGCTGCCGCACATGCCCGATGCCTTGATTTCAAGCACCACTTCACCGGGGCCGGGAGTCGGATCGGGGAAATCGCGGATCTCGAGCTTGCGCTCGCCGGGGAAGACGATGCCTTTCATTTGATCCCTTTGAGCGATGGCATGCGGATCGGGTGCATGGATTCGAAGGCGCGCGCCGCACGCAGCACCAGCGCGTCGGCGTGGCGCGGCCCGACGATGTGCAGTCCGACTGGCAGGCCGGACTTCGTCAGCCCGCAGGGAATGCTCGCCGCCGGCTGCTGCGTGAGGTTGAACGGGTACGAGAAGGGCGTCCAGTCGGTCCAGCGCTTCTCGCGCCGCGGATTGGACACTTCCTTGCCGGCTTCGAATGCGGGGACGGCGAGGGTAGGCGTGACCAGCAGGTCCCACTTCTCATGGAAGCGGTTCATGTGCGTGCCCAGCGCGCCGCGCTTTTGTACGGCGTCCAGGTATTCCATGGTCGTGATTTTCGCGCCCTGCAGCGCGACTTCACGCAAGCCAGGGTCCAGCTGCTTGCGTTGCGCCGGCGTGAAGCCCTGGTACACATAGGCCGCGGCGGCGAACCAGTGCGTAGTGAACACCGGCCCCATGTTCTCGAAGCCCGGGTCCTTCGCCTCGACGTGCGCGCCGAGGTCGGCGAAAGTCTGCACTGCCTTCTGCACAATGGCGGCGACCTCGCGGTCCACCCTGGCATAGCCAAGGTCTGCCGAATACGCGATGCGCAGGCCACGCACGCCGTCGTCGAGCCCCACAGTGTAGTCGCGGGGATCGTGCGGGAGCGAGAACCAGTCGCGCGTATCGGGCAGCGACAGCACGTTGAGCAGCAGTGCCGCATCCTCCACGCTGCGCGCCATCGGGCCGATGTGCGACACGGTGCCGAAGGGCGACAGCGGCCATGCGGGCACGCGGCCGAACGAGGGCTTGAGGCCGAACAGGCCGGTGAACGAGCAGGGAATGCGGATCGAGCCGCCGCCGTCGGAGCCCAGCGCAAGCGGGCCCATGCCCGCGGCGACCGCGGCCGCTGCGCCGCCGGAGGAGCCGCCTGGCGTCTTGCTTGGATTCCAGGGATTGCGCGCGCTGCCGGTGAGCGGGCTGTCGGTGACGCCCTTCCAGCCGAATTCAGGCGTGGTGGTCTTGCCGATGAGCACGGCGTTGTGCTCGCGCAGGCGCGCGACCGTGGGCGCGTCGTCCTTCCACGGCCCCTTCCGGTCGACAGTCCTGGAGCCGCGCAGCGTCGGCCAGCCGCGCGTGAGGATGATGTCCTTGATCGTGGTCGGCACGCCGTCGAGGAGGCCGCGTGACCGGCCGCGGGCCCAACGCGCTTCGGAGGCCCTGGCCTGCGCCAGCGCCTCCTTTTCCGCGACCATCACAAAGGCGTTCAGCACCGGATCGAACTTCCGGATCCGCTCCAGCGCGGCTTTCGTCGCCTCCACCGGCGAGATGGTCTTCCTGCGGTAGCCCGCGAGGAGTTCGGTTGCGGTAAGCGCGCAAAGGTCGGTCTTCATCGCGGCGGATCTCCCCTCAGAGGTCAGACCCGGATGTTACCTGCTCAGCGCTTGTTCTTCTCCGCCATGCGCTTGAGGAGGCCGTCAACGCCGGAGGCGCGTGTCACCTGCTCGAACTCCGAGCGATAGGTGAGCACCAGGCTCACGCCCTCGACCACGATGTCGTAGATTTTCCAGCCCGAGGGCGTCTTGCGCATTTCGTAGTCGACAATGATCGCCGACTGGCCCGGACGAAGGTATTGGTTGCGCACCGTGACGTCGGTAGCGCCCTGCGCGGCCTTCAACGGCATCACGCGCATGGTCTGGCCCTTGTAGACGTCAAGCGACTGCGAGTAGATGCGGATCAGCAGGGTGCGGAACTCCACGACGAGTTTTTGCTGCTGCTCCTTGTTGGCGGAAGCCCATGCCCGGTTGACCGCGAGGCGGGTCGCTTCCTGGAAATCTATGTGCGGGAGGATCTTGTCCTCCGCCAGCGCAAGCGCCTTGTCGCGGTCGCCCTGCGCCAGCGCCTTGTCCGATTTCACCGCTTCGAGGACTTCGGCGGTGACCTTGCGTACCAGGTCCTCCGGGCTGGTTTCCTGGGCCTGCGCCCAAAGCGGAAGGAGGCTTGCGCAGAGCATTGCAACGAGAGTTTTAATGTCGGGTTGGACAGGAACGGCGCCGCCAAGTTCAGCGCGGTTTGTCGCCGCAGCCCAACAGATCAGTGCTCGCTGAGCAGCGATCCCCAGCCCTGCACGCGATCCTTGATGCCGTTCTGGCGCAACGCCCACCAGTAGGTCGCGGTGTTGATCGCCACCACTGGCTTGTCCAGCCAGAACTCGGCGAGGCCAGCCACGCGCGCCATCGCGAGGTTGGTGCCGACCTGCACGATCGCGTCCACCTTTCCGCGGTTGACCTTGAGGATGGCGTCGCGCAGCGCCTTTTCGCCGACGTGCGCGATCTGCATCGGGCTCCTGCACTTCAGGCCGACGAGATTCACCACCTCGAAGCCGCACTCGGTAAAGAAGCGCCGCACCTGGCGATCGCCCACCGGCATGTAGGGCGTGATGACGCCGACGCGCTTGATGCTGCGCCCGTAGCGCCGCAGCGCCGCCCGGCAGGCATCGGAACCCATGGCGATGCCGACGCCGGCGTGCTTTTCCATTTTCTTCTGCAGGTCGCTGCTTCCCTTGAGGCCGTCCCAGAAGGTCTCTGCCGACATGCCCATCACCACGTAATCGGGATCGCAGCTCATCACCGAATCGAGCGCCGGCATCAGTGCGCCGCGGATGTTGTCCATCATCACCATGAACGTGCGGTCGTCGGTGACCTTGGTATCGGGTATGACGATGCGCGAGAAATGGTTGGTCACGCCAACCGGGCGCATGCCGTCATATTCGGGCTGCACCGAGGTGTTGGTCGAGGGCGCGAGCACGCCGAACTTGCGGCGCCAGCCGAGTGAGTCCGTCATCTGAGCTCCCATGCGCCGCCCAGTACCGGCGGCAGCTGGACGATATTGCCGTTTACGTTCAAGCCCGCTGCCGCGCAGCGCTGCGCGAAAGCCGCAGGATCCCGGCATTTCAGCGCATAACCGGCGAGCGCGGGGGCGGCGGGTGCAGAGCCCAGCCGCTGCGCCCATTGCGCGCTCGTGCCGACGATGATATCGCCGCGTTCGGAAGCGAGACGGATGAACCCGTCTTCCATGCGCGGCAGGAGGGCGGAGAACTCCGCATAGCGCGCAGCCACCGCCACAGGATTGTAGGCGACGACGAATGCCGCGGCGAGGCCGATCACGCCGTTGACGTGCGCGAGGTCGGCTTCGCGCCAGATGACGTCCGGGGTAAGGTGCTCGACGAACTGGACGCGGCCCTCGGGCATCCGCTCCGGCGGCACGCGCACCACATTGAAGCGCGCGGTCTGCCCATCGTCCAGGCGGCGCGAGAGCCGCACCATCGGCAAGGGTTCGAAGCCGTGCGCCGCAAGGCGCGCAAATTCGGCCTCCGCCGAAGGCGTGCCGAAACACGCGAGGTGCACCCCGACGTGTTTCGCCATGTAAACGCGCATGCGCGCCGCGACCGGCGTGTCCAGGGTGGGTGTGAGGAATTCCAGGTAGCCCTCGCTGAGCATGACGCAGCGGTTGGAGGTGCCCGCAGGGCCGTCCTGCGTCTGCTGCGCAGAAAGCGGCGTGACGGCAAAGCCCAGCGATTCGAGTACGGCTGCAGCGGCGCCGATATCGGGCAGGAAATGCGCGACGTGGTCGAGGCAGAGTTCGCCGGGGGCGGGCCGCTGGTCGTTCATGTTTCCCTATAATAGCCGCATGAATAAACCCGTAGAGCAGCACGCGACCACCATGACCGGGGCGGAAGCGGCTGTGGAGATGCTGCAGAAGCAGGGCGTCGAGATCATTTTCGGGCTCTGCGGCGACACCAGCCTGCCGTTCTACGACGCGCTTGCACGGCTACCGCACGGCATGCGCCACATCCTCACGCGCGACGAGCGGCACGCGGCCTACATGGCGGACGGCTACGCGCGCGTATCCGGAAAGGTCGGCGTCTGCGAAGGCCCCAGCGGTGGCGGCGCTACCTACATCCTGCCGGGACTCGTCGAGGCGAACGAGTCTTCGGTGCCCATCCTCGCCATTACCTCGGACATCTCGGTGTCCTCGCGCGGCAGGTACACACTGACGGAGCTGGACCAGGGCGCGCTGATGCGTCCGCTGACCAAGTGGAACGCGGTGCTCGACCGCTCCGCTGACATCCCGCGCGTGATGCGCGCCGCCTTCAATGCAATGACCACCGGACGCCCGGGCGCGGCGCATCTCTCGTTACCGTACGATGTGCAGAGCGGGCCGGTGGAGCGTGCCGATGTGTGGGCGGACCCCAGCCTCAACCACTACCCTTCGCGGCGCAGCGGCGCTGAACCCTTCCACGTGGAACTCGCGGCGAAGCTGCTGCGCGGGGCGCAACACCCGCTGGTGATCGTTGGCGGCGGGGTGGTGATCTCGGGTGCCGAGGGCGAACTGCTGGAACTCGCCGAGCGCATGAACATGCCGGTGGCCACCACCATCAGCGGACAGGGCTCGATTTCCGAGGAACACCCGCTAGCCGTCGGCGTAGTCGGTTCAAATGGCGGCACGCCGGAGACACGCAGCGTCGTCGACCGTGCCGACCTTGTGTTATTCATCGGCTGCCGTGCCGGATCGGTGACCACGGAACGCTGGCGACATCCCGTGCCGGGCAATGTCAGGGTGATCCATCTCGACGTCGACCCTGCCGTGCCGGGAACCACCTATCGCGTCGACGTGCCGCTGATTGGCGACGCGAAGCTGACGCTTGCAGCACTGAACGAGGCGCTGGAAGGAACGAAGCGGCCACTCGATGCGTCCGTGGTGAAGAAGGCGAAGGAAGCGAAGTTCGCCAAATTCCGCGCGCTCGCGGAATCGAACGAAGCGCCGATCAGGCCGGAACGCGTGGTGGCCGAGTTGTCGAAGGCGCTGGATGCGGATGCGATCGTGGTCGCGGATCCCGGCACGCCGTGCCCATACCTTTCGGCCTATTACCCGGTGCGCACGACGGGCAGGACGCTGTACTCGAACCGCGCGCACGGCGCGCTCGGCTATTCGCTGTCGTCCGCGGTGGGCGCGCATTTCGGCCGCCCCGGCGTGAAGACGGTGGCGGTGATGGGCGACGGCAGCTTCGGCATGTGCGTGGGCGAACTCGAGACCGTGGTTCGCCATCGGCTGCCGGTCACCTTCGTCGTCATCTCGAATGCCGTCTACGGCTGGATCAAGGCGGGGCAGAAGTCCGGTTTCCAGCAGCGTTACTTCTCGGTGGATTTCGAATCCACGGACCACGCGAAAGTAGCGGAAGCCTACGGCGTGAAAGCCTGGCGCGTCACCGATCCCGCGAAGCTCGGCGCCGCGCTGCGCGAGGCCACTGCGCACGGCGGACCCAGCCTCGTGGACATTGTCTGCCAGCCGCTGCACGAGGCAAAAGCGCCGGTATCGGAGTGGATCGCATGAACGCAGATCACGATCACGATCACGAACACACGAAAGACGACGAGCTGGGCTTTCGGGTGAAGGCGCTGGAGCGCCTGCTGGTGGAGAAGGGCCTGGTCGATCCCGCAGCGCTCGACAGCCTGATCGAGACCTACGAAACCCGCGTCGGTCCGCGCAACGGTGCGCGTGTGGTGGCGAAGGCCTGGACCGACCCGAAATACCGCGAATGGCTGCTGAAGGACGCCACTGCCGCAATTGGTCACTTCGGCTTCGAGGGCCGCCAGGGCGAGCACATGATCGCAGTCGAGAACACGCCGAAGC
>SXGR01428132.1_pt1 | contig 15478 bp, 12 predicted proteins | sample 3174711 | NCBI WGS metagenome assembly SXGR01 (sample SAMN11356860, study PRJNA531348) | freshwater metagenome | isolation source: freshwater sample F1-60 | place: China: Fuxian Lake, Yuxi | collected 2017-12-25
TTGCGATGGTTTTCACAGCATGGAAGCACCGCCGTCGCTGCACGATGAGAAGGAATGGCCGTATATATTGACTCTGTTACCGCGGGATCTGGAAGATTCCGCCCGGCAAAGCGAAGCGTTGATGCGCTGCCGCTGACCGCCGGAGAACAATCCACCGTGTTCGCCCGCCAGAGTTTGGTAGCCGTAGGGCAGCTCGGAAATGAAGCCGTGAATCTCGGCCGTCCTCGCCGCCGCTGCGATCTCCTCGTCGGTGGCATCGAGTTTGCCGAGGCGAATGTTCTCCGCGATAGAGGTGTTGAAGAGGTAGGCCTCTTGCAGCACCACGCCCATCTGAGGACGGAGCGAGGCTGGATCGCTGCAGTCACGGCTTATTACCAACGTCATTTGCGTTTTTGACTTCTCGTGGCTACGAGCGTGAGCGTGGGGTGTTTCGACTATCGTCCGCCTCTCACGAGACGTTAGTATCGGAATCCAAAACCACAACGGGTCCACGCGGCGGGACACCAAACCACCAGCGCGGTCCGCGCGTCGCCGAGGGGATTTCCGAATGCAGCCCCCGCCGAGAAAAATTAGTCGGAGCGCGATGCGTCAGCCAGTCTTGGGACCGAAAGTCACGGACCCTGCATTCGCCGCCGCGTCGCCGCATTACAAGTGCGGCGGGATTATTGCGGGATCGGATCGGTGCGGCGGACGGTCTTGTTTTCCCAAATGGCTTCGTCGGTTTGACGGTCGTAGGTGAGCACGCGGCTGGCGCTATTGGGTGCGGGTGGCCGGTCAACTTTTGGGAGCCACTTTTTGTGCTCCGCGATCACGGCAGCGTGCTCGGGTTTTGCAGCGAGGTTGGTCCACTCATTGGGATCGTTCCGCATATCGTAGAGCTCCTCGGTGTCATCGGCGTAGCGGATGTAGCGCCAGCGTTCGCTGCGGATACCGTGGTTGCCTTGGTTGTGACTCGTGATTGCGGGGCGCAGACGGGGCGTGGCCGCATTCTTGAGCTGCGGTGCCAGGCTAAGGCCTTCGAGGTCCGTGCGGGCCGGAAGGTGAGCGAGGTCGATCAAGGTCGGGTAGATATCGAGGAGCTCGGCGGGCTGGAGCACACGCTGGCCACCCTTCACACCCGGACCTGCGAAGATGAGCGGAACTTTGGTGCCGCGATCCCAGAGCGTGTTTTTACCGGTGATTTCTTTTTCCCCGAGATGCCAACCGTGATCGCCCCAGACCACGACGATGGTGTTGTCGGCGAGACCGGCTTCATCGAGCGCCATGAGCAGACGGCCGATCTGGGCGTCCACAAAGCTGGTAGAGGCGAGGTAACTGCGGACGAGGTTGCGCAACTGGTTGTTCTCTTTGATCCATTTCAGACGCGGCTCGGGCAGGTTCCAATGAAGATACCACGAGAAGCGGGGCGTATCCGTACGATCATTATCGAGGATTTTCGGCAACACACTGTCGTCGTCGGGATAGAGATCGAACCACTTCTGGGTCGCGTAACACGGCACGTGTGGCAGGAAAAAACCGGCGGCGAGAAAGAAGGGCTGATCCTTCGGGGCGGACTTGATTTGGTCGACGGTCCAACTCGCAACCTGGAAGTCGCCCTTGCCGGTGTCGTCGTTGTCGAGCGGCCAGACGCCCCAGTCCATGAGCGGATGGTCTCCCATAGGAGCGGGCGGGATGAGTTTCTTGGGCGGCTTGGTGCCGACGCCACCAAACGGCGCAGTGACTTGAAATTCGGGGCGGGCGTTGGGAGCGGCATCGGACGCGGCCTTATTTTTCCCTTTGGCTTTGCCGGCGCCACCACCGCCGCCGCCGGTGCCGCCGTGGTAAATTTTTCCGGTGGCCGCCGTGCGGTAACCATTGTCCGCGAAGTGCTGCGGGAGGGCGACGCGGTCTTTCCACTCAGGCAGCGTGCGAAACCACGGCGCGAGGCCGTAGATGCCGGTGGTGGTGGGACGCAGGCCGAGGAGCAGACTGGTGCGCGAAGGATTGCAAAGCGGAGCCTGGCAGTGGGCGTTGAGAAACGTGGTGCCGCGCGCGGCGAGGCGGTCCAGGTGGGGCGTCTTCGCCATGGGGTGGCCGCCGAGGTGCCCGATCCAGTCATTCTGGTCGTCGATGGCGATGAAGAGGACGTTGGGGTTTTTCACCGTCGGAGGGGTGGCGGCGAAAGTGAGTGAGATTGCGAGGACGACGGAGCCGAACGCGGCGAGGAGGAAGCGATGGGTATTCATAGTGGGGAGACGGTCGAAGCAAGCGGAGCGATGGAGCGGGGCATGGCGATGGCGGGCCGCAGCTCAGTCGATGGAAACCTGGACATGGGCCGGAAAGTCCATGCCACGTGACCCAGGCTTGCCAGCACGTGGGTCTCCAGGGGTGCCAAGAAATTGAAAGGCGGCCATACCGATGGCGAAAGGACCGGCGCTCATGGTGCGGCAGCTTTGTTTTTGCGTTTCGAGCCACCACCGCCGCCACCGCCGAGTTCGGTCGCGCGGGCGGGGTCGTGTTGGGGATTGGGCGTAGGCAAGCGCGCGCCGACCCGCGTGCGCCACGCGGCGAGCGCATCGCGGAGTTCGCGGGCGCGGGCGGGCTCGCGGGTGGCGAGATTGTTTTTCTCAGCGGGATCAGCAGGGAGATTGTAGAGTTCGAGCACGTTGCCTTCAAAGAACTCGATGAGCTTCCAATCGCCCCGACGGAGCGAGCTGGCGGGAGTGCTGTGGTGGTAGTGCGGCAAGTGCCAGTAGAGGGTATTCCGGGCAAGCGTCGAGGCGGGATTGCGCAGGTGCGCAGCGAGACTCACGCCGTCCTGCGGCTGCGTGGTGGGCAAAGTGGCACGGCCCAGTTCGACCAAGGTCGGATAGATGTCGTGCGTGATGGCAGGAGTCCCCGATTCGCGACCGGCGGGGATGGTGCCGGGCCAGCGCGCGATTGCGGGGATGCGAACGCCGCCTTCGTAGAGCGTGCCTTTTTCGCCACGGAGCGGGTGGTTCGAGGTAACAATTCGGCCACTCTGCTCGTGCTCGATGCCGCCGTTGTCGGAAAGGAACAGGACCAACGTGTTCTCGGCGAGGCCGGCGGCATCCACGGCGGCGACAATGCGGCCGACCGATGCATCGAGTTCGGCGAGGAGGCCAGCGTAAAGCGGGTTGCTGGGGTATCCGGGCTGTGGTGACTTGGCGGAGAACTTCTTTTCGAGTTCAGGCGTCGTGGAAAGCGGGATATGCACGGCGTAGTGCGAAACTTGGAGGAGGAACGGTTGCGTGCGGTGCTGGCCGATGAATTCAACGGCGCGGTCGGTCAGGAATTCCGCGGTGCGTTGTGGCGCGGTGCGACCGGCGGCGGCCGGCTGGGTATGACCCTGCGTTTCATGCGCGGTTTTCCAACCCTGTTGCGTGGGGCCAAAACCGGCGCCGCCGAGGTGCCATTTTCCAAAGTAGCCGGTTTCGTAGCCGACCGCGCCGAGCCGTTCGGCAAACGTCTCGACTTCGAGCGGGAGTTGTAACGGCACAGCCGGATCGGTGAGGCGTGCGTAGGGGCGGCGATGGCCGGGGATGTGTTGCGTGATGCCGAAGCGCGCCTGGTCCTGGCCGCTCTGAAGATTGGTGCGCGTGGGCGAGCAGACGGGGCCGGCGTAAAATTGCGTGAAGCGCAGGCCCTGGCCCGCGAGGCGGTCTATGTTCGGCGTCTCGTTGAACTTATTGCCGTAGCAGCCGAGGTCGGCCCAGCCGAGATCATCGGCAAGGATCAGGATCATGTTCGGCTTAGCCCCTTGGGAGAACGCGCTGGTGGCCAACGCGAACATGCAGCCAGCAATCAGGGGAAAGCGGAGTGTTTTCATGGGGCTTACAAAAGGGATGCAGATGCGGGGGCAAGACGCGTAGCGACGCGACACACGAGCCTAGCGACTGCGCGTGGCGGCGACGATCGCGGCAAGGCGGGCTTTCAGATTTTCGCCGACCTCGGGATTTTTCGCGAAAACATCGGTCTTTTCCCCGGGATCTTTTGCGAGGTCGAAGAGCTGGAACTGCGGGGCCGGCGTGCGCTGCAGCGGTTGTTCGACGATTTCGTTGTTCGCGAACTTGGTTTCGTAACAGACCAGTTTCCAGTCGCCGACGCGGAATCCAAAGTTGCCCGTGCCGCCGTTGTCCTGCTGGACGTAGTGGTCGCGGCCCTTCGCGCCAGGTTTACCGAGAAGGGCGCCGGAGACGTCGATGCTGTCACCGCAGGCGTCGGCCGGGAGGACGGTGCCAGTGAGGGCGGCGAGGCTGGCGGCGAGGTCGATGGTGGAGACGACCTCTGCGGAGACACCGGGCTGGATGCGGCCTTTCCAACGCGTGATGAAGGGCGTGCGCGTGCCGCCTTCAAAGACGCTGTATTTACCACCGCGATACGGGCCGCCGGCGCGGTGATCGCCGCGTTGCTCAAGCGCGCCGTCCTTGTAGCCGTCGTCCATGACGGGACCGTTGTCGGAGCAGAGGACGATGAGCGTTTTCTCGGCGAGGCCGAGACGGTCGAGAGTCTTCATGAGCTCGCCGACGGACCAATCGAACTCGGCAATGGAGTCCCCGCGGAAGCCGAGCTTGGTCGCGCCGTGAAAGCGCTCGTGCGGCATGCGCGGAACATGGAGGTCGTGCGAGGCGAAGAAGAGAAAGAACGGCTGGGCGCGATGGGCTTCGATCCACGTGTTAGCTTTCTCGATCCATTTGTCACCGAGGTCTTCGTCGCGGAAGCGGGCGGTCTTTCCGCCAGTGTAAAAGCCGATCCGGGAAATGCCGTTATGGATGGTGGCGTTGTGGCCGTGGGACCAATCCATCTTGAGCGTGGCGCGGTGAGATTGGCCGGTGGGGTGGTCGCCGTCGGGTTTTTTGTCACCGACCCAGAGCGGATCTTTCGGGTCGAGATTCAGCACGCGGTCGTTCTCCACGTAGACCTGCGGGACGCGGTCGTTCGTGGTGGGCAGGAGGAAATTGTAATCGAAGCCGAGCTCGCGCGGACCGGGCGCGATGACGCCGTTCCAATCGGGGCCTTTGCCTTCGGCACCGAGACCGAGGTGCCATTTGCCGATGACAGCGGTTTCGTAGCCGGCAGCTTGGCGATATCGGCGATCGTAAACGTGTCTGGCGGGATGACGAGGTGGCCGTTGGGCGGGGCCACGCCGGTGCCTTTGCGCCGGAAGGCATAGCTACCGGTGAGAAACGAGTAGCGTGTAGGCGTGCAGGTGGAAGCGGAGCAGTAACCGCTCGTGAAACGCAGCCCTTCAGCGGCGAGGCGGTCGATGTTCGGCGTCTTGAGCGCGGTAGCACCATTGGCGGAGATGTCGCCGTACCCGAGGTCATCGGCCATGATGACAATGACATTAGGTTTCTCAGCGGCGAGAAGTGGTGCGAGGGTGGCAAGGAGAACAACGACGACGGAGCGCATGGGACTAGGAGCGAGGGATTGAGAGCAGGAACGACCGCGAGAGGAGAAAATCACTTAGCGGTGGGATTGGATTTTTTTGCGCCGCCCTTTTTTGCGGCGGGAGATTTTTTGGCGCCGCGTTGATTGAGCGGGAGGAGCGCGCCACCATGGGCGTTCATCTCGGCGTCGCACAGCGCGCGCATTTGGCGGAGCGTCGCGGCGTGGGCGGGATCGGGGGCGAGGTTCACGAGTTCGTCAGGATCACGCTGGAGATCGTGGAGAAATTCGTAGACGGGGGTCTGGTCGAAATAACGGGCGTAAACGTAGCGCTCACCGCGCACGCCCTCCCAGGTGAGCGTTGGGGCGAGGTCGAGGTGCTCGCAGAAAAAATGACGACGCCACTCTGCCGATGCGACGTTCTGGATGAGCGGGGCGAGGCTGCGGCCCTCGTAGGAGGTCGGCAGCTTCACGCCGGCCCAGTCGAGGAACGTCGCGGGCAAATCGACATTGAGCGCCATCTGGTCGAGGACCCGACCGCGCTGGGCTTTCGGCAGACGCGGGTCGTAGATGACGAGCGGGACGCGCAGCGCTTCCTCAAAGTGCGACCATTTGCCCTGAAAGCCACGGTCGCCGAGGTAATACCCGTTGTCGGCGCTATAGACGATGATGGTGTTGTCGGCGAGGCCAGCGCGTTCGAGTGCGGCGACCACGCGACCGATGGCGCGGTCGATACCACTAATCATACGAAGGTAGGCGCGGACGTTCGTTTGATATTTTTCCGGCGTGTCGTAGCTCCAGAAGAAGCGTTCGCGATTGATCGATTGTTTCAGGAAATCGGGATGGCGGTCGTAAATCGCCCGATCACTGAGGCGCGGAGGAGCGATGGTGCAGTCTTCGTAGAGGCCATCGACGGACGGCGGCCACGGGTAGTGTCCAACGCCGGGGCGACGGTCGTTATCCTTGGCGTGCGCGGCGTTGAACCAAAGATTGAGGCTGAACGGCTGACCCTTGGGCTGCGTTTGGAGAAACTCGATGGCGCGATCGGCGACGAGATCGGTTTCGTGCCGCGTCGTGCCGTCGGCCTGCGGTTTCAGGTAAGGATTGCGGCCGATCGCTTCGAAGCGATCGAACTGGGCGGCGGGGTTAAAGCCGGGTGGGGATTGCATGTGCCATTTCCCAAAATGACCGGTGCGATAGCCGGCGGCGCGGAGCTGCACGGGGAAAGTGGTGCCGAGGGCGGCTGGAGTCACTCGGGGGATGGCGTCGCGTTGCGCGTGCGAGCGCGCCCACTGGCCGGTGAGAATGACGGAACGGCTGACCCAGCACACGGCCGTCGTCACAAAAGCATTACTAAACCGCACGCCGTCTTGAGCGAGCCGGTCGACGGTTGGCGTCTGCACAATCGGGTGACCGGCGACGCCGAGCGTATCGTGCCGCTGATCGTCGGCAAAGAAGAAGACGATGTTGGGCGGCTTGGGGACTGCACCGGCAGCGCTCGACGCAAGACCGAGCGCCGCAATGGCAGGAAGAGCGAGGCGGCCGAGTCGCATGGGAGTAAGGGGCACGATCGCCGATCAGGGCGTCCAAATCGTTTGCGCGGTGCGACCTTCGGGGCGCCACCACGCGTCGAGCTTGGCGGCCAGTGCGGCGACGACGGCGGGATTCTGCGCGGCGAGGTTTTTATTCTCGTGCGGATCGGCGAGGAGATCGAAGAGCTGCGGGCGTTTTTCGTCGCGGGGGTTCCACGAGGCGTAGCGCGCACTGACGGCGCCGTCGTAGGTGAGCAGCAGTTTCCACTTTCCTTCGATGACCCAGCGGTAGACGAGACTGTCGGCGGGGCGATCGATGTTGGCGATGTCATGGGCAAACGTCTCACCATAAGCGATGGTGCGCGGCGTCGGCTGGCCGCTTTTCAGGATCGGCAGGAGGTTGTAGCCGGGGAGATTCTGCGGCGCAGTGAGTCCAGCGGCGGCGAGCGCGGTCGGGACAATGTCGATACTGGAGCCGAGTTGGTCGCCGCGCTTGCCGGGCTGAATGACGCCGGGCCAGCTGAAGAACGTGGGCTGGCGGATGCCGCCTTCGTTGGCGGATTGTTTCGAGCGCGGGGCGAAACCGGCGGCGTTCGCCTGCTGGATCCAGCCGTTGTCGCCGATGTAGACGACGAGCGTGTTTTGCGTGAGACCCTTGGCCTCGAGGCGGGCGAGCAGTTGGCCGCAAGTCTCGTCGAACCACTCCACCATCGCGTAATAGCGGGCGATGTGGTCCGAGGCGATACCCTTGGCCTTGTATTTTTGGAAAAGGTGGTCGGCGGGCGTGTGCGGCGTATGCGGCAGAAACGGCGCATACCAGACGAAGAACGGTTTTTTTTCGGTGGTCGCGTGATCGATGAAGTCGAAGATCGGGGTCAGCCCTTCGCGGCCGATTTTGAGTCCGTCGTCGCCGTGGCGTCCGCCGGGTTTCGGAAAACCGCGCGTCATACCGTGCGTGAAACCGCCGCGGTGGGAGCTGCCTTCCCACCATTTTCCCGATTGGTGGCTGAGGTAACCCTGCTCGCCGAGGAGCTTAGCGATCGACGGCTGCTGATAGAACTGCGCAATGAGTTTTTCTCGCAGCGCTTCGTAGGCGGGAGATTCGCCGGGCTGTTTGGCCGCTTTTTCGGCCTTCGTCGCTTTCGGCGCCTTGGGGGCGCGGGGCGGCGACTCGCCCAAGAGCGCGGGATCGTTGCCGCTGATTTTGTGTTGGTGCGCGTAGAGGCCGGTGGCGAACGTCGCGAGCGCGGGACGACAGAGGGCGGTGGGCACATAGCCGCGCGGAAAAACGGCACTGCGGGCGGCGAGCTTGTCGAGGTGGGGCGTCTCGATTTGTTGGTGGCCCATAAAACCGTAGTCGGTCCACCCGTGGTCATCGGAGATGATGAACACGATATTAGGGCGTGAGGGCTCGGCGGCGAAAACCGCGGTGCCGCTGCAGAGAACGGCGAGGGCGAGAGCGGGAAAAAACTTCATGGGAGAGCGAAGGGCGGAAGCGCGGAGATTATTTCCGCAAGGTGAGATTGACGCGGCGCACGTCCATCACGGAAGCGCCGGGGATCTGGAGCGCGCGCAGCGTCAGCGGGCCGCGACCTTTTTCGAGCTGCACGGTGCCGAGCACCAGGGGTCGAAAATCCTTCATCTGCGATTCTCCGACCGGACGCGGGAGCGTATCCTGATTCGTGTAGAGGGGCGGATCCCAACCGGGGGCGACTTTGCCGGTGAGGGTGGCATTTTTGAAACTCAACTCAATGGTCGCGCCCGAATCGGGCACACGGCACGTATAGTCGATTGTGACATCGTAGGTGCCGGCGGTATGGACGTCGATGTCCCAGGTGATGCGGTCATCGGTGGTCTTCCAGTTTACAAAGTAAGAAGAGTTCGGGGCGTTGCTGCTCCGCTTCACTCCGCCGTGCGGCACGCCATCGCGAGCCGGCAACGGGCTCCAGGGAAACTCGGCGTAACCCACGGAAAACGCGCGGTCATCCGGAACCACGCTGTTCCCGGCTTTGCCTTTCTTCGTGCCCGTGGTCCGCGTGACGTCACCGGCGGCGGGGGAAGTCGCCCCGAACACATCTTTGCGCCACGCGGCGACGGCGGCGGAGAGTTGGGCCGCGACGGCCGCCTGCTCGGTGGTGACGTCCTTCGTCTGACCGGGATCGGCGACCATGTCGTAGAGCACCCCGCGACTGTCGAGCCGGTGGGTCTGCGAACGTGCGCTGACCTGGCCGTTTTGGTGCGAGAAGATGAGGCGTTGCGGAAGTGACGGCACGGTGCCCAGCAGCAACGGCGACAGATCGACGCCGTCGAGGGGTTTGGTGCCGACGCGCAGCACGCCGGCGAGCGCGGTAAGCGTGGGGAGGAGATCGATCGCGCCGGCGATGTCGCGGATCATCGCGCCGGGTTTGATCTTGCCCGGCCACCGCACGAAGAGCGGGGAGCGCACACCGCCTTCATCGACGGAGCCTTTGCGCCCCTTCATCCCGCCAGTCCAACGAAAACTATTCGGACCGTTGTCGGAAAAATAAATCACAATGGTGTTTTCGCGGAGGCCCAGCGTATCAAGTTTTCGGAGCACGCGGCCGACGTTCCCATCTTGGTTTTCCAACATCGCGTGGGCGCAGCGCGTATGGTCGGCGTCTTCTTGCGCAGGATCGGTCGCGAACTGGACGAGCTTGGTATCCTTGAAATTGTTCCAGTTTTTTTCCGGTGCGGCCCACGGCGAGTGCGGGGTGGAAAACGGAATGTAACAGAGGAAGGGTTTCGCGCGGTTGCGGTCGATGAAGTCGAGGGACTTGTCCGTGCAAAGATCGACGATGTAGCCGCTCTCGCGGACCATCTTGCCATTGTGCTCAAGCGGTGGGTCGAAGTATTCGCCCCAATGTCCGGACGTGTGCCCGTAGTATTCGTCGAAGCCGCGGGCCAGCGGGTGATAGGGCCATTGGCTGCCGTTGTGCCATTTGCCGAAGGCGCCCGTGGCGTAGCCGCGCGCCTTAAGGGCGTCGGCGAGGGTTTTCTCGTCGGTATTCAGGCGCTCGAGGCCGGTGGAGACGCCGCGCACGCCGCCGCGCGGATGATAGCGACCGGTGAGAAACTCGGCCCGGGTCGGCGCGCACACCGCGCAGACATAATAGCGGTCAAACTGCGCGCCGTCGCGGCCGATGGAGTCGATGTTGGGCGTGCGGGCGAGTTGGTTGCCGTTGATGCCGTAGTCACCCCAACCGGCATCATCGGCGAGGAAGACAACGATGTTCGGCGGACGCGAAGGCGTGGCGGCGATGAGTAGCGTGGCGGGAGCGAACAGGAGGGCGACGAGCGTGAAGACGGAGCGTAGATGCATGGAGAACGGGGCGAGGTGGGGGGTTATTTCTTCTGCTTCGCTTTCTGGGTGTTGGCCTCGGGCGAGCCTGGGCGGATTGACGCGCGGCCGCTCGGCTTGGTGACGTCATAGGTCGCATTCGCGGTGGGGAACTTTGCACCGACCGAACGCTGCCAAGCGGCGAGCTCGCTGCGGAGGGAGGCAACGCGGGCGGGTTCGCGGGCAGCGAGATCGGTGGCCTCGCCGATATCGGTCACGACGTTGAAGAGTTCGAAGCGATCGTCCTCGAACCAGTGAATCAGTTTCCACGGGCCGCGGCGGACGGCGGCGGCGGGGGCACCGCCTTGATTACCGTAGTGAGGATACTGCCAGAAGATCGCGCGCTCGGGGGCGGCACCGCCGCGGAGCACGGGCACGAGACTGATGCCGTCGAGAAGCTGACCAGAGGCGGGTTTCGCGCCGGCGGCCTCGAGGAGTGTCGGGAAAAAGTCTGGACTACTCACGGGCGCGTCGAGGATGGAGCCGGGTTGGGCGACACCGGGCCAACGCACGATGAGCGGCTCGCGAATGCCTCCTTCGTACATCCAACCCTTGCCACCGCGCAGCGGGAGATTGGAGGTGGGCCAACCCTCGCTGGTGGCAAGGCCGCCGTTGTCGCTCGTAAAAATGACGATCGTGTTTTCGGCAAGACCGAGGGCGTCGAGTTGCGCGAGGACTTTGCCGACGGCGAGGTCCATCGCCTCGACCATGGCGGCGTAAACCGCGTGAGCCTGCGTAAGGCGGACATCGCGCTCCCCTTCCCTGCCCCATTTTTCCGTGAGGCCGAGGCGGGCGCGTTTCTCTTCGTATTTCTTTTGAAGATCGGGGCGCGCCATCAGCGGCGTGTGCACGGAGTAGAATGGGAAGTACGCGAAGAACGGGCGGTCTTTGTTCGCCGCGATAAATTTCGCGGCTTCGCCGGCGAGGCGGTCGGGGAGGTGTTCGCCGGGAGGGCCGTCGGGCAGGCGGGGATTGCCGTAGGGCGAAAAATATTTGTCGCCGCCGTAGGGCCCGCCCTTGTCGATGCCGCCGAGGTTGTGTTCGAAACCTTGATTTTCAGGCCACCAGCCCTGGGGTCCGAGGTGCCACTTGCCGGCGAAGAAGGTGGCGTAGCCGGCGGCTTTCAGAGATTTCGCGAGCGTGGGCGAGTCCAGCGCGAGGCGGTCGGAATATGCGGCGGGGAGGAGCTTCGTGTTGCGTTTCCAAGCTCCGGGCTGAGGGGCGCCGATGTAGTCGGTAATGCCGGTGCGCTGCGGCCATTGCCCGGAAAGAATGCTCGCGCGGGTGGGCGAACAGACGGGGCACGCGGCGTAGGCATCGGTAAAGCGCACACCCTCACGAGCGAGGCGGTCGAGGTGCGGCGTCTCGTAGAACGTGCTGCCATAAGCGCCGAGATCCTGGCGGCCGAGGTCGTCGGCAAGAAAGAAAATGATGTTCGGCGGCCGCGGAGGACCGCCTGCGGCCGCGGCGAGCGCCGCAGAGGACGCGAGCGCAAGAACACTGGAAAATAAAAAACGGACGAAAGTCATTCTCACTTCTTGGCCCTTCCTTTCTTTGCCGCCGGGATGTCGGGATCGTTGACCGGACCGGACATGGGCGGGGTTTCGTAGAATTTACCGTCGTCGACGAGGCGCGGATCGCCGGTGCGGGCGAGCTCGCCCGTGAGGCGCGCTTCCATTTTCGCGCGAGCGGCCGTGTAGCGCGGATCGGCGGCGACGTTTTTCGTCTGCTGGGGGTCGGACTTGAGATCGTAGAGTTCCTCGCGCGGGCGTTTGCCATAGATCCAGTTGAAGTGATCCTTCCACTTGGGATCGTTGCGCATCGTCACAAACCACGCCTTGGTCGGACTGGCGTCGTCGTCAGGAAAGGTGACGCGGGTTTCTTCGGTGAGCTCCGCGACCGTCGGCGGATTCGGACCGTCGAGCCGATAGGGATCGCCGAGCGGCCAACGGTCGGGGCGGAAATTGATGATGTAGAGAAAATCGTGGGTGCGGATCGCGCGTTGTGGATACGGCAGGTAGTCGGCGCGGGCGATTTCGACGTGACGCTCGCGACCGATGTAGACGGCGTCACGGGCGGGCTCCACTTGACCGGACTTGGTCGAGCGCAGGAGGTTCACGAGACTACGGCCAGTCATGACGGCGGGCGGTTTCAATCCGCCCATTTCGAGAAACGTGGGGGCGAGATCGGGCAACGTGATGAGATCGTCGACAACGCGACCGCCGCTCACGCCGGGGCCGCGGATCGCGAGCGAGACGCGAGCGCCGAAGTCATAGAGGTTGCATTTGCCGTGGCCGAACCCGGGCGCGCCGTGGTCGCCGCTGATAACGATGACCGTATTGTCCAATTCGCCGATCTCGGCCAAGCGCGCGAGCAAGACGCCGAGGGCAGCGTCGACGGCTTGCGCCTCACCGAGGTAGTCGGCGAAATCTTCGCGCAGCTCCGGCACGTCGGGCAGATACGGGGGCATTTTTCCTTTCAGCGAGTCGGGGTCGATGCCCCACAGTTTCTTACCCGAGCCGTTCATCCACTTACGGTGCGTCGTGGTTGGGCCGAACCAATAGCAGAAGGGCTGGCCGGGCTTGCGGGCAGCGAGGAAGTCGTTGAAATTGCCGCGGACCTCATCGTAGATCGCATTTTTTGCCGCTGCGAGAGGCTGACCTTGCGCGACCATGGCGGTGACGTGGGTGGAAAACTTGTTAAACCGACCGCCAGCTTTCTCGTAGGCGTATTTTCCGGCGCCGTAGGGAGCATCGTTGGGCGTGCCGGGACCCCAGACTTTATAGGTCTCACCGAGGTGGTAGCCGGACTCCCCCAACATGAGCGCATAGGAAGGATTGGAATAATCCCAAATGGCGCCGCGCAGAATCGACGCGCGGCCGGTGCGCCAAAAGTGTTGGCCGGAGAGGATCGCGCTGCGGCACGGCGTACAACTCGGCGCAGAGACGAAGGCCTGGCGGAACAACACACCCTCGCGCGCGACGCGGTCGAAGTTCGGCGTCTGCACGGCATCGCTCAGGGTACCCGGGCCGTCAAGCTTCGCGTAGGCGCTGGCGTAGCGGCCCCAATCGTCGGCGAACGCGAAGAGAATGTTGGGGCGTTTCGGTTCGGCGGCGTGAGCGGAGGCGGCGATGTGAACGGAAACGAGGATGAGGAGGAGGGGTTTCATAATGTAAAAACGGGGAATTGATTGATGACGGTGTTCTTACTCGCCCTTGGCTTTCCGATTCAGTGGAAACTCCGGCGTGTCGGTGCGGGCGGTGGTCAATAGTTTTTCGAGGACGGCGGCGACAGCGGGTTCGGCACTTGAGAGGTTTTGGTTTTCCCCGATGTCGGTCGCTAGATTGTAGAGTTCGACCGGGCGCCCGGGTGCCGCGCGAAAGGCCTTCCAATTGCCGCGGCGGACGGCTTGTTGCGGCGCTGCTTCCCAATAAAAGTGATCGCGAAGGACCTGCTTGGTCGGCTGCCCGGTGAGCGTGGGCACGAGGGAGACGCCATCGATGCCCGTAGGAATGTTCGCGCCGGCGAGCGTCGCGAAGGTGGGAAACATGTCGGCGAAATCGCAGACGAGCGGCGACTCGCTGCCGCACGCGATACGGCCCGGCCAACGCGCGATGAACGGCACGCGAATGCCACCTTCGTAGAGCGTGAACTTCAGATCGCGGAGGGGACCGTTACTAGCGAAAAACTCGGGGTCTTGGCCGCCGGCGGTGATGGGGCCGTTGTCGCTCGCGAAAACCACGAGTGTGTTGGCGGAGAGTTTTAGTTCATCGAGCAGATCGAGGAGGCGACCGATGTCGCGGTCGAGGCGCGTGATCATCGCCGCGCGGACGGCCCGCGGCTCTTTTTGTGCGGCGTAGGTCTTGGCACCGGGAAACGGTTTGGGCTCGGGCCACTTGCCACGGTATTCGGCGAGCGAGTCATCGGGCACGGCGACCTCGGCGTGCGGGAGGGTGAACGCGCCGAAGAAGAAAAAAGGCCGATCTTTGTGCCGGCGGACGAAATCAAGGGTCTCGCGTATGAACAGATCCTGCGAATACACGGCACGGCGACCGTCTTTGTTTTCGGGGATCTCGACGCGCCGGCCGTTTTTCCAGAGATGATCGGGGTAGTGGGTGTGCGCGTGGGTTTGGTCGATGAAGCCGAAGAACTCGTCGAGGCCTTTGGCGGCGGGCGCGCCGGTGCTGGCAAAATCGCCGAGTCCCCATTTCCCGACGGCGCCCGTGGCATAGCCGGCCTCCTTCAGTGCCGATGGAAAGGTGCGGTCGGAAGCGCGCAGGGGGAGCTTGCTGTTGGCGCGAATGAAGGTGTGCCCGCCGTGCAACCCGGTCATGAGCACGGTGCGCGAAGGCTGGCACGACGGGGCACCGGCGTAGTGTTGGGTGAAACGCATTCCTTCCTGCGCCATGCGATCGAGCCGCGGCGTGCGGATAAGTTTCTGGCCGTAGCTGCCGAGGTCGCCGTAGCCGAGATCGTCAGCGAGGAGATAAATGATATTGGGTTTGGCTGCCTGGGAAAACGCGCAGGTGGCCAACGCCAACACGCACCCGGCGACGAGGGAAAAACGAAAAAACTGCATGGGATGACCGACGACGATGGAGCGGACGTCACCCGCGGGGCAATCTTCTTTGCCGGACCGAAGGCGAGCGTTGCTGTGTCGCATGAACCCCGACCCAAAGTTGACCCCGTTTGCGGTCCCCCAGTTCCAGCAGGAACTCGATGACGACTTCGCTGGGCGTGCCGAGTTTCTTGAAATAGGCGGCAAAAGCCGCGGGGACGTTGCCGTCGATCCGTGCTTCGCGGAGCTTCTGGCCCTGCGCGTCGAGCGTGCAGGCCACCGAGTAACGTTTGTGATAATCGATTCCAGTGGAGATCATGTCGGCAAAGTCGGACACCGCGCGGCGCGCGTGGCTCCTTCTATAGCTGCTCATGTTACCTTGTATCTTGAACGTTAAGGATTGGTGGCGGCTTCCGAGAATGGGTGGGCACATTCAAGGATCAACTTGAAGAAAGATTTGATATAAGGAGTTCACGAAAACATTGAGCAGGGGACTTCCAGCCAAGGATTTTTCTGGGACGCTCGTTGAGCATTTGCTGATAAGCGCTGAGTTGCTGATAAGAGACGAGCGACAGATCCGTGCCCTTGGGCAGGTAGTGGCGGATGCGACCGTTCTGGCTTTCGCAGGTGCCGCGCTCCCAA
>SXGR01164156.1_pt1 | contig 15476 bp, 16 predicted proteins | sample 3174711 | NCBI WGS metagenome assembly SXGR01 (sample SAMN11356860, study PRJNA531348) | freshwater metagenome | isolation source: freshwater sample F1-60 | place: China: Fuxian Lake, Yuxi | collected 2017-12-25
AAATGGGGGCTGGGCTACGACGCGCTCGCGGCCGAGAACCCGGGCCTCGTCCTTTTGCGCCTGACCGCCTACGGACAAAGCGGGCCGATGGCGAACCGCGTGGGCTTCGCGCGCATGGCGCACGCCATGAGCGGGGTGGGCTTCCTCGCGGGCGATCCCGACCGCCCCCCCTCCAATCCCGGTCCCGCCTCGCTCGCCGATTATGTGAGCGCGGTGTACGGCGCCATGGGCGTCATGATGGCGCTTCGTGCGCGCGAGCGCGACGGCAAGGGCCAGGTCGTGGACGTGGCGCTTTACGAGACCATGTTCCGCACGCTCGACGAATGCCTGCCCGCCTACATGAAATGGGGCAAGGTGCGGACACGCACCGGCTCGCGCACCTCCAACGCCGCGCCCAACGCAAATTTCCCGACCAAAGACGGCCATTGGGTGTCGATCACGACCGCCGACGAGCGCGGCTTCGAACGCATCGCGGCGGCCATGGGCCGGCCGGAACTGGCGCGCGATCCGCGCTTCGCCACCATGGCGGCGCGGCTGGACAACCGCGACGAGATCGAGGGAATGCTCGCCCAATGGACCGCGACCCTCACGCGCGAGGAGGTGCTGGCGGCATGCGAGAAGGCGGACGCCTCGTGCATGGCCGTGCTGTCCATCGCCGACATCGCGACGCACCCCCAGTTCCTCGCCCGCGAGATGTTCGCGCGCGTGAACGACGCAGAGGCGGGCGAATTGGTGCTGCCGAACGTGGTGCCCAAGCTCTCGCGCACGCCGGGACGCGTGGACGCGCCCGGACCCGTGCTGGGCGAGGCGAATAGGGACATCTATCAGGGGCGCCTGGGACTGGGCGCGGCGGAATTCGAGGTCCTCAAAGAAGAGGGCGTGATCTGATATGAAGAACCCACGAACCTGAGGAGACCACGCATGGCCATGAAGATCGTCCGCTTCCACAAGGGCGGGCTCAACGACAAGAAGATGCAGGATTGGGGCGATTTCGCGCCCGACCGGCGGCTCGTCGGCAAGCCGCGCGAGAGCGGCTACAATTTCTACACCGACGGCACGAAGCAGCTCATCGCCGGCGTCTGGGAATGCACGGCCGGCATGGTGGCCATCGACAGCTTCCCGCGCGACGAGTTCTGCATCCTGCTCTCGGGCTCCGTCATCATCACGGACACGGCGGGCCATGCCGAAACCTTCGGGCCGGGCGACGGCTTCTTCATCCCCAAGGGCTTCTCAGGGACGTGGAACATGCCGGTCACGGTGCGCAAGTACTACGTGATCTTCGAGGACAAACTTTCCGCCAAGCTCGCGAAGGCGAAGCCCGCGCCCAAGGCCGGGCAAAAAACGACGCTGAAGCGCGCCGCCGCACGCCGCACCCGTCCGGCCGTGCGCTCGGCGGTGCGTTCCGGCGCGAAGCGCCGCCGCTAGCCTCGGACCGACGCCCATGGATTTCGCCCTCACGCCGGATCAGAAGGCGCTCCAGGCGGCGGCACGGCGCTTCGCGCGCGAGCAGATGCCGGCCGTCGCGCGCGCCTGCGAGGACACGGACGAGCCGCCATCGCACGAATGGCGCCGCCGCTTCGCCGAGATGGGGTTCCTGGGCGTGAACACGCCCGCCGCCCATGGCGGGCTGGGCCTGGGCAATCTCGAAGCCGTCCTGGTGCTGGAGGAGTTTGCCCAAGTCTCCGTCGCCGTCGCCTTCCCCATCTTCGAAGCGCTCGTCGGCCCGGTGAAGGCGATCGAGCGCTTCGGGAACGAGGACTTGAAGCGCCGCGTGCTGCCCCGCGTGGTCAAGGGCGAGATGCAGGTGGCCATCGCCATGTCGGAGCTGCACGCGGGCTCGGGGCTCACCGACCTCACGACCAAGGCGCGCGTGGACGGCGCGCACATCGTGCTCGACGGGCAGACGCGCTGGACCTCGGGCGGCGGCCACGCCGAGGGTTATGTCGTCTATTGCCGATTGTCCGACGCACCGGGTGCCAAGGGCATCGGCGCCGTGTTCGTGGAGCTGGGCACGCCCGGTCTCGGCTTCGGCAAGCGCGAGGCGCTCATGGGCTTCCGCGGCATCCCCTCGGCCGACATCCATTTCGACGGCGTGCGCGTGCCCGCCGCGAACCTGATCGTGCCCGCGGGCGGCTTCGGCAAGCTCATGGAGGCCTTCGACCTGGAGCGCTGCGGGAACGCCACCATGTCCTTGGGCATCGCGGCGGGCGCGCTCGAATCCGCCCTCGCCTACGCGCAAGAGAGAAAGCAATTCGGCAAGCCCATCGTGGATTTCCAGGCCATCCAGATGAAGCTGGCCGAGATGAAGATGAAGGTGGAGGCGGCGCGCCTCCTCATCCACCGCGCGGTGGTGAACGCGGCGGCGGGCCTGCCTTCGGTGCTCGATTCCTCGGTCGCCAAGTGCTTCGCCAACGAGATGGTGCGCGAGGTGACGGGCCTGGCCGTGCAGGTGATGGGCGGCTACGGCTACGCCAAGGCCTACGGCGCCGAGCAACGCATGCGCGACGCCTGGGCCTGGGGCATCGCGGGCGGCACCATCGACATCCAGAAGATCAACATCGCCTCGGCCATGGCCGGACGGCGCTTCGATCAGAGGAAGTAGGCGCGCCCTATCCGTGCCAGGCGGTGAACCCGTCCACGGGCTCGCGCTCGGTGACGAGGCGATTCTCCGGCGCCGCCGTGTCCTCGTAGCCGAGCGACAGGCCCGAGAGCAGCACCATGTCCTCACCCAAGCCGAGCACGCGCCGCACAACGTGGGCGTAGGAGCACCACGCCTGCTGCGGGCACGTCTCGAGGCCATGCGCGCGGGCCATGATCATCACGTTCTCCATGAACATGCCGCAGTCGAGCCAGGAGCCGAGCTTCAGGCGGCGGTCCATGAAGAAGAACAAGCCCACGGGCGCGCCGAAGAACTCGAAATTGCGCAAGGCCGCGGCCGTGCGCGCCGCCATGTCCTCCTTCTTGATGCCGTAGAGCGCGTAAAGGTCGAACCCCACCTTGCGCCGACGCGAGATGTACGGCTCCCACCACGGCCGAGGCACGTATTCGTAATCGTCCTTGCCCTCTCCCGCCTTGGCGGCCGCGATCGTCTCGGTGACAAGGCGCGCGCGCGTCTCGCCCGTCGCCACGTGCACCGCCCAGGGTTGCGAATTGGTGCCCGACGGCGCGCGCGCGGACGCGGCCAGAATCGCGCGCACCGTCTCCTCGGGCACGGGGTTGGCGAGGAACCGGCGCACCGAGCGCCGGCCTGCGACCGCGTCGATGGCGGAAACCGGGGCCGTCATCGCGCGGCCTTGAGCGCGCAACCGAGCGCCACCGTGGCCAAACGCCCCGCCGTGAGCGCCGCGATGCCGTGAGGATCGCGCGCGGGCACGAACTCCACGATGTCGAAGCCGACGAGCCGCCCCTTGGCGGCCACGCCCAGGATCAAGTCCATGACCTGCGTGTAGGTGAGCCCGCCCGGCGCCATGGCCATGACCGCCGGCATGGTCGTGGGATCGAGCCCGTCGCAATCGACGGTGACAAGACAGTTCATGCCTTGGGGCACGTGGCGAAGGGCGGCGCCGATGCCCTCGCGGTGCACCTCGTGCGAGGTGACCAGCACCGAGCCGAACGCCTTGGCGTCCGCCACCTCCCAGGCGCGCGCGCTGCCGAAGCTGCGCATGCCCACCTGCACCATCTTGGTCACGTGCTTCATCTCGCTGGCGCGGCGCATGGTCGAGGAAAATCCGTGATGTTCGCCCAATCGCTCCCTGCGCCAATCGATGTGCGCGTCCACCTGCACGACGCAGAGCGGCCCGTGCGCGGCGAAGGCCTCGATGAAGGGGATGGGCACCGAATCGTCGCCGCCGATCATGAGCGGCACCGCTCCCATGCCGAGGATGGCCGCAGCGGCATTCCTGATTTTGGCGCGGTTGCCCTCGCCATCGGCGTTCGCCGCCGTCAAGAGATCGCCCGCATCGAACGCGCCCAGGCTCGCATGATCCTCGCCCAGGGGGCCGCCCAGGTCGAAATCGTAATGATCGACCCACTGCGAGAAATGCGCCGTGCCCGCGCGGATGGCCTCGGGCGCCCCCTCGAAGGGCCGGTTGTCGATGCCCGCATAGGGCGTGCCGTGCGGCGCGCCGAAGACGACGGCCTTGGCCTTGGCAGGCAGGCCGTGCGAGGTCGAGATGCCGCGCAGGCCGTGCTTGGTCGGATGGAAGTGAAGCGTCATCGGGATCTCCTAGGCTGGGCCGCGGCGAAGCGTCTCCGCCGTCAGGTGGGCACGCAGGGCGTCCGGGACAGGGGTGGCGCGTAGGGCCTTGTAGTGGATATGGGCGCTGGTCGTGGCCATGAGCATGCGGCAAACGCCGTCCTCGCCAAACAGGCCCTGGCGCCAGACGGCCGAGCGCGCGCCCACCTGCATGACGCGGCTGCCCACGCGCACGCGGCCCGGTGCCGAAACCTCGCCCAGAAAATCGGTGACTGCGCGCACCTGCATGAAACCCTCGTCCTCGTGCCAGGGATAGAGGCCGATCGCACGCCAGAATTGCACGCGTGCGGATTCGAAAATCTCGAGGATGGCCACGGGATTCACGTGGAGGACGATGTCGGTGTCGGCGAAGCGGAGAACGTGCTCCTCCCAATGGGGGTAGCTGGCACGTTCGCGCGGGTCGGGCGTCTCGTAGGGCTCGCGCGGCACGGCTGCCTGCGCCTAGAGCGCGAGGAGCCGCGCCTTGGCGGCCGCGTCCCAGGGCACGGGCTTGTTGGTCGCGTTCTCCACCTGGACGTTGACGGCCTCGCAGGTGGCGCACGCCTCGCCCTTCTCGTCAACCATGAGCTGGCCGTAGCGCACCGAGGACGTGCCCATCTTCAGGATGCGCGTGCCGATGCGCGTGCGGCCCGGGTATTCGATGGCCTTGTGGATGTCGACTTGGAAGTGGACCATGACCAGCCCGACCGCGGGACCGATGATCCGGTAATCCGCCCAGCGCCAGAACTCGATGCGGGCCCCCTGGAACAGCGTCACGTAGACCGCGTGATCGACGTGCCAGACCATGTCCATGTCGCCGAAGCGCAGCACGTCCTCGTGCCAGTGCTTGTAGCGGGACGGATCGCGGAGATTGTTGGGGTCGGGGATGGCCATGGCCGCCTACATCGTCTTTTGGATGTGTTCGAGCCGCGCACGAAAGGCGGGCGGGATGGGGGTCGAGCGGCCCTCCGCGAAGATCGAATAGGCGCTCGTCGTCTCGGCCAACGCGCAGCACTCGCCCTTGCCGTTGAAAAGACCCTGGCGCACCTGGAGGCTCGAATTGCCGATGCGCTTGATGCGCGAGGCGACCTTGACCGTGTCCGGGTAGTGGAGCTGGCGCACGTAGTCCACGCTCACGCGCACGAGCATGAGGCCTTCGCTCTCGCCCCACGGGAACATGCCGGCCTTCCGCCAGAACGCGATGCGCCCCGATTCGAAGAGCGAGGCAAACTTCACGTTGTTGACGTGTTTCATCACGTCCTGGTCGGCGAAGCGCAGCACCAGCGTCTCGGCGAAGCGGTAGCCGGCGATCTCGCGCGGGTCGGGTTGTTCGAGGTCTTCCCTGGGCATGGGGCTGTATCAGTGGGTCTGTATCGGATGGCGATGGATCGAGGGCGGGCGGCACCCGTCGCGCGGGCGCGCGGTTTCTGCTAATGAAATGGGCGAAACAAGTCAAAGGCGGCGCGGCGCCCATGAGGTGCCGCGCGAGAAGGGGAGACAAAAATGGCGAAGCTTCGGACCCAGTGGAAGGGCGTGTTCCCGGCGTGCGTGACGCCGTTCGACAAGACGGGGGCATTCGATAAGGCGGCGACGCGCGCGATGATCGACATGTTCATCGCCGAAGGCGCCTCGGGCCTCATCGTCGCGGGTTCGACGGGCGAGTGGTTCTCGCTGTCGAACGAGGAGCGCATCGACCTCTTCGCGCTGACCATGGAACACGCGGCCAAGCGCGTGCCCGTCATCGGCGGCACCTCGACCATCGCCACGGACGAGGCGGTCAAGCTGACCCAGGCGGCGAAGAAGCTGGGCATGGACGGCGTCATGGTCCTGCCCCCGCCCTACGCGCTGCCCTCGCGCCGCGAGGTGATCCAGCACTTCGTCGAGATCGGACGCGTCGGCATTCCGATCATGATCTACAACAACCCGCCCCGGACCAGCATCAACATCGACGCCGCGCTCGCGCGCGAGTTGGCCAAGGTCGACACGATCGTGGCGCTCAAGGATTCGACCCGCGACCTCTACCAGATGGGCGAGACGATCTACGCCGTGGGCGACGAGCTTGCCATGTTCGCGGGCCTCGAACCCTACATCATGGCGAACGTGCACCGCGGCGCGGTCGGCACCGTGTCGATGATGGGCAATGTCTGCATGCCGGACATGGTGGATTACTTCAACCTGTGCGCCGCGGGGCGCTGGGAAGAGGCGAAGGCCGCGCAGAAGGTGGTGGACCGCCTCTACCACCTGCTCGCGAATTTGGGCGCGCCCAACTACGTCTTCGTGAAGGAGGCCATGTCCCTTCTCGGCCGGCCGGGCGGTGGCCTCTTGCGCAAGCCCTATCTGCCGCTCGAGGACGCGACGCGCGCCAAGCTCAAGGCCGGGCTCGACGCCATTCCCGTGAAGCGCGGCACCGCCAAGCGCCTCGCCGCCGAGTAGCGCGGCCCACGCTTGGACACGGCCGCCGGCGCGGCGCCCCTGGTCGCGGGCGCGCCGTCCGCCACGATCCGCGCGACCCCGCTCATCGACGCCATGGAATCGCGCGCGGACGTGGCGGTCGTGGGCGGCGGCATGGCCGGCGTCTCGACCGCGCTGTTTCTCGCCCGTGCCGGGCGCCAGGTGACGCTTCTGGAACGCGGGCAGCCTTGGGGCGACGCGTCGGGTGCCAATGCCGGCACCATCTCCTACCAGGTGAAGCGCACCGAGGTCCTGCCGCTCTCGAAGCTGTCCATCGAGGTCTGGGACCGCTTCGGCACCGAGATGGGAGCGGACACGGGTTTCAAGACGGTCGGCGGCTATCGCGTCGCCACGACCGACGAAGAGGCGGCGCACCTGCGCGCCTACGCGGCCGAGCAGGCGACCAACGGTCTCGAATACGAATGGCTGGAGGCGAACCAGGCCCGCGCCCGCGCGCCGTGGCTGGGCGCCGCCGTGCGCGCCGCCACCTACTGCGCCATCGATTCCTATTCGAGTCCGCTTATCTCGGGCGGGGGCCTGCTCGCCGCCGCGCGGAAAGCCGGCGTGGCGCTCCGCTCCCACGCGGAGGTCACAGCGCTCGCCCGCGCCGATGACGGCTACACGGTGACGACGGCCGCGGGCACGATGTCCTGCAAGGCGCTCGTCATCGCGGCGGGGCCGTGGTCGGCGCGGCTCGCCAAGATGCTGGGCGCCGATTTTCCCTTCCACGTCGATGTGAACATGCTCTCGGTGACGGAGCCGGCGCCGTTCGTGCTCGACCGCATCGTCACGCACATCGGCGGCATCCTCTCCTTGAAGCAGATGCCGAACGGCACCGTCCTCATCGGCGGGGGCTGGCAGGGCTGGGGCGCCTTTGGGCGCCTCGAGAAGGAAGTCGACCACGTGCGCCTGGGGCAGAATCTGGGCGTCGCCTGCGCGGTGGTGCCCTCCCTCCGCCGCCTGCGCCTGGTGCGCAGCTGGGCCGGATACGAGGCGGTGGCGCCCGACGCCCTGCCCGTCTTCGGCGCGCTGCCGGGCCTGCCGGGCGCCTATGTGGTGGCGGGCGCGCGAGGCGGCTATTCCATGGGGCCCGGCCAGGGCTACCTTGTGTCGCAAATGATCTTGGGCGAACAGACGGCCATCGACTGCCGCCAATACGATCCGGCACGCCTCGTGCGCGGGAGGGCGGCGTGAGCGGCTATCGCATCGAGGACGGCCTCGACCGCGGCACAGCCTTCCAATTCACCTTCGACGGCCAGCCGATCCCGGCGTTCCCCGGCGAATCGGTCGCCGCCGCGCTCATGGCGGCCGGCCGGCGCGTGCTGCGCACCACCGCGCGCACGGGCGAAGGGCGCGGGCTCTATTGCGGCATGGGCGTGTGCTGGGAGTGCATGGTGGTGGTGGACGGCATGCCCGCCACGCGCGCCTGCATGACAGAGGCCAGGCCCGGCATGCGCGTCGAAACGCAGGCGGGCGTGGGCGCCTCCCTCCCGCCGGCCGGAGACTGAGGCGATGCGCGAAACCGAGCTTGCCATCGTCGGCGCGGGCGCGGCGGGACTTTCCGCGGCGGCGGAAGCCGCCGAGCACGGCGTCAAGGTCACGGTGCTCGACGACAACGCGCAGCCCGGCGGCCAGTATTTCCGCCAATTGCCGCGCGCCTATCGCCGCACGGCGGCGACCGGCTGGGACAAGGAGCAGGCGCGCTGGAACACGCTTCTGGGCCTCGCGCGACAGCCGGGCGTCACGCTCATGTCCGACACGGTCGTATGGGAGGCGCCTGAGGACGGCGTCATCGCCTTCGCGCGCGGGCAAGAATCCGGCCGCCTCAAGGCGCGGCAGATTCTCGTCGCGGCGGGCGCGCACGACCGACCCGTTCCGTTCCCCGGCTGGACGCTGCCCGGCGAGCTGACCGCGGGCGGATTCCAGAATCTCATCAAGGGCCAGCGCGCCATGCCCGGCCGGCGCGTGGCCGTGGCGGCGAACGGGCCCTTGGGCCTGCTCGTGGCGGCCAATGTCGTGAAGGCGGGCGCCAAGCTCGTCGTGCTCGCCGAATCGGCGCCGGTGCCGAAGCGCCTGTGCGGCGAACTCGCAAACCTCGCCTTCGCACCCAGGATCGTGCGCCAGGCCATCGATTACGGCTGGACCGTGGCGCGGAGTGGCGCGCCCGTCCTCTACGGCTGGACCGCGATTGCGGCGCGCGGCGCGCGCGAATTGGAAGAGGTCGTGATGGCGCCCATCGGCGCCGACGGCGCCATCGACCACACGAAGGCGCAGAGCTTCGCGGCGGACACGCTCGTGCTCGGCTTCGGCCTTACGCCTTCGGTCGAATTGCTCCGCGCCATGGGGTGCCGGCTCGAATGGAACGCGGCACGCGGCGGATGGATGCCCGTGCGCGATGCGGAGCTTGCCACCTCGAAACCCGCCGTGTTGGCGGCGGGCGACGGCTCGGGCATCGGCGGCGTGGAGATGGCGCTTCTTGAGGGAAAGCTCGCGGGCATCGTGGCGGCCGAGCGCGTGGGGCGCCTCGACGGCGCGCGCGCGGGTGCCGCCAAGCGGGCGGTGCAGGCGAAGATCGCGCGACTCTCGCGTTTCCGCGCGGCGCTCGAACGGCTTTACGCCCAGCCTGCGACGTGGCTCGAACTCCTCACGCCCGAGACGGTGGTGTGCCGCTGCGAAGAGGTGACGGCGGGCGAGCTTCTGGATCGCACGGCAGAGGGTTTTGATTCCACCTTTGCGCTCAAGGGCACCACACGCGTGTCCATGGGTCGCTGCCAGGGCCGCAACTGCCTGCGGACGCTCCAGGCCCTCGTCGCACGCGAGACGGGTGCGGCCATCGAGGACGTCGCCATGCCACGCGCGCGGCCGCCCGCGCGCCTCGTCACCATCGGCGACATCCTCTCGGAGCAATTGCCGCCCATTGAGCTGCCGAAGGATCCGCACCTGCCGCGCGGCGAGCAGGTGAACTGAGGAGGACCGAGCCATGGGCACATCGATGCGGAACTGGCGCGGGCGCATCGGCCTCATCTCACCCGACGACGCCGTCAACGACGACGAGTACTGGCTCTATCCGCCCGACGGCGTGAACCTGTTCATGACGCGCTTCACCACGCCCAAAGCGGTGGAAGACATCGCGCCGGACATGGTGGATGCCTACGGCGCGCCGGAGGTGCTCGCGCGCGCGGCGGAGACGCTCAAGATCACCCGCCCCTCGGCCGCCGTTTTCGCCTGCACCTCGTGCAGCTTCATCCGTGGGCGCGGCCACGATCTGAAGCAAGCCCAAACCATCGCGCGCGTTCTGGGCTGCCCCGCCACCACGGTTTCGACCGCCATGGTGGCGGCCGTGCGTGCCTTCGGCGCCACGCGCGTCGCCATGGGCGCGCCCTATCCCGAGAGCGTGACTGCGCAGTTCGCGCACTTTCTCGACCAGCACGGCATCGCCGTCACGCGCTGGAAGGCGCTCGGCATGACGACCGAGTGGCAGATCGGCAATTCCCCGCCCTGGACCTGGGCGGAACTGGCGCGCGCCGTCGACACGCCCGACGCCCAGCTCGTCGTCATCTCCTGCACGGGCATTCGCATGGCGGAAGTTCTGACCGACATCGAAGCGGACCTTGGCAAGCCCGTGATCGCGGCCCCCCAGGCGATGCTGTGGCATCCCATGCAATTGGCTGCCATCGATTGCACACGCCCCGACCGGGGACGCTTGTTTGCCGAACACGGCGCGGCGTATCGACACCACCCCGAGGCCGTGCGCGTCGCGGCGCCGGACTGAGACGCGAGGGCCTGCGGCTAGAAAACGTCGTCCCAGAAGACGGGGATGAGCGAGGCGACGAGGGACAGCGCCATCGCAATGTTGAAGACGCGAAGAACGCGCGCGCTCGACAGGAGCCGGCGCATCGCCACGCCGAATCCGACCCAGACCGAGATACACGGCAGGTTCACGGCCGCGAACACAGCCGAAACGCCGAGGACGTTGAGGAAAAAATCCTCGGGCGGCGCATAGGTCGCGGTGGCTCCCACCGCCAAGACCCAGGCCTTGGGATTGACCCACTGGAAGGCCGCGGCCTCGATGAAGCGCAGGGGCCGGCCGCGCGTGGCACCGCCTTCGGATGGCGGGCCCGCGTTGGCGATGCGCCATGCCAAATAGAGGAGGTAGGCGGCGCCGAGATAGCGAAGCACGTCGTAGAGGACCGGCACGGCCGCGAAGACAGCGCCCAACCCCATGCCGACCGCCACAACCATGACGGAAAATCCGGTGGTCACGCCTAGCGCGTGCGGCACGGTGCGGGCAAAGCCGAAGTTCACGCTCGAAGCCAACAACATGGCGTTGTTGGGGCCCGGCGTGATCGAGCCCACGAAGGCGAAGGCGACGAGCGCGGCCAGAAGGTCCGCGCTCACGGCACGAACCTCGGGGCCGCGCCCATCCTAGTGCCGCGCCTTAACGCCGGATTTCGCGCGCGCCTCGCGCTCGGCCTTGGTGACGACGAGGGCGTCCACCGCCACGGCACCCTTGGGTCCGACGATGACGGGGTTCACGTCGAGCTCCGCCAGAAGATCCCCCATCTCGCGCGCGAGCACGGAAAGGCGCGCCGCCGCCTCGGCGAAGGCGCGGATATCGGCCTTGGGTGCGCCGCGCATGCCGTCGAGGAGCTTTCGAACCTTCAGGCGATCGATGTCACGCCTGGCCGCCGCCGCATCGAAGGGCGGGTACGCCATGCGGCGGTCGCCCAACAGCTCGATGAGAACGCCGCCCGCGCCGATCATGACGAGCGGGCCGAACTGCGCGTCCACGATGACGCCCAGCGCCATCTCGACACCCTTCCCCGCCATTTGGGCGACGACGGCGCGGGGGCCGAGCTTGCGCTTCAGCTCGCGGTACGCCGCCGTGAGCGCTTTCGCGTCGCGGATGCCGAGCGTGACGCCGCCCACGTCGGACTTGTGCGCGATGCCCGCCATGGCGGTCTTGAGTGCGACCGGATAGCCGATGGTGCGCGCGGCCTTGAGCGCGTCCGCTTCGCTCTCCACCACCTTGAGCGTGGGCACCTTGATGCCGTAGGCGGCGAGGAGCGCGAGCCCCTCCGCCTCGTCGAGCGGCCTCGGCTCCGCCAGGCGCGTGCGCCATGCCTCGCGCACCTTCGCCGCCGGCCCCTTGGGTGGCTTCAAAGGTGGCAACTGGCGCCAATCGCGGTGCTCGAAGGCGTGCTTGACGGCGAGCAAGCCGGGCTTGGTCGCATCGATGAGGGGGATGCCCGCCTCGGTCAGCTGTTTCGTCAGCGCGGCATGGCGCGTCCAACCGAAATTGGCGATGACGGCGATGGGTTTGTCGAAGCGCTTGAAGCCCTCGATGGCGACGCGCACCCACCCTTCGCTGACCCCGGAGCCGTCGCGAAGCGAGGTGAAGACGGCGCCCATGGCCGTGTTGGGGTCGCCCACCAATGCCGCGAACCCTTCGGTAAAGATGTGCTCCCAGTTGTGCCCCGTACCCCAGGCGTCGAGCGGATTGACCGGCTCGAGGCCCGGGTCGAGAAGGCCCGCCAGCGTCTTGGTCGTGGCCGGCGTCATCTTGGGCAACGGCACGCCGGCATCTTCGGCCAGGTCGATGAGAAGCTCGCGCTCCGCGCCCGAATCGAGAATGCCCACGAGGCCGCCCGCCTTGGGCCGGCGCGGCGCATTGAGGACGAGAAGCGAGGCGGCAAGCTCATCGAGCGTCGCCACGCGATGCACGCCGAAGCGGTCGAAGACCGCCTCGTAGGCCGCGTCATTCCCCGCGATGGCGCCGGAATGGCTGACCGCCAAACGGATCGCCTCCTCCGCGCGGCCCAGCTTCAGGGCCACGATCGGCACGTCGCGTTCCGCCGCCTTCTTGACGGAGGCGATGAAATTGTCCGGATCGCGAACCGTTTCGAGGATAAGGCCGATGGCGCGCGTCTCGGGCAACTCCAGCACGTAGTCCATGTAGTCGGCGATGGAGGTGGAAATCTCCAAACCCGCCGAGACGCAGAGATTGTAGCCGAGCCGGTTGTCGTTGAGCGTCAAGGACGAGAACGAGGAGCCCGAGTGCGAGAGCAGCGCCACCCGTCCATGCGCGGCTTCGTAGGGCGGCCAGCCGAAGGACATGTAGAGGCCGATATCGAGATTGTAGTAGCCCATGCAATTGCCGCCGCACACGGGCATGCCCGCTTGGCGCGCCATGGCGGCCAGGCGCTTGGAAAGCGGCGGCTGGGTGTCCTGCTCCAAATAGCCGCTGGAAAAGAAAGTGGACGCGCGCACCTTGTTGGCGATGGCGTCCGCCATCGTCTCCTCGAGGCGGTGATTGGCGACGCAGAACACGGCCAGGTCCGGCGTCTCCGGCAGCGCCGAGAGCGAGGGATAGCACTGGAGCCCCTCGACCTCCTGGTACTTCGGATTGATCGGATAGACGGCGCCCGCGTACGAGCCGCGCCGTGCCATACGCACGCAGGTATTGCCCACGGAATCGGGCGTGGTGGAGGCGCCGATGACAGCGATGGAGCGCGGCTTCAGAAGCGGCGTCAGGCGGTGTTCGACCATGGCAGACGTGCTCAGTCCTTTCCGCCGAAGCGCGACTCGCGCCAGGCGAGCGCCGCCTTGAGGCCCTCACGCTTGGAGATGTCACGGAACGTCAAACGGTCCGGCGTGTCCAAGGACGTGATCTGCACGTCGATGTCGAGCGCGTGGCGCAACGCCTGGCCCATGCCCATGGCATCGTAGGCGCGGTGGATGGCCTCCTTGGTCATCGTCACCGCCTCCTTGTCCATGACCGCGATCTCGCGGGCCATCTTCATGGCCTCCTCGAGATGCGTGCCCGCGGGAACGACGCGGTTGATGATGCCGATGTCGAGCGCGCGCTTGGCCGGCACCCGGTCATTGCCCGTGAACAGAAGCTCCTTGGCCTGCTTGGGGCCCGTCATCCACGGCATGAGCATGGCGACGATGCCCGCGCCGAAGCGCAGCTCGGGTTCGCCGAACAGCGCGTCCTCGCCCGCGATGGTGATGTCGCACGCCAGCGCCACCTCGCACGCGCCGGCCAGGCAATAGCCGTGCACGGCCGCGATCGTCGGCTTGGGCGAGTGCCAGAAGCCCATGATCATGCGGAAGTCGATGTCGAGGACGGCGCGCACCTCGAGGAGCGTCTTGCGCGTCTCGCTTGCATCGCTCTCCTTCAAGTCGAAGCCCGCGCTGAACGCGCGGCCCGCGCCCGTCACGACAAGGACGCGCGCGTCGTCGTCGGCGTTGAAGCGCGCCTGCGCGTCGATCAGCTCCTCGACCATCTTGCCGTTGAAGGCATTGAGCGACTTGGGGCGATTCAAGGTCAGCGTCGCGATGCCGCGCGCGACGTTGTACGTGATGGTCTCATACGTCATTGGGGGCGCTCCTTCGGGCGGGGGCGCATCGTAGGGGGGCAGCGTTCCGAGGGTCAACGCGACGCCGCGCGCCGCGCGCGCATGGCGCATTGCGCCTTGACGCCTCGCTGGACGGGTGGTTCAGTTCCATCGGATCGCAATAGAAAGTATTGCGATCCGATATGTTCTGTGCCAGGTGGCGAGGTCAGGGGACCGCGGCTAGGCTGGCGCGACGAGGCGCCTCCATCGGGGCCGAAAGGGAGCGGAAGATGCAGCTTGGCATGTTCAATCTCATGCAGCAGCGCGAGCGCGACAAGACGCCGAAGCAGGTCTATTCCGAGATGGTCGAGCAGGTACAGCTCGGCGAGAAGCTCGGCTTCGACATCGCATGGTTCGCGGAGCACCACTTCTCGAACTACTGCCTCGTCCCCTCGCCCATGACGATGTGCACGTACATGGCGGGGCGCACCTCGCGCATCAAGGTGGGGCCGGCGGTCATCGTGGCGCCGCTTTACGAGCCCATCCGCCTGCTCGAAGACATCGCGACCTGCGACCAGCTCTCCGATGGCCGCCTCGTGCTCGGCTTCGGCTCCGGCTATCAGGAGTACGAGTTCCACAAGTTCAACATCGACCTGAAGACCGGCCGCGACCGCTTCCTCGAGATCATGGACATGACCGAGGCGTTCTATGCCTCGCAGCCGCTCAACTACAAAGGCAAGTTCTATTCCTGCCCCGAGACCTATTTCAGCGTGCGCCCGGTGCAGAAGAACCCCGACGTCTTCGTCGCCGGCCTCTTCAACGACCCCGTGACGCAGGAGCGCATCGCGCGCAACGGCTACGTGCCGATCACCACGACGGGCTGGATGACGGTCGACGAGATCAAAGCGATCCGCGAGAAGAGTGCCGCGTCCTACGCCAAGGTCGTCGGCAATCCCGACAACATGCCCTTCGCCATCCAGCAGTACGTGCATGTCACGGACAGCAAGGAAGACGCGCTGTTCGCGGCGGACAATTGCCGCTATGTGCGCCGCATCGCGGCCTCCATGCGCGAGAAGTACGGCCGCCTGCGCGAGGCCTCCTACCTCGAGGAAATTCCCGCGCAGGGCGAGCCCTCGCTCGAGGAAATCGCGAATCGCTGCCTCATCGGGTCGGCTGACAAGATCGCCGAGCATCTCATCAAGGAGATCGAGGGGTTGAAGCTTTCGCACCTGTCGTGCTTCTTCGCCTTCGGCTCCATGGAGCACAAGAAGGTGATGCGCTCCATCGAGCGCTTCATGGGCGAGGTGGTGCCCAAGGTCGAGAAGCACTTCGGCACCAAGCTGGCCAATGTCGGCGCGCCGGTGAAGCGCCGCCTGGCCGTCGCGGCCGAGTAAGCGCGCGGAACGAACGAAGGGACGACGAATACGGGGGCGCCGGCCGCAAGGCCGGCG
>SXGR01005235.1_pt1 | contig 15474 bp, 13 predicted proteins | sample 3174711 | NCBI WGS metagenome assembly SXGR01 (sample SAMN11356860, study PRJNA531348) | freshwater metagenome | isolation source: freshwater sample F1-60 | place: China: Fuxian Lake, Yuxi | collected 2017-12-25
AGCGAATAGTGGTATCATCGTGATCGCAGCAACAAACCGCGCGGATGTGTTGGATCCAGCACTCCTTCGTCCAGGTCGTTTCGATCGCCGTGTCACGGTTTCATACCCAGATATCAATGAACGCGAAGCGATTCTTGGAATTCATGCAAAAAACAAACCGCTTGCACCAGAAATTTCACTTCGAAATATTGGTGAACGTACCCCAGGATTTACTGGTGCTGACCTTTCAAACTTGCTCAACGAAGCTGCGATTCTCGCGGTTCGTCGCGGTTTGAAAGTTGTTGGCCTCACAGAAATTCTTGAGTCGATTGATAAGGTATTGCTTGGCCCAGAACGCCGAAGCCACGTATTCTCGGTTGATGAGAAGAAGATGACTGCATACCACGAAGGTGGTCACGCGCTTGTTTCGCACCTTCTTAAACATACCGACCCAATTCGTAAGGTTTCGATTGTGTCACGCGGACATGCTGGTGGTTACACCTTGAAAATGCCAGTTGAGGATAAACACTACCACACACGCGCAGAATTTGTTGATGATTTAGCGATGGCGCTTGGAGGTTACGCAGCTGAAAAGCTTGTGTACGGCAATGACATGATCTCAACGGGTCCATCGAGTGATTTGCGCACAGCGACACGCATCGCGCGCGATGCAGTGACGCAGTATGGTATGAGCGATCTGCTCGGCCCACGCACATTCGGTACGCGTGAAGAGCTTATCTATGTTGGACAGGGGACTGCTGACAAAGATTACAGCGAAAAAACAGCGGAGATGATCGATCAGGAAGTTGGTCGTATGGTCAAGGAGGCTGTTGAGACCGCAACTCGTTTGCTCACCAAGCACCGCGCAGTGCTCGACAAGATTACCGAAGAGTTGCTCGTTAAAGAGACACTCGAGGAAGCTGAGTTTACTGCAATTGTCGGGGTGGCAAAGGGAATTGAAAGCTAATAGTTAAAAAATAAAGAGGCCGCTCGAAAGAGCGGTTTTTTGTTTTTACGCATTCACATCCGGGTATGCTATAATAGTGTCAACTTTTGATATTTAGTTCTTATGTCACAAAAAATTTATCGACACGTTCTTCGCGATGCTTGGGCTGTAACTTGGCGCCATCCTGCACTCTGGATTTTCGGTGGTTTTGCAATTTTCATGGGCCAGTCTCAGTTTTTTTATTCGCTTGGTGGCTTATTTCAGATTACATCGCTGGGGACATCTGCTGCGGGAGTTGTGTCGCAAGGCAAAGAATGGTTTCTTCCAATGGCTTCTCCGAATTCTTGGGTTCAGGTTGCAGCAGGACTTCTTGTTTCGGCAGCGTGTATTGCGCTCGTGGGAATTTTTGCATTTCTTGTTGTACAGTCGCAGGGTGCAATCATGGCAGCGGGTGATTATATTTTCCGCAAGCGCTTGTATTCGTTTAAGGCATCGTGGCACGCAGCACTCGAGCATTTTTGGTCAATTATTGCGGTTCTCATGGTTAAGGTGGTGACAGCAATTATTATTGCCTCGGGAATTTTTGCAATTCAAGAACTTGTGACGCGCATGCCGGACGCATGGTGGCCAAAAGTTTTGTTCATCATCGGTTTTGTTGTGCTCGCGCTTCTCGATATCATGGTTACGTTTATTGCGCTTTATGCAACATGCTATATCGTTCTCGAAAAACAGCGATTTGTTGCTGGTGTAAAACATGCTATCACCTTATTTACTCGACACTGGCTCGCATCGATTGAAATGGGTGTGATTTTCCTCATCGCAAATATTCTCATGGCAATTGCCGCACGCTTTGTTTTCGCGCTTTTGTTTGTACCGCTCGTATATTTCGCAGCGCTTATGAAAGTTGCAACAGGACTTGTTGCGCCGATTGCAGTCATTAATCTCACGATTTTGTTTGGTGCTGTCTGGGTTGTCGCGGCAATTTACACTACATGGTTCTATATGTCAGTTGTAATTTTGTTCGACCACATGGTCAGCGATTCTCCTGTTAGCAAAGTGCTTCGCTTCATCAAATCAATGGTGTCGCGTCGAGAATAATTGTAGGTATGAACGGTAATGTTGCTGGCCTTTCAGATCTTATAAAAAAACCTGTCGTTTCGTCGGGTAGTTCGGCTGGACCAATAAAAACATCCGATGAAAAAACTGCGGATGATAAATTGGGTGAAAAAATACACGCGATTGATCTTGGAAAAAAAGAAGAGGAGGCGCAAGCAATGGCTGCAAAATATAAATTGCGTTACATGGATTTGCGTCGGTTTCCAATTCCGCCTGAGGCATTGCAACTCATTCCAGAAGAAATGTCACGAAAATACAGCGCGCTCCCATTTTTTTCTGAGGGGCAGGATGTTCGTATCGGTGTTGTAAATATCGCCGATCCTGAGGTGCAAAAGTTTCTTGGCAGTGTCGCACAAGAAAAAAAAGTAAAGCTCGTGCCATACGTGATCACGGATGAAAGCTATCAAAAAGGTGCTCAGCTTTACGCATCGCTTCCGAAAATCGTCGCAATTACGCGTGATGTTACGATTACTCAGGAAGATCTTGATAAATTTGCAGCACTTTTCGATTCACTTCCAGAGCTTGCAGCAAAAATGAAGGAGGTAAATACAACGGATTTTATCTCACTTATTTTCGCTGCAGCATTTAAGATGAATGCGTCGGATATCCACGTTGAAGCAGAAGAGGCGAAGATTATCGTGCGCTTGCGTTTGGATGGAATGCTCCACGAAATTGGAAGTGTACCGCATGAAATGTGGAAAAAAATTATTGGACGTATTAAGCTGCTTGCAGCTCTTAAAATTAACGTCGAAGATAAGCCGCAGGATGGTCGCATCACGCTCATTCTCAGCATGGGAAAAATCGATGTGCGTGTTTCAACAATTCCGACTGCGTATGGAGAGAGTGTTGTAATGCGTATCTTGAAGCCACAAGCGAATGTTGGCATGGCCGAACTTGGAATTCGAGGAACTGCGTTTGAAAAACTCATGCATGAAATCGATCGACCAAACGGCATGATTATCACAACAGGTCCAACGGGTTCTGGTAAAACAACGACGCTTTATACAATTTTGAAAAAGAAAAATCAGCCAGGTGTTAAGATAATTACGCTCGAAGACCCTGTTGAATATAAGCTTGAGGGTGTGAATCAGTCGCAGATCGACGCGTCGAAAGGATATACGTTTGCGGACGCGCTCAAATCAATTTTGCGTCAGGATCCGGATATTTGTATGGTTGGTGAAATCCGCGATCTTCCAACTGCCGAAGTTGCGATTCAAGCGGCGCTTACGGGACATTTACTGCTTTCGACCATTCATACGAATAGTGCGGCAGGTGCGATTCCACGGTTTCTTTCGATGGGTGTTAAACCGTTTTTGCTTGCGCCTGCACTTAATGCGATTATCGGTCAGCGTTTGATGCGAAAACTTTGTGAAAAATGTAAGGTTGAGACACCGCTTAAGCCTGAGGAAGTGGAGCGTGTGACTAAAACTATGAGCGAATTGTCGCCAAAGTCTGGTTTGACGTTCAATATGGATTCCGCAAAGTTTTTTACAGCGCCTGGCTGCAAGGAGTGTAAGATGCTTGGATATAAGGGGCGTGTTGGTATTTATGAAATTTGCGCAATGTCGCCAGAAATTGAAAAGCTGATTTTAGGCGCTCAGATGTCGGAATTCGATATCCAAAAGCAGGCAGTTGCCGATGGTATGGTAACGATGGCTCAAGATGGTATACTTAAGGCTGCGGAAGGTCTCTCATCGTTGTCAGAGGTGTTCCGTGTTGCTGAATAAATAAATTTTATGCGAGACGATTTAGATCTTCCAATCGATGGTGAGAGTGGTGTTTCACGACCAAAAGTAAAACGCCGTGTTGCGACGCGAAAGCGTCCAATTAAGCGTGCTGCTGTAACTCGTCGTGCTGCACCAGTTTATGATATGGAAGAAGAGGACGATCGTCCAATGCAGACGCGTGAGCGTCCACGAATATCAATTGATGCCGCAACAAATGCGCCACGAAAGGTGAATCTTTATCGACGATTAGCGATGACATTTTTGAGTGCAACGGTCGTGGTTGTTGGTATTATTGCGTTTTTTACATTCCAGAAAGCAACAATTTCGATCAAACAAGATGCAATTCCTGTTGCCGCATCATTTTCGGCAGAGATTAGCGAATCCTCAACGACATCAACGTTTGGGTTTCAAGGCATTGTTGTTGCTGTTACAACAAGTACTGAAGCCCTGTTTCAGCCATCGAAAACAATTGATAAGCCTGGAAAATCACACGGAACAGTCACTGTTTACAACAATGGATCAAACCCACAATCACTTGTTGCGACAACTCGTTTTTTGAGTGAAGGTGGTGTTCTATTTCGTGCGGTAAATGCGGTGAGTGTTCCTGCTCAAGGAACAGCTACGGTTGAAATTGCGGCAGATAAACCAGGTCCAGAAGGTGATATTCCAGCTGGAAGGTTCACAATTCCGGGGTTAAACGCGGCGCAACAAAAATTGGTTTACGGGGAATCGTCACAAAAAATGACAGGTGGGGCGGGTAAGGTTGGTCTTGTAACGCAAGCAGATATTGATAGCGCTCAGGAATCAGCCCGGAAAACATTACTTGAGATCGGTCAGCATGAACTAACCTCAGTAAAAGTTCCAAGCGGTAGCGATGTTTTGTATACGACAGTAAATATTAAGGCAGTCAGTTCGGCAAAAGTTGGTGATCAGGTAAGTGAGTTTAAGATAACCACATCAGGAACAATGGCGTATGTTGCGTACCCTAAGTCTGCATTGTTTACCACAGCAGATCGTGAGGTTCAGGCAAAGGCGCCAACGGCATATCATAAGGTTGTTTTTGTGAATGACGCACCAGCAATCTCACTTCAGACTATTGATGTAGCAAAAAAGAGTGCGATTTTACAGATTTATCGCGAAGGAAAAGCTGTTCTCGACACCCGTTCTGCCGCTCTTCAGCCAAGTATGTTTATGGGTCAATCTAAGGTACAAATTTCAGATCAAATCACCTCAATTAAGGGGGTTACTGCTGTAAATGTGACTCTGATGCCACCATGGATCGATAGTGCTCCAAAAGTTCCAGCAAGAATCACGGTTAATATTGAAGAGTCAAAATGATTCCGCTTATTGTAATTGTTGGTCCGACAGCTGCGGGAAAATCGGGCATTGCAGAAGAGCTCGCAAAAAAATGTAATGGAATTATTATTAATGCCGATGCCCGACAAATCTATAAAGGTATCGGTATTATTAGTGCTGCTCCTCAGGATAAAAAAAATACACGGCTGTATGAATTTAAATCGGTAGACGAATCGTATTCGTTTGCAGAATTTGTTAGTGATGCAGACCGAGCGATTTCTGAAGTCGTTGCTGAAGGGAAAGTCCCAATTGTTGTTGGGGGAACAGGGCTATATGTTGATGCTTTGGTGCAGCGATTTGTGCCGCCACCCAGTGTTTTGACCGAAATTCGAGAACGCGTTGCAAAACTTTCGCAACAAGAATCTCTCGATTTATTAAGAAAGCTTGATCCTCAGATATTGAACACGATTGATGTTCAAAACCCGCGGCGCGTGCAGCGAGCGCTTGAGGTTATGCTCCAGACAGGGCAATCAATCTCGTCATTTGGACAGGACATAGGAAATTCTCCATATATTCCATGCATGATTGGGTGGACTCGCGATCGTGATGAATTGGATGAACGAATTGCACATCGTATTGATGAGATGTGGGTGAGTGGTGCAATTAAGGAGGTGAAGGCTCTGCTCGATATGGGCCATGCGCTCGATGAACCGGGTATGCAGGCGATTGGGGTTTTTGAAATCGCTGACTATCTTTCGGGCCAGCTCAGCGAGGTGGAAGCAAAAAAGAAAATGATTGAGCGGACGCGACAATATGCGCGACGTCAGTTAACATGGTTTCGACGAAATAAAAATATCGTGTGGTATACTTCTTTTGATGACATATGGCACTCGGTCCACATTTTTCTGCAAACAGACTTCAGTCAGTTTTAAAAGGAGCAATCGGTGGCGGCTCTGATACGGTGCGTGGAGCACTGCTTCATATTGGTGCACAAAAAACACTACAAACGGGTGCAAGTGTAAAAGATGCAAAGGCACTTATTCAAAAACTACGATCGACAGGTGTAATAAAAAATGAAAGCCATGCGAATGCGGTGTTTCGACAAGCAGAACGTGTTGCAAATGCTGCTGATCGAATGCGAATCAAGGAGACAAAGGAATCGCGATTAGCAGAATATGATTCAACAAGAAACCAGCTCGAAAGTTTAGCTGCAAATGTTGTTGCACAGCATAACCACAGTATTTCAATTTCTGGTGATTCAAATAGAACGTCGCATGCGACGTCAATTTCACAAGTTTTAAAAGCAGGGACTACCTCGGAAAACAAAACGAGCGTACCACCTATGCGCCCGATTTTAGATATTCCATTCGACTAAACCAATTTTGCTCGAATTTTGTCTGCAGTTGCAAGCGCGTCGGCAGTGCCGCGCGATTTTTTCATAACCTGACCAACTAGGAATTGGAGAAGCGCCTCCTTTCCAGATTTAAAATCTGCGACCTGTTTCGGATTTTCAGCGATTACTTCATCGATCCATTGAGTTGTCGCGCTCTCGTCAGCGCCGCTGAGATTTTCCGACTCGAGCAGATGGTGGGGATGATCTCCTGTCTCAATCATTTTTTTAAGCAGTGCCATTGCGCTCGTTGAATTAATCTTACTCTGATAGATGAGCGTCAAAAATTCTGCAAAGTTTTCAGCGGTTACTGTTTCTGGGGTAAACAAACGACCAAGCTCATTAAGTGCTCCAACGTATTTTGAAAGCAGCCATCCTGACAGAAGTTTTGCTGACTTTGCTTTGAGAACTTCCTCGTTAGCATCGGGATCAAGGTCGCTTGCCCAATTATAAAATTCTGTCGCAACGTGTTCCGCGTATGTTGCAAGCTCTTCATTTTCAATAAGTTGACGAGCATCGATTGCGGAAAAGCCGTACTCTTGCTGGAAACGGATGTATTTTGCCGATGGCAACTCTGGAAGTTCTTGGCGCATTTCCTCGACGAGTGATCCGACGATAAACGGAGGAATGTCGGGTTCGGGGAAGAAGCGGTAATCTTGCGCCGCTTCCTTTGTACGCGATTCTGTTGTCTTTTGCTCAACGTCATTCCAGTTGCGTGTTGATCCGATCTCAGGGGGTGTTCCAGCCTCCCAGAGCGCTGTCTGGCGTTCGATTTCGTACGCGATTGCGCGCTCGACCGAGCGGAAACTGTTCATGTTCTTGATCTCTGTTTTGGTGTAGAGTTTTGTGTCGTGGACGGGGCGCATCGAAATATTTGCATCGCACCGCATATGGCCTTTTTCCATGTCGCCATCTGAAATGCCGAGTGCGCGAACGAGAAGTCGCATTTCTTGGAGAAATGCTTTTGCCTCGAGCGGTGTTTTGAAATCTGGACGCGTTACAGCTTCAACAAGAGGTGATCCTGCGCGATTAAAATCAACAAGTGTTTCTCCGCTGCTGCCATGAAATGATTTTGCTGAGTCTTCTTCGAGGTGTGCGCGCTCGATTCCGATAGTTACCATGTCGCGATCAACATGTGCACCAGGAACGTGGAAGGTAAATGATCCATTTTCGCAAATCGGCTCGTCAAATTGCGAAATCTGATAGCCCTTTGGAAGGTCAGGATAGAAATAGTGTTTGCGATCGAATTTGAGGCGTGGCGCAATTGAGCATCCGAGCGCAAGACCTAGCTTAATTGCACTGCTAAGCGCGCCCGCGTTAGGAACGGGAAGCGTACCCGGATGTGCGAGACATGTTGGGCAGATCGCTGTATTTGGAGGAAGTAGCTCGCCCCGGTTATCGCAACTACAAAACATCTTGGAATTTGTTCCAAGCTGAATGTGAATTTCTAATCCGATAATTGGTTCGAGCTTCATAGGTCCTTAGTATATCAGATCGATGAGCAAGTGTTGGGATGCTTTTATTGCAAGTGCAAGCGGTTGATCAGCATCGAAGGTCACGAATTGTGTACCTGCTTTTTGGAGATACGTTTTCCAGGTATCTGCTTGAAGTCGGTGTGCGAGGCGCATCATGTAATCGTGCTGTTCGAAAATCGCGTCATCTGATTTGTCGGAGCGTTTTGAGAGTCGAGAAAGTGCAACTTCAGGGGGGACTTCGCACAAAATAACGACATCTGGGCGCCATTCAATTGCCAGCTGATTTCCTGGAAGTGATGCAACAAAATCTTCTGAAATTTCAGGACTCATTACTGGTTGGTATGCGAGTGATGTTGTGATTCCGCGATCCTGAATAATGAGCAATCCTTTTTTGATAGCTGGAATGATGAGCGCTTCGTATCGTTCGCGGCGCGCTTCTGCAAATGCCTCGGTAATTTCTTGTGGAGTAAATGGGCTGCCAGGACGAAGCATCTCCTCGCGCAACTTTTTTCCAACGCCTGCGTATGGAGGCTCGGCAGAACAAATAACCGTTGCTTCAGCTGCGTCTTCGATCGTTGGGACACGGCCGGTATTTTTTTCGAACGAAATGGTGTCAAAGATTTTTTCACCACGAGCTTCGAGCATGTCGCGCCATGAGCGGCTGACCGTACTTTTTCCTGAGCCGTCGATACCATCAACAATGATAAACATATGAAGGTATTTTATCGTCCAAAGAAGTCGGCGTCAAAATCCATTTTTACGGCGCGCATGTTTGCGGCGAGAAGTGGGTGATGCTTCTTGAGGAGTTCGTACATATCGTATACGAGAGTTCGGTATGAGAAGTGGCCACCCGAGCGTGAACGAAGTTCAACGACATGGTAGAGCTCGCGCAAATTCATTTTAAAGATGGTGCGCTTGCGCCAAGCCATTGCGAGCACATAGCGCGCTTCGTCAGCATTATGCGCAGCGAGTGTGCGGTAGACAGCACGATTTTTTTCGAGCAACTCTTCGTAGAATGGAAGAAGGCCTGCATCTTCAAGGTCGCGTGGAACTTCGAAACCGTGATCAGGGGATAGTGGCTGATTGATTTGGCAGGTTAAGCGGTGGCGCTGCAAGTCGCGGAATGCGCCAAAGTCCATCAAGGTGTCGAAGATAAAGTGATTTCCAACTTCGAATTCACGGCTGAGATTGTCGTGACTCGTGCGGCCCGCATTGATCGATGAAATGAGTGCTTGTTTTTCATCGTTTGAAAGCTTGCTGACGCGTTCAACGAGGCAGCGGAATGAAACCGTGCTCTGCGGGTAGAGAAGTGTTGCAACGAGTTCATCCTCTGGAGAAATGTTTGAAACAAAATCAACACGCGCTTCTTCCATACCGAGATCGTCCTGCTCGAGGAACATACAGGCGAGTTTTGCGATACGATCCTTGTGTGCGAGGTATTCGCGGGGTTCGGTGTGCTTGATCAAGGTTGGCGCGCCTTTTACACTGAGACGCATACCCGCGCGAACATCTTCAACCATCTCGCTTGGAACGCCATGTTCTTCGAGGCGAGCCAAAAGCGCGTCCATTTTCTTCGCATTTGGATTGTATGCGGTTTCGAGCGCTGCCTTTTGCATTTCAGCACCAACCTCACGCACTTCCTGGTAAGGACTCGCAAGGAGGCGTGAAATCATATAGCGAATTTCGCGAGCAGACGCGATGAGGCCCATGTTGGTCATGGTTGAGATTGGGAGTGCGTAACGTGCAACATCGAGCGCGCGGGCGCGAAGGCGGCTCTCGTATGGTTTTTCCGCCATATCCTCGGGCTTTGGATATTTTGCGCGGAAATGAGCGATCATTGAATCGAGAATATGCGTGTAGCCATCCATCAAATTTTTGATTGCACCCTCATAAATATTCTTAAGCTCCTCATTTTGCATGAAGATCGCAGGGCGATGGAAACGAGTTGGGTCAAACGGGACGTAGCGAGTCGATTTCTCCTGGTATGACGCGAGGCGATGGTCTTCGACTGCTTTACTTGCGATCATTGAGATGTTTTCGAGCGCGATCGCGATCATTGCCATATCAGCAACGGATGCGTCGCCATAGCCGATTACCCACTTTTCGTGAAATTCAGCTGATTTTTCGTCTGTTAAGTCATCGATCACTGTTTTGACCGATTCTTGGGAGCGGGAATATTTTGCAAATGCAACGGCCTGTACTTCAGGGGAAAGTCCTACAATCGCGAAAATATCGCGTTCTTTCGATTCGAGTGGCATAGCATTGTAATAAAAAAACGGCCAATTCAAAGCAATGGGGCCGTGTAAAATAACTGAGATTATTTTAACAAAAATGGACAAACTTTTAAACAAACGTCAACCTACAAGGTGGTTTTCCAGAGGGTCAATTTTTCGGGTGTAATTTCAACATATGAGAAGACTCGAACATAGTTCGCAATTGACCCGAGATTTACCACAATCTTGTTAGGGTTAGTGACGTCGACGTAGGGCATATGGAGGTGTCCATAGCAGAAGATCGTTGCGTCGGGCGCGAGTGTCTCTTGAACTGCTGTTGTGTAGTTTTGGTAACGGAGCTTAATTTTGTCCCCATGCTTGAGACTGGCTTTTCGATAGATTTTATCAGTATTAAGCCCCATACGTTTCATATAGCCGGCAACTTTTGTTGCGTAACGACTGAACCAGGGTGATTTTTTGTTGATCGGATCTGCAAAATGGCCGTGACTCATATAAATTGGCCCAACCTGAATGTGCTCAAATGTTTCTTTACCAAGTTCTTTTTCAATTCGTTTCCACGCTGTCCAATCGTGATTTCCACGAATAATATTTACGTTTTTAATTAAAAAATCCATTGATTCTGGGTGTTGCTTGAGGATTTGTGAGCTTTTAAAGCGCCATCCCTCAAGAATGTCGCCGAGGCCATATAATTCATAGCCTTTATCGTGATATTTTTTGAGCATTACAAAAAGTTCACGAACATTTTCGGGAAATACGCTGATGGATTTATTGTTTTTTCCGTATAGATGTAAATCAGAAAAAAGCACCATCTTTGGAATATCGAGCTTGTGTGGAAACGTATAAACTGCAAGTTGCTCTCGTCGCGGCTTATGAATTTGCGGCAAAATCTCAGGTTTTTTGCGACGGCGCAGTGGAATTTTTAGTTTAGGTAGGTTCATTGTTGTACGATAGTGTCGATTTGGGTGTAGAGCTCCTCGAGCGTGCCGTTATTGGTGATGACATAGTCGGCCTCGCGTGCAACTTCGTCGATCGAAAGTTCTGTCGGGCGTTGTTCATCGGCTAAAAACTGTTCATAGGTTTTGGTGCGGTCGTCTGGCTTTTCGTTTCGCTGGATCAGGCGATCGTAGCGCGTTTTGATGTCAGTGTCGATGTAAATAATTTTAAATCCAGGCAATTTTCTTAGTTCTACAATATCAGCGAGGCGTCGGATACCGTCTACGCAAATAACCTCGTGTTCGTCGTGGAGTACATCCTCTTTCATTACGCGTGCAAGTGTATCCTCGCCAAATTCATGGCGAACAATCTCAGACATCCGAATAAGGTTATTGCGATCGGCAGGGAGGTAGAGGCGGGTTACGAGATCGTAGAGCATTTTCGAGAAACGAAAATAACCAGCGTTGTATTTTTTGATTACATAATCGCTTGCAGCTCCTTTGCCAGATGCGCCGTGCCCAACAAAACCTAAAATCAGTTTCATAATTTTCGAAGATTAATTCCGGCTTGTTGAATAAGACTGTTCGCAAGATCGTTCAGAGGGTATTCTGCGTGATAAACAATTTCAGTGATTCCTGCATTGATACACATCTTTGCGCACATAAGGCAGGGTGAGAATGTTGTGTAGAGCGTTCCTCCGTTAATACTCACGCCATGAAATGATGCTTGTACGATCGCATTTTCTTCACCGTGTGAGCAAGTGCATTCTTCGAGTTGGGTTCCTGGCTGAACTGAACCCTTTGCGCGTGCCCAGCAGCGAGCACAACCACCCTCATCGCAGTTTTTTGTGCCGCGAGGGGTTCCGTTGTAGCCAGTTGAAATGAGTCGCTTGTCTTTTACAATGATTGCGGCAACCTGACGTGTGCAACAATTACTACGTTTTGCAACCATGTGTGCGATATCCATGAAGTATTGATCCCAAGGTGGTCGTGTTGTTGGTTCAGACATATGCAGGCATTGTAATTAATTGTTAGATTGTTGGCAATTCTCATTTAAAAACACCCCGACGAGCGAGGTGTTTTTAAATCAATTTTGGCGATTAAGCCAATGAAATTTTGATTGCTGGGCTCATCGTGCTTGCGATGAAGGCGCTCTGGATGTATGTACCCTTTGAGCTACCTGGCTTTGCGCGCTTGATTGCTTCGATTGCGAGCGCAAGGTTTTCCTTGAGCTGTTCTGCTGTAAGTGAGCGCTTGCCAACTGGAATGTGAACGTTTGAAGTGTCATCATTCTTGAAGGCAACTTTACCACGGCGAAGTTCACCGATCATTTTGGTAACGTTTGCAGAAACGGTATCAGTCTTTGGGTTAGGCATGAGGCCTTTAGGACCGAGAGTTTTTGCAAGCTTTGCGAGCTTAGGCATCATTGCAGGTGTTGCAACTGCGATGTCGAAGTCGATTTTTCCTGACTTTGCGATCTCTTCAACCATTTCTTCTCCAGCGATGATGTCAGCGCCAGCTTCTTTTGCTGCTGCTTCGTCAGGCTGTGTTACAAAAGCGATGATGCGCTTTGGCTTTCCAACTGAGTGAGCGAGTACGAGTGTCGAGCGAACCTGCTGGTCACCCTTTTTAGGGTCGATACCAAGGTGCATGTGGAGCTCAACTGTCTCGTCAAATTCGCGCTTTGGGAATTTGCTGAGAAGGTCGAGTGCTTCGTCGATTGAGTAAACCTTCTTTTTATCGACAAGGCTTGCTGCTGCCTGATAGTTCTTTCCAACTTTTGCCATATATGCGTAGATTGTGTGGTTTTAGCGATGGTCTGACGGACCGTCTCCCACGAGAATTTAGTGGGCTAATTCTAGCATTTTGGGCTAAAAAGGTCAAGGGCGAATTTGTCCCCAAAAAACATGTACTGAATGGTAGAAAAAGTTGTATAATATCAGCAAATTTATTTTCAGTATGACTGCACCTTTAACAAATCAATCCGACGCAATTGTTGTGTCGCCAGAAGTTCAGCATTTTTTAGAGCGATTGCTTGAGGATGCAGGAATTGCCCCGGAAAATCCAGAACTTCGTTTAACAATGCTCGCCGAACTCGCAGCGCGTTTGCAGCAGCAGATCATTTTGGATTTGCTCGACAAGCTCGATCAGCAAAAGTTCGATGAATTCGAAAAGTTGATGGAAACAAATCCGTCGCCTGAGCGAATTATTAGTTTTTTGAAAATTTCAATTCCGGGAAATGTAGAAATTGTTTCACAAACAATGCTTGATTTTAAAGACATGTTTGTAAGCGCTGCAACCGAATAATTATATGGATCCAAAACCATTACAAGAACCGCATGCAGAAAATTTGAAAAGAATTGAATTCAGTTCGGAAAAAAAGCAGGAGTTTGAAAAAAAATTGACACCGGCAATTAAGGATGTGCTTTTTGAGTCAGGTCATGCGATGTTTGATCCCTATTTTAATAAAGAAAATGGTTCATTTGAGGGGTATATTGTTGGCGCAGTTACAGGCGTTCAGCCGCAACTCATTTTGGCAAATCCAAACGAAGATGGGTCAGAAATTGAGGATACGCTCAATATTCCAGCAGTTCTTCGACATGTGATGTCCGAAGAGGAGCGTCGGCTTCGACTTGAGCATTTGAAAAAATTGCATCGTGGATTATATGAGGGTGATGCGATAAAGCTCGACATTCGCATGGTTGATTTGTCGGCATGGATGGAGCAGCTTTCGGAGCTTGTTGCGGAAAACAAAATGCGCGCGTACATGAACGAAAAGAATTTTTTGCAAAAAGCGATTGCGCATATTGATGAAGATTCTTATCGAAAGAAGTTTTATTTGGACACGCTCCATGCAATTCAGTCGAATCGAAATTTGAAGGCATCGCTTGAGGCGCGTGTGTTTGGACGCGGAAAAGTTGATTCGTCGGACCCACATGTTCAGGAAACGCTCGCAGAATTCGATGCAGTTCTTTCGCATTTTGCAGAAGGGCTCCACGACGAAGAAGAACGGGGTGATACATTTATCGCAGATCCAGAACTCAATCGGGCGGCGAGCGGGCTTTTTGTAGAATATGCAATGGGTCAAATTACTGATCGCGTTGCGTTCGAGCATCGTGTTGAAACGGATATCATTCCGTTTATGGCGGGCCGTTCGTTTGCAAAAGGTGGTCTTTCGACACAGAGCGAAAAGGAAAATCGCATGCATGCATCGAATTTGTATCACTGGGCTGGAACATACAAAGAACAGATTGCGCAGCTCGTTGCAGATGCGACAGAAAAATATGGCGAGAAAGATGCGGAAAATATCAAGCGCTATGTAAAGGGAATGGTGAAGCTTGATTTGAATATTCAGTTGTCGAAGCGTGGGCGCGATTTGGTGAATCGTGATCCATACGGAAAGGTTGAACCAGGTCAGCAGAAGGTGACGAAATTAAATCATGCTGAGCGAGCTGTTTCATTTTTGCAGACAAATATTGGATGGTCGCCGGCAAATAAAGTTTTGGGTGCGGTGATTGCAAATCCAATCGCGATGGGTATCGTTGGTGCGATTGCAGGGCGTGCGCTTGGGCGCGCAGCTGGAGTTACTGCAGCTGGCACTGTTTTAGGTGTCGCCTTTTCTCCTGCTGTGGCACTTGGTGCGGCAACATTGTTAGGAGGTACCGCAGCTGCTGCATTATTCGCAAAAATTCGTGCTCAAAAAGAAATCAAACAAGATCGTGGAATGATTGCGCGCGATCGTGCACTTGGAAGAACACCGGGCGGGCCGCGCGCAACAGAAATGCAAAAGCATATTCATGAAATGGAAAGTGCTGAAAAAATTATTGCTGATCTTCAGAAAATTACGGGAGATGAAACAGATCCTCAGGCTCGAGCAGCAGCGCTTAATGTGCTTGCGGATGTTCGTGCGAGACTTGAAATTCGTTTGCAATATGCAAAGGATACAATTCGGGTGAGCGCAGAGGAGGGAGAGAAGTCGTTGTCGCTTGGAAATGCAGTTGATGCAATCAAGCGCGAATTTAAGCGGTTAGAGCCGAAAATTGGTGATGAATGGGATGATCCTGCTTTTGTGACATTGGTAGATGATAAGAAAAACAAAATTCTCGCTGAAATTAAGGCGGCTGACAAGACGTTTGCGGAATACCTAGGTAAAGAGAGTAATAAGAAGGTGTTGGTAACTGCGGCATTTGGTATCGCAGGTGGTTCTTTGATGGGATGGTTAATGCATTCTGATTTTGTTCAGGATTCGTTTGTTGGTCGCGGTTTAAATGCTGTTGGTCGAGGAGTTGATGACTCTGTGGCTGCAACAAAACGTTTGTTTTCGTTTATGTGGAGTGGAAATACAGCACCAATTCCAAACGCAGCAGCGGTTCAGAATG
>SXGR01237185.1_pt1 | contig 15474 bp, 9 predicted proteins | sample 3174711 | NCBI WGS metagenome assembly SXGR01 (sample SAMN11356860, study PRJNA531348) | freshwater metagenome | isolation source: freshwater sample F1-60 | place: China: Fuxian Lake, Yuxi | collected 2017-12-25
CGCGCCCTATCGCAACACAGCCGCGCTCTTCGTCACCGACCTTAACCTGCACACCGTGACCGGGTTCGCGCTCTCCGGCGAACAACTGGGCGAATGGCGACTGCCGGCCAACACCGGCAAATATGCCAAGGAATCCGACTACCGCCCCTCCTGGACGCTTCACCGGGCCGACGGCGAGTTCTACGTCCTCGATGGCTATGGAAAGGACTACATCTTGCACTACGCGGCCGACGGCTCGTTCAAGCGCCTCCTCGGCGGACCGGAAGGCGGGATCGTCCACTGGGGACCGCACGGCGGCATGATCGACACCGACCCCCGGCCCGAGGCCGACAGCGCCGAGACCATGCTCATCGCGATGAGCGACCAGCAATACCTCCTCCGACTCGACCTCGACGGCAAGAAGCTCGCCCAGACCGACCTCCCCGGCGGCAACCCTCGGCAGATCCGCCGTTTCGGCCGGCACTACGTCGTGGCCCACCTCGCGGACAACTGGCCCAAGGACCGCAATAGCCGCGGCTTCCTCTCCATCCTCGATGCGAACCTCCGCGTGGTGTCGAACATCGCCGGCTCGGCGCCCGTCTACGATGCCGCCGGCAAGCTGATGCCGATGAAGCACACCGCCGACGTGTTCCTGCATCCCCACGACGTGCTCGCGAACCCCGACGGGTCGCTGATCGTGGCGCAGTTCGCCTCCGGCAAGACCTACCCGCTCAAGCTCGAACGAATCTGATGTATCGCTTTCTCCTGCTCCTCCTCGCCTCCGCCGCCCTCGGCGCCGAACGCCCGCCCAACATCGTCCTGATCCTGGTCGATGACCTCGGCTACGGCGACGTGGGCTGCTTCGGCGCAAAGGACATCCGCACGCCGAACCTCGACGCCTTGGCCAGACAAGGCACCCGCTTCACGGACTTCACCGTCGCCCAGGCGGTCTGCACGGCCAGCCGCGCCGCCCTCCTCACCGGATGCTACCCCAACCGCGTCGGGATGCAGGGCGCCCTCAACCACACGAGTCGCTTCGGACTCAACCCCGCCGAATGGACGCTCCCGAAGATGCTCAAGGAGCGCGGCTACGCGACCGCCTGCTTCGGCAAATGGCACCTCGGCACGGTGCCGGAACTCTCCGCTCCCCGCCAAGGCTTCGATGAGTTCTTCGGCCTGCCCTACTCCAACGATAATTCCAAATATCACCCTTCCCTCGCCGCGGAGATGCCGCCGCTGCCGCTCCTCGAGGGCGAGAAGGTCGCCGAACTCGACCCCGACCAAGCGGCCTTCACCGCCCGCTTCACGGCCAAAGGCGTCGACTTCATCGAACGCCACAAGGATCGACCGTTCTTCCTCTACCTGCCCCACGTGATGCCCCACGTGCCGATCTTCGCCTCGGCGAAGTTCAAGGGCCGCTCCGCCCGCGGACTCTACGGCGACGTCGTGGAAGAGCTCGACGACGCGATCGGCAAGGTGCTCGCCAAGCTGCGCGAGACGGGCCTGGACCAGAACACGATCGTACTGTTCTTCTCCGACAACGGCGCGTGGATGAGCTACGGCGAGCACGCCGGCTCAAACCACCCCTTCCGCGAAGGCAAGCTGACCTGCTTCGAAGGCGGCCTGCGCTCCCCGCTCATCGTCCGCTGGCCCGGACAGGTCCCCGCGGGACGCACCTGCGGCACGCCCTTCATGTCGATCGACCTGCTGCCTTCGTTCGTCGAGGCGGTCGGCGGCAGGGCGCCTTCGCTGAAGATCGACGGACGGTCGGCCCTGCCGCTCCTCCGGGGCGCCTCGGACGCCGCCCCGCATGAAGCCTTGTTCTATTACGCCGGCGAGGAACTGCACGCCGTCCGCTCGGGTCAGTGGAAACTCCACTTCGCCCACCCCTATCTCACCAACATCGGGAACCCTGGCAAAGGCGGGAAGCCTTCGGCTTACGGCGAATATGCGCCGCTCCCGATCACGGACTCGTCGATGAACGCCATCGCCAGCCGCCACGGCCAGAAGGTCGCCGCGCAACCCCTCGCCCTCTACGACCTGACCACCGACCCGGGCGAGACCCGTGACCTTTCCGCGCAGCATTCCGACATCGTCGCACGGCTCTCCGCCCTGGCCGATCCCATGCGACGCGCCCTGGGCGACAAGCTGACCGGTACCCAGGGCACGGAACGCCGCCCGGCCGGTTTCGTGCCGGTCAAGTAACGGCGGATTGGGGTGGAAAGCCCCCTCGGCGTGGGTTCACTGAAGGCATGCCCACCCCTGGCATCTCCGGAGCCTCCTTGTTGGCCCTGTTCGCGGTCACCGTCCTCGCCGCGGAACCTCTCCGCGTGGAGACTTCGCGTGACCTCTGGATCTCTTCCTACTCTTCCGAACAGGAAGGCAACAACGGGGGCGCGCCGAAGCTGAAGCTCAAAGGCACGCAGGAATGCTTCCTCATCGATTTCGATCCGGCCAAGTTCCGGGGAAAACGCGTCGTGCGGGCGACGCTCCACCTTCACCTGGAGTCACCCTACGTCCTCGGTCGCACGACGGTTTCGACCGTCGCCCAGGAATGGGTCGAAGGCAAAGGCACCGGGTACGCCAAGGAACCCGGCGCGAGCAGCTTCCGCTGGGCGCGTAACGGCGAGCTGGCCTGGGGCCACGACGGCAATATCACCGCCGTTTCCCTCGGACTCGGCGGCTCGGCCTGGGGCTTCGGCGACCCGACCCCGCCCGATGCGAAGGGCTGGCAAGCGATCCCGATCGACCCTGCCGTCGTCCAGGCTCGCCTCGACGGACGGAGCTTCGGTTTCCTGGTGATGGATGACGTCGGCAGCGAGTACCAACGCGACGGCGACCAGTTCACCTATCGCTCTTTCCCCAACCGCTTTGTCGCCAGCCGCGAAGGCAAGAAATCCACGGCCCCTTATTTCACCCTTTGGCTGGAGGACGGCCCCGGACCGCTGGTCGCCTTTACGCCCGACCCCACCCTCAAGCCCGTCAAGGCGGCGACACTCCCTGCCATCCCGAAGCTCGCCGACGGCCCCTCCGCGGTGAAGGCCACCGATGCCGCCGGCCTGCCGATTCCCGGCCTGCGCCTCTTCGCCGCCAAAGGCGAAGCCGTGACCATGCTGCTGGAGCGGGCGCCGCAGACGGTGCAGTTCGACCTGCCTGTCCGCCGCTACGAACTCCCGAAAGTCGGAGACCATGTCGATCCGCTGGTCATCTCGCCTCACGGACGTCTGCTGGAATTCCAGATTCCCAAGGATGCCAAGCCGGGCGAACACCGCGGCACCTTGCGCCTCGAGGGCCAGGAGGTACCGTTCTCGGTCACGGTCTGGAACTTCACCCTGCCCGATCGTCTGTCCTTCGTCGCCCAGATGAACGGCTACGGGATGAACGACACCTCCCGCGACTGGTTCCGCCTGGCCCATGAGCACCGGCTGACCCTCAACATCCTCCCCTACGGCTGGACGGGCCGCGTCTCCGCCGCCCCGAAGCCCAAGGCCGACGGGACGTTCGACTGGCAAGCCTGGGACGAACGATTCGGTCCGCTCCTGGACGGCTCAGCCTTCGCCGACCTGCCTCGCGGCCAGGTGCCCACGGAGGCGTTCTACCTGCCGCTGAACGAGAACTGGCCGATGAACCATGAGCAGCATTTCAAAGGCGGCTATTGGATCGAGCAGGCTTACGCCGCGGACTACTGGCAGGAATTCAGGTCTGCCGCGGGAGATTTCGCCCGACACTTCGCCGAGAAGCGCTGGCACGAGACGACTTTCGAGTTCTACCTCAACAACAAGGTCTACTTCAAGAACGGCAAGAACGGCAAGCCCGGCAGCTGGAACGTCTGCTCGGCGCCTTGGATCTTCGACGAACCGCAGCACACCCAGGACTTCTGGGCGCTCCGTCGCTTCGGAGCGGAGTTCTGGAAAGCCGTCGCCCCCTATCCGGAGGTCCGGGCGGCCTTCCGTCTCGACGTGTCCCGTCCCGAATGGCAACGCGACCTGCTCGACGGAGTCAGCAACGTCGACGTGGTCTCCGGCACGCTCCGCGACTACCCCCGCCGCGTGCTCGGCCGTAATCGTCGGGACGGCAAGCTCACCTACATGTACGGGTCCGTCAGCAAACTCGGGCAGCCGCTCATCATCAACGCCGCCTGGTGCGCCGAAACCTGGGCCCTCGGCGCCGACGGCGTCGTGCCTTGGCAGACGATCGGCAAGAAAGACGCGCTGACCAAGGCCGACGACCTGGCGGTCTTCTACCCCCGACCGGACGGTCCCCTGCCCAGCCTGCGCATGAAGGCCTTCCGCGCCGGCCAGCAGCTCGCCGAATACCTAGCCCTCTACGCGGCCACCTCCGGCGAGGACCGTGACGCCGTCGGAGCGGCCGTCCTCGCCTTGCCCGGCCTGCGCGCCGGGACCGTCAAGACCTACGCCGACGACGCCGGTAGCTCCGCCTTCGGCGACGGCGCCGCCCGCTCGGTGGCCGAACTGCGCCTACGCCTCGGCGCCTGGCTCGACGCCCAGTCCCCCGCCCCCCGGGCCCGCTGGCACGACCCTCGCCCCCGCGCCCAAGATCCTGGTCGCATCAGGCCCATCAGCGCCCTGCTGACACCGGATTCTAAGTAGTCTTTGCTCATCAGGTCTTAGCTGCGGACTTCATGCATCCGCCGCGACCAACCCTCACCGCCCGGCCGAACAGTTTGTTGCGACCGGACAGCACCCCACCAGGAATGGAGCAGTCCGATTCCCGACTAGGCTGACCAAGGGCGCACGCTCGGACCATCCACCCACTCGGGCGAAATGAGGACCTGGCGAGGCAAGGCGGGCAAGCCGAACTCGTGATGCAGGAGCTGCGTGGCGACCAGGTCGACCGCGGCCGAGGCGACCTGGTCACGACGATGGTCGATCCCGGCGTAGGCGCTCATCCGGGGCGTCCAATCATGGATCACGAGGCCGATGTCTTCCGGCACCCGCAGGCCGAGCTGCCTCAGCCAACCCGGCACATGGCTGTCGAAGGAGATCAGCGCATCAGGGCGGTGCTTCTTCATCCATCGGGCGAAAACGGCGAAGTTCTCGCCCACCTGAGCCTGCGGCATCAGGAGGGTCGGCACGCGGCGCTTCGGCGGCAGGTCATGGTGGAAGAAATACATGCCGCCGCTGTAGCCGTTCTGGGAGCGGAGGTCGATCCAACGGGTCACGGCGACGCCGATACGCTGATAACCCCGCTCGGTGAGCCGGGCCGCCGCCATCTGGATGCCCAGGTTCATGTTCGTACCGCTGATGTGCAGGGCGGGTTCGCGCATGGCGAAGCCGAACGAAACGGAGGCGAACGGGGCGTAATCGATCGTGCGCGAAGGCAGTTCGCTGCTCTGAGGCGAGACGATGACGCCTTCGATCCCGCGCGCGCGCAGGATTCCCTGCAGGCGGGCCGGCGTCAGCTTGTCGCGACCGAGCCAGAATTCTTCGGCCTGATACCCGTGCTGCCGGGCCCGCCGGCGGATATCCTCGATCGTGACGAACTGATAGGCGGAGTCACGCAGAGGGTCGCGCGGGACGTCCTCGCGGATGACGGCGATCACGGCGCGCTGGCGGGCGGCCTTGCGTCCGCGCACGAGATGCATCATGCGGGCGAGATGGGGATCCGGCCGGTAATCGAGGGCTTTCGCCGCGGCGAGCACGCGCTCGCGCGTGCCGGCGGCGACGTGGCGGGCGTTCCTGAGCACGCGCGACACGGTCATCGTGGAAACGCCGGCGGCGGCGGCGATGGCCTCGAGGCTGGGCGTCGGAGCGGGCGGCATGGCAAAACCTGTTATCATAACATTCCAAGCCGATTGCAGGCCCGGTTCAAGAGCCTAATCTTCGGGAAAGATGCGAACACCCCGCCACGACCTCATCCACGAGGCCCCGCAGCACCTTGACCCCGTCCAGGCGCGCCTTCGGCGCAGCGGCGTGCTCGCCGTGCTCGTGATCGAAGACGCCGACACGGCCGTCCCGCTGGCGCAGGCGCTGAACGAAGGAGGCGTGGACGCCATCGAGCTGACATTGCGCACGGATGCGGCGATGGAAGCGCTGCGACGCATCCGCGCCGAAAAGCCCGAGATGCTCGTGGGCGCGGGCACGGTGCTCACGCCTGAGCAGGCGAACGCCGTCCAGGCTGCCGGTGCCGCGTTCGGCGTGGCCCCCGGGATGAACCCGCGCGTGGTCGCCGAGGCCCGCCGCATCGGCCTGCCCTTCGCCCCCGGGGTCTGCACGCCCACGGACATCGAACTCGCCGTGGAACAAGGGTGCCGTCTGCTGAAGTTCTTTCCCAGCGAACCGAGCGGAGGCCTCCCCTACCTGCGTACCATCGCCGCGCCCTTCCTGCATCTCGGCGTCCGGTTCATCCCGCTCGGCGGCGTGACCGCCGCGAACGCGGAGACTTATCTGCGGGAGCCTTCGGTCCTGGCCCTCGGCGGCTCGTGGCTGGCCCCGGCCGAGCTGATCCGGAGCAAGGACTGGAAGGCCATCACGGCCCACGCGCGCGCGGCTTCGGCCATCGTGCGTAACGTAAGAGGAACCGCCTCATGAGCCGTGTCGTCACTTTCGGTGAAATCATGGCCCGGCTCGCCACGCCCGGCCACAAGCGGTTCGGCCAAGCCATGCCCGGCACGCTGGAAGCGACCTTCGCAGGCGCCGAGGCTTCCGTCGCCGGCTCCATCGCCTATCTCGGAGGCGAGGCGGCGTTCGTCACGGCGCTGCCGGACCATGCCATCGCCGACGCGTGCGTGGCCGGGCTCCGCTCGCTCGGGGTGGACACCCGTCACATCCTCCGCACGCCGCAGGGTCGCCTGGGATTATACTTCCTTGAGACCGGCGCGAACCAACGTCCCGGCAATGTGATCTACGATCGCGCGGGCTCCTCGGTCGCACTCACTCCGGCCGACGCCTACGATTGGGAAGCGATCCTTGAAGGAGCCGGCTGGTTCGTCGTCTCCGGCATCACTCCGGCGATCTCGCGTCACGCCGCCGAGGCGACCGCGGCCGCCTTGCGCGAAGCCTCACGGAGGGGGGTGAAGGTGGCCATCGACATGAACTACCGGAGCAAGCTCTGGCAGTGGGCCCCGCCTCTGCCGGCCAGGGAACTCGCCACCCGTACGATGCGCGAGCTGCTGCCGTTCGCCGACCTTTTCGTCGGCGGCCGCGAAGATGCGGAAGCCATCCTCGGCGGGCCCGGTTCCGCGTCGCCCGAGGAGCTGGCTCGCCGGCTCGCCCGGGAGTTCCCCCGCCTCTCACATGTCGCGATGACCCTGCGCGAAGGCGTCTCCGCCACGCATAACGACTTCGGCGGCCTGCTTTTCGACAAGGCCACGGATGAGGTCTGCCATGCCCCCGAGAAGGGCAAGCCATACGCGGTCACCCACATCGTCGATCGCCTCGGAGCGGGTGACGCCTTCACCGCCGGGCTGGTCTTCGCGTTGACCACTCCCGACCTCGCCGCGCCTCGCCGCGCCCTCGCCTTCGCGACCGCCGCCGCTTGCCTCGCCCATTCCATCGAAGGCGACGTCAACTTCAGCACGCGAGCGGAAATCTCGGCGTTGGCCTCCGGCGAGTCGGCCGGCCGCGTGAGACGCTGAAACGCAACCCTTCCTACGGAAATGAATCCCGCCCACCCTGACCATTGGCTCGCGAAAGCCACGCGCGGCCGGCTCCGCTGGGTGCTCGTCAGCTGGATGTTCATGGTCAGCGCCGTCGCTTACCTCGACCGCGTGAACATCTCCGTCGCCGCCCAGGCCATCCAGAAGGAACATGGGCTGACGGACGTGCAGCTCGGCTGGGTCTTCAGCGCCTTCCTGTTCGGGTATGCGTTGTTCCAGGTGCCGGGCGGCTGGCTGGCCGACCGCTTCGGGCCCCATCGGGTGATGACCGCAGGGGTGATCTGGTGGGGCGCTTTCACGACGCTGACCGCCTTGGTCCCGGCCGGCATGGCGTCTTCGCTCGCCTTGCTGATCGGCGCACGTTTCGTCCTCGGACTGGGGGAAGGAGTCCTGTTCCCCTCGTCGAACAAGCTGGTGTCGGCATGGTTCCCCTCGGCCGAACGAGGCCTGGCGAACGGGATCATCTTCGCCGGCGTCGGGGCGGGCGCCGCCGTCACGCCCCCGCTCATCATCCACATCCTGGAGCGCTGGGGCTGGCACTGCTCTTTCTACGTCAGCGCCGGCATCGGCCTCGCCGTCGGGCTCGTCTGGTTCCTCCTGATCAGGGATGACCCGCGCTCGCATCCGCTCGCCAGCCCCGCGGAGATCGCGGAGATCGAAGCCGGCCTGCCGCCGGCGAACAAGGAACTCACGCGCCCCCTGGATTGGCGGGAAATCCTCCGCAGCCGCAACGTCTGGGCCATCACCGCGAGCTATTTCTCCTATTGTTACGTCACTTACATCTTCTTCACCTGGTTCTTCATCTACCTGAGCCGCGTCCGCGGTCTCGACCTGAAATCCAGCGCGTTCTACGGCATGCTGCCGTTCATCGCGATGGTGTGCGGCGCTCCGCTGGGCGGATGGCTCGCGGACCGGATCGCGCGGAATCATGGCCAGCGCGCCGGACGGTGCGGGTTGGCGGTCTTCGGGCTGATGCTCGCCGCCGCCTTCCTCGCCCTCGCGACGCAGGTGGAAAGCGCACGGCTGGCGAGCATCGTCCTGGCCGGCGGCGCCGGGGCGGTCTACCTGACCCAAAGCGCTTTCTGGTCCGTGACGGCCGATATCGCCGGCAAGTCCGCCGGCACGGTGTCCGGCCTGATGAACATGGGCGGGCAGATCGGCGGCGCGACCACGGCGCTGCTGACCCCTTGGATCGCCGAACGATTCGGCTGGACCGCTTCGTTTCTTTTCGCCGCCGCGGTCTGCCTGGCCGGTTCGTTCGCCTGGCTGCTGGTCGACCCGGATAAGCCCATCTCCCCGACCGCGCCCTCTTCCCGATGAAAGCCTCGTCCTCCATGCGTAATCACACCCTCCCCCTCCTGCTGGCGATGCTCCTTGTGCCGCTTGCTTTATTGCGCGCCGCCGAACCGGTCGTCATCGACCTCGACCAGCGTACCTGGCAGGGCATTCCCGGGCTTGAGCGGACCGCCAAGGGTCGCGTGTATGCCTCCTGGTTCACCGGCGGTCCGAAGGAGCCCTCCCCGGACAACACGGTGGTGCTTTCCTACAGCGACGACGGCGGCAAGACCTTCGGAAACCTCGAAGCCTTGGGACTGCCGACGAACGATGGCACGCGCTGTTTCGACCCCACTCTATGGATCGACCCGAAGGGCCGGCTGTGGTATGTCTTCAACCGCGGCAACAAGGACCTGCCCAAGCACGACGTCTGGGCCAGAGTCTGCGACGATCCCGACGCCGCCAAGCCTAAGTGGGGCCCGGAATTCCGTATCGGGTACGACGCACCTTTCACGTTCCGCATGAACAAGGTGACGGTGCTCTCTACCGGCGAATGGATCATGCCCGTGACGCTGGCGGAAAAACCCGTCCGCGCCTGGTGCACGGGCTATAACGAGAAACAGATCCCCACCCTCCATGGCGTCGGCATCTCCGCCGACGAGGGACGGACCTGGACGCTGCACGGAGCGGTCAAATCAAAGCCCTGGGCGTTGGAGAACATGATCGTCGAACTGAAGGACGGCCGTCTCTGGATGCTCATCCGGACCAACAGCGGCGTACTCTGGCAAAGCCACTCGACGGACAAAGGACGCACCTGGAGCGAGGGCAATCCCAGCAAGATCAAGAGCCCGGGTTCGCGTTTCTTCATCCGCCGGCTCTCCTCGGGTAATCTGCTCTTGGTGAACCACTACAAGTTCACCGGGCGTAGCCACCTCACCGCCCAGCTTTCCACCGACGACGGGGCGACCTGGAACGACGGCCTCCTGCTCGACGAACGAGGCGGCGTGTCCTACCCTGACGGCGTCCAAGACCGGGACGGCCTGATCTGGATCACCTACGACCGGGACCGTAACGGGGCCGGCGAGATCCTGCTGGCCAAGTTCCGCGAAGAAGACGTGGCGGCCGGCAAGGGCGTCTCGGGTGCCGTGACACTGAAACAGGTCATCGATAAGCTGAGCAAACCTGCCCAGCCGCCCAAACTCCCTCACGACGACGCACCATCTCAGCGACCGCCGCAGCACGTAGGTCCGCCGCGTGCCGAACACGCAGCGACGAACAGGGCCTTCACGGGCATCCCAAGCATGGCGGTCGCTCCGAAGGGGCGACTTTGGGCCAGCTGGTATGCGGGCGTCACACCAGGAGAAGACCTCAATAACTACGTCGTACTCTCCACCAGCGGCGACAACGGAAAGACTTGGACGGAAGTCCTCACGGTCGACCCGGACGCGGGCGGCCCCGTGCGCAGCTTCGACCCCGAGCTGTGGGTTTCACCGGATGGGCGCTTGTACTTCTTCTGGGCGCAGATGGAGAGGGGCCGACGTGACGCCGCGCTCGGCGTCTGGTACGTCGAGACCCGCGAGCCCGATGCCGAAAGTCCCAGATGGTCCAAACCCCGACGCATCGGCGACGGCGTGATGATGTGCAAGCCGATGGTGCTTTCCTCCGGTGAATGGGCGTTGCCGATTTCCAAGTGGTGGGAGCATGATGAAAGCGCGCAGCTGATCGTCTCGGACAACGGTGGCGAGACCTGGACCCGCCGCGGCGGCTGCAACGTACCGAAGGACGTGCGCCAGTTCGACGAGCACATGTTCATCGAGCGCGGGGATGGCTCGCTCTGGCTGACCGTGCGGACCAACTACGGCATCGGCGAAAGCGTCTCCAAGGATCGCGGTAAGACGTGGCCCGAGCTGAGACCATCGAGCATCCTGCATACTCCATCGCGCTTCTTCATCAGCCGCCTGATGTCCGGAAATCTGCTGCTGGTCAAACACGGCCCCCTCGACACACGCACCAGCAGGTCGCATCTCACGGCTTACATCTCCAAGGACGACGGCATGACCTGGAGCGGTGGACTCATGCTCGACGAACGCCTCGGCGTATCCTATCCGGATGGACAGCAGACATCCGACGGCCTCATCCGCATCATCTATGACTACAATCGGGTGTCCGAACGCAACATCCTCATGGCTGAGTTCCGCGAGGAAGACGCGGCCGCAAGCAAGGACGTGAGCGGCGCGGTGAAATTGCGTCAGGTCGTGAGCAAGGCCTCGGGCGGACAGGAGAAGCCGCAGACCTCCGCGGCCCCCGTCCGCACCCACGCCGACGGCAAGCCTTTGCGCATCACCCAGCCGGGATCACTCTCCGTCGTCGACGGCGCATCACAACCCCTCGTGCCCGGCGCAAAACTCTTCACCGACCGGACCTACCTCGCCGCCGCACTTCCCGCCGGACTCAAGAACGCCCGCTTCCTGCCAGTCACGATGAACGGCCAGAAGACGATCAAGTGCGAACGCGCCGGCACCGTTTTCTTCCTTACGCCCATCCTCGAACGGAATATCGATACCGCAGCGCAGGGGCTCACGGATCAGGGCTTCGAAAAAGTCGCCTTACCGGAAATCCCGCTCTTCAATCCCGTCTCGCCGGCGAACTACTGCACGCTCTTCCAGAAAGACTGCGCCGCCGGCGAAACCATCCTCATCGGCAAATGGGCTGTGCCGATCTTCGTCCCCTCCGTGACACCTAAACAGGCTGGAGATAAATCAGGCAAGAAGTTCCTCCTCCCCTCCGACTGGGACCCCAAGGCGGAAGCCGACAAGGTGATGGACGGACTGATCAAAGTCACCGCACCCCAGGCGAAAGGGGCGCATGACGCGGAGTTCGTCTGCGTGGGCGACCGCGCCTATGTCGTGGAGCATGACAACGACGTGGCGCCGGGCCACGGCGCAGGCGCGGCGCAGTATTGCGTCCTCTCGGTGGTGAACCTGAAGACCCGCCGGCTGGAAAAGACCATCCCGATGGCGAAGTCCGAGCAAGCCTTCGACAACGTGACCTTGCCCAAAGGGATGTGCTTCGTGCCGCGCATCATCCGCAAGGACGAGCATACGCTCCGCACCTATTTCTGCAGCCAGCCGGCCAAGGAACAGGCGATCACCTGGTACCGTGATTTCGACCTGCGGACGCTGGCTTTCGAGGGAGGCATCCATAAGGCGAAGCTGAAGACCGCCGCCGGCGTGTTCGACATGGAGCCGCGCCATTTCCATGCGGACGCCAAGGCTCAGGGCTTCACGAGGAAAGCCGTCAATCAAGGCCTCTTCATCTTCGACTCCTTCAAGGAGTTCGCCGGCCGGCGCTACGTGGCGCTCAACAACTTCCCCGGCAGGCAGAACGCGCTCGCCGTCCTGCACGACGACCTCACGACCTTCGAGATCATCGGGCACTACAACGAGCCGCAGTCGCAGGACCTCAGCGAGTCGGCCGTGAACCGCCTGCCGGACGGAAGCTGGATGGCGATCTGCCGCAACGAGAAGGGAAACTACCACTTCACCACCAGCCAGGACGGCAAGACCTGGACCGTCGGCCAACCCAGGTCTTTCGTCCCGAACGGGCTCAACTCGAAGCCCACGTTCGAGAAGTTCGGCGAGATCTATCACCTAGGCTGGCAGGAGAACACCAAAGTCGGGGATTGCGGCCGGAGCGTCTTCAACGTGGACGTCTCCCGAGACGGCCTGACCTGGGAGCGCAAGTACCGCTTCGAGTCGCCGAATTCATTCCAGTATCCGAGTTTCCACGAGCACCAAGGCTCGATCTGGTTCACCGTCACCCAAAGCGACCACAAAGGAACCTCCGACCGCATCATGTTCGGCAAGCTGGAGGAGGTCGGCGCACCCGCGGCTCAGACCGGCAAAGCGACGGCCCCTGAGAAGAAATAGCCATAAGATGCGCTCCTGAGCACTTCGGCCTCCCGCGGATCGGCTCAGTGAAGCGGGCGGTCAAGCCTGCCATGGGCAACGTCTGACGGAGCGAAGCCCGCGACCTGAACAAAGACGGCAGCCTGAGCCGCAAGGAATTCCTGGATACCTTACCCGGGGCGAAGTGATTCCGACGGCGGTCTGAGGACTTTCACCCAGGAGCGCATTTAAGGGAAAAAATCGGGAACCCTCAAGGTCCGGACTTGTCGGTTCTAAAAGTGTCGACACTTTGAAACCATGGCCTCACCCCAAGCCCAGCCGTCCCCTCGCGCCCCGCGCAACAACCGCGCGACCGACGTGCACCTTCGCCTGCGCAGCAAGATCGTCAGCGGCCACTTCCCCCAAGGCTCCGCCCTCGCCGAACCGGTCCTCGCCGAACACTTCCAGACCAGCCGCGCACCCGTCCGGGAAGCCCTGATCGCCTTGGAACGCGAGGGACTGGTCACTTTCGAAAAGACCGGCCGGACGCGTGTGCGGAGCTTCTCCGGTTCCGAATTGAAGGAGATCATGGAAGCCCGGGCAGCCATCGAGGGCATGGCGGCCCGGCTGGCCAACCGTCTCTGGACCAAGGAAGACACCGTGGCTTTGCAAAAGAACATCGCCGCCCAGGAACGGGCAAGGGACTTGGCCGAACTGTCACGTCTGGACATCGACCTCCATCATCACGTGGTCACCCGGAGCGGCAACGCCAGCCTCATCCGCCTGTGGGAACCCCTACGCTGGCAGTGGGAGACCCACCTGGTCGAGATCTACCGCCGCCAGAGGGGCGACGCCTTCGTGCCGGAGAAGGAGACCATCCGCGCGCACAAGCACCTGCTCAAGGCCTTGGCCGAAGGCACGCCCGCCGAAGCTTCGGAGGCCATGATGAACCACATCCTCTTCAACCTACGCTGGGCCAAATAAGTCATGCGTCTCTTTCTCCTCACTGCGTTCCTGTTCTCGCCGCTAAACGTGATGCACGCGGCAGATAAGCCCCTTGGCGCATGGCAAGCGCTCGTCCGCACGGAGTCCTGGACGGAGCAGTGGCCGGACGCCTCCGGCAAGGCGGAGACCCGGAAGGTGACGGCGGAGGTCTGGACCCAGGCCATGCAGGCCTCGCTCGACGCCCAAGGCACGCTCCACATCCCCCCGCGCGCTCAGCCCTACTATCTCGACGGACCGCTGGTCTTGAAATCCGGCCAGAAGCTCAGCGCCGACCCGACCGCCGAGATCCGCCTCAAACCCGGCACCAACACCTGCATGGTGCGTAACGAACGGGTCGTCACCCTGAACACCAAGCCCGTGCCGGCCGATCAGCCCTGCGACGCCGATATCTCCATCGAAGGAGGCGTCTGGTCGACCCTGGCGAACTCCGCCAGTCTCAACGGCAACCAACTCGGCCTTTCCTCGAAGACCGATCCCGCCTTCGGCACGCATGGCGTCATCCTGCTCCAGAACGTCCGGCGCGTCTCGGTGAAGAACCTCACCATCCGCCAGAGCAGGCCCTTCGGCGTACATCTGGCTAACGCCAAGGAGTTCAGGATAGAAAACATCACCTTTGAGGAAACCCGCCGGGACGGCGTGCATGTGAACGGACCCGCCAGCGACGGCCTCATCCGGGGCGTACGCGGCGATCCGCACGACGACAACGTCGCGCTCAATGCCTGGGAGTGGAAGAACTACGCGCCCAGCTACGGCCCGATCGAGCGCATCGTCATCGAAGACATCACGGGCGCGCCTGAAGGCGTGGCCTCCGCCAGGGCCATCCGCCTCCTGCCCGGCGTCAAACGTTTCCCGGACGGCACGACGCTGGCCTGCCCCATCACGGATATCACGCTCCGACGCATCACCGATATCCGCGAATTCAAGCTCTACGACCAACCTAACTTGGAACTAGGCCGGACCAACGATTTCAGCGCCGCCATCGGCACGCTGAAGAACATCGTGTTCGAAAAGCTTACGTTTAATCACCCCGGCAAGATCGAAGTCCATGCCGACACCGACGGCCTCACCGTTGAAGACGTCCGTGTGCGCCACCCCATCACTCCCGACTGGCATCTCCTCGCCGTCGGCCCGTTGTCGGCGACCTACAAGCACGGCGGCCCGGCCGCACCGGAGAAGTGGGTCGAAATCTTCTCTCCAGACCTGGACTGCACCGTCCGCAACCTCAAGGCCACCGGCGTCCGCACCGAAGGCTCCCCGGTCGACCTGCCCTTCGATCAAGCGGTCAAAGTCGTCGTGCAGAAGCCCAACCCCGACTACCCTAAGACCACGCCCAAGGGCGGCTCAGGCAAAGGCATCCTGATCCGCTAAGAAACCTGCCGACATGCGTTTTCACCAAGCCTTCCTCTCGGCCATATTGCTCGCCGCCGCAGCGCTGCCCGCCGCCGAGCCGATCACGAACTCGATCGGGATGAAGCTCGTACGCATCGAGGCGGGAAGCTTCACGATGGGCCAGGACGGGCCGGCGATTTCCGGCAACGGGAACATGGCGACCCATCCTGCGGAATTCTCCAAGGCGGAATGGGATGAGAAGCCGGCGCATCGCGTGATCCTGACGCAACCTTTCCATATGGCCGTCACCGAGGTCACGCTCGGGCAGTTCCGCCAGTTCATGCCCGGCTTCCGCAACGGCAAGGGCGCGGACGACGAAGC
>SXGR01523351.1_pt1 | contig 15473 bp, 10 predicted proteins | sample 3174711 | NCBI WGS metagenome assembly SXGR01 (sample SAMN11356860, study PRJNA531348) | freshwater metagenome | isolation source: freshwater sample F1-60 | place: China: Fuxian Lake, Yuxi | collected 2017-12-25
CGACCGGACATTCTGCTGCACGACGAACCGACGAACCACCACGATGCTGAGAGCGTTGCGTGGCTTGAACACCACCATGCCAGTTACGCAGGGACGGTGATTGCGGTGACCCATGATCGCTACTTCCTTGACAATGTCGCTGGATGGATCCTCGAACTCGATCGGGGAATGGGCATTCCATACCGCGGCAATTACACGCAGTGGCTCGAGCAGAAGTCGGCGCGCCTGGCAGTCGAAGAGAAGCAGGCGAGCATGCGGCAGAAGTCACTCACGCGCGAACTCGAGTGGATTCGACAGAATCCAAAGGGCCGGCAATCGAAGAGCAAGGCGCGCGTGGCGAACTACGAGCGGATGCTCAGCGACGATGAATCACGCCAAAAGGCAGCGGAAATTGAGATATTTATTCCGCCTGGTCCCCGTCTTGGCAACGTCGTGATCCACGCCAAGAATGTGACGAAGGCCTTTGGCGATCGACTGCTCCTTGATGGATCGACCTTCGAGATTCCTGCCGGTGCGGTCGTGGGAGTGATCGGTCCCAATGGCGCTGGGAAGACGACCCTCTTCAAGATGATCCTCGGAACCGAGAAGGTCGATGGCGGCGAGTTCGTCGTTGGCGAGACGGTCAAGCTCGGCTACGTCGAGCAGTTGCGCGACTCCATCGCCCCAACAGACAGCATCTGGCGTGCGATTTCAGATGGTGACGAAGAGATCATGCTCGGTCCCGTGAAGGTCAATAGTCGCGCCTACGTCGCACGGTTCGGATTCACTGGCACTGAGCAGCAGAAACTGTGTGGATCGCTTTCAGGTGGAGAGCGCAACCGCGTGCAGCTCGCCCGCATGCTGCGGCAGGGGAACAATGTTGTGCTCTTTGACGAACCGACGAACGACCTTGACGTGAACACCATGCGCGCACTCGAAGAGGCGATCGAGAACTTCGGCGGCACAGCGGTCATCGTCAGCCACGACCGGTGGTTCCTCGATCGCGTCGCGACGCACATTCTGGCGTTCGAGGGTGACAGTCAAACCTTCTTCTTCAATGGCAATTTCTCCGCATATGAAGAGGATCGCACCCGCCGACTCGGGGCAGACACCACTCCACACCGCGTGAAGTATCGAAAGATGACGCGCGCCTGAGCGAGATCTCACATGAAGCAAGTCATGACCATCGTCGGAGCCCGTCCGCAGTTCATCAAGGCCGCGGTTGTGTCGCGTGCAATCCGTGCAACCAACGGTGCTCTTCGCGAAACATTCGTTCATACCGGGCAGCACTTCGACTCGAACATGAGTGATGTGTTTTTTGATCAGCTCGCGATCCCGAGACCAGATGTCCACCTCGGTATCGGTGGGGGAAGCCATGGCCGCAACACTGGCCGAATGATCGAGGCGCTCGAAACGGCGATCATCGACCATCGTCCAGACGGGGTGCTCATCTATGGCGACACCGACTCAACTCTTGCAGCCGCGATCGCTGCGGCGAAGTTGCACGTGCCGATCGCACATGTCGAAGCGGGCCTTCGCTCGTTCAATCGCCGAATGCCCGAAGAGGTGAATCGAGTTCTTGCCGATCACGCGTCGACGCTGCTCTTTACTCCAACAACCACCGCAACGACCAACCTCAAGAACGAAGGCATCACGGGGTCCATGGTGCACCAGGTGGGAGATGTCATGTACGACGCTGCGTTCTATTACCGCGACCGGGCGCGCGAACCGAGCGAGCGGCCCACTGGCGACCGATTTGTCCTCGCGACCCTTCACCGAGCAGAAAACACGGATGACCCGGTGCGGCTCGCGAGCATCGTCAACGGGCTTGTCGAGCTCAGTCGCACGATGCCGGTTGTCCTTCCAGTGCATCCAAGAACGAGGAAGGTGTTGGCCCAGCACCAATTGGACACTGGGGGCATCCAGTTGTGTGATCCCGTTGGGTATCTCGAGATGGTCTGGCTGCTCACGCAGTGCTCCATCGTCGTGACCGACAGTGGCGGACTGCAAAAGGAGGCGTACTTCTTCGGCAAGCGATGCGTGACAACACGTGACGAGACTGAATGGGTCGAGCTGGTCTCACTTGGCTGGAACACAATCGTCGGAGCCGACACACGTGCGATCGTCGCAGAAGTTGAACGCGCGCTGCGGCTGAGCGATCACCGATCAAGTAGCGATGGGTCCACGCCGTTTGGTCGAGGAGACGCGGGAACTCGAATCGTTGAGATTCTCGGTGCGGCCTAAGCTGGACCTCAACGCGGCTTGTTTGTGTTCGCAAGCGCAATGACTTTGGCTGTATCGCCCGTTCCCGAAAACACCGCAAGAAATGGGGCGGGGTCTGCCGGCAACTTTCCACCAAGACCGAAGTCTTGGCTCATCGACAAGTTGCAGGTCACCACTGTCAGCCCTCCGCAGCGTGTCGTGCGCGCATCGTGAAGCGTCGGAACACCACTCGTTGCCGCCTTGACTCCCTTCTGAAGGTCGGCAGCTGCGATCTGCCCACGAAAGTTGACCACCTGCGCGTGCGGATCGATCCACTTCTCGTACGCGGGAATGTCTTTGCGTTGCTGTGTTCCAAGGAACGTCTGCAGCATCGCTGCTCCTTGCGCGTTGAGTGATGCATCTCCCGGGAACGCCGGAGCCGCGGGCGCTGGACGCTCCGTTGGCATGTTCAGATTTGCCCACGCAGCCACCTTCCACGCTCCACCGTCGAATTGCCAGACGCCAAGCCGCGGCGCAGGTGTGCCCGCAAGGCGTTCGCCACCGATGGTCTGTCCGACCGCTGCCAGGCAGGTGACAACAAGCGCATCGCCTGCGCGTGTCGCTCGGACCTGCGTGATCTTTGGAGTGTCTGTGATCGCGAGTCCCTTGGCGACCTTGAGTGATTCGTCGCGGTCTGCGGGTCCTGCGAACCGAATCGACTGATAGCAAGGAAGCCACGCCGACTCCATGCCGCTGAAGTCTTGCGTCGCGAAGCGCCGCATCGCGCTCGTGATGAGCTCATTGCCAAGTGTCTGCAGACCTGCATCGTCCGCAGGCCAGGGAACCTCGCTCGTTGAGGCGGCCGCACTCGCAGCGGATTGCGGGATCGCTGCAGCCGGATGTGAATCACTGAGTGGGGCAGTCGGGTTCAACGCAAGGAGTGTCGAAGTGAACGAGCACGCGGCGATGAGTGGGGTGAGGTGCATGGCGCAAGGGTACTGTCGCCGCAGCGGGGCACCGTGCACACATTCTGAACGCGCCCTTCACAGAACGACAACAGAGGCTTCACAGTTCCTGTGCCGGTCGCACTTACTGTCCCACGCCAGAAGAGATGTGCGTGTGAAGGAGTCGCTCACTTCCACGCGCTCAACCAGTTCGAGCGACGAGCATCAACCATGAACTACGCTGGCGATCCAGTCCCAACAGTCACTCGCGCATGCACACTCACACTCGCAGTTCTCGCCGTTGCGTTCAGCCACCAGCCAGCCCATGCGCAGGCGAGTCAGCAGGCACCGCTGTCGGCGAAGGGGGCCCTCACCATTCCACCAAGTCCGCGCAAAGCCGTGGGGCTGGTCGCGAATGCTCCAGCCGGTCCCGTTGCACCGGTCGCGGTAGTTGCTCCGAGTGCTCGCATCGAGGCGCCCACCCCGATCCCTCACTCGCCAACAACACCCCCATCGCCCAGCGCCAGTGCGCCCGACGCAGCGGCGCGGCCCACGCTCGACGAGACACGACTCACACTCGCCAAGTGGATTGAAACGCAGCAGATCATTTCGAAGGAGCGCAACGACTGGCAGCATGGGAAAGAGATCGTGCACGGCCGAATCGAGCTGGTATCCAAGGAAGTTGGATTGCTGGCTGAGAAAGTTGCACGCTCGCAGGCAGCGGTCACTGAGTCGAACAAGACTCGAGACGAACTCGTCGCAGAGAACGAGACGTTGAAAGATTCAACCGCGCGCCTCGCGGCGGCAGTCACGCAGATGGAGGGGCACATCCGCACGCTGGCATCACTGATGCCCGAGCCGATCAAAGCGCGAATCGCTCCACTCTTGCAGCGCATCCCCGTCGACCCCGCGAACACCCTCGTATCCACCGCCGAGCGCTTTCAAAACGTCCTTGGAATTCTCAATGAACTCAACAAGGCGAATGGCGAAATCGCTGTGCACTACGAGATTCGAACGCTCGCCGATGGCACCACAAGCGAAGTGCAAGTGCTCTACGTCGGGTTGTGTCAGGCGTACTACCTCAGTCCGCGCGGTGAAGCGGGGATCGGTCGTCCCGGCGACACGGGGTGGATCTGGCAGCCAGCGCCACTCGCAGCCACTGAAGTTGTCACCGCACTCGAAATCCTGCAGGGAAAGCACTCACCATCCTTCGTTCCGCTCCCGATGAAACTCAAATGAATCTCGCACATCAATCGAAACACCTCACCCTGTTCGTCGCACTCCTGTCGAGCACAGAGGTGATCGCACAAACGCCCGCGCCACCGGTCGATGCGGGCAACACCATTCGCCAGGCCGCTCAGAGCGCAGAGGGTGAACTCAAGAAAAGCATCGACGAGCTCAACGCGGCGCGCGCGCAGGTCGCCACTGAGAAGTTGCCGCTCGCGCAAGAGTTGACCTCGCTTGAGGGCCGAGCGATCCAATTGCGTCGCGAAGGAGACACAGTGCAGCGACTCGTTGATGCTGGGGCACTCGAGATCGCGACGCTGAAGGCACAGTCGAAGGCGCGGCAGGATGAACTGACCTACATCGGCAGCCTCTTAGACGAATACGCGCGAACGTTCGAGTCGAAGGTTGGCGTCGGCGAGATGCAGGTGTATGGCGAGGCAGCAGAGAGTGCCAAGCAAGCGAGCGAGAACAAGACCCTCGCCCCCGCCGAGCGATTCAACCGGCAAACGGCATTCACTGACATCTCGATCAAGCGCCTCTTTGATGTCATCGGAGGATCCCGATTCGATGGCACTGGAGTCGACACGCTCGGAACGGTGCACAAGGGACAGTTCGCGATGATTGGTCCAATCGCCCTGTTTCGCGCCGATTCAGGCAGTGCTGGGATCGCCGTCGCACAGGCGGGGTCACCCAATCCGCTGATCCGTCCGCTCGACGATGAACTCGGCGCGGCGATTGGCACGCTGGTCGCGACGGGTGAGGGAACCCTTCCACTTGATCCCTCGCGTGGTGGTGCGCTGAAAGCGCTCGTCCAGAAGACGAATCTGCTTCACATCTTCGAAAAGGGTGGCCCGATCATGTGGCCGCTGCTCATGGCATCGGTTGTGGCGCTCGCGGTCGTCCTTGAACGCTTGCTCTTCCTCCTGAACGAAGGTCGCAAGCGAAGTCCCAAGGCGCTCAGCAACTTCTTTATCGAAGTGGGCAAAGGCAATCTCGCCGAAGCGATCACAATCTCCGATCGATCGAAGGACGGCATCGTCAACACCCTCGGGTACGCCCTTGCGCATCGCGACCAATCGCTTGGGCACGCACTTGCGTTCGCAGAGGCACGCACGCTGAAGCGCTATCGACGGGGGCTGGCGATTCTGGACACGGTCATCACGCTCGCGCCACTTCTGGGATTGCTCGGGACCGTCACCGGCATGATGGCATCATTCTCTGTCATTGGAGGTGATCTCAGTTCGCCAGGAGCCATCACCGGCGGGATCTCGGAGGCACTCATCGCGACCGCGTTCGGACTGGTGATTGCGATCACGGCTCTTCTTCCATTCAACTATCTGAATACGCAGATTGAGCAGATCGAGAACGAGATGGTCGGGTGTGGCGCTCAGTTGAAACTGCTGATCGAGCCCGACCACGCACCGGCGCACCCGGGGAAGGACTGACGATGGCTGGTGGTGGCGGCGGTCGCTCGCGAGGAAAGAAGCGAAAAGCACGGCTTGAGATCATTCCTCTGATCGACATCATCTTCTTTCTGTTGGCGACGTTCATCATGGTCTCACTGAGTATGTCGAAGAATCAGGGAGTGCATGTCGCACTTCCGGGCGCGTCGTCCGCACAGAATCTTGGCGATCAGCAACAACTCGACAAGGCAGTCACGCTCAGTGTCAACGACAAGGGTGAGCTCTTCTACAACAAGGACAAGATTTCGGTCGCGCAGCTGCCGATGAAACTGCAGACATACAAGACCATGACCAAAGATCCCAAGGTCATCATCAATAGCGACGGCGCCGCTGACTTCAAGCATGTCGTCGGCGTGCTCGACGAGGTGCGCAAGATCGGAATCGCGAAGGTCGGCATCAATACGGATAAGAAATGACGACTGCGCGCGTGGTTCTCTGTGCTCTCGGTGCGCTGATTGTGCACGGCGCGATCCTGCTCTTCGGCGGGATCTTCTTTCTCGATGACGCGGCCGCGACAACAAGCAAACGCGATGTCGAATTGCTTACAACCGAACCAGAGAAGGACAAACCGCGCGAGGAACCCGAGCAGGAACCCGAGCAGGAGCCATTGAAATCGCAGAACGAACCGCCGCCTGATCCCAGTGATGTCGTGAAGAGCGTCGATGCTCCAGCAGTCAGCGACGATGCGCCGGCGCTTGACGCGGCGAGCTTGAGCGCACTTGAACAGGCCCTCAATGGCAACACGGGGGGTGGTGGAGACTTCGGCGGCGCTGCATCGCTCGCAGGTGGAGGTCGAATCGGCGGCACAGGACGCGGAGGGAGCGAGTCGGATGAACTCGACGCAGCGTTCAGTCTCTCTGAGATCGACCAGAAGCCACGCGCGGTCCACCAGGTGGCTGGGGTCTATCCCGCCGAACTTCGCGAAAGAAAACTGGAAGGGGTCGTCACGCTGATCTTTCTTGTCGACGCATCGGGTCGGGTCGTCAATCCACGCATCGAGAAATCATCGCACACAGAGTTTGAACGGCCAGCGATGGACGCCGTCCGCCAGTGGCGTTTTGAACCAGCCCTCAAGGGTGGCAAGCCAGTCGGCTGCCGCATGCGCGTACCCATGCGCTTTCAAGTGAGATAAATCATGAACTGCACTCAGACAACGTTCAGTGTCGCCACCCTCATCGTGGCTGCGTCGAATCTCACGCCACCCTCCTACGCATGGGCCCGTGCGGATGACTTGGTGCCGCTGCCGTCGATGACGATCGCACCGCCCGACCTCGCAGCCATGTGGAGTGATCCTGGATTTCAGAAGTCGTTCATCGGCGGATATGGAATCAACGCCGACGTGGAGCCGCGCATCTCGCAGGATGACATGGCGCTGCTCGAACTGGTGCGGCAACTCATGGCAGACAGCCTGCCGGCCGCGGAGGCGTTGCTTCGCGACTCGGTTCGACCTGAATCATCGGCGACCCTTGACCTCACGCTCGGCGGAACGCGCTTGCAGCAAGACAAGTTGCCAGAGGCGCTCGACAACTACCGCAGCGCTGTCGCAAAGTTTCCGACGTTTCGCCGGGCGTACCGCAGCATCGGCCTCATCTGCACTCGAACCGGTGACTTCGACGGAGCGATCGCTGCCTTCAACAGGATGATCGAACTCGGTGCAGCCGATGCGTACACCTATGGACTGCTTGGGTACTGCCACTCCGCCAAACAGGACTACCAGCCCGCAGAGGCGGCCTATCGCAATGCACTGCTGCTGCAGCCCACAAGCGTCGAGTGGCGTCTTGGACTCACTCGCAGCGTCTTCAAGCAGTCAAAGTTCGAGGATGCCGCAAGCCTGCTCGATGTCCTACTCAACACCTTTCCAGACAAGGCCGACTTCTGGCTTCTACAGGCCCACACATTCTTGGGGCTCAAGCAGCCAATCAACGCAGCGGTGAACCTTGAGATTCTCGACTCGATCGGCAAGTCGACCGTGGACAGCCTCTACACGCTCGGGGACATCTATGTCTCACAGTCGCTCCCAGAACCTGCACTGCGTGCGTATGAGCGCGCGATCGCGGCCAACCCAGAGCAAGATGCGACTCGCGCGATGCGCTGCGCTGAAGCGCTTGCGGCGCGCGGAGGTCCATCACAGGCAAATTCACTGCTTGAGGTGATGAAAGTGCAGTTGGCACAGAACCTCAGTGACGCACACCGGACGAGGCTGCTTAAGTTGCAGGCGAGACTCGCGATGAACGCGGGCAAGAGCGACGAGGCGACTGCAGCGACCCTCGAGGAGATCGTGAAGATCGATCCTCTCGATGGAGAGGCCCTCATGTTGCTTGGCCAACATTTCAAGGGGGCCGCACAGCCCGATCAAGCGATCATGTACTACGAGCGCGCGGCAGGACTCGAGGCGACCGCCGTGAACGCGAAAGTGAAGATTGCGCAAATTCTCGTGTCGCAGGGGCGATTTGCGGAAGCACTGCCGCTGCTCCGCGATGCGCAATCGCTGAAGCCGCGTGACGATGTCGCTCGCTACATCGAACAGGTCGAGCGTGCGTCGAAGGCACTGCACTAGCAGCGCACTGGCACCCAACCCAACCTGTGCGAGTCATTCACACAGTCTTCGCACAATCCACACACGAGCGCGTGAAGTGTTGAGGAGAATCCGCCGCATGACTCTTGACCGATTGCTAACCAAGCGCACATCTCAACTCGCGACGTGCAGCATTAGAGTTCGACTCGTCGGCGGATCGATGTTCGATCTGCTGCTGTGCGGCTCGTCTCCTCTTTCTTGAAAGGCCTCTTCTCATGAACTCCCGTGTCATCCAAAACATCGTGGCTGCCTCCGTCAGTGTGGCAGCCATCGCAAGCACTGCGCAAGCAGTCGAAGTGCTTGTGAGTGCAGACATCGCGGTCTCTACGACCTGGACTAAGAACAACACCTACAACCTGCAAGGCCAGCGCTACATCCTTCCTGGCGCGACGCTGACAATTCAGGCTGGCACTGTGATCGCCAGTGATGTAGGTGGTTCGCTCGCGGTGACCCGTGATGCGCGCATTGAGTGCGTTGGTACCAAGCAGGAGCCTGTCATCTTCACATCGAAGGCGGACATGGCGACCTGGACTGCCGGCGACCCAAAGTCCGGCACCTGGCGCGCGACGGCGAATGAGTGGGGCAACCTCACGATCATGGGCCGTGGTTACATCGGAAAGTACGGCGCTGGCGCCATTACGACCAACACCGCTGCCCCAAACGCTGGCAACTACGCCAACATGGAAGGACTGACCGCATCGGGAGTCGGCGATACGCGCACGTTTTACGGCGGCGGCAACGACCTCGACGACAGCGGCAGCTTTCAGTTCGTTTCGCTTCGCTACGGCGGCAAGGTGGTCGGCCTCGGGAATGAGCTCAACGGACTCTCGCTCGGAGGGATCGGCCGCGCGACAGTCATCGATCACATCGAGATCATGAACAATGTCGACGACGGGATCGAAATCTGGGGTGGCAATGTCGACCTCAAGTACTTCAGCATCTGGAATGTTGGCGATGACTCGCTCGACGTTGATCAAGGATGGCGCGGTCGTGCGCAGTTCGGACTGATCGTCCAGGGGTACTCGCTCCCTGGCACCGTCTCAGGGTCGGGCTTCTGTGATTCGATGGTTGAAATGGACGGCGCTGAGAAGTCGGACGCGCAGCCAGTCACCACCGCATCGATGTACAACCTGACACTCATCGGCCAGCCACTCGGCGGTCGTGCCGCGACGAAGTGGCGCGACAACGCGCGCGCGCAGTTCAACAACTGCATCTTCATGGATGCCGGCAAGGAAGTTGTCAAGAATGACAACACCGACGGCGAAGCCACCGGAGGCCAGACGGGCTACGGATACAACGGGACTCTCACCTGGGCGAACACTTGGACGACAAACTTCAATGTCTACTCCCCGGTGAATCCGTTCGCGAATCCTGCATCGGCCTACACCGCCCAGTCGGCGGGCAAGCTCATTCAGTACACCGACAGCGTGTTCTTCAACAATGTGAACGCAGCGGCCTACACCGAAGCGAATGCACGTGGCGTCTTCGCTGCGGGCAACAACAACGTGCAGGCTGCCGCTGGCATCTCTCCAATCGTGGGCCTCGTTCGCGGTCCGATGGTGACAGGAGGAACCGCTGGCCAGTTCGTGCAGCCGGTCATCAGCCTCGATCCGCGCGCAGCAAACGATGCAGCAACCAGCGTTGCTACCGCACCGAGCGATGGATTCTTTGAGCAGGCCAACTACCGCGGCGCATTCGCACCAAACGCGAATTGGCTCTGTGGATGGACTGCAGCTGATGCCTTCGGATTCAGCGTGTCGCCTCCAGGCGGATGCGGTGGGTCCTGCCCAGCGGATCAGAACGGCGACGGCATCGTCAATGGTGCAGATCTCTCGACCCTTCTCAGCAATTGGGGTGGCACGGGAGATACCGACATCAACGGCGACGGCGTCACTGGTGGAGCGGATCTCGCGGTCATCCTCAGCGGATGGGGAAACTGCATCTAAGTGATCGTTCGATCACCGTGATCTCTTGAGTTGTCTTTGTTCGGGCGTTTGGTGCTGGGGCCGTATCAGCACCAGACGCCCTTTCTTCTGAATCGCACAGATGAAGACCCCACGCAACCAATCACTCGCCGTCACCTGTGTGCTGCTCGTTCTCGCGTTGACACAGAGTTACTGCACGGCCACCCCACGCGCGCCTGAGGGTGAGGTGGCGATCGGTCGTCCACAAACGCTCGCGATCGCCTTCGAAGTCGCATCACGCATTCCGGCCAATCCTCATGCGCGTGATCGGGCGAGAATGCAAGGACTGGTCGTCGAAGCGTGCATCGAGCTTGGGATGCTCGATGCGGCCACGACGTACGCACGGTCGATCTCAGACTGGCGGCGAGGGGAGGCGTTGGCGCTCATCGCGCAGTGTCATGCAGCGTCGGGAACTCGCGCCCAGGCAGAGGCGCTTCTTGAGACTGCGCTGCTCGTTGCAGCTGGCGAGCGCGACTGGAGGCGCGAGCGCATCCGAGTCGCGATTGCGAAGGCCGAGCTCGCGCTCGGGAATGAGACACGTGCGCTCGAGTTGACCGGTGGCATGTCGCCAGCCGAGCTTGGAAGAATCGAGGTGGCGCGAACCGAGTTCGTCGACGCAGCAAAGTTTGACGAACGAGCTGAGCTGTTCGATCGCGCGATTGCGACGAAGAACTTCGATCTCGCACGGTCGGCAATCGACGGGTATCTGGTCATGCTGGGCCGAATCACGAATGATGATGCGCGCAGTACGCGCGCCAAATCGAGCATTGAGGCGGCGATCGTGGGGCTTCCCTTGGACTTGCAGGTGATCGATACGGTCCAACTCGCACGAGTGCTCTTTGCTCGGCAACAGAAAGACGCCGCTGAGGCGGCACTCGCCCACGCATGTGATCTTTTCGCAAAGACAACCTTTCTCGCCGAGGATCTCGCCCCACTCGGGGTCGTCATCGCGCGCGCGCACCTCGCGCTTGGCCATCGTGAAGCGGCCGAGGGTGAGCTGCGGCACTTGCGTGCACAGTGTGAGTCGCGCCAGCGGGAGATCGTTGATGTCCGGCGGGCACGATCGTTTCGTGACCTCGCAGAGGCATTTGAAGAAGTTGGTGATCACGCAAGTGCCATGCGCTGCTACGCCCAAGCACTCGACGCGGGATCCGTGAATCCAAACGCGCGCCCGCGTGCTGAAGATCTCTGTGCGACATGCGTCTCGATGGCGCGCGCTGGGGTTGCACCGACACCTGCACTTGTGCGTCGAATCGACTCGATTCGGACTTCATTGGTGGACCCCTGGTGAGACTGTGTTGGATGATCCCTCTGCTCTGTGGGATCCTGTGCCTCGACAAGAGCGCATCGGCACTGCAGGCAACCGCCGTCGGAACGATTCGCGGCGTGATCTACGACAAGGAGTTTGATACTCCTGTTGACAAGGTGACGATCGAGGCGCTGGGAACGAGGCCGCGAGTGCTCTCATCGGAGAATGGGTCGTATGTCATCCCGAATCTGCCCGCAGGCACCTACACGCTCGTCTTCAGCAAGGAGGGGTACATGCGCGAAGTAAAGGCGCGCGTACTCGTCACGGCGGGGCAATTGACTGATCTCGACATCAAACTCGGTGGCGAGTTCGAGGATATGGAGGAGTATGTCGTTCAAGATCTCGCTGTCGCGGTTGAGGTTGTGCCCGAACTCGCGCCGCTCGAATTGGCGCCACTTCCCGAGTTGAATCTTGAGATGCAGATGCGGCTTGAGAGTCCACAACTGCTGAACTCAGTCGGCGTCGAACTGATTTCACGGTCTGGAGCGTCGGATGCGGCGGCTGCACTCTTGCTCATTCCTGGTGCGACGCTTCAGAATGGCAAGTACGCAGTCATTAGAGGTCTTCCCGATCGCTATGTCAGCACATTGCTCGATGGCGTGCGCTTGCCGAGCGCTGATCCAGACAAGCGAGCTGTGAAGTTGGATCAGTTTCCCGCCTCGGTGATCAAGAGCATTGATGTCAGCAAGACCTTTACTCCAGACCAGCAGGGGGATTCGTCGGGTGGGGCTGTCAACATCATTCTGAAGGACCTACCCGAAGAAGGGTTCTTTCAATTCAAGTCACAGATTGGCTACAACTCGCAAGTCAAGGACGGCAGCTTTCTGACCTATCCAGGGGGCGGCCTTGATATGTGGGGGGGCAATGGTGCGCTCTCGACGCATCCAGAACTTGCCGGAGAGTCATGGCCCAACCCCACCGGAACACAGAACGGGGCGGCGCCGCTCATTTACAAGTGGTCGGCCTCGGCTGGTGACTCGTGGGAGATGGACGAGGGAGTCAAGATCGGCGCATTCGGCAATTTCTTCTATGACCAAGATGCCTCGTACTTCGACAACGGCGTCGAGAATTCAATGATTCAGCCCGGGCCAGGCACCGCGCTCGTTCCAGAACAGTTTCAGGGCAACGGCGGAGTGGGCGACAGTTTCAAGACGCAGATGCTTGATGTCACGCAGGGCACGCAGTCGGTGCAGTGGGGAGGCATGGCGATTCTTGGGCTCGAGACGGAACACCACAAGGTCGGTGCGAAGTTCCTCTACACGCAACTCTCAGAGAACCAGGCTGTGCTCGCGATCGATACGCGCGGCAAGGAGTACTACTTCCCGGGCTACGACCCGAGCGATCCAACCTCTGCTGGCAACGAGGTCGGCAATCTCGGCACCGCCCCGTACAACCGCCTTGAAACGCTCGACTACAGCCAGATGATGACTGAGTCGTACATCCTCAACGGAGAACACGCACTGGACATCGGTGGCATCGGCGAGGCCTACGACGATGAGACGAGTCTCGTCGGAGTTCCCGTGCTCGATTGGCGGCTGTCGTTGAGCAAGGCATCAGAAGATCAACCAGACCAGACGCAGTTTGGAGCGATTTGGACTGCTCCGAGCGAGATCGTGATTCCGTTTGTTCCACCGCTGGTGATTCCTGTTCCAAACGCATGGGCTCCATATCCGCCGAGTGAGAACGTGAATCTCGGATGGGTGCAGCACATCAACTACTACAACGAAGAGACCAGCACGCAGGGGGCGGTCAACGTCAAGATTCCATTTGTGCAGTGGAACGACCGCGAGGGGTATGTGAAGGGAGGAGTCTTTCTCGACCAAGTCTCGCGTTCGTACACGCAGTCAACATTCAGTAACTCTGGCGGGCCGATCGGACAGGACACGACCTACGAGGCGCCATTCAATCAGCCGTGGAGTGCGGTCTTTCCTGGCCAGGTGCATCCGATCTTTCCATCGACCTATGACATTTCGTACGACGGGACACAGGACATCAACGCCTATTACCTCATGGGTGATCTCCCAGTCAGCGACGAGGTCAATCTCATCACAGGTGTGCGTTTCGAAAACACGTCCATGACGACCACCGTGCTGCCCGATGTCGACGCGACATGGATCGACATCGCGCACAACAGCCAGACGCCGATCCTCTTCAATCCGCTTGACGCGCATCTGTACAACGCAGACATCGTCGACGACCGCATCTTGCCCATGATCGGGATCGACTGGCACATTCAGGATGACCTTGTCCTTCGCGGTGCAGTCGCGCAGACGCTGGCGCGCGCGAACTTCTATGAGCTCGTGCCGGTGCTGCAGTATGACTACCTCGGCGGCCCCATTTTCATCGGGAATCCAGGATTGCAGTTCAGTTCGCTCAACAACTACGACATTCGGCTCGATTGGACTCCGTATGAAAAGTGGATGATCTCAGCGTCCTGTTTCTATAAGCAGATTCAAGACCCCATCCAGTATGTGCAGCGATTCGCGGCCTTTGAGTACACGACGGCTGTCAACTATCCCGAGGCGTGGCTCGCGGGGCTCGAGTTCGAGACACGCATCACACTCGATCCGATCTTTGGCGAGGAATACAAGGGGTTCGCGCTGGGAGCGAATGCGACATTCATGAACTCCGCAGTCACGCTTTCAGACTACGACCAGGAGCAGTTTCGAATCTATGGCGCCGACCAAACAACGCAGCCGATGACGGCGACCCCCAACTATCTCGTCAACCTCAATGCAACGTTCGAGGATGAAGAGTGGGGCACGCAGTGTGGAATCTTCTACAACCTGCAAGGAGAGTCGCTCGTCAGTGGATCGAGCGCCTACACCACCGAGTTGACTCCGGCGATCTATCAACTCGCCTATGGCACGCTCAACTGCACGATCTCGCAAGAGCTCATTGAGGGTCTGCGGCTCTCGCTCGCGGCGAAGAATCTGCTGAACCCAGAGATCCAAACACAGTACAGAGCCCCCAACTCGTCGAGCGCGCTGCAGTCGTCGTACACCGCGGGCATCTCACTCTCGGTCGGTTTGACATATCAAGTCGAGTTCTAAGCAAGGATCACATGACACCCATGACATACATCACCACCATTGCCCTTTGCTGCGTGACCACGCTGTTTTCGTCGACCGGCTGCCGGGCTCCCAAGCCAGTCGCGCCGCCACCAGTCGCCCCAATTGCTGAGGTTCCGATTGAAGCACCGGTCGCTCCAGACCCGTCTCGGACACCAGACGCCTTCGCGTCAGAGGTGTTCGCCGAAGACCTTCTCGAACTGCAGCTCGGTGGGCTCGCTCAGTCGCGTGCGCACTCTGCCGAAGTGAAGGAGTACGCACGCCGCATGGTGGTCAACCACACGGCCATCGAAGTGATCATGACAGGCATTGCGACCAACGAGTCGATTGCGATTCCATCAGCCTTGAGCGCAGAGGATGCTGCAACCGTGGAGCGATTGAGTGGGTTGACGGGTGTCGCCTTTGACAAGGCGTACATGACGCTGATGGTTGAGCGCTACAGTCGCTTGCTCGCGCTGTTTCGATGGCAGTACGACAATTGCTCCAATGCCGCAGTGAAGACATTCGCCGTGCAGACGATGCCGATTGTCGCGGTGCACTCGCGCGTCGCTGACGAACTGAATGCCGAGGTGAACAAAGAAGAACTCGCGGCAGCTGAGGCTGCGCGCGAGGCTGCAATCGCCGCGGCAGAAGCGGCAAAGCTTGAAGCTGCGATGGCTGCAGCGCAAGCGCAGGCGGATGCGGCAGCAAAGTCGCAGCGTGGCTCACGGCGATCGCGTGCGCCAAAGGTCGTTCAAGC
>SXGR01017252.1_pt1 | contig 15471 bp, 4 predicted proteins | sample 3174711 | NCBI WGS metagenome assembly SXGR01 (sample SAMN11356860, study PRJNA531348) | freshwater metagenome | isolation source: freshwater sample F1-60 | place: China: Fuxian Lake, Yuxi | collected 2017-12-25
CGCCGGTAACGGTTAAAGGCCGAATTAATAGGCCGGATGCTATTTTGGTGATTAATGGTAATCGTGTTCCTCATAGCAACGGAGCGTTTAGTGCTCAAGTCACCGTACAAGAGGGTTACAACACTATCATCGCAAGCGCTACTGAAGGCACATCGGAGCAAGTTACCGATTCCGTTGCCATCTCCCTCGATTTAACGCCCCCTTATGTCACGATTGATTCGCATACCGATGGTCAAAAAGTCAGCACTAACGCCATCACCGTCACCGGCTTGGTCAATGACATAGTACGCGGCACTATTGAGGCGACCCAAGCGCAGGTGCGAGTGAATGGCATAGTGGCAACGGTGAGCAACCGCAGTTATTCCGCTAAAAATGTCCCCTTGGTCGTGGGTGATAATCAAATCAAAATTACGGCCGCTGATCAGGTAGGTAATACCGAAACAAAAACTATCACGGTTCGTTACAGCCAGCCTGTGGGTAAACGCATTGTGCTGGTTAGCGGTCAACATCAAGCCGCGCCTATTAACAGCACCTTAGCGCAACCGCTGGTCGTCAAGTTACTCAATGCGCAGGGCAAAGCTGTTGTTGGCGGCTCGGTGATATTCCGTGTCTCGCAGGATTCCGGTGAAGTTGCCATAGGTACAGCTAATGAAGGTCGTGCTGTCGTCGCCACAACAAATGCTCAAGGCGAAGCCAGCACCACCTTTAAGCTGGGATTACATACGGGTACCGAAAACAATAAAGTTCGTGCAGTGGCCGTAGGCTATGAAGGTGAAGTCATTTTCAGTGCCTCCGCCACCACCAAAATTGGCAATAAGCTCAGCATTAACTCGGGTAACAATCAGCGTGGTGTCGTGGGGCAAGTACTGCCTGCACCGCTGGTGACGGTTGTGACGGATGAAGGTGCCAATGTGGTTAAGGGTGCGCGGGTACGTTATGAAACAATTACCGGCGGTGGCAGCTTTGAGGCTAAGCAAGCGAGTATTGAGGTGGTCACCGATAGCGATGGCCGCGCTACCGCGCGCTACTTTCTTGGCGATTTAACCGGACTAGATGCTCAGCATGTGCGCGCCACGCTAATAGATGCCCCTCAGGGTCAAACCATTGTTGCCGGTTTTTCTGCCAGTGGGTTTAAAACCTCAGATCCCGGCAATACCCGTGTTACTGGTGTGGTGTTAGATAATCAAGACAAGCCTATTCCGGGCGTTACTTTGCACATTGAGGGGACAACCCGCAAAGCACAAAGTGATGCTCAAGGGCGGTTTGTCATTACCTCCGCACCCGTAGGGCCTATTCATTTAATTGCAGATGGATCAACCGCCAGCGTGGCAGGTGAGTTCCCCAATCTGAGCTACCAGCTGGTCACTATTGCAGGCGCAGACAATCCACTTGCCGCACCTATCTACATGGTTAAGCTCAATACGAAAGAAGCGGTGTATGCAGGCAAAGAGGATGTTGCACTTACCCTCGAAAAATACCCCGGTTTCAAATTAGAAATTGCTAAAAACTCAGTCACCTTTCCAGATGGCTCGCGTGAGGGTTATGTCTCGGTCACAGCCGTTAACGCATCAGCCGTACCTATGGCACCACCGAACGGTATGCAGCCGCAATTTATCGTCACTATCCAACCAACGGGTACACGTTTTGATGCACCTGCGAGGCTCACGCTTCCTAACGTGGATGGTCATGCTCCCGGCGCACAAGTGGAGATGTATTCCTACGATCATGATCTTGAAGAGTTTGTGTCGATTGGTTTAGGGAGTGTCAGTGAAGATGGCAGCGTGATTCGTTCGAACCCGGGCGTTGGTGTTGTGAAAGCTGGTTGGCATTGTGGTTCATCGCCAACGGGTTCTGGTACGGCGGCGCAGTGTCCTACTTGCTATAAGTGCCCTAACAATGGCACTACTTGTGTGGAAGATCCGGCGCAGGCAAATCAAGAAAAAGCCAAACAGGTTGAAGGCGATTGTAAAACGGCGCTTTGTAGCGGTACGACCAAAGACAACACTGCCGATGCACCCAAGTTTGATATTTTATACGGTGATTGTAAAAAACCAGGTTGTGATGGTGGAACGATTAATTTAAGCAAAGAGGTGGATACTTCAGACATCAAGCAAGAGGATAAAGCGTGCAAGGAGTGCGATAGCAATGGTGAGTTGAAGAATAAAGATGATACAAACAACCCTGTCCCTGCGGACTCAATAGGACCGCAAGCAAGTGAAGTTCCATTTATTGTAGACTGGGGTCAAAATGTTAGACCTAATTATACCAACACACTTTCTTGCAAGAAAGTCTGTAGCTCTGGCAATGAAAAGCACCAAATTATAGGTGATATTACACCTAGCAATTCATGGGTAGTATTAGTGCAAAGTGATCTTAGGGTTTTCAGTGAGAATGGTTCTTTAGCTTGTCCAATTCGACGTAGAGATGATCAGGATATAGCTAGAACAACAGCCCATGAGTTGGCTCATCGAGATACTTATATGAATGTTATCAATTCTGCTAAAGCAGACTTAAACAAACTTTACTCTAGTGAGGGGGAATGTAAAGAAGCGCTCTCATTAAAAACAATAGAACTTGCTACAGAGTGGGTATCGGCCGATCTTAAAGCAGACCAACATACAGATATCAAAGGTCAAAGAAGATATTATGCAGCCTGCGTTTCGGGTGTGGCAACTGAACTTCGCTGCGGGATTGATTCATATGATGGGGTCAATGTATATCATTGTCCAGGCGGAGATGTATATTAATGTTAAAGCATATTAAATATTTATTGTTTTTTTTGATCTTATCTAGTCCGATTTTTGCGGAGGAAATGACTTGTGTTCCTTCATGTGGCCCTAGACCATCTCCCTTGGCTTATGCAAAACAGTACTCGTCCACTATACTTGTTGGTAGTTTTATATATTCGAAAGAAAGTAAAAAAATTACATCAAAAGCTGGCATTCAATGGATCCATGTGTCATTCAAAATAAAAAATGTTTTAAAAGGGCGAGTGGATGAAAACCATATAAGTATGAACATTCCGGTTCTTAGCAACACAATTAGCTCAAGTCAGGATGATCGTTTATTTAAAGAATGGCAGTCATCTCTTAGTTCTAATGATGGAAGCGAAGCCTCAAAAAAATATAATTTATTTGAAATGTCTCTTCAAAGTAAAGTTAAAGAGTACGCATCAGCCAACTTTCTTATGGCGCATATTGTTGACGGTAGTATTGATAGAAAGGCTGCAGATTATTACGTGCCATTATTTCTTGGGCAGGACTATGTAGTGCTTCTATCTAATGAATATTTTAATGAAAATACGATAATATTCCCTAAAAATTGGTATGTTTACCCATCTAAGATCTATAAATAAATTTTGCTTTATTATATGGCGTTTTTTGTATTGTTAAAAATAAATTAACAATTTGGATATTGGCTAAAAAAGTTAGACTCTATGAAAGGTCTGCAGTCAATAATTTATAAAGACAGGAATAACTCATGAACACTACAAAAACTCTCTTTGCGCTTTTGGTATTAGTTTCAACTTTACCGGTTTACGCAGAAACTACAAAACTGGATGAAAATTGTGTTATCAATATCCTCAATCGTACCATTCAGGTAAACAAAGAGAGTGGCTGGGCTGTTCCAAATGTCCCGTCAAATATGGGGCGTGTTCGAGCTCGTGCAACTTGTACAAAAGATGATGGCACCACGGTTTCTGGTCAGAGTGATTATTTTACATTGACCACAAATGGCGTCACCAATGTTGGTGACATTACATTTGAAGGTATTGAAGCCATACCTACCGAAGCAAGTTTTTTCCCATCCAGTGATTTAAAGTTCATTGCGGTAGGTCAAACTCAACAATTAAAAGTTATTGCCAAATATGCCGCTGGTAATGAAAAGGATGTTACAGCTGCAATTAACGGCATAAATTACTCAACGACTAATCCGGCAATTGTGACCGTAAATGCCGAAGGTGTTATCACTAGCAGGGGCAATGGAGTAGCACTTGTTAATGCAAGAAAGGACGGTGTATTGGCCTCCAAACTTGTTTCGGTCAACACATCTGGAGATTTAGATTCTGATGGTATTCCAGATGATTGGGAGATAGCCAACGGGCTCAATCCCAATGATCCAGTAGATGCTCAAGAGGACAAAGATCTTGATGGCCTCACTGCGCTTGGGGAATACAATGCTGGTACAAATCCATCTTTAGCCGATACAGATGGCGATGGACTAAATGACTTCAGAGAAATTAACGAAATAAAAACGAGCGCATTGCTTACTGATACAGATGGCGATGGAATTAATGATAATGTCGAACTGTTAACCAATACAGATCCACTGAAATCTAGCAGTGTTAATTACGCCGCCGCATTACAGTCGATAAGCGTTAGCCCCTCGACTGTCGTGATGACATTTAATGGCGTAGATAGCGAGGTTAGTAAACAACTGAAAGTTACGGGTAAGTTAATTGATGGTTCTTCAATAGATTTAACCAGCAAGTCGCGTGGTACAACCTATAGCTCAAGCGATCTGTCAGTGGTGAACTTCGGTACTGAGGACGGAAAAATTTATGGTAGCAACGCAGGCAACGCAGTAATAACGATTAAAAACGGTAGTTTTTCAATACCATTAGCCATCACGGTAGATCTATTTACCGCAAGTGCTCTCTCAGCCATTTCAATTCCAGGCGCCGCAAATAATGTTGATGTGGCGGGTGATTACGCTTACATCGCTTCGGGCAATTCGGGCTTACATATTGTTAATGTTAATAATCGAAAGCTGCCAAAAATCGTGAGCAGTCTTGATACCGATGGATACTCATATGACGTACGTGTTCGCGGAAATTTGGTGTATTTGGCAGACGGTGAAGCAGGGTTAAAAATAATTGATGTCAGTAATCCACTAAGTCCAAAATTATTAAGTACCTTAGATACTTCAGGAACGACTCAAGATATCCAGCTCCATGATAATTTTGCTTATTTGGCGAATGGAAGCGCAGGTATCGACGTTATTGATATTTCAAAATCAACTGAACCTCACTCAATAAGCACCTTAACAAATATAGGTCAAGTTAAAGGCGTTGATGTTGATGGGAATACAATTGTTATAGTTACCAGCTCTAGCCTCTATACCGTTGATGCAAGTGACAAGCGTGGCTTAGTGAAACTAGGTTCTGTTTTGTTGGGTGATGTAAAAGATGTTGTTGTGCGATCAGGATTCGCTTATGTAGCGGCTTATGCGGACGGCTATAAGGTTGTCGATATCAATAATCCACTTGCACCAAAAGTCGTTGGTGGAGGTAAAGATTTTTACCCAAACGATGTTGAATTAGATTCAACAGGTTTAGCATTTTTTGCCGAAGTTTTTTTCCCTAATGCTTTGCCTTATGTAAATATTCAATCCCCTCAAAATCCCGTGTACCAAGGTATTATAGATTTATATGGGCTTGGCGACGCAGATGGCACAGGAATAGCGTTGGATTCGTCCTATGCTTATATTACACAATCCCCATCTTCATTTTATATCGCTCAACATCGCGCATTAAGTGATAATGCGGGAATGCCACCGACGATTAAAATCACATCTCCGCTTCAAAACAGTAATGCTACGGAGCTGCAAGAAATTTTATTAACTGTAGATGCACAAGATGACACCGCAGTTAAGCAAGTAGATTTTTTAATTGACGATATACTCATTACAACCGCAACAAAAATGCCGTATCAAGCTTCCTTCTTTGCGCCTGATAATAAGAGATTTGTTAATTTTAAGGCTCGCGCTATTGATTTCGGTGGAAATGTAGCTCTCACAGAAAATGTTCGAATCAATATCCTTAAGGATCGAGATAAAGATGATTTGGACGATGATTTAGAAGTAGATATTTACCACACAAATCCAACTCTAGCTGATACAGATGGGGATGGCATCAAAGATGGTCGTGAGATTGCTCTCTCTACAAATCCTTTAATGGTGGATAGCGATGGTGATGGTATTGCTGATGGTGTTGAGCTAGGTCTAGGAACCGACCCTTTAAATCCAAATACAAATAAGCCTTTAGTTGAATCCAGCAGCCCATCTATAGATCAAAAGGGCGTTATTAAGAACAAAGCAATTATTGTTCGATTTACAGAAGCGCTTTCTGCAAAATCAATAACGCCGGATGTGTTCACCTTAAAGCAGTCTGGCATAGAGATTGAGGGACGTCTTAGCTTAATAAGCCAAGGTCGCGAACTTCTATTTAAGCCAACAACTGCGCTGGAAAATAACACTGACTATGTTGTAGAAATAGTTGGAGTGCGAAATCTAGCCGGAAATCTCCTGCCAACACGAATTGAGTTTCACTTTGAAACAGGCAGTCAGTTAGATTCGACTAGCCCAAGCACTGTTGTGACAAACCCAATACATGGAGCTAGCAATGTTCCAGTCAACTCACCGTTATCCTTTGAGTTCAGTGAGCAGATCGATCCAACCAGTCTTGAAACATGTAATTGTTATGTTAATGATGTCGCCCTCAATGAAAAGGCCGAGGGGACGTTTTCGTTGAGCGATGATAAAACCATTATAACATTTTCCCCAAATCAATCATTGCATACTGGGCAAACTTATCAAGTTTCCATTAGTAATGTTAAGGATCTGGCGGGGAATGTAAATAATCAATCCAGTATTAATTTTACAACATCAGCATTTCTCGATAAAACCCCCCCTCAGATTGTTGCAACTACTATTGTAAATGGTGATTCAAATATTCCAACAAACGCCCAACTTAGGGTCTTATTTGACGAGCCGATTTCAGCCGCGTCTGCGAAGCAGCTGACAATAACTCAAAATGACATTGCGATTTTAGTCAAGCGATCAATCGAGGATGATGGTCATGTCTTGACGGTCTCGCCAGTGGTGCCTTTAACTGCAAATACATCTTATAAGCTTCAAATAGGTGTGGTTTCTGATTTAAGCGGAAATCTATTGCAACAAGTACAAAACATAAGTTTTTCAACAGGTTCAGGTTACGACACTACATCTGGAAACATAAGTCAGTGGGTGCCGGCACGTAACCAAACTCGGGTGCCTTTGAATGCTCAAATTCTTGTAAAACTTTCTGAAAGAGTGGATCTTGCAAGTGCAACTAATCGCACTTTGGTTTTACGTGATTCAAATGGCGTTGAAGTAGATGGAGGGGTTACGGCAAGTGCTGATGGTTTAAATTTAAAGTTCATTCCTGCAAAACCATTAAAGGCCAATCATGTATATACGGTCTATTACAATTATTTTCATAAATTATACGATTTGGCTGGCAATCCATTTAGTGATTCTACAGATGAATCAGTATTTTCTTTTACTACAGGTTCTACAACCAACTCATCTCCGTTATCTTTAGTGCGGGGCAATTTTGAATCTGGAAGTAGCAACGTTCCAATCAACGTTAAAACGATTTTTCAATTTAACCAATCCTTAACTGGGTTGTGCGTAACAAGTAATACAGTTCGCTTAGTTAATGTAAATACTGGAGCACTTGTTCCAGGTATTGCCATTATTCAAGGCGAAGATTTCCAAAATCTATATTTTGAACCTAGCATTCCGTTGTCGCCGTCAACTGAGTATAGGTTTGAATTGAATGGTCTGTGTAACTTAAGTGGGGGAGTGTTAGCGCCTTTAACTCATAGCTTTACCACGAGAGCAGATTCATTTGTTGATTTTATTTCCCCCAGTATTACAAGTTGGCAACCTAGTTTAGGTGCTACTGAAGTAGACAGTAAATCAAACATAATCATCACGTTCGATGAGCCGATAGATGCCACTAAACTAGAAGGTCTTTCGGTAACCGCTAGTGGTATCAGTGGTCAGATAGCTGGTGCCTGGCATGTACAGGGAAATACACTCAATTTTGTTCCTGCAAGTGGCTATCCATCAGGCGCAACAATTACTGTTAGTGCTAGCAATCTATATGATCTTGCTGGGAATCAAATGTTTGCCGCTTCTAATAGTTTTACTTCCGGTGTTGCATCAGACAAAGAGCCGCCTCGCGTTGAGTTAATAAGCCCAAGCAATGGAGCCATAGATATAAATCCTTCTTCATCAGTGGTGTTAACTTTTTCTGAGTCTTTACTTGAAAGCTCAATAAACAATGAAGGGTTTTATTTATATATAGATGGGCAATTGATTTCACCGAATGTATATCACTCTGGCGATAATAGAACAGTCACACTCATGTACAATTTTCCACCAGGCAAAGCCATATCAGTAATTGTTACAGATAGTGTAAAGGACATAGCCGGGAATCGAATGACAGATTTTGTAAGTACATTTAACACAGCAATTATTGAAGAGAGTCTAGTCCGTCCTCAAATATGGAAGTATTTTGGAAATCAGGATCGGCTCATTCTCTTTTCAAATAAATCACTAGACTCGAGAACTATTTCTGGAAACATAGCGCTTACTGTTAATGGCAATGCGGTTGCGTTCACAACGTTACTTGAAGCTAAAAATCAAGTCATCACCGTAACGCCAGCAGTAGCATTTCCTGACAACTCATTAGTTAAGGTTTTTGTATCCGATAGAATAATGGATCTTCAGGGGCAGTATGCCAACAATTACGAAAATCAAATAAAGATTAGTAACAAAAACCGCAGTCAAATTGGAAAAAAACCGTCAATAGAGGCAGTTTCGCCGAGCAGCTATTTAGATACAATGGTTTTAAACCCAGTTATCGAGGCGAAATTTGATCAGCTTCTTAATCCAAGTACGATTAACAATACTAATGTTAAATTGTATGGCAGCGGGGCTGAAATAGAGGCCGTTGTTTCTTTGATAGGAAACGGACAAGTGATTCGCGTCACTCCAATAAATCCTTTGACGCCACAAGAATACGAAGTGACTTTCAATTCTGCGATTGAAGACACTGATGGTGAAAAAAGTCAGTACTATCAAAGCATAGGTTTTACAATTGAACCCATTGCAGTGGTTGATAATCGCCAACCCACTGTGCTTTCTACTAGCCCTTACAATGGCGCAAAAAATGTCCCTGTTAATGCGTACATTCATGCTCGCTTTGACGAACCTATTCGTCCTCTGAGTTACCCTGATGATGTTGTTCTGCCAGATTATTTGTATTCGGACGACCGTAGAGAGGTTCTCTATAGAAAAAGTTACATATTTTCTGAGAACACCGAGCATCACGAAACACTAACGAAATTCACTGATATTTCAGGTAACTCAGCCGATTATAGCTTTGCTTTTACCACTAATGACGTTCTGGATTTAGTGCAGCCAGAATTAGTAAGCGCAAGTGTGCCCGTTGGAAATGGAGTAACGAATTTCCCAACAAACGGGTCACTTAGCTTGTTGTTTTCAGAGCCCTTAGATAAAGCGGTATTTGGTGGCGGTCCTTGGTGGGATGTATTTTATGCCTCTCCAAATGTATATACAAAGGTGAAAACTTCAGTTAGCGGAGATGGCAAGCTTTTAACCGTTACACCTGTAACTTCTTGGGCTCCTGGTGCAAGTTACTCTACGCCAGGATGGGAGCTTTGGGTCTTTGATTTAGTGGGCAATGTTGGAGCGTTTGGTTCTATTCAATTTCAAATTGGTCAAGATGCTGATGTGATTTCCCCAATAATTGAATATGTAAATATCGCAGAAGGCCAGATTAATGTTCCGCTAAATCCCCGCGTTGTAATTACCTTCAATGAACCTATTGATGTGACTTCGCTAGATGAAGTTAGGTTAATTGGTGTGGATGGAGTTCCAATTTTTGCGACAAAGGAGTTAGACAAGACGTCATTAATTTTAACGCCTATTCAGTTATTAAAAGCTAACGCCCCTTATAATTTAAAAATACAAGGAGTAAAAGATTTAAGCGGCAATATATTGGCTTTGAATAAAGACATTTCTTTCCAATCATCTGCCAGTGTTGATGCGTTTAAACCAACTGTGGTGGGCATAACGCCTACTGCGAATGCGCATGGAGTACCGCTAAATGCATTAATTGAAGTAAGTTGGAGTGAGCGAATCAATCCGTTCCTCAAGACTCCAATTCGAGCCTTAAGTGAGCAGGACCAAACTGTTGTGGATGGGTATATTGAGGTGAGTGAAGATCGTAAGCGCCAAGTCTTTGTGCATGATCAGCCCTTGAAGCCTTTTCACAAATATAAAATATTGATGGGGAATCATGACCCCGTCTCAGATATTGCTGGAAATATTGGAAGCTTATCTGATGATGAACTATTGGCCACCTTTACAACTGGCAATGCGACAGATGTGGAGCCGCCTAAGTTGCTGACTAGTAACGTTCTAAATAGCGTTAATATTCCTGTTAATGCTCAAATTACGCTTGCTTTTAATGAGTCGCTTTATGAATCCTGTGTAAATGTAAATTCAGTGCAATTAATAAAGGTAAACGGTTCTGAAGTTGTTTCAGGCTCAGTTCTTCTAACTCAAAATAAGCACAATATTACATTTGTACCAACTGTAAATTTGGAGCCATCCTCGACCTATAAACTTAGTATTAACGGCATTTGTGACTTAAGTGGGAATAAACTCTCAGGAATTCAAACACAGTTCACCACGAGTAATACGAATGCTCCTGATATTAGCAAGCCAACTTTTACATCTATAACGCCTGAATCGAACTCCTTTGACATAAATGCGAACTCAAAAATCATCATTAACTTCAATGAAGTTGTTGATCCAACGAAATTAGATGGTTTGCAAGTGACCGCAAGCGGGTATGCGGTTCAATTACCTGGCACATGGGATGCATCAGGTAATACATTAACATTTACTCCGCAGCAATCATTTCCATCAAACGCCACTATAACTATTTTTATGTACGGGGTTTTTGATGTGGCAGGCAATGAGCTGCAACCAACCACTCGGAGTTTTGTTACCGGTTTGGCTGTTGATAATACTTCACCAAAAATTCTTCAGGTAATGCCCGAAAATGGAACAATAAACGTTAGTTCACAGGTGCCCATTGTTTTAACTTTTTCTGAATCTCTAGACGAAAGCACAATTACGGACACTAATTTTGTTATTTTTTCCGACGGAGAAATTATAAAGTCAAAAATATATCATACGGTAGACAATAGAACCGTGACTTTATATCCGGGAGATTTGCCTTCGGAGTCTACGGTTTCGGTTGCGGTGCTTAGCAATGTTACAGACTTAGCTGGTAATAGAATTAGTGATTTTGTTAGCACATTTAATGTCATGGATTATGTCTCTTATCCCACTTTTCCTTATGTGCGAAAAGTTTACCCATCTATGGGTGCAACAAATGTAATGCGGGCAGATCGAATTGTGATTCAGCTGGTCGGCCCAATTAGAGCCGATACCGTTAAAGATGGCGTTTTGGTTACAGCCAACAATCAACGAGTTATGGGAACTGCAACTTTAAATGATACGCATCAATTTATAACATTTACACCTGACGTCGCATTTCCTGAAAATGCTGATGTAGTTCTCTCTTTGAAGGGTGACTTAGTTGATATTAATACTTGGTTTTCTACAGGCAGTGACAAAGGAAGGCTTAATGCAAGTCCGTATTTACAAGCTACATATCCGGGCAATACGCAAGTAAATGTGGTGTTAAATCCTATTGTGGATGCATTGTTCGATCAGCCTCTCAAGTTGAGTTCTGTTAACACTGAAACTGTGCAGTTGCGCGAAGGATCTTCATCGGGACCAATTCAACCGATAAATATTTCTTTGAGCGATAACAAAAGAGTACTTCATATCAAGCCAGCAACAACATTGTTGCCAAACACCAGCTATTTTATTTATCTATCTGGGAATATAGAAGATGTTGATAATGAATTGAAATCAAACGCAAACACTTTTTCATTCACGACGGGTGACAATGCATTAATCGACAATCAACGTCCTAGCGTAATTGCATCAAGTCCCTCATCAGGATTAGACAATATCCCTATAAGACCTTTGTTCCAGATTCTTTTTGATGAAGATATCAACCCATTAAGTCAAATTGATAATATTGAAATTTTTTCGCAAAACAAAAGAGAAATTTTATACAGAAGAGGCGAGGTATTGCCGATTAATAGTAATGTCACTGAAACCGTAAGTGGCTTCTCGGATATCGCAGGAAATCCAGTTGAGCCCTATACAATTCCTTTCAAAACAGGAGCTGTATTTGACAATACCCGTCCTCAATCTATTTCTAACTTACCTATTAATGGATCCATAAACGTACCTACAAATGCTATTGCTAAAGTGAAAATAAGTAAGACTATTAATATGCTAAGCTTTACTGAGAACACATCCTATATTTATGAAGATTTTGGTGAATCCAATCGCGTAAGTTCAAAGTTATCACTAAGCGCAGATCGTTCAACTTTGAGCCTTATTCCACTGGCGCCTCTTAAACCGAACCATAGCTATGTAGTTCGTTTTAACTATCAGGACTTATATGGATATGGTACTGGCGACAGCTGGCAGTTTACGACAGGTTCGGAGGTGGACAATGCAGCTCCACTGATTAATCAAATAGGTATCGTTGAGGGGCAATCTTTTGTGCCGCTAAACGCTCGAATTCGAATTCGAGTTAATGAACCAATTGACGGCGATAAACTTGATTCCATTGTGTTGCTAGCTAATAACATTCCGGTTAGTGCAACTAAATATTATTATGACGGTACAATTACTTTAAAGCCACTATCACTATTAGCGCCAAATACAGCTCATACTCTAAAAATCAGCGGCATCGAAGATTATTCAGGAAATAGCATTTTTCCGAGTGAGCTACACTTTACAACTGGAAACACAATAGAGTCTTCAGAGTGTTCGATAAAAGAAATAACGCCAGCTTCTGGGGCGGTTGACGTCCCCTTAGATTCCGCTATCGTGGTTAACTTTAATCAGTCCATTGACTTTGCCAACATGAATTGGATAGTTCTTAGGGATTCTTCAAAAGATATTCCTGGGAAATATAGTATATCCACAGATAGAAAAAAACTTTTATGGACGCCTACAGTGCCTCTCACACCACTAATGGACTATTACTTCACTGTAGATGACGGCAGTATTTCATGCCTAGCATCCAGTGGTAATCATCTATATAAAGCTACACATTTTAAAACTGCGGCTCAATAAAAGGAGATAAGCAATGAAAAGAATTAGCGCTATTATCATCGGACTTTTTGTTGCAAGTTTGGCGGCATATTTTTTGCTAACAAAACCATCGGATAATTTTCTTAAAACCGCAAGCAGTACGGTCAACGATTCAAGTCGAAATGTTTTGACTCAAAACACTAAACCTATAGGTGTCAAGAACACCGAAGAAAATTTGATCCCTAGCAAAGATTTAAATGCTTTAAAAGAGCGAGCAAAAACTGCGCAAAAAGAGCTTGAACTTTTAGCTGTTGAGTTCAACAATAATTTGGCGAATGTAAGCGAAAAGAAGAAAATTCAAGAAAAGTATGTTTTACAAACTCAAGAATACAACAAACTGGTATTGCAAATAGTACAGCAGGCCAAGCTTGCTGAGCAGGAAAGCAGCAAGTGAAATTATTGATTTTGCGGATGGCAAAAATTTATGTCTGTTTGCTTTTTATTGCTGCTAGTCTATGTGAAGGCAGTACTAAGCCAATTCCTAGTCATAAAGTCCACTCCGACTTTCTATTGGAGCCGTGGAAGCCTAATGCGCCAATTTTAGTTATATTTAAAGATCCATTTTGCCCTTATTGCCTCCAAGCGCTAAAGCGTAGGGGTGACTTAAAAGCTTACAACGCTTTCCTTTTTTGGTATCCCATATTTGGGGAGCGTAGCGACAATAGGGTAAGAGAATTTTTTAAGTGCGCTAGTCCAGTCTCTGAGCAAGTTATCTCTGCCGTGATCAATAACACGTCACCTGAATGTAAGGGTGCGGAAAAAACACACCTTGTAGACTTAAATCGTAAAATATTTGAAGCCTATTCGCCGGTTGGGGTTCCCTCATATTATTTGGGTGAACGGAAAATATCGCTAGCTGAATTAAAAGGTCTGCAAAGGAAAAATGAATCGATTAGCCCAACAGTGAGTTTATCTTGGGATCGCTACCATCTTAATCAGGTGGCCCAAAATGATTCTCAATTAGCTAAAATTGCAGTCATTTTGCCAAATAAATTTAATGAGTATGATGAGCTACAGGCGTTACTAAAACATAATACACGCTATACATGGTATTTATTTTCAGCGGATTCAAACAATTCTTATGATAGGTTTTGTAAGAGCTTAAATGGAGGCTGTGATAAAAGTTCGATAGTCAAATATCGAGAATCTACAGAAGAGCTGAGTCTCTTATATGGATTGGATTTTAATACTTTGACTGAACCACAATTTATTCTTAATGGACGGTTGTTGTCAGATAGTGAGACAGAAAAATATTTAATGTCGCAATAGTAATTGATTGTGAGCCTTAATAATTTGTTGTTTATGGTATTTTCGTCATTCTAAAAACAGAAACAATATGTAAATGGTCTGTGCTTTTTGTTCTTAGGGAATGCAAATGCTCAAGAGCCTGACAGTCTGCTTTGGAATGAAAAGCGGTATTGATAATGTTTTTCTGACCGTCCGGTTATGGCCGATAGACGACCTAACAATTAATTTTTAAACGATTCAAATAGAAGGGAATAAAATATTTTTTCTTTTTCGGTAAGAGTTGATGGATCTACAATATTTGTCATGTAAATAAATCGACAGGACCGAGCATCAAGTTGAGTTGCAGCAGTTTTAGCCTGTGCCATTCGCTCTAGTACGGGATATTCGGCCAGTCTATATACAGCTGCTTCATTTATCATAGTGGGCCACATGTTTTTTGTACTGGTAGTGGGCGATATTATAGCTTCTCAGACTGTTAGTGTCTGGCCCGTGAACATTACTTAATCGTACAGTTGTTGCCTACACTTCATGTCGGACACTATTTATAAGCTTTCGCGCTCCATGCCTAGAAAAATTATTCCATATTAAACCCTAAAAAACTACGTCTTCCACGTCCGATATCGATGATGGAATTTCTTCAAATAAAGAGAAATCAATAGTAAGCGCAGCCCCAACCACACCCTTGACGCTAGCGGCATAGTCAATTTCCTACAACACTTTCAGACTTTGCCGACTGTTATTTACCAGCTGGACATTTAAAATAAGCAACACAAGGAGGTTAACCGATACAGGAGTTTCGGTTAAGGAGCTTGGCTTCAGGATGAAGTTTTAAAATGGAAGCAGTTAGGGACTAGGCAGGAGCCGAGGTGATTAGGATAATCACTTACCCACGCAGGAGCAAAGGGGCTAGCAGGATGCAATGCCCCTTTTTTATTCGCTTATCGTTAAATTCCACGGCAATAAATTTTCAATCTGCTCCAGTGTTGTTACAGTGGGCAATTCGGTAAACACTCTTTTCAAATACGCGTAAGGTTCCAAGCCATTTGCTTTCGCGGTTTCAATCAAACTGTATAAACTTGCACTTGATGTCGCACCATGCTGGCTTGCACTAAA
>SXGR01318568.1_pt1 | contig 15471 bp, 10 predicted proteins | sample 3174711 | NCBI WGS metagenome assembly SXGR01 (sample SAMN11356860, study PRJNA531348) | freshwater metagenome | isolation source: freshwater sample F1-60 | place: China: Fuxian Lake, Yuxi | collected 2017-12-25
CCGGCTCACCGGAGCCCCGCCAAGGCATCGTCCAATCGCTTAGGCGACACCGGCACAGCGGTGCCTAGTTCTTGCGCAAAGAGGGACACCTTAAATTCTTCCAGAAGCCATCGAAACCCCTCGATGCGACGGGTCGCCTCCGAAATTGCAGGCGGGGCAGCTCGCAGACGTGCCAGCGCCGCCTGATACGGCGCCACGGCCTTGGCTCGCTCAGCGTCTTTCACCGGGTTGTTGGCGGCCCGTTCGGCGCGCAATGTCAGCGCCTTGAGATACCGAGGCAACTGGCGCAGCGATTCAAATTCTACGCCATCCAGAAAGGACGGCGGCATCAAGGAGGCTATTTCCTCGGCCAGAGTGGCCGGACGGGCCGCAGCGGCAGCGAGCGATGGTTTTCCGCCACCCGAAGGAGCCACCAGCAACGAGCCCAATTGACTCAAATCATTGAGGGTCCGGGTCTTGGGGGAGGCCACAGGAGCCGGGGCCGAGAGCCCAATGCGGCTTCGGGCCAATTGAAGAGCCTGAAGAACCAGCGTCAGCTGATCCATGAACTTGGAAACCAGTCCAGGGATGCGCTCCCGACTTTGAGTCACCGCTACCTCGAAGGCGGACAGGGTCAATACCTCGGGCAATTCCGCAGGCAAAATGTGGCGCAGAAGGTGTCGGAAGGCGCTCTCGCGCAACTCGGACGCCGTCCCGATGGCGGCATAAGCCGCGTCGAAACGAGCCAAGGCACGAAGGTCTTTCTCGACCCAGGCCAGATCCTTGGAGAGCGCGAGTTCCGCGAGGCGAGCAAACCCCAACAACGAGGCCGTTTGGCAGGCCTCCCGGGTGCGGAACAGTCGAACATTCACACCCGCTCCTTCCCGCTCCAACCCCGGCCAAGCCATGACCGGAAAGACCGAGTCCTCTACGATGGTAATGCGTTCGGGCAAGTCGCCACAGGTCCATGTGGTCATGGCCGGACGTTCCCAGCGTCGCACGGCCTGAAGCCAGGCCGGCGGATCGCCGACGGTCTTGGGGGCCGCCTTAGGCAGTAGCTCGCGGACTTCCTGAAAATCTCGACCGGCCACTAGGGTCCGACGGTCAGACCCCAACAATTCGAACCGCAGCTTCAGATGGGCAGGCACGGTGCCGGCACCCCAGACGTCTTCGGGAATGGGCACCCGATAGCGCTGCGTCAGGAATCGGGCGAGGTCGGCAAAGAACGAAGATCCTTGAGGCTGAAATTCGCGAACGATCTCCAGAACCTTGGGCGGAAAGGGCATTAATTCGCGGCGGAGCGACTTCGGCAGCGCCCGGAGCAACTCTTCGATCTTGGCCTCGCGCAAACCGGGAACCGCCCATTCTAAGACCGAGGCCGTGGCACGCTGAGCCAGCGGGGCTGGCAACTTCACGGTGACCCCGTCATGGGCTTCGCCGGGTGCATAGGCATAGACCAACGGAACCCTCTGACCATCAATCGTCACGCTGTCGGGAAAGGCATTCTCATCGAGGTGAAGGTCTTTGCCGCCGGTAATCTCTGGCTCGGTGGCGCACAAGTACCCGGCTTCGGTGTGATCCCGCATCCATCGGTGCAATTCGTGCAGCGACGAGATGTTTTCCAGGTGCCGGGCATAAAAATCAAAGAACGCCTGATCGAGGTCCACCGACGTGCGACGCAGGCGAGTTTGCCAATTCTCCACCTTTTCGCGCAGCGCACGATTGGCCGCCATAAACCCGGGCTCTGCCGACTGCGCCGAGGTTTGCATGGCCCGCACTACGGCCCGTTCATCATCCCCGTCAAAATCGTCGTTTCGTCCTGAGAGGGCCGGCGGCAAAAGATCGTCTTCGACCAGCGCCGACCGGATGAAAAGGACCGTGGCTTCGCGGGGCGCAATAGTTTCGTAAGCGATCTTGCGGGCAAAGACCTCCAGGCCATGGAAGGTGGTTTTCTCCTCGACCATCACCCGGCCAGCACTGGCACTCCAATGCGGGTTCAGGTGGGTCACCTTGCAGAGATGCGGCGCTAAGCGAACGATCCACTGGGGATCAATTCCCGCCAACGTTCGGGCGAAGAGTTGAGAGGTCTCGACGATTTCCCCGCAAACCATCCAGGCCGGCTGACGCGACTTCTCGGGCTTGCCCGGAGCAGTGCCTGCAGGAGGCGGACGACGATCCTGTCTTGGCGAGCGCTCAGGTCGGTCGTACAGCACCGATCCAGGAAACACAGCCACCATCCGATTGCCGACGCCCTTGTATTGGTTGCGCTCTTGGCGGACGGACACATGCCCCAAAAGCCCGGCCAGGATGCAACGATGGACCGCGTCCTCATCGGCCGGACGTTCGTTGAGCTTCACGCCGTCGAGATCTTCCAAGGCCCCTTGCAACTGCGCGTGCAAGTCCTGCCATTCACGCATGCGAAGGTAGGAGAGGAAGTGCTGGCGGCAAAACTTCCGCCGAGCCCCCTGGGTGCGCAGCAATTCCCACTGGTCATGCACCCCGTTCCAAAGTCCCAGCAGCGACAAGAAGTCGGACTGGGAGTGCATGAATCGGCGGTGCGCCTTGTCGGCCGCTTCGCGTTGGTCGAGCGGGCGTTCGCGCGGATCCTGGATACTGAGACCGGCGGCGATGATGAGGAGTTCTCGACCCGCGTGCTCGGTTTGTGCCTGGAGGAGCATCCGACCCAATGTGGGGTCAATGGGGAGTCGGGCCAGGTCCTGACCCAACGGGGTCAATTCGCGCTGTTCATCCAAGGCTCCCAATTCCTGCAAGAGCGAGTAGCCACCACTAATGGCCATGGGGGCCGGTGGATTGAGAAAGGGGAAGGTCTCGATGTCTCCCAAGCGTGAGGCCTTCATCCGCAAGATAACCTCGGCCAAATTAGCCCGCTGAATCTCCGGCTGAGTAAAGGGGCTTCGGGATTCGAAATCCTCCTCGGAATAAAGTCGGATGCAAACACCTGCCTCGATACGGCCGGCGCGCCCTTTCCGCTGGTTGGCACTGCTCTGCGACACCGCCTCGACCGGCAGTCGGCGGGTGCGGGTGCGAGGGTTGTAACGACTCATCCGAACCAACCCGGAGTCGATCACGAAGCGGATGCCCGGAATGGTCAGCGAGGTCTCGGCGATGTTCGTGGCGATCACCACCTTTCGCCTCGAAGACGGGCTAAAAACCTGCTGCTGATCGCCAGAACTGAGCCGCCCGAAGAGCGGAACCACCTCAGCCTCAGAGCCCAGTCGCCCTTCAATCAGGTCTGCGCATTCGCGAATATCCCGCTCACCCGGCAGGAAGATGAGAACATCCCCGACACCCGTCTCATAGAAGAGGCGCTCACACTCACGGGCGGCCGCATCGACGAAATCGGTGTCGGCCGGATCCGACGAAGCCCCCTCGCCCCCGGGCGGGCGGTACTCCACATCCACCGGGAATGTGCGCCCGGACACTTCAATGATGGGCGCATCGTTGAATGCCTTAGAAAAAGCCACCGTATCGATGGTGGCCGAGGTAATGATCACCTTCAGGTCCGGGCGCTGGGCCAGGAGGTTCTTCAGGTGCCCCAAGAGAAAATCAATGTTGAGCGATCGCTCATGGGCCTCATCAATAATGATAGCCTCGTATTCGGCGAGGGTCGGATCCCCCTGCACCTCGGCGAGGAGCATGCCGTCGGTCATCAGTTTAATGACCGTGTCCGAGCCGGATCGATCATCGAAGCGGACCTTGCAGCCCACCTCGCGCCCCCAGGACACATTAAGTTCCTCAGCAATTCGCCGGGAGATGGACTGTGCCGCCACCCGCCGGGGCTGCGTACAACCGATCATCGCCCGTGCGCCAAGGCCGGCTTCCAGGCACATTTTGGGGATTTGAGTCGTTTTGCCCGACCCCGTTTCACCGGCGATGACCACCACTGGATGAGCCCGAATCGCGGCCACAATATCCTCCCGGCGGGCGGAGATAGGCAGCCCCGGCGGGTACTCCGGGCGCGGCAGGGTCTGCGCTCGATACTCTCGACGTTCGATGGAAGTGCGCGCCTGCTCCAAAAGACGATCCAGCGGATGAGCCCCTTCGCCCACGGGCCGACCCTCTCTCACCCACCGGGCCGCGCGCGCTCCAAGCCGAACCCAGTCCGAGAGCATACAGCACGGCAACAGTTGCCGGAGTTCATCAATGCGCGGGTCGGTCATGCGGTCGGGGCGCAGAGCATGCGAGAAGCCCGGCGCGAGGCAACGCCGAGGATGGCCGGAAATCGGGACAGGCCTAAACGCAGGAGACCCACGATGTCTCCCTGGGAGGGATCGTCGAGGGACTGAGGCCCGTTCGTCCTCAGACTAAGAACCTCAGTCGAGGGTCCACGGTTGATGTGAAGGGTAGGAGCAGTTCAGGCTAGAGGCGCGACGATGAGCCAACCCCTACCTTCTTCCCGCCCCCCTTCCAACACCCGAGCGTTGGCCGCAGCCGTGGCGGCGGCCCGCGAGGCTGGGGATTTGATGAAAAAAAACCTGCGCCGTGCCAAGCAGGTGAACGAGTCGCATCAACACGACATCAAGCTCGAGCTCGATGTGCAGTGCCAAAAGCTCATCACCCGAGCACTGGCCACTGTCTTTCCGTCTATCCCCGTCTTGGGTGAAGAGGGAATCGACGCGGCCAGCGAAAAGGCGGTTGCACGCTGGGTCGTAGACCCCATCGACGGCACCGTGAATTTTGCCTACGGAATCCCCCATGCCGCTGTGAGCATCGCCCTGGAAGTGCGCACCGAGGACGGTTTCAAGAGCGAGGTCGGCGTGGTGTACGACCCCTTCATGGACGATCTATGGACAGCGATTCGCGGCAAGCCTGCCCGACTCAATGGCCGCATCACTCAGGTGAGCACCCGCGCTCGGTTGGATGAATCCATCGTCTCCCTCGGCTTCGCCAAGAGCCAAGACAGCCTCGAGGCGGCCCAGGCGGACTTTCTAGAACTCACCCACCGCGTGCGCAAAATCCGCATCATGGGTTCAGCAGCACTGGCTCTGACTTATGTCGCCTGCGGCCGCTTTGACGCCTATGTCGAGGCCGGGGTCCGCCTCTGGGACATCGCGGCCGGCGGCCTGATCGTCGAATGCGCCGGCGGATCCTTTGTCACACACTCCCTTCCCGGGGAGCACCGCTTTTGCCTCATCGCTAGCAACGGGCTCATCCACGACCAGATCCCGCACGCGCGGACGTCGACAGCGAAACTAAAGTCACCGAGTCCCAAGGGCGAATCGAAGGTTCGGATCCGCTCCAAATCGCAGTCGTAATTAAACCCAGTCGTAATTGAAGCTGATGCTAATACGCTCGGACTTCAGGGGGTTGGAGGGAACCTCGTGGCGCAGCCAGCTCTCAAAGAGCGTTACATTGCCCGCGGTGGCCGGATAGGTGACATAGCGGCGAGACTGCGGACCACCCTCCGCGGACACTGGCGGAGACGCCATGAACCGGCTCATCCGGGGGTCCTCAAATTTCAGCCCAGCGCAACCGCGGGGCGTCGCTACATAATAGGTGCCACTGACGACGGAATTGGGATGGAGGTGCAAACTGTGGGTCACCCCCCGAGGCATAATGTTAATCCAGCAGTCGGACATCCGCAGTCCCCGGCCACCGAGGTCCCATTCCAGAGACTTCGCATAGGCTCGCACATGCCGGTCAATCAACCGCTCCAGTTCAGTGAACGTGGAGGAAATGGTGTGCAACCGATCAATGGTGCCATAAGACGTATACCCTCCGGGGTAATTCTTTTTGGACCACTTGCGTCCGGCCTCATCGAAATCACGAAACTGATGGCATTCCCGCAGCAACTCACGATTAAACACCGTCCCATTGGGCCGCAATCGCGCGCTGTAAATGAACGTAGGAAACCAAGCTTCAATCCGTTTCACAGAGGAAAGACTGCCCCAGAGCACCCGGTCGATGAAACCTTTTCAGCCACGCTGACGTCGGACAGAGTAATTCTTCAACGATGTGGCGTGCTCCGACTATTTTGCTGGCATTTCTTTTGTGCTCCTTGGGGACAAGCGCGCGAATTTCGGCATCTCCCGCGGCAAGCAAGGAGGCATCGGTCGCTTCTAGGGTGGCTACCACGGCCAACGAGACAAACGGTGCTCCGAAGGTTGATCACTGGGCCTTCGCACCTGTCAGCGATCCGAAATCGCCTCCCGTCCGAGACACTTCCTGGCCGATGAACCCGGTCGATTCGTTCATCCTAGCAAGGCTCGAGGCAGCCGGATTGAAGCCGGTCCACGCAGCCTCTCCCTGGGAGTGGCTGAGGCGGGCCAGCTTCGACCTCACCGGATTACCGCCTACCCCGGAGCAGGTGAGCGCCTTCCAACCGGACGACACCGGCACGGTGCCTGAATCGCGCTACGCCGCGCAGGTCGACGAATGGCTCTCGAGTTCGGCCTTCGGCCAACGGTGGGCCCGTCATTGGCTCGATGTCGCCCGGTTCGCCGAAAGCGCTGGCAGAGAACGGAACCACCCCTTCCCCGAGGCCTGGAGGTATCGTGACTGGGTCGTCGACGCGTTCAACGCCGACAAGCCGTATGCGGAGTTCGTCCGAGAGCAAATCGCCGGTGACCTGCTGGCCACGACGGCCCCGCCGGAACGGCGCGACGCCCTAATTATTGCCACCGGTTTTCTGGCCATCGGCACCAAGGGCCTCAATGAAAAACGCCGGGAACAATTCCTGGCCGACCTGGTCGACGAGCAAATCGACACCACCACCCGGGCCATTCTAGGTGTCACCGTCGCCTGCGCCCGTTGCCATGACCACAAGTCCGACCCCATTTTACAGCGTGATTACTACGCCTTGGCCGGGATCTTCCGCAGCACTGAGACTTGCTACGGCACCACCGGCGACGCGGCCCGCAACCGGCAACCCTCGAAACTAATTCCTCTGGAACGCTCCCCGCGCGCCGAGTTAGCCCAGGAACCCCAGCGGGCGGCTCCGGCTCGAAGACGTCCGAGCGAGCGCGAGGCCAAACCTCAGGGCCTCCCCGACAACCGAGCCACCAACGCCCTAGCCATGGGGGTCCGCGAGGGGCGGGTGGAAGACGCCTTTCTCCTCGTCCGCGGCGAGGTAACCCAACGCTCCGGCCGGGTACCCCGGAAACTAATCCCACTGCTGGGGCTCTCCTCGATGGACCCCATGCCGGCCTTTGAAAGCGGCCGCCGCGAATTGGCCGCATGGCTAACCCACCCCAACAACCCACTGACCGCGCGCGTTGCCGTCAACCGCATCTGGCTGCACCTGTTCGGGCGAGGCTTGGTGGCCAGCGCCGACGATTTCGGTCTCGGTGGACACCGGCCCACTCACCCGGAATTGCTCGATCATCTGGCGTGTCGATTCCAGGCGGGGGGCGGGTCCACTAAATCTCTCATCCGCGAATTGGTCCTCAGCCGCACCTATCGGCTTTCGTCCGAGGCCGATCCCGCATGCCAGGCGATCGATCCCGACAACGAGCTCCTGTGGCGGGCCAGGCCGAAGCGCCTCGATGCCGAATCTATCCGCGATACCGTGCTCAGCGCCGCCGGAACCCTGGATACCCGACCGCTCCGCGGGTCGCTGGTCGCTCAGATGGGCAACCCTCAAGACGGAGCCCGACCGTTGGGAGGTCGGTACTTGGTTGAGCGGGCCGGCGAGAGAATGAATTATCGCAGTTTGTACCTGCCGGTGATTCGCGATGCCGTGGCCGATGTGCTGGATGTCTTCGATTTCGCCGAGCCCAGCCTGGTGGTCGTGCAGCGGGATGAAACCCTCGTCCCGGCCCAGACCCTGTTCCTCATGAACAGCCCCTTTTCTCGGGATCAGGCACAAGCCTTCGCTCAAAGGCTGCTGCGACATTCCGATGGCGATGCAGCCCGGATCCGCCTGGCCTACCGACTTTCGCTCGCCCGCGATCCGGCACCCCGGGAGGAGTCGCGCGCCCTCGAATTCATCCGCTCCGAGAGCCTCGCCCGCGACACCCGCACCGGAAAACCCGCGGGCCGAGACGAGGCCTGGACCCTGTTGGCTCAGGCACTCTTCGCCTGCGCCGAATTCCGCTACTTGCCCTGACCCATGACCCCTCCGGATCCCACAACCCAGACAAGCATTCCCCCGTTCAACCGACGGGCGCTGCTCAAGACCGCCGCCGCCGGATTCGGATGGATGGCCTTCCAAGGTCTGGCTGCAACCGCCTCGGGCACTGCTGAAATTGGGCAAGGCACTACCCCAGGCCGACCCATCCGCCACCATCGCCCCAAGGCCCAGCGGGTCATCTTCTTGTGCATGCAAGGCGGGCCCTCGCACCAAGACACCTTCGACTACAAACCCCGACTGCGCCTGGACCATGGCAAACCCGGGCCCAGCCGCGGCAAGGGCACCCGGCTCATCGGTTCTCCCTTCGCCTTCCGGCAGCACGGACAATCGGGCCTCTGGATGAGCGAGCTCTTCCCGCACCTCTCTGGCCAGACCGACCGGCTTTGCATGGTCCACTCCATGCGGACGGACATCCCCAATCACCCGCAGGCTTTCACCCAACTGCACACCGGCAGCGCCCGTTTCGTTCGCCCCTCGATGGGGTCCTGGGTTCTCTACGGCCTGGGCCAAGCCAACAACAACCTTCCCGGATTCATCAGTATCAGCCCTCCGGCCCAGTCGGGCGCAGCCAATTACGGCAGTGCTTTCCTGCCGGCGATCTACCAGGGAACGCGCATCGGATCGGGCCGAGAAGGTTCGGCCGACACCGGCATGCGCCACGTCAGCCACCCGCAGCTCACCGCCAGCCAGCAGCGGCGACAGCTCGACCTGATCCAGGCCATGAACCAGGACCGCCGCTCGATGCTGGCCCCGGAAGCCAACAGCCCCATCGAAGCGGCCATCGAGGCCAGCGAACTGGCCTTCCGCATGCAGTCGGAAGTCCCCGACCTGCTCGATCTTTCCCGAGAAAGCCCGGCCACCCGCGCCCTTTACGGCATCGGTGAGACGGGCATTGATGGTTTCGCCCGGCAATGCCTCCTAGCCCGCCGCTTCGCCGAAGCCGGCGCGCGATTCATCGAAGTGAACCTCGGCGGCTGGGATCAGCACCGGAATCTGGAAGCCTCGCTTCGCAAGAACGCCCGAGCCCTCGACCGCCCCGCCGCCGCGCTAATCCAAGACCTCGCCGCCCGCGGCCTCTTGGACGACACCGTGGTGCTCTGGGGAGGCGAATTCGGCCGCACCCCCGACAGCCGCCAGGACGACGGCCGCGACCACAATCATCAAGGATTCACCGTCTGGATGGCCGGAGGCGGCCTCCGCGGAGGGCATTCTCATGGACGCACTGACGACCATGGCGCCAAGGCGATCGAAAACCCCGTCCACATTCACGACCTCCACGCCACCCTCCTTCACTGCTTGGGCCTCGATCACGAGCGCCTCACCTACCACTACGGCGGCCGCGACCATCGCCTCACCGACGTCCACGGCTCCGTCGTCCGCGCCATCCTGAGTTGAGGCCCTGTCGGACCCCCGAAACTGCGCAGAGCTAAAACCTCAGTCTCCACCGCCCTCCTCTTACCGTCGGTAGCGGGACCGGGCCGGAGCAATCATTGGAAGCGATCAAACCCTCCCCTCGCGCACAGCGCGAAAGCCCCATCCTCTCCAAAGCTTCCTCGCGCGCGCAGGACCGGTCCCGCGGAGCCCCTACCCTACAGCGCGCCCAAAAAATGCTTCATTTCGGGGCCCGTCGCCCATCACCTAAAAATATGCAACAATGTCCCCTTTTGTGTAAATAGGTGGGACCGACCCCAAGACAAGACATCGACACTCGAATTAAAGAAACCGCCCAAAAACCTGTTGCTGGAGATTCCCCAACCGGTAGGCTCGCCGCTCCTGCAGGTGATTTTCACTCGTAGGCAACGGCCTTAAACCGGCCCAACGCTCGTGCGTGGGGTGGCCACAATCGTACTCAACTGAATAATCCGGCCCTTCCGCCGGATGGGAACCTCAGCCGCCCCCGTGCGAGCGTCGTCGCCCAATACCAGGAAGCAGTGTCAACTACATGAGCACCATCGGAATCAAAGAACTCCTCGAAGCAGGCGTTCATTTCGGCCATCAGACACGTCGCTGGAACCCCAAGATGAAGCGATTCATCTTCGAGGCCCGCAACGGCATCCACGTCATCGACTTGTCCAAGACGGTGGTTCAGATGGAAGAAGCCTGCAAATTCCTCGCCGCTACCGCGGCCAAGGGCGGCAACATCCTCTTCGTCGGCACCAAGAAGCAGGCTCAAGAAGCCGTCAAAGAATCAGCCAAGGCCTGCGGCCAGCCCTTCGTCACTGAGCGCTGGCTCGGTGGCACCCTGACCAACCTCAAGACCGTCAAGCGCTCCATGAAGCGCATGAAGGAAATTGAGCGCATGGAGACGGACGGCTCCATCAACCAATACGTCAAGCAAGAGCAGTCCATGATCCGCCGCGAACATCAGCGGCTCTTCAAGAACCTCGACGGTCTCCGCACCATCGACGCCGCCCCCGACGTCATGTTCGTGATCGACCTCAAGCGCGAGCACAACGCCGTCGCCGAGGCCCGTCGCCTGCGCATCCCGCTGGTGGCCATTGTCGATACCAACGCCGACCCCGACGTGGTGGACTATCCGATTCCCGGCAACGACGACGCCATCCGCTCCATCAAGATTCTCCTCCAGACCGTGACCACGGCCATTGCCCAGGGCAAGGCTGAGGCCGACGCCAAGAAGAGCCGCCGCATCAACCGCGACGAGCCGACGACCGTTCCCGCCCCCGCCCCGGCTGCCCCCACGGCTCCCGCCGAGGTCGCCCCGACGGCAGCTCCGACGGTCGCTTGAAATAATTTAACACTCTAAGACGCGCCGGAGCGGATAACGCTCCGGCGCTTTTTCTCAGAACACATCACCCACAATCGATATTCTTCATGCCTGAAATCACCCCAGCCCTCGTCGGGCAACTCCGCGCCATGACCGGTGCCGGACTGATGAACTGCAAGAAGGCCCTGGACGAGACCCAGGGCGATCTGAACGCCGCCGTCGATCTTCTGCGCAAGCAGGGAACCGCCGCCGCAGTGAAAAAGGCCGACCGCGTCGCCAATGAAGGCCTCATCGGACAAACCGTCCTGAGCGGCGGCCAAGTTGGTGCCCTCATCGAGGTCAATTGCGAAACCGATTTCGTCGCCCGCAACGACTCCTTCAAATCCTTCGTCAACGAACTCGTTTCTAAGGCTGCTACCCAGCCGGGCGTCGATCTCGATCCCGACCGCGTCGCTGCTGTGGCCAAGATCGGCGAAAACATCCAGATCCGACGCGTCACCCGCCTGGAAGTCCAAGGCATCGGTGCTCTGGCCGCCTACATCCATACCGGCGGTAAGGTCGGTGTGATGGTGGAAGTCGGTGCTACTCAGGCCGCGTCGGTCAACACCGAGGAATTCAAGCAACTCCTGCGCGACGTCACACTGCAAATTGCAGCCGCCAGCCCGGTGGCGGTCAGCCGCAACGATGTACCCCAGGAGCTCGCGGACAAGGAACGCGAAATCGCCGCTCAGTCAGACGCCCTCAAGGGCAAGCCGGCTGCCGCGATGGAAAGCATCCTCAAAGGCAAAATGAACAAGTACTTTGAGACCAACTGCCTCCTCGAGCAGGGCTTCGTGAAGAACCCAGAGTTGAAGATGGAAGCCCATCTGGGCGCCGTGAGCAAGCAACTGGGTGACACCCTGAGCATCCGCCGTTTCCTGCGCTTCCAGATCGGCGAGTAATTCGGAAATCTTCAAATTACCGTCCGGGTCTCGCACCCGACAACAACAAGGCACCCCAATTGGGGTGCCTTTTTATTTCCCCTCAGTTCCTCAGTTCCGGACGGAGGTCCGCTCCGCCAGCCAGATCACGTCCACATTGTTCGGCGAGGCCACATTCAGAGACATATCGTAGAACTTCACCGGCTGAACCGTGCGCGGATCCAGCCACTTTTTGATTTCCGTGTGCCCGTCGGCAAAACTAATGCCCGCCGCCCGATTGTGATAGCTGGCCGGGTAGTCGATGATGCGGGCCGCGCCCGGGCTTTCTACCATCTGGTTGGCGTAGCCACCGGCATTAATGCTGTCGGGATGCTCATCGAGCAGCACATACATCTGCGAAGCCCCCACCGTGGCGATGTCGGAGGATTTCTTGAAGATCTTGTAGCGCTGCTGGTTATCCTGGTAGCCGGAGCCCGGCGGCAACCACCCTCCGGGGCCACCCATCGCCTGACTCATGCCCATGCTGCGCACCCGTGCGTATTTCTTGCCCGACAAAGTCACCCTGCTCAAGTCGGCCGGGCACTTGTAAATCGCCGCAGACTGAAGAAAGGGAGACAACCACGAGTTGGAGGGATTGAGCAGCATTTGCTGGTTGGTGTTATCCCCAGGGAACGGCCCGGGCCAGCCCATCCATCCCCCGACCCATTGGTATTTCTCGTCGCGTGAATTCCCCGGCTGGGTGAGACGATCCTCATTGTCCATGGGATACATCAGGTGAGCCAACTGGATCTGCTTGAGGTTGTTCATGCAGCCCGTCCCCATCGCCTTGGCCTTGGCTTTGCCCAATGCCGGCAGGAGCATGCCCGCCAAGATCGCGATGATCGCAATCACCACCAGCAACTCGATGAGGGTGAACGCTGCGGAGCGAACACGAAGAGACGATGACATTCCCTTTCGGTACGCAGTCAACCGCTCGGCGGCAAGCGAGGAATTCCGCCCAGAAAATTCCATCAAAGACCTACCCTGACCACCGGGGCCGACCGACCTACTCGAGGAAGGCCTTGTGCAGGGCGCGCATAGCCTTCTCGCCACTGGCCAAGTCGATCACGACGCTGATCTTGATCTCGCTCGTAGAAATGAGACCTATGTTGACGTTTTCAGCCGCCAACACCGTGAACATCCGCGCCGCCACACCGCTGTGGCTGCGCATGCCCACACCCACGATAGACACCTTGCCGATGGACTCATCGGTGGATACCTCCCGGAAGCCCAACTCCGTCCGGAGACTCTCCAGAACCTTGCTCGCCTTGTTGAGGTCGGGCTTGTCCACAGTAAAGGTTAGGTCGGTGGCCGGATTACCCCCCGCATGACTCGCATTCTGGACGATCATGTCCACGTTAATGGTGGCCTCGGACAAGGCATTAAAAATGCGGGCGGCTCGACCGGGCTGGTCGGGCAAGCTCCACACGGTGACCTTGGCCTGGTTCTTGTCGAGCGAGACGCCGCGGACGACGACGTCCTCCATGCTGGAGGTTTCTTCTTTCACGATGGTACCGGGATTGTCGTTGAGACTGGAACGGACTTCGAAGACGACGTTGAACTTCTTGGCGAACTCGACCGAGCGCAGTTGCATCACTTTGGATCCAGCGCCAGCCATCTCAAGCATCTCGTCGTAGGAGATCTCGGAAATCTTGCGGGCCGCAGGGACCAGACGCGGATCGGCCGTGTAGACGCCATCGACATCTGTGTAAATCTGGCAGAGGTCGGCCTTCAGCGCAGCGGCCAAGGCGATGGCCGACAAATCAGAACCACCACGACCCAAAGTGGTGATGTCACCGTCGCGGGTGCGACCCTGGAAACCGGCCACGATCACCACATTGCCTTCGTCGAGAGCCTTGTGCACCTCGTCGGGCGTGATGTTCTGGATGCGGGCTTTGGTATGGGTGCCGTCGGTCACGATGCCCGCCTGAGCTCCAGTGAATGAAACAGCCTTCTGTCCCTGGGCTTGGAGGGCGATGGCCACCAACGCGATGGTCTGCTGCTCGCCCGTGGCCAGTAGCATGTCCATCTCACGCTCGTCGGGCAGCGGTGTGATCTCCCTAGCCAAACCGATGAGCTTGTCAGTGACCCCGCTCATGGCGGAAACCACGACAACCACTTGGTCGCCCTTCACCCGAGATTGGGCGACGCGTCGAGCGACATTCTGGATACGCTCCGTATTGCCGACGGAAGTTCCGCCGAATTTTTGCACAATCAGGGCCATGGCCGGATCAAAGACCGTTGTTTCTGGCGAAAACCAAGCACACACACAAAGAAAAAAACCAACCGAATGCGCAAACACGGTAACGAGGCCGTCCTCGGGGCCTGTCCTCAGGCATGGGGGAGTCGCGCAGCGGAATGACCCCGGGGTCTCGTCAAAGCGGACGGGAGTGATTCGGGGATTCTCCTTCGCGAAGCTCCAGTTCCGGACAAGGCCATCGCTGCATGAAGGCCAACTGAGCGTCACGGTCGGGGATTCCCTCGCGCCAAGACTCCAGGAGAAACCGAACAGGGAACGAGGGCTTCAAGGCTTGGATTTCTATCTGGAAATCCTGCACCTGAAACTCCGCCCGCCAAGTACCACAACCAATCACAAAGTCGCCTCCCGGGAGGCGCCGGATGCGTCGGGTGCGATGCGGCCGGGGATCTCGCCCCAAGATCTCCACCAAGCGCCGCTGAAAGTCCACGGACCACGCCGCCTTGAGCCACTCCGCCTGCTCGCGTGCCTGTAGACTCCAAGACACCGCATAGGCCGGAGGCTCGGCGTGCAACGTCTCCACGGTATCAATCCATCCGGCGGCCGACTCAGGAAACGCATCGTAGGCCGGAACGTAGGGCTTGATGTCCAAAATCGGGGTCCCCTCCAGCAAATCGCAGGGGCCCAGCAACAACCGCAGGCCTTCGACGCCCAAAAGGCGGGCCGGGGTCATTCCGATGGGATTGGGTCGATGCGGCGAACGGGTGGAAAACACACCGCGCCGCTGCGACGGCCCCCGGGGCGGCAACACCAACGGTCGCCAGGATTCCGCTCGGTGAAACCACCAGAGAAGCCAAACCCGCTCCATGCCCTCCAAGTCCCGAAGCGCCTCGCGGATGCCTGGAGCCGGGGTTAATTCCAGTACGTTCGTCTCTACTGCGGCTTCATCTGGCTGGTGCAGCGTCTTAAAGCGCACCCCCTTTCCGGATCGCAGGAAACCGATGGGGTGGATGGTCAAGGACGAGTCCAATGCGCCACAGCCTGAACACGAACAGCAATTCAAGGCAACGGCTGCGATCCGCGCGCGGAGAGGTCCATCGTCACCAAACCCTCATCGAAAGACGACGCAGCCAGCCGGACTAATCCAGCAGAACTCCTCTTGGCTGAGTATTCCCCGGGGCAGCTTTCTAGATGGGGCGATGTCTCTGAAAGGACCAACGTAACGGGACATGGAACGCCTGCGGACATCGTACGCCGCAGAGCCGGACCGCTCGGAGATCGGTCCCTACCTCGGAGGTCTTCGGGCGACACTCTGGGTTCCTACTTAGTAAACTCATCGGGCTACATCCCGGGTTCCTGCTGCAAACTCTGCCTTACCTGAGCACCTCCGAGGTGGGGCGATTTCTCCGAAAGCGCCAACGTAAGGGGACATGGAACGTCTGCGGACACGCAACACCTGCGGACATGGAACGTCTGCAGACACGGTACGCTGCAGAGCCGGACCGCTCGGAGATCGGTC
>SXGR01329933.1_pt1 | contig 15470 bp, 10 predicted proteins | sample 3174711 | NCBI WGS metagenome assembly SXGR01 (sample SAMN11356860, study PRJNA531348) | freshwater metagenome | isolation source: freshwater sample F1-60 | place: China: Fuxian Lake, Yuxi | collected 2017-12-25
AGAAGCCGGTGCGGATGAAGTCATCCTTCTGCCGGTGTTTGATGCCGGCGGAGTCGAGGAGGGTGGAGATGGAGGCGAGAGTGGAGGGCATGAGGTTTTGAAGATGGATGATGAAGGATGGATGATGGCAGATTTAGTTGATCCGTTGATCGGTTGGCCGGTGGGCCGGAGGTAAAACGTGAATCTCGAAGACTTAGTTGAACCGAATTTAAATTCAGTTCTTGTGGCGGAATTGTGGGACGGATTGCGCGTAGGGTCTGGCCAACTGATCAACAGGCCAACTTGTCAACTCGCTTGGTTTTCGAGCTCGGCGAGGGCGCCACGGATGAATTCGGCGACGGGGTGGTCGGTGGAGAAGTGCTGCTCGAAGAGGGGCAGGGCTTTCCGGTATTCGCGGACGGCTTCTTCGGCGTAGCCCATCTTCTGGTACATGAGCCCGAGGTTCTTGATCACATAGCAGCCTTGGTCGTCGCCGACGGAGAGCAGGGCGCGACGCAGGTTGGCCTCGGCCTTGGGGAACTCCTCGAGGTGCACCTGGACGAAACCTAGGTTGTTGAGATAACGCTCCTTGGCGCGTTCGTCGTCGAAGTCCGGATGCTCGCTGGCGGCGACCATCTCTTCGAGGATCGGCTCGGCCTTGGCGTATTGCTTGGCCGGGATGTAGATATTGACGAGGTCCTGCTTGACCGAAAGCACGTCCGGGTGGTGTTCGTCCTGGGTTCGGCAGAGGAAGTCGACCGCCAGCCTGAGGCGTTGCTCGGCCTGGTTGGGTCGTCCTCGCTTCAGTTCGTTCGCGGCGGCGGCCTGCTGGATGTAGGCGAAATTTCGGAAGTTGATTTGGCGGGAATTACGGGTCTGCAGGATGGCCAGATCGTAGGCCCGGGCTGCCTCTTCGAGGCGATCTTCACGCTGATGGTAGTTGCCCAGGTAGTAGAGGATCCTCCCGAACGCCGTGCTGCCGGGTTGTCCGCGATGGGTCACGACCGGCATCGCGGCGTCGATGAGGGTCTGCGCGTCCGCGGGTCGGCCGCCTCGCAGGAGCGCTTCGCCAAGATGCATGGCGATGCGCGCGGCGGTGAGCGTCGGGACTTCCTGAGGAAGTTTGCAGGCGGCGATGCCTCGCTCGAGGATTGGGGTCGCTTCGTCGTGGCGTTCGCGGTCGTTCAGGAACATGCCGAAGTAGAGCAAGGTCATGCGCAAGGGCGCGTGATGGGCTTCAACCGACTCGTCGCAGAGACCGAGGGCTTCGCGATAGATCGCTTCCGCTTCCTCAGGCCGGTCCTGGAGCTTGTGGCATTCGGCGACGTCATTGAGGGCGTCGACGATCTGCGGGATGCCTGCCTCCGCTTTGCGGATGCGCACACGACGTTCGAGCACGGCGAGTTCCGGCTCCGGCTCCTTCATCGCACAGTAGAACAGCGCCAGTTCGAGGCAGACCTCATCGACCTGCTCGCTATTGGCACCGAAGTGCTGTTCAGCGAAGGCCAGGGCTTGGACGTACTCCGCCCGGGCGAGCTCCATCTGGTCGGCGGCGCGATGGCCTTGGGCGGTGGCGAGGCGGTCCTTGAATTCGGCCAATTCGGCCTCTTTACTCGGTTTTGACATGTTTTTGAAAAGATACGGATAAACTAACAGCAACTGTTAGCATTGCAAGTGGATAGGTTGCTCCACTATAGTTTTGCCATGTCCCTCGACCGATTCCTCCAGGCCCAAGAGCAGGATGGCTCCTATGAACGGGCCTTAGCGGAGCTGAAAGCCGGGCGTAAGACGGGGCACTGGATCTGGTGGGTCTTCCCGCAGCTGAAGGGCCTGGGGACCTCTGAGAACTCGACTTACTACGGCTTGGCCGATGAAGCTGAAGCCGCGGCATATTTCGCGCATCCGGTTCTAGGCGCCCGCTATCGCGAATGCGTCGGAATCGTCCATGGCCATCTCTGCAAAGATGGGCTGTCTCCGCTTGAACTCATGGGCAGTGAGATCGACGCCGTGAAATTACGTAGCTCCTTGGAGTTGTTCCTGAAAGTCGCCCGTGAGGCTGAGGATGCCTTCCGCCGGGTGGCAGCGGAAATTCTTCGTGGTCTCGGCTAGAAATCCTCTTCGCCGATCTTGTGGGTGCTTCCTGACGAGCCACCTCGCGTCATCCGAGTAAAGAACGTCACGCTTAGCCGTTGGTTACTGCCGATGTAGACGGCTTCATTGTCCGCATGGAAGCTGGAGCTTGAGCCGAAGTAATGAGTCGTACCCCGCCACTCGCTGCCTGGGCCGGTGACATACTTGATCAGGTAGCTGTCCGGGTGGACGCCGAGTTGGCAACTTTCGCCAGCCCGGAGATAGATGGTCGCACGTAAGTTCCGGGATGAGTCGTAGACTTTGACGTAAGCCGGCTTGCTCATGTTATTAGTCATGCTCAAGGCGGCGCTAGCCCCGATCACGCCGCCGCTCTGCAGCTGGCCGTAAGGCTCAGCGACGGTCGGAACCGTAGGCCGAGACGGCGTCTCGTATCGTGAGGCAGGGGAGACGTAACCGGTCGAAGGCTGGCTGATCCTGGGGGCGGACGAGTGCTTGTCGTTGCACTTGCTGATGGCGCCGATGACCCAGAGCACCCCGAAGATGATCAGGCAGCCGAGACCGCGTTCCGAGAGGCTCATGGCGGGACACTCATCCTAGCCGTCCGGTCCGTCAATTTTCTTTGTTTATAAACACAATAAACCGTTGCCAAGAATGTTCGGAGTAAGACAATGTCATCATGTCCAGCCAAACCTCTCGCCGCGGCATCTGGGTGCCCAAGGCATGCTTCTGGCCAATCGTCATCGTCGGACTGATTGTCATCTTGGTGGATAGTTGCACCCGCCGCTGAGATGAGCTCCGATCCGCGGGGGTATTATCGTATCCTCCGGGTCTCCCCTTCGGCGACCCCAGAGGCCGTCAAACTGGCCTATCGGGCCATGGCCAAGGCGCTTCACCCCGATCTCAACCGAGGTCAGGACACCACGGCGGTGTTTCAGGCTGTCAATGAGGCTTACGGTGTCCTTTCGGATCCGTCCCAACGAGCGGCCTACGATCAGACCGGCTCGGCCAGCCGACCGGCCTCGCCGCGGGGCCCGACACCGTCGTCACGCCAGGACTTTGTCGTCGAACCATACACTTGCGTCGACTGCGGCTGTGTCTCGCCCAAGCTACGGCACATCATGTATACCCAGGTGGTCAGTTATCTGATCGGCTCCTACAAGACGAATATCTGGGGTGTCTTCTGCGAGGAATGCGCCAGCAAGCGTCTCACAAAGGCCTCGCTGGTGACCGGCGCGTTCGGCTGGATGAGCGTCCCCGGCTTGTTCTATTCCGCCCATGCGCTCGGGCGTAACCTGACCGGCGGCCAGCAGCAGAACCTCATCAACCTTGAAATCTGTACTCGTCAGGCGGTCTACTACTTCAGCCGCGGCGACCGGGCTAACGCACGGACAGCGGCTATCGACGCCCAGGCTTTTGCCGGCGGGGTCAACGAAGGCTGGTGGAACGACGACGAGAAGCGTCGCGCCAGGGAGCTCATTCCCATCATCGAGGAAGTCCTCTCTAAGGTCTGAGTCGTATTCAGCGGGACCGGTACGATATGCTTGTGTTCAGGAAGTCAGCCGCGGACCCGGGAGGCGAGCAGCTCCTTGGCTCGTTGCTGGGCGGCCTGGCGCTCGGCCGGGCTGAGGCGCAGATGTTCCAGCATGTCTTCTAGGCCATCCTTGCCGGTCAGGTAGAAGTCCTTGGCGTAAAGACAGACATAGAAATACGCGGCGGCTTCGACCTTGTCCGGGATGACGGCCGGGTATTCGATGCCGCGGAAGTTGCCTCGGGAACTTTCCCGCGCGCCGTCGGCATGGATGATTCCCAGGTGGTAGGCGGCGTTGACGTCTTTTCCGATACGAAACTCCTTCCGCAGGAAATAGGCCGCCATGGCGAAGTCCTTGCGCACGACCACCGGGTCGTCGGTGAGCCGTCGGATCGTCTGTTGACCTTTGGTCTCCGGGATGTAGATACGCTTATACCAATGACCGTCGGCACCCACGAAGGGGTTGTACTCATTGCGCGCACTGGCTTCCTCCTCGTACTGGCCGTAGTAGCTCAGGCTGCCTAGTTCATGAATCGCAGCCGGGACGCCGGCTTCCGCGGCCAGGCAGAGCAGCTCGTAGGATTCTTTGGTCACCTCCGTGTCTCGACGGTTGCCCGCCAGTCCCGCGACCTGGGGCCAGGGATTGTTCTGACGGGTAAGCTGGTTGGAGAGCTCGTACTGCGCGAAGCCGTGGCCGAGGCGGGCGAAGCGACGGGCAATCTTCTCGTCGAAATAGCCGACAGTGAGCTTGGTGTCGTCGATGAACGGCACGACGCTGGCGTCTTGGTAGAGCTTGGACTCCGGGGAAAGCTCCACCATCTCGACCGTGACGCGCGAGCGGAACTCTCCGGAACTGAGTCCGACCGAAAGGCGGAAGCAGGCCATGGGGTCCCCGGCGTCGGCCAGCTTCCGCAGTTCGGCCTCGGTGGAAGGCAGGTTGCCCGCCGGCTGGAATTCTTCGCCGTCGAGGAAGCGTCGGGTGACCTGGGCCTTGAGCAGGCTGCCTTTGATCCAGGTGTAGGCGTAACCGATCTTGCCGGTCTTAAGGTTGAGGGCGAGGGCTTCCTGGAGAACGGCGACCTGTTCGGTCATGAGCCGCCGCCGGCCCAGGTGGCGGGCGTAGTCCATCAAGGCGCTGCCCATGATCTCGTCGTCCTGGCCGAGGTATTCCCGGTTGAGCCGCAGGTAGTGCGCATAGTCCTCGTCGGATTCCTTCAGCAGGCCGTGCTCGTAACGGACGTCCGCGCGCTCTTTGAGCGTCGGCGCCAGGAAGAGGTTATCCCGGCCGAATTCCGTCTGGAGCACCCTGACCTGCTCGTCGAGCAGGCGAAGTCCTTCCGGACCGTTTTTTTCTTCGATCTTGCGCTTAAGCAGGAGTTTGACCGTCAGCGCGAGGTACTCCGGCAGTGCGATCTCATCGGGTTTTGTGACCATGTCAGCGGTGGCATTGAGGGCGCCATGCTGGGCCGTGACGTAATGTTGGTAGGCCTGCGGCCAGCGTCGCTGCTTGAGCGCGATCTCGAGCAGTTTGAGCGAGGAGGCGATGGCTTGCCAGCGTTGCGCCCTCAGTTTGTCGACCGCGAGACCAAGTGCGTCCTTTTCATTGAGGTAGGCTTTCGCCAATTGTCCGTCCCGGAGCAAGGCTTGGGTATCGGCGCGGAGCTGTTGCCATTGCCTGATGGCAGCTTGCTCGGCGGGGGTGAATTCTTGGTGCATGGTATAGCCATGCAGCGCCGCGCGGTATTGCCAGCGGAAGCCGACATCGAGGTCTTTGGCGACGCCGATGCCTTCCTGATAGCATTGTCCCAGGAAATACTCTGCGGCGGCGTCTTCCTGCTGGGCCGACAAGGTGAGCCAACGTACCGCCGCCGTCGGATCTTCGGCCGCGCCGTCTCCGAACAGGTAGGCCAGGCCGAGATGACGTTGGGCTTTCGGGTAGCCTTGGTCGGCCGACTTCCGGAACCAGCCGATGGCCACGACGGTATCTTTGGGCGTGCCCAGGCCGTTGAGATAACGCCACCCAAGCTCGTTCTGAGCCTGGGCGTCGCCGGCGACCGCCTTGGGTTGGCAGGCGGCGAAGGCGGCCTCTGGCGTCAGGTCGGCGCCGGCGAGGGGGAGGGCGAGGACGGTGAGATAAATCCAGACGTAGCGCATGCGCTATCTTCAGCCGACGGACAATCCGCGGGAAGGCTTAAATCGCAGTAAATATTTAGGATTACTAAAAATCTATCATAAGATTCGCTTGATGCGACCGCGGGCATTTCTTTCATAAGTACATGGAAAACCCCCATTCTGCCCCCAAGTCCCCGCTGAACCTCACCCTCGTCGCCATCGTGGCCCTCGTGCTGCTGGCCGGGCTTGCCGCCATCAGCCTGAGCAAGCCTGCGCTGCCGCTGGCGTTGACCTGGCGCGAGACGCTCGGTTTCGGAAAGACCCAGGTCGCGGTAATCCATGGAAAAAACGATGTGCCCTTGGGTCTCATTATCGAGGTCACTCGTAGCGTGGATGGAAAGTCCATGCGTATGCAGGCCACGTTGGAGCCCCATGGGCTCTTGGAGATCGGCAGCCTGCAGTGTCCCGATAGCAATAACTTCGTACCAAGAGATCGAATCGTCATACGTAACAACAATTTCTCTCCTTACGAAGAGGCCTGCCCGAGATAGAGGTCGGCCTACTTTGTCGGGAAAGAATGCCCCACCCGCGGGTAGGATGGGCTTCCAAGTAATGACGGATATCGACCGTTTAACGGTTATTTGATATTAAATTACTTCTGGAAAATACAGTTTGAATCTTCAACTTTGTTTCATGCCCCTGCGCTTCGAGCTTTCCCCGCCCAAACTCGCCCAGTCTCTCGATTGGTACTGGCAGTTCGGCGTCCGTCGCATCAAGGACCACCCGGACCATGTCCTCGCCCGGGGGAGTTGGCTTGATTCGCTCTACGCCATCGCCAACGCGCGGCGCCCGGCGGCCTCCGACCGCAAGACCTTGGCGGTCTGGGGTCCCTCCCAGTCCGGCAAGTCGACGCTGCTGTCCTCTTATCTGGACGGTGAGATGAAGGAGGGCGCCAAGGGGGCGTTCAGCACTTTGCTGACCTGGGATCAGGCTGAGCCCGTGTCCTTCCTTTGGAAGGGCAAGGCCGGTGTCGTCTCCCTTAATCCGTTCGCCGCCGGCGCCGACGCCTCGGGTTGCGTCACGCGCTACACCGCCGCCTCCTCCGTGCGCAATCCGCGTTACCCGGTCCGGCTCAAGTTCAACTCGCTTTCGCACGTCATGCATGCGCTCGCGTTCGGTTACCTTTCCGAGTGCAGTCCGGCGACGGCCGACGGCACCCCCGTCTACTGGGATCGAGACCGCATCACCAAGGACTTCCTCAAGAAGCCCGGCAGTCTGGCCCCGGGTGCCAATCGCGCCGCCTATGAACTGCTCCGTGAAATCCTCGACGTGGTCGGGATGTTCATCAAGAGCGGCGAAGCGCGCTATCAATCGCTCGCTCCTTATTGGGAAGGACTGCGCCGGGATCTGCTCGACTCTTCCGATCTCGCCCAGTCCGAGGAGGCCGCCATCCATTTCGCTTCGACGATCTTCTGGGACGGGTCGCCCACGATTTCCGGTGTCTTCCGCAACCTGCGCGCCAAGGTCGAAACCCTCCGCTGGGCCAAGCGAGAAGTATATTGCACGATGGGCGTGGCCGCGCTGCTGCTGGACATCGACACTTTCAAGCGGGTCAAGAAGGACGTCTTGGACGAGTTCGGCACCGAAACCCTCCGCCGGATTCGCTCGCTTGGTTTCCGCGAAGACGGCGGGGCCGTCGTCATCGAAGAGGGGACCCCGGCCGCGGAGATCGCCGGCGAGGAGTTCGGTCTCTTCCAGGCTCTCGTCCGCGAGATCGTGGTCCCGGTCAAGGTGCCGGACGCCATGGCCCACCTGGCTTTTTTCCAGCTGCTCAAGGAGTCGGACGTCCTCGACTTTCCCGGCGTCGCCCTGAAGGACGCCCAAGGCAATTCCCTCACCAAGCTCGACCTCTCCCAGCTCGGCGACCGCGACCACCAGCTCCTGACCTCGGTGTTCAAGCGCGGCAAGACCTCCTCCATCGTCATGGGCTACGGAGACGATGTGTCCATCGACGCCTTTGCGTTGCTCATTCGCGCCAAGAGCTTCCCGTCCAAGCCCGAGCAGCTTCGCTCCGGCATCAATTATTGGTGGGAGCGCGTGAACCCGGGCTTCCGGTCCGCTTCGAACGAGACGGGGCCGACACCGCTGCCGCTGTCGGTCTGCATGACTTTCTTCGGACAGGTCCTCGTCGAACTGGCGCAGACCAAGCCGAAGGCCGGGGTCGGGCCGCTTTTCAAGGACATGCTCGAGCCGCTCACCCCGCTTGACCGGCCCGCGAACGCGACATACTTCACCACCACCTACACCTCGTTCAAGGCCGCCGGCGAGATCCGCTTGGATGCCGATGAGCGCAAGGTGGCCGTGGACATCGTCAAGCGTGACGCCGATTTCAACCGGGTCTTCCGTTCGCCTGAGTCCCAGGCTTCCTTCGACCATCTTGTCGCGGATCCGGACGGTGGCGTGGGTTATTTCTTCGAGCGTCAGCTCGAGAAGCTCCGCGCTTCCAGTCGAATGGGCCATCTGGCCAGTCTCGCCGAGCGCGACGTCGTCGCGGGACAGCAGCTGCTGAATCTGGCCATTCCGGCCGTCGAAGACGCCGGCGCCCAGCAGCTCCGCGTCATCGCGGAGGTCGGCAAGACGATCGAAGCCAACCTTTCGCTGTGGGCCATCACGCTCCCCCGCGAACTGAAGCAGTTCGACCAGATCGAAGATTGTACCTCCCTCTATTCCTTCTGGATCCGCAGTCTCCTGGCCGTCGAGCCGGACGAGCTCGAACCCCTGCCGCTGGATTACGCCCAGCTTAACCGCGAGTCGAAGTTCGCTTACGTGACCCGTCAGTGGTCCCGTTGGCGCGAAGGCTCGGTGACCCGCATGAAGAAGATCCGGGGCTTCAATTGGGGCCTCTTCGGCCTGCGTGACGAGACCGAGGCCCGTGGCCTCATCAAGCTCATGTCCGAGGGCCGTCAGCTCGATCAGCAGCTCGTGGCTTGGCTGAGCGACGAGATGGGCTTCCTCTCCTCCGAGGCGCCGGCGCGCATCCTGCGACGCGAGCTAGCCGTCGTGATGGGCAACATCCTGCGCCATGGTCGTCTTCAGCCCGGACCGCGGGCCGAGCAGGCCGACCTGGCGACGGTCATGCAGCAGCAGGTGGGCTGGGAGAACGAACAGGGCAGCAACCATGATTCCCCTCACTATCATAAGGTCATCAGGCCCTTCCTCGACTCGCTCAAGACCCTCAAGCCCGCCGCCCCGCTGCGACCCGCGCTGCCCGGTGACAACGAACTCCGCAACCTCTGGCTCGCCTAATCTCCATGAAGACCTTCGACGAAAAAATCCTGCTGGTGCCCGACACGGGCTTCCGGATGTTCTTCTTCCCGCTCGGACCCGACCCGTTCAGCGTCATCGATGCGGACATCCGTGAGATGATCATCAAGAATCGCGAAGCCTGCGCGACGTCAGCGGACGGCACCAGGGTCGAATTCGGCGACCCGGAGCGTTGCGCCTGGGCTCCGAACGTGACCAATTACCTCAGCAGTTCCTGGACCCAGGTTAATCAGCCGCAGCCGTTGAAGTACCTGCGCTATCGTTTCGGCGAATGCCGTCACGGGAACGAGAGCATCAAGGGGCTCTGGATCGCCGTGGAGACCAATCTCGGCACGGTCGACCGCGGTTGGGCCTATGACGAAACCCTGCCGAGCCCCGGCGAAGAGGCTCATTTCAAGCAGCACGGCGACCCGCAGCAGCCTTATTACGACAAGGACGACACCTCCGTCCAGGGCGACACGCCTAAGACCGTCATCATCGAGGGCCGTCAGATGACCCTCAACTTCCGCTGGAGCGACGTGCTGAAGTCGACGCCGGTCGACGTCGACCTGATCATCGATTTCGGCAATTCCCGCACCGCGGTGCTCGTCCTCGAGCATGCCAAGGGCAAGCCGGGCAACTTCGCGCAGAGCTGCCGCCCGCTCTCGCTCAAGCCTTCGTTCTACTCGCTGCTGCCGAAGCAGACCCGCGTGGAAGACGCCATCGTCAGTTCCCGCTTCGTGCTGAAATCCCCCGAGTTCCGGACGTTCGATCCGGACAGCAAATCGGGCTCGACGAACGCCGTCTCGCTCTTCGCGACGCGCTACAAGAAGCATCGCGTGGAACCTGGTTTCTTCGCCCGCATGAGCGGGGGCGCCGTCGAGGAGAAACTCGACATGGTCGAGCGACGAATCCCGCACATGTTCGTCAAGCTTTCCCCGGTCTGCTTGGGCGACGACATGGAGGAACTCATCCACGGCTCGACGCCGTTGGGCGACGAATCGGCCCGCCGCATGAAGCTCGGGGAGCTGCTCCAGCAGAGTTCCGCCAAACGTTACTTCTGGGACAATGAGCTCAGCCCGCAGGCCTGGTCCTGCGTGCCCAACTATGGCGACCAGATCTTCGGACCGGTCAACGGGCTCGGCCGACTCAGCCTCTTGTCCGGACTCATGCTCCGCTTCCAGCCCGAGAGCGGGGATCCCTGGGGGGACCGTCCCGAGCTGCCCTGCGCCTGGCCGGTGGTCAGCCGTCCCGTGACCGCTCCCGCCAGTCCCCGTTACCCGCGCCGTAATACCCTGACTTGGTCGGTGCTCGCCATCATGGAGACGGCCCATCGCCAGATCAACGACCTCAACTGGACCCAGCAGCAAGGGGCCTTCCATCGTCGCGCCATCCGGAACGTCATCGCCACCTTCCCCTCCGGCTGGACCAGCACGGAAATCGCCCAGTACCGGGCCAAGTGGATGGAAGCCATCCGCATCTTCGAGGCGACCAACCTGCCGGCCGGCGAGCCGAAGATCGAACTGCAGATGCGCATGGACGAGGCCGTGGCCAGCCAGCTGCCCTTGATCTACGCCTCCATCGACCGCCTGTCCGGTCAGGCCATGGGGGAGAACTGGATCGCCGTCAACGGACGCGAGACCGGCGGCGAGATGCCGAAGCTCCGCGTCATGAACCTGGATATCGGCGGCGGCACCTCCGACGTCTCCATCGTCGAGTACCAGGACAAGAAGGAAGGCGTCTCCGTCGAGCTGGACGCCAAGGTCCTCTTCAAGGATTCCTCCACCATCGCTGGCGATCGCCTCGTCAAGGCCATCATCGAGAAAGTCATCCTCCCGCGTTTGGCGGAGACCCCCGAACAGTTCGCCAAGTTCGGAGATTTCCTCGTCGGCGAGAAGAACGTGAACGAGACCTCCGCCCGAGTATCGGTACTTACCGGCAGTCTGCTGCCGATGGCGGTCTTCCTGCTTTCGCGCCGTTGCTCCGGGAAATGGACCGAAGGACCTTTCTACTTCACCCCTCTGGAGGCCGGCGTCTCGATGCAGGCTTTCGAGGAGCTCACCACCAAACTGGGACTGGGCGTCGTTTCCTTGGACAAGCAGATGGTCGTCGATGTCGCGGATTTCGACCGTCAGATCGAGGAGATCTTCGGCAAGTTCGTCCGTTCCCTGGCTAAGTATGCGGCTTCGTTCGACGTCGACATGCTCATGGTCTGCGGCAAGCCCTCGGAGCAGCCCGCCATCGCGGCGTTGATCCAGCGTATGGTGCCGATTCCGGCCGAGCGCATCCTGTTCACCCGTGGGTTCAAGGCCGGCACCTGGTATCCGTTCAAGGAAGGCGAGGACGCCGCGATCGCGGACGCCAAGAGCGTCACGTGCGTCGGCGCCGCCTTGGAGCGAGCCATGCACCTGAACATCGTCCAGAATTGGAAGATCAACGTGCACAATGAGTCCGGCAACCGGAACATCTGGGGGGAGATGCCGCGCTCCGGTCCGAAGTTCGGCACCCGCGTCATGCGGGAACGCGACGACATCTCCGCCGAAATCTCGCTCCAGACCGGCGCGCGGATCGGCCGTAAGATGTTCGATGCCAATTCCTGCTTCCCCGAGCCGGTCTACCGGCTCGATTGGAAGGACCCTACGCAAGGCTCGGTCACGACGGTGAAGGCGGTCTTCCAGCGGTTGACCCCGAGCGGACAGGTTTCCCAGGAGACCACCGACGGCCTAGAGCTGGTCAGCGTCTTCGACGCCAACACCGGTGCGGATCTCATGGGGCAGGTGATTTTGAAACTCTACCCGGTCGGCGAGCACTCGCTGCACTGGCAGGACACCGGTATGCTCGAAATCTTCAAATCCACCCACTCTAACAAGTAAATGAAAAATAAATCTCTAACACTCTTGGCGTGTCTGGCATTATTTGCGTCTTCACTGACTCTTGCTGCGGCTAACGATAATTCGGCGTCAAAGAAAGCCCAGCAGGGTAATGCCAATAGTGCAACCGTCGGCGGTATGCCGGCTGCCGGGAGGCCCCCACAGCCTGACCAGACGTCAGCAGAAAAAACCAAGAAGGATCCCGTGCGCGTCCCAGAAGGCGCGCCGGATCAGGAAACCTCGCTTAAGGACATTGCTAAGCTGCAGATCGGCTTATTCTCTTTGGCGCTGATTATCTTCTTTCCGATGATTTGGATGCGGACCCGGAAGCTTTCAGGCGTCAGCACTAACTCCTCGCTCGGTCAAGCGGAGCTCAAGTCATTCAGCGATGCAGTCGTCGCAGTTGTCGTCTCGAGGACGACTCAAACAGACACGAACATCAGATTTTCTGAAGCCAACATCAAGAGGACGTTGAGCGACATGGGGCCGCAGCTCGTAGCTGCGGTTTCTAAGGCAGCCGCACAAGAAGTGAATAAAACCCAGCTTGGCGAATTGAACGTCAAATATAAGGAGCTGGAAGATAAGTTGAGCAGGGCCGTCAAGGAGCTGGAAGACGAGCGCGAAAAGACCCGAGCTGCCCAGGCTCGCTGTGATGCCGCGGTCGATGAGAAGAATCAAAGCGAGCGCAAAGAGTCTGCTGCGATGCGCGAAAAGCTAGCTACTGAGGAGGCGCTCAAGGCTAGAGTCGCCCAAGTCAATAAGCTTACTGATGAGCTTAAGGCTGCGCACGATGATGCCGAACGGAAGAAGGCTGACATCGATGCAATGACGACTCTGTCGGAGAATTTGCGCACCGCCGCCAACAAACCTTTTGAAGTGCTGGCTCCCGCGAAACTTAAGACCACGGAGCTTGGCGCCCAGATGCAGGCCATGTATCAGGCCGCCTTAGCCGGCGACGTTGCCGCGATCGCGGCCTGGTCCACGCTGACCACGTTCGCCGCCGCCCAGGCGGATCCCGCGGCCAAGGATTTCCAGCTGCAGATCGTCCGTCGTCTGGGGGTCGCCTTGGTCGGCTATTGGAAGCACCAGTCGCTCTCCGAGAAAGAGCGTCACGAGAAGCTTTCGCAGTGGGCCAAGAGCCTCAACGAGCATGCCGATAGCCGTTACAATCTCCTGGTCCCCGGCTTGGGCGAACCGATCGACAAGACCCGCATGACCTGCGCCACGTCGTCGACGGCAATCCGTGAGGTCCTCTGCTGGCAGGTGCGTAACCCGTCCGGCGCCAGCTTCAGCCTCGCCGAAGTCGCCTGAACGATGGCCTTCATTCCGCCCAAGTTCCAGCCGTCCCCCAAGGGTGGTATGTTGTTCGTGAACCCGCCCGGGGTTGCGAACTTCCGGGCCTTGCGCGTCGAATCGGGTGACCAGCACCTCTATTGGCAGCCGACCTACCAGCATATCCTGCGCGTGGAGGGGGCTTTCGGTGAGTTTTTTCCGCAGGCGGAGTTCTCGGATAACGGCAATCAGGTCATTTTCACCAAGTACGTCGATCAGGCGGAGGTGCTCTGTCGGACGCGCGCTCTTCGTCCCGGCGAGCGGATTCCCCGCGGTGAATGGCAGCGCTTCCTGGAGACGTGGACGAACTTCAAGCGTCTCGCCGATCGCTCGGATATCCCCGAGGACGTCCGTAACTTCATCCTCAAGTTCGGTCCGCCTTCGGTGGAGCGTTATCCGGCGGCGTACCGCATCTATCGTCCGCATTGGTACTCCAAGTCCCGTCTCTTCATCCTCTGGGGACTCGAGCCGGTCGGAGGGGCAGATTTTATCAGCATCTCTCCTGAGCAAGCGATCTCCGAAGGCACGGCCCGGGCCGAAACCGATGGCGAAGAGGCGAGCGGCGACTTCCTGCGCTGGTTGAAGATTTTCCTGTTCAGCATCCTCGCGCTGGCCGCGCTGCTCTTTTTGTTCTGGTGCTTCCTGCCTCGGCCGATCGTTGATTTCGAGGTCACCGCCGAAGCCGGGCAGCCGGCCACGACCAGGAACCTCACCCGCATCGACCAAGACTGGGATTGGGGAGTGCAGGACTATCGCTGGAGCTTCGCGGAGGCTCAGCCCGACACCTCGACGGAGTTCGAGCCTAAGCCGGTGTGGCAGACGGCAGGTCCGCATGATGTCACCCTTGAGGCGACTCGCTCGACCCTCTGGGGCCTTCTCTACAAGACCGACGCCAAGACGATTGCCATCTCGGTTGCGGAGAGGCCGAAGCCCCCGGTCGTCAGCACCCCTCCGCTGGCGCCGATTCCGGGTCTGCCTCCTTTGACGCTTCCTCCTGGCGAGGTTAATCCGCCCGGCAAGATGCCCATGGACGAGAAGATGCCTCCCGGAGCGCCCAAGTCGGACGGCCCTAAGCCCGAGGGTAAGCCTGTGCCCGCTCCTGGGACTCCGGGTTCCGACGGCAAGATGCCCTTGGACGAGAAGATGCCTTCGCCTCGTCCGCAGATCCTTCCTGTTCCCCAGGTATCAATCGATGGCGTGGAGCCTCTTGCAGATGGGAAAGCTCAGGACATCGAATTCTCTTTGAATCTTCCTAACGGTGTACGGTTAGAGCGCCTAGAATTGGATGGGAAACAAGTGACCGTTCCGGCGAACGGGCATTTCAAGCTCCGTCTTCCGACTGGCCCTCACGTCGTCCACATTGAATACGGATCTACTTCTTCCGACTTACGCGGAGAGGTGACGCAGGAGCTATTGGTGGATGCCGATCAGGTCAAGGTGATCAAGCCCAAGACCCGCATCGCTCCTCCAGTAAAGGTTCCCGGTGCTGATGCTCCGGTGCCGCTGAAGCCTCGCGACGAGGCCGTAGAAAAATTCGACAAAAAAACCGCATGAACGAACCAAAGCCAGTATACTGCATCAAGTCCCGCGGGGGACGCATCGAGAAGGAGGGTGACTTCGCCACAATCCAAGCATGGCTGGGTGAGAATCGCATCACCTCGGACGACGACCTGCGTCGGCTCGGTTTCCACGTCATGGAACGCGATGAACTCTGGGGCCGCGTGAAGGATTTCCCTGAATTCAACCTTTCTGAACGGGAGGGTCGCCGTGCCCTCACCCGTGCCAAGAACTGGAACTACCTTTGCATGGTTGCCGGCATCATCTTCGTTGGGATCGGTTTCGCCCTCATTTGTTACGACCAGCTAATTCCTCGATACACCGAGTCAAATCGGGTCGATGAGGCTAAGGCCGAGACAAAGAGCGCGAAGGAGCTCGAGCGAGTCGCCTATGATAAGCTGAAGCAGACCCGGGAGGAAACTGCCGCCGCCTTGAGGGAGAAGGACGCCGCTAACTCCAAGTCGATCGCACAGCTGAAGAAACAACTGGACGAAAGCCGAGAAGAGCTGAACCAGGCGCTGGCCCAGAAGCAAGGGGAGCTCAAGGATGCCCGCGGGAAGCTCGATGACCTTTCCGGCCGGGTATCCTCGGACTTGGCTTCGGCGAACCGACGGGTCTCGCAGCTTGCACGACAGTTGGAACAGCTGACTCGCCTGTTAGAGGAGGAAAGGAAGGAGGCCGCCGTGGCGCAGAAGCCG
>SXGR01415573.1_pt1 | contig 15469 bp, 12 predicted proteins | sample 3174711 | NCBI WGS metagenome assembly SXGR01 (sample SAMN11356860, study PRJNA531348) | freshwater metagenome | isolation source: freshwater sample F1-60 | place: China: Fuxian Lake, Yuxi | collected 2017-12-25
CACTTTCTACTGGAACTGCTTGTCTCCAAATGGCGGCGGCGCTGCTACGGGTGCTGTAGCTGACGCAATCAACGCGGCTTTCGGTTCTTTCGATAAGTTCAAAGAAGATTTCACCAATTCAGCTATCAACAACTTTGGTTCAAGCTGGACTTGGTTGGTTAAAAAGGCTGATGGTTCTGTTGCTATTGTTAACACCAGCAACGCCGCTACTCCGTTGACTGACGCTTCTGTTACCCCAATCCTGACTGTGGATTTGTGGGAGCACGCTTACTACATCGACTACCGTAACGCTCGTCCAACTTACATGAACGCTTTCTGGGCGTTGGTAAACTGGGAATTTGTGAACGCTAACTTTGCTGGGTAATACTTAGTCAATGAGCGGTATAAAAACGGGTCTTCGGGCCCGTTTTGCTTTTGGGGTGTCTTATGGCTCTATGTTTGTTCTTCACCCTATGTTTGTTGTAGTTGCTGCTATAAAATGCCCGTCAGTTTTCACTTATTTATTTTTAGGTAGATAGTTTTATGGAACGCAGAGAACCCACTTTATCCGGCGGTGCCAACAATGGTACTAACAACGATCGCGATGAAGCGCACATTCGTCGCTCCGCTCCCGTTTACGATGAACCACGCACCAGCCGCAGTGCGGCAGCAGAATATCGCGCACCATCATCTGCAAGCCCAGTACCGGCTATTGCCCTAGTGATTGCGTTGGTGGGGGTGCTAGGTGCTGCTTTTCTCGGTTTTCAATTAATGGAGTTGCAAGCCAAGTCTGTAAAAGATGCCGAGCGTATTGCACAGTTAGAGAGTCAGCTAGATGTAACCTCCACCAACTCCACACAATCTGTTGGTGCCCTACAAATCAATTTGCAAAAAGTCGATGGCGATGTAAAAAAACTGGGTGACGTGGTACGTAAATTAACGGCAGATCACAACCAAACGCTCCTTTCACACACCAAGTCTTTGGAAAACGCAAAAGCAGAAATAGGTAACTTAAAAGCTGAGGCTGGCTCACTGAAACAAGAGTCCCTTGGGCACAAAGCAAGCTTTGAAGAGGTGGCTGCCAGCTTTGGCAATGTAGAAAAAAATATTGCCGCGCAAAGCAAAAAAATCAGCGATGTTTCAGCGAGCGTGAACGTGTTGGTAAATCAAGTTAAGAGCGCTGAAGCTTTGGCCTCGCGTATTACCAAGACTGAAGAGGCTATTGATTCAATCGATGACAACCGCCGTTCAATCAACAAGGATTTGCTGCAAATTAAGCAGCAGCTTGGGATAAAAAATTGATTCAACGAGAAATAAAAGAAGGCGCATTCTTCGCGGACTGCGCCTTTTTTATTTTCAATGCACTCATACTTTGAGTTGATTAAGTTGTTGATCGATATGAATGATTACTTCTTCAATGGCATCGCTCACCGTTAAAATATTGGAAGCAAGTTTTCCTAGTTGGTTGGTGGCGTCACCAATAGTTGTAATATTGCGATTGATTTCCTCTGCAACTTGGTTTTGTTCTTCGGCCGCTGAAGCAACTTGATAAGCGCTGTCGGTAATAGCTTGAATTCCTTGGGTTGCCGCGGCCAGCCTTCCATAAGCTTCATTCGCCTCATTTAACGTGTGATTAACTTTATCGGTATTAGAGCCAATCTTATCAACTGTTTGACTCACTTGTGATTGCAGTGATTGAATTAAATGTTTAATTTCCTCTGTGGATGTATGTGTTCGTGCTGCTAGAGAGCGAACCTCATCTGCCACAACGGCAAAGCCTCTGCCTTGTTCCCCTGCGCGCGCAGCTTCAATCGCTGCATTCAAAGCCAATAAATTTGTTTGTTCTGCAATACCTTGAATAACGTCGGTAATGCCGCTGATTTGATTGCTGCTATTGGCAACGGCCATGATTTGATGGCGGGTGTCTTCAAACTCTTGGGATACGCTTTTAAATTCCGATACGGTTTTTTCAAAAAGTTGCTCAGCGTTATTAAGTGCCGCAGCGGAGCGCTGAGAGTCGCTGGAGGTGTTGCCTGCGAGCTTGGCAACTTCATTTGCAGTTGCAGACATTTCATTCATGGCGACCACAACATTTTGCATTTGATCTACCTGAACACCGGTAGCTGCTTTTGCAGATTGCGAAACCAAATTCATTTGCTGGCTTTCGCGTTTTAACTTTTGAGAGTCGTGTTTTAATGAGGATATCATGATGCGCAGTTTTTCATTAAAGGCATTAAAGCCGCTTGCCATGTCCATTAGCTCTTGATGCTGTGTTGCGCGCAACTTGTGCGTTAAATCGCCCTCGCTACCAGCAAGTTTTTGCATCATGTTACTCATAACACGAATCGGTTTTGTGGCATTTTGTAGCCAGTAGGCCATGATGCTTACGCAAGTAATTAAAATGACTAATGCAAGGCTAATCATTTTGGTGGCGATACTGCGGTTATCCGCTCTTAAATTATCTGTGATTTCGGTGATGGTAGCGTAAGCCAATGCTTTAGGAACCACAATCACAATCGACCATTGGGTTCCGGTGGCGTCTATGACAATACTTTTTTCAGTAATGATGTTGTCGCCTGAGCTGTATTGCTCGGCCGAGTTCTTGTTAATGGTATCTTCTAGGTCAGGATCAATTTTACTCAGGGGTTGGCCTAAGCTTTTGGCGTGGGTGTTGCTCGCTAAAATTAAATGACGCGCACTCAATAAATATAAACTCGCCTTGCCGTCATACAATTGTTTGGCTTGTGCTAATAATTTTTCTTGTAGTACGGGCAAATTAATATCCACGCCGGCTACACCTAAAAATTGGTTATTGACCACTATAGGGCTAATCATGGATGTCATAAAAATGGAGTTGCCGGGGGTGATTTCGTCCAAATAGGGTTCCATTAAACAGTGCTTTTTTGTGTCCTTACTGCATAAGTACCATTCCGCTTTGCGCTGTCCATTTTCATCAAGCTCTGCATCATATTGCTCTGCATTGGTTATGAAGAGCTGGTTTATTTTTGAATCCTCACGTACCCAGTAAACTCCCATATTTCCGGTGTCAGACGCTAAATCTGTGTTGCCACGAAATTCGTCATCTCGTCCGTCATAGGTGTTTCTATCAAATTGGGTATAGATGGCAGACACCATCGGTTGAGCACTAATCATATTCCGGGTGATTTGCCGAACGCTGGCGCGCGACAAGGGAATACCTTCTCCGCCTGAGGAGGCGTGCGACATGATATGAGCCAAGCTGCTAGCAACATCAAAACTGCGGTTGAGGAGTGATGAGGTTTCTAGCCCCATGCTATTAGCAATATCACTAAGGCGATGTTGCGTACTTTCTTCCATTGCCTTACTGACATCTCCCATTGTATTGGCGGCTTCTTTTTGCATGGAGTTCCACGCGAGAAAGCTTAGGCTTCCCATACTAAGGATAAGTATGACTCCGACACCAAAGGAGAGTTTAAAGCTGAGGGTACGAGTGTCCATTTCCATTACCAATATGATTTTTGAAGACTGTGATTATTTCAGTCTAGTTAATATCGGCAGATTGGCGAGTCGCTTAAATAATTATCCCACCAAAAAACGTGAGAATTTCAGTCTGGCAGACTCTAGGCTGCAAGCGCTGGTGTAGAATGGCGCGTGTTTTTCATCGACATGCAGAAGAGACCCCATCATGCCTACCATTATTCGCCAGCAAGATTTGATCGATAGCGTCGCCGACGCCTTGCAATTTATCTCCTACTACCACCCCGTAGATTTTATTCAGGCTGTACATAAAGCCTATGAGCGCGAAGAAAATAAAGCCGCCAAAGATGCTATGGCGCAAATTCTGATTAACTCGCGCATGTGCGCCATGGGTCATCGCCCGATTTGTCAGGATACCGGCATAGTCACCGTTTTCGTGACCGTTGGTATGGATGTGCAGTGGGATGCGCAATTGAGCTTAACCGATATGATCAACGAAGGCGTGCGCCGCGCCTATATGAACCCCGATAACGTATTGCGTGCATCCATTCTGGCTGACCCAGATGGCGCGCGTAAAAATACCGGCGACAACACGCCAGCCATCATCCACTACAACATTGTTCCCGGTAATACGGTGGATGTGCATGTGGCAGCCAAAGGTGGTGGTTCAGAAGCTAAAACTAAATTTGCCATGTTGAATCCCTCTGACTCAGTAGTGGATTGGGTGTTGAAAGTGGTTCCCGAAATGGGTGCCGGTTGGTGCCCACCGGGTATGCTTGGCATCGGCATTGGCGGTACGGCTGAGAAAGCTATGCAGCTTGCCAAAGAAGCCTTGCTTGAGCCGGTTGATATTCAGGAGTTACAAGCGCGTGGTGCCAGCAATCGTGCGGAAGAACTGCGCCTTGAGTTGTATGACAAAGTGAATCGCTTGGGTATAGGTGCTCAAGGTTTAGGTGGTTTAACAACTGTGTTGGATGTAAAAGTTAAAGACTACCCAACGCATGCGGCCAACAAACCCGTTGCTATCATCCCCAACTGCGCGGCCACTCGCCACGCGCATTTTGTGTTGGACGGTTCAGGCCCAAGCTTCCAAACGCCACCATCGCTATCTGACTGGCCAGAAATCACGTGGGAAACCGGCGATGATGTACGCCGTGTAAACCTCGACACCCTCAAGCCAGAAGATGTACAGGAGTGGAAGACCGGTGAAACGGTATTGTTGAGCGGCAAAATGCTGACTGGCCGCGATGCTGCGCATAAAAAGATGATCGATATGCTCGCCCGAGGCGAAGAGTTGCCCGTGAGTATGAAAGGCCGCTTTATTTATTACGTAGGCCCAGTAGATCCCATCCGCGATGAAGTGGTAGGCCCCGCTGGCCCCACCACGGCAACTCGCATGGACAAATTCACCCGCACCATGCTGGAGCAAACCGGCTTGCTGGGTATGATCGGCAAGTCCGAGCGCGGCCAAATAGCCATAGATGCCATCCGCGATAACAAATCTGTGTACCTAATGGCCGTTGGCGGCGCTGCTTACTTGGTGGCACAAGCGATTAAGTCAGCCAAAGTGCTGGGCTTCCCTGAGCTGGGAATGGAAGCCATCTATGAGTTTGATGTAAAGGATATGCCCGTAACCGTGGCGGTGGATTCGCGCGGCGAATCAGTTCATATCACCGGCCCTAAAATCTGGAAAGCCAAGATTGAAGCACAGGCGTTAGAGGTTAAGTAAAAGCCCTTCCCCTAAAAAACCGGAGCCTTACCGCTCCGGTTTTTTTATGCCCTAAACTGCATTAAAGCACCTCTTTTGGGCATTTCTCATCCCCTTGTCAGTTATCGATTCTATATGTTTAAGATTTTCTACATCTTTAAAATTCCCTGCTAGGCTTAACTCAAAACCTAACGAATTATGGGTGTCTAATGACTAATACATCTATTGTTAATTTGCCAAGCAATAGGTTCTAGTAGTGTTTGTTTGACGTTGAGAGTCTGAAATGCAGGTTAAATCTCTTATTTTTATTCTAATTGCGGCATTCGGTGGTTGGGCCTTGGGTGCTTATGTCCATGTTTTGGTGGGAACATTGTTTTCGATTGTGACGATGTTTTATCTCGCAACTCTCCAGGCGGGGGAGCATAAGAATACTGGCGATGATCAGCATCGTAAGGCTTCACGGGTAGAGGCAGACGTATGCAGTGTGCTTGCTGAAACCGGCACGGTGATAAAAGATACAGTAAGCGACACTTCGCGCGGTATGGAAGCCTTGCTTGGAATTCAAGCTGACGCCATTGCCACTCTGACTAAAGCATTTAACGGTTTAAAAAGCTTATTGGAAAAGCAACAAAGCGAAATTAGGTATTTGCTGTATGACGCAACATCTTCTGTGGGTGGCGCTGCAGGAAAAACTATTGGCAGTAAGATGAGTTCGTTTGCGGAAAACACCTCGCAAACTTTAGGACGTTTCGTGGATAGCACCGTGGAGATGAGCGCAGCCTCAATGGATTTGGTTGAAAAAGTGACTTATATCGCCAATCAAATGCCGAATGTCATGAAAGCGTTAAAAGATATTGATCAAATTGCAGCACAAACAAATTTGCTTGCACTTAATGCGGCAATTGAAGCGGCGCGTGCAGGTGAGAGTGGGCGTGGCTTCGCCGTAGTGGCGGATGAGGTTCGTGCTCTCTCAAATCGTTCCGCTGGGTTTAGTAATGACATTCAAGCGCAGCTGCGCAATATTAATGATGCAATTAGTAGTTTGACAAATGAGGTGGGGCTTGTTGCCTCACAAGATATGTCCTATGTATTGGACGCAAAGCGTGAAGTAGAAATCGCCATTGATGAATTGCTTGAGAAATCAAAAAATGATCAACGTATTGCCAGCAGTTTAGATGAAATTTCTGGCCAATTAGTGAGTGCGCTACATGAAGCTATGCGCGGGTTACAGTTTGAAGATATGACATCACAAAACGTGCGTCATCTGGTGAGTATATTGAATTCGCTGGAACCTTTTACGCGTTCACTCATGAACTCTCGCAGCATGAGTAATATGCGTGATGCGCTAAGTGAAGAAATTAAAGCGCATCAAAAAGAAGCGAGTGCTCGCGTACAAAATCCTGTTTCAGCATCATCGATGCAAAGTGGTGATATAGATTTATTTTAACTTATTTACACATAAAGGAATTCGTAATGACAAATATTATTAAAATGCCAAAGCGGTTTGATTACAGTGCTAGTGGTGAATTTAATACAGCTATCAGTGCGGCCTTGGGGGCGGATACCTCCAGCAACGTAATTCAACTCGATTGCATTCATATGGACTATATCGATAGTGCCGGTATTGGCCTGTTGGTCATGGCACATAAAAAGGCGATGGGTAAAGGTGTAAGCATTGAAATTATTCATGCTAAAGGCGCCACTAAAGAAATTTTTCTCTTGGCTAACTTGCAAAAATTAATCAGTATTAAATAGGGTTAACTATATGTCAGAGCTAGAAACACTCCGCTTGCCCAACAGATTTGATTGCTCGTTTCATCGCCAATTTGGTGAATTGTATGCACCGCTGATTGATAGCTCGGCCTGTAGAGAAATTATTTTAGACTTTACGCAAGTGGAATATCTCGATTCATCGGCTCTTGGCATGATGGTTTTGTTGCAGAAGAAATTCTCTACGAATAACAGAAAAATAAGAATAAAAGGTGCGCGTGGTGCCACCGAGGAGATTTTAAAAATGGCCAATATGCAAAAAATATTTGAATTTATTTAAGAATTACTATGTTTGAATTAGCCCCTAAGGTTTCGCGCATCCTTGTTGTTGACGACGATGAGATGCTGAATTATCTATTTTGTAGTTTCTTGAATTCCAGAGGTATGGAAACCTTTGTTGCACACAATATTGCTGCAGCAAAGCATTTGTTGCAGACAGAGGATTCTATAGAGTTAATTCTATTAGATTACCAGCTCACCGATGGGGTTGGTATGGATCTGCTTGCTTCTAGTGCGCTTGAAACTTATCTTGGGCGCCCCCCCGTTATTATGATTAGCGCCAATGAAGAACCAGAATTTCTGGAGCAATGTTTTTCGGGTGGGGTTAATGATTATATTATCAAGCCTGTTAATTTATCCTTGCTGGCGCTAAAAGTAGAAGCGCTGATTAAATCCGTTAGCATGCAGCGTTTAATTCGTCGGCAAAACGAAGAGCTGGAAAATTTTAAAAGAGACGCTGAACGCGAAGAGCAAGTTGCAAAATTTACGTACGAATACTTGCTGCGTCAAAACTCCTATGTCCTTGAGGGTGTTGATATCTGGTTAAAGTCTTTCGCTGCATTTAGTGGCGATATGGCATTAGTAAAAAAATCGCCCAGTGGACATTTATATTTTATTTTAGCGGATGCTACCGGTCATGGCCTGTCGGCAGCCATTACCATTATGCCTGTGGTCACTATTTTTAACAGTATGGTTGCCAAAGGTTTTCATATTCAAAAAATTGCGACTGAAATAAATCGAAAGTTAGTGAGCGATACCCCTGCCGATAGATTCGTGGCCGCAATATTAATTGAAATAAATCCGTTTAGGCGGGAGCTCAGTGTTTGGAATGGCGGTATGCCACCTGTTTTATGGGTTAACAATGGAGATGTGAAACATAAAATTGACTCAGGCCACATGGCGCTTGGGATTATGGATGATGACATGTTTGATGCGAATGTAACTACGTTAGATTTGCCGAAAGAGGGGTTCATTTTTGCGTTCACCGATGGTCTTACCGAGCAAGAGGATGACCGACATACCCCCTTCTCCTATGACCGAGTTATTAGCATTATTAAACAGCAGCCGGAAAATTTACTGCAGGAGTTGTCTCGTCAGCTCTGTGATCATGCAGGCACTGAAGATTACACGGATGATGTTTCGGCTTGCATTATTCACCCAGCGCAAGTATTTGATGATTTATCGGATTCAACTGTTATCAATGTTGCCACCAAATCAATCAGTATTTCCAATCGTTTTGACTGGAGCGTTAAGTTAGCCGGCCAACAATTAAAAAATTGTGAAATCCCTTCTTTGTGTAATCATTTCTTGCAGCAGCTTGGTGTTGACCAGCAGTTGTGTCAAAAAATATTTGCAGTTCTAGCTGAAATGGTTAGCAATGCTCTTGATCACGGTGTTCTCAATTTGCCCTCATCCATCAAAGAAGGGCCAGATGGGTTCGCGCAATATTTTTGCGAGCGTGATGCGCGGTTAACGCACTTAACAGACAAAGATTTTGTAAGCCTCTCTCTGCAATGGATTCCTAATAATGGTGATGGTCGCTTAGTGCTAGAAGTTGAAGACAGCGGGGAAGGTTATACCCCAAGCGAAAGTAGTGGTGAGTCTAGCGTGAAATTTTCAGGTAGAGGGACAAGCCTTATTAAAAACTTATCTGAGTCAGTAGAAATTATTTCTCCCGGCAACAAAATCCGAGCTATTATCAAATAACCTTTTTAATTGTTATCAAGAATGAGAGTAAGGAATTCCTATGAGTAAGCACATATTAATTGTTGATGATTCGGCTTCGGTTCGCCAAATGGTTGAGGCGACGCTTAAATCAGCAAGCTACGCAGTAACTGCCGCTAAAGACGGTCTTGAGGCTTTTAATATTTGTAAGTCGGCTAATTTTGATTTTGTGCTAACCGATCAAAATATGCCAAATATGGATGGATTAACCCTTATTAAATCGCTACGAGGTTTGGGTAGTTATGCTAAAACGCCAATAGTGGTTTTAACAACTGAAGCGAGCGATAGTATTAAAGCTCAAGGGCGTGCTGCAGGTGCAACAGGGTGGATGGTAAAACCATTTGATCCTGCAAAATTGTTAGAAGTTACAAAGAAAGTATTAGGGTGATTTAAAAGGGGGCAGATTTAAAAGGGCTCTGACCCCTTTTATGCCTTTTAAATACACTAGGATGTTCATTATGTCCATCGACATGAAGCAGTTTCACTCTGTTTTTTTTGACGAGAGCCAAGAGCATCTCGATGAAATGGAGCATTTGCTGCTGGATCTAGACACCCAAAACCCTGACCCAGAACAATTGAATACCATTTTTCGCGCGGCGCATTCGGTAAAAGGCGGGAGCGGCATATTTGGTTTTGACGCCTTGGGTTCCGTTACACATATTATGGAAAGTTTGCTCGACAATGTTCGTCAAGGGAAGTTGGCGATAGACCCACAAATGGTAGATTTATTTTTAAGTTCGGTCGATGTATTAAAGGGTATTTTAGAAAGTTACAAATCAGGATCAGAAATTGATTGGCCTAGCGCCAATAGAATTTGTGAGCGATTAGAAGCAATTACTCACCCTAAATCAACACCGGTTGAGCATGAAAGTGAGATTGAGGGGTTTGGATTATTCACAGAATCATCACCTATTGAAGTGGAAGACGGCTTCGGCTTTTTTGGTGACCCTGTATTACCTTCTACACAAGAAACCTATGGATTCTTTGCGGATGAGTCGTCAACTGCGGCGGCAACAAATGTTCAAAATAGCCCAGAGTCAGCAGCACCCGCCAACGCCAGTTTGACCACTAACATCCCCAGTCCAGAAGTAGTTACCGCTTCAGCACCTGTAAAAAATGCGCCTAGCGCTGCACCCACAAAATCAAAACCCGCAGATGTTGTAAGCGAAAACAGTTCAATTCGCGTAGACGTTACCAAAGTCGATCAGCTCATCAATTTGGTGGGCGAAATAGTCATCACACAATCCATGCTTAATTTAATTGGTCAAAGTATTGATGGCGCGCTTGGTGAAAAATTTCAAAGTGTTGCCGCTGAATTAGAGCGTAATACGCGTGAAATTCAAGAAGCGGTTATGTCCATTCGTATGCTGCCAGTCTCCTTTGTATTTAATCGCTTCCCTCGCGTTGTGCGTGATTTGTCCACTAAATTAGGTAAATCAATAGACTTAATTATAGAAGGTGGCGATACCGAGCTTGATAAAGGCTTAACTGAAAAACTCGTGGATCCGCTTACCCATTTGGTGCGCAACTCCATCGATCACGGCATTGAGTCAACTGAAGTTCGCGTAGAGCGAAATAAAAATCCAACTGGTACGGTGGTGCTTAAAGCCGCACAGCAGGGCGGCAGTATCGTTATCAGTATAAGCGATGATGGCGGCGGTTTAAGTCGCAAGAAAATTTTAGCAAAAGCGCACGAAAAAAATATCGCAGTGGGAGAAAACCCTAGTGATGCAGAAGTATGGCAATTGATTTTTGCGCCCGGTTTTTCAACAGCAGATCAAATTACCGATGTATCTGGTCGTGGTGTCGGCTTGGATGTTGTAAAGCGAAATGTTCAATCGCTCGGTGGAAGAATTGATATAGAGTCCGTTGAAGGCGTTGGCGCTACTTTTACTATTCGTTTGCCGCTTACGCTGGCAATTGTAGATGGCATGTGTGTATCAGTGGGTGATCAAACCTTCATTATCCCCTTGGTGAATATTGTTGAATCCATGCAGCCATTACAAAAGGATATTAAAACGCTGGTGGGTGATGACCAATTATTATTGGTGCGCGATCAATATTGGCCAATACTTCCTTTGTACAAAGCTATGCAATTAGAGCCAGATTTTAAAGAAGCTCACAAAGGTATTGCTGTGTTGATTGAGGCGAATAAACATAGGTTCGCACTTTTTGTAGATGCCCTTGTTGGGCAACAGCAGGTTGTCATTAAAAGTTTAGAGCAGCACTACCGGCGCATACAAGGCGTTGCCGGTGCAACCATTATGGGTGATGGCAGCGTTGCTTTAATTTTAGATGTCGAATCATTAGCGGTTACCGTTAACCCGCATACGTTACAGCAGGCTAGTTAAAACACATTATTAGGTGAGGCAAAAAATGTCTGAAGCGGCAAATATACAAAAGGATCAGGAATTTCTCACGTTTACGCTCGGTGAAGAAAATTATGCGTTAGATATTCTCACTGTAAAAGAAATTCGCGGCTACGAATCGGTTACTAAAATTGCCAATGCCCCGCCTTTTATTAAAGGTGTAATTAACTTACGTGGCGATATAGTGCCTATTGTTGATTTGCGTATTAAATTCAGTGTAGGCACCGCAACCTACGATGAATTTACCATTGTAATTGTGCTGCATATTCATAATCGCATTGTAGGCATTGTTGTCGATGGCGTGAGTGATGTAGTGAGCCTGAATAAAGATCAGTTGCGCCCACCGCCAGATTTTGGTGTCGCTTTCGATAGCCGTTATCTGCTTGGATTAGCGACGATAAATGAACAAATGATAATTATGGTCGATATTAACGAACTTATATCAAGTGAAGAAATGGGGCTGTTTAATACTGAGCAGCATCAAGTGGTCTAATTATCAAAGTTAATGTATTTATAGGCAGGGATTAAAATGAACGTCATTCGCAATCTGTTCGGCATGCATCACAGCAATAACCTCGAGGTCGATGCTAATGAGCTGGCTAATTTACGTGGGCAGGTTGCTGCCATCAATAAGTCACAAGCAGTTATTGAGTTTGATCTTGATGGAAATATATTAACAGCCAATGAGAATTTTTTGAATACATTAGGCTATAAGCTAGAAGAAATTCAGGGTAAACACCACAGAATGTTTGTGGAGCTTAGCTATCAGCAAAGCATTGAGTATAAAAATTTTTGGAATCGTTTGGCGCGTGGTGAATATGATGCAGGGCAATATAAACGTATTGCTAAAAGTGGAAAGGAAATTTGGATTCAAGCCAGCTATAACCCCATATTAGATTTCAACAACAAACCGTTCAAAGTTATTAAGTACGCTACTGATATCACAGCAGAAAAAATTAAAAGTGCCGACTATTCCGGGCAGCTATCAGCAATTAGTAAATCACAAGCGGTGATTGAATTTGATTTAACGGGAACAATACTTAACGCGAACGATAATTTTTTAAATACATTGGGTTACAGTATTGGAGATATAAAAGGCAAGCACCACAGCTTGTTTGTCGATGCCAACTATCAGCAAAGTGCTGAATACAAAGCATTCTGGGATCGCTTAGGTCGCGGAGAATATGATGCAGGGCAATACAAACGTATTGGGCGTGGCGGAAAAGAGATCTGGATACAGGCAAGCTACAACCCCATAGTTGATGCCAATAATAAGCCTTTTAAAGTGGTTAAGTACGCTACCGATATTACTGAGCAAGTCAATAATGCAAATGCAATGAAAGAAACGGTGGATCAGGTTCAAGATGCAGTTAAATACGCACTTGATGGTGATCTTACGCAGCGAGTGGCTATGGCCGGTAAAACAGGGCTGTTAGAAACCATGTGTAAAGATATCAATTTACTGATTGAAAACATGGAAGATATTGTCGGACAAATAAAACATGCAGCCGATGAGATTTCAACGGGTGCTAATGAAATTTCGTCTGGCAATAGTGATCTATCTAGCCGTACCGAACAGCAAGCAGCAAATTTAGAAGAAACGGCTTCCAGCATGGAAGAGTTAACATCTACAGTAAAACTCAATGCCGATAACGCTAAAGAAGCAAATGTGCTTGCAGAAAAAGCATCTGCTGTGGCCACAGGTGGAGGCGAACTCATTCAGCAAGTTGTCGTGACAATGAATGCCATCAATGAATCGTCACAAAAAATTGCCGATATCATTGGCGTGATAGATGGCATAGCCTTCCAGACTAATATTCTCGCATTAAACGCAGCGGTAGAAGCCGCTCGCGCAGGTGATCAAGGCAGAGGTTTTGCCGTAGTTGCCTCAGAGGTTCGTACGCTTGCCCAGCGCTCAGCCAATGCAGCAAAAGACATCAAAAGTTTGATTTCAGATTCGGTGAAAAAAATCGAAAGTGGTAATACGCTCGTTGGTAAATCGGGCGATACCATGAAAGAAATCGTAACCGCTATTAAGCGCGTGAACGACATTATGGCCGAAATTGCTGCAGCATCGGGCGAGCAATCGCAAGGCATACAAGAAGTGTCAACAGCTGTATCGCAAATGGATGAAATGACGCAACAAAACGCGGCATTGGTAGAAGAAGCGGCAGCCGCGGCAGAAAGTTTGCAATCGCAGGCCTATCAATTAACGCAACGTGTATCACAATTCCGTGTGGCGAGTGATTCATCGCAAATTAGCCATAAGCCTGCTGCGCGATCATCCCTGTCTAAATCGTCATCTCAACAGATAGCATCGAGCAGTAAAAAATTATCGCCCCCTAAAAATCAAGACGATGAATGGGAATCTTTCTAATATTTTAAAAATGGATGTATTAAAACCAATCGCTAAAAAGGTATAAGCATTATGAACTTTCGCACGCAACTACTTCAAATTGGAATCGTCGGTCTTGCTGGTGCTATCGCTATAGGTATTACCAGCTGGTATGCACAGAATACGTATAGAACGGCACTAGAGGTGTCTGAACGAAACGCTATTGCACTGCGGCATCACTTAGAAGGCGATATGATGCACGATGCCCTGCGTGGTGATGTGCAGCGCGCTCTGTGGGTAGCCAGCGAAAAAAATACCGCTGATATTGAAGAAGTTAAAAAAGACGTAAAAGAGCACAGTGATAATTTTAAAGAACAAGTGGCTGCAAATAAAAAATTACCTCTCAGTGCAGAAACAAAAGCGGTATTGGCCAAAATAGATGCACCGCTAAATGCCTATATTGAGGCAGCAGAAAGCCATGTAGAGTTAGCATTTAAAGATTTAAATGCTGAGCGAGCACAGCTCGATAAATTCAACAAAATATTTTCAGATTTAGAAGAAAAAATGGCGGATGCAAGCGATAAACTTGTCGATAATGCTGCTACAGAGGCAGAACAAGCGAATGATCAGGTCGTAGTCGCCAAAACGATTCAATTGATTGTTATATTATTGTCTGCCGTGGCTTCTTTACTATTGGCATTCAAACGCGCTAATAAAGTAATGGAAGACTTGGGCGGAGAACCATCAGAAGCTGTGGCGGCTGCTAGTCGTATAGGTTCAGGTGATTATAAAGAAAATGGTTCACTTTCTCGTGCGGCTAGAGGTAGCCTTCTAGGGCAATTGGATTCAATGCGCGCACAGTTACAGGAAAGTGCTGCTGTTTCTATCGAAAATTTCCGTGTTAAAGAAGCACTCAATGCGGCTTCGGTAAACGTAATGATTGCTGATCCAGAACGCAATATTATCTACATGAACAAGGCTGTAGGGAGTATGTTGCGTATTGCAGAGTCCGATATTCGTGCTGTGTTACCGCATTTTAGCGTAGATAAAATTATTGGCAGCAATATGGATATATTCCATAAAAATCCGGCGCATCAAATGAAATTGTTAGAAACACTAACTACGACTTACACTGGCAATATTATTGTAGGTAAACGTCATTTCCGTTTAGTAGCTAATCCCATTTTTTCAAAAGATGGAGCGCGTTTAGGTTCAGTGGTGGAATGGTTAGATCGTACCCAAGAAGTGATGGTTGAGAGCGAAGTGAGTGGAGTTGTGCAGGCTGCTGGCTCTGGAAATTTCAAAGCAAGAATTCCAACAGAAGGAAAATCTGGTTTCTTCTTAAGTTTGGCCGAGGGATTGAATGCGTTAATGCAAACCTCAGATGTTGGTTTAGGTGAAGTTAATCGTGTATTGGGCGCCATTGCAAAAGGTGATTTAACCGAAAAAATTACTGCTGATTACTCTGGTACCTTTGGAGAACTAAAAGATTACTGTAATAGCACTACCGATAGCTTAAGTGACATTATCGGTGAAATTCGTACAGCTGCAGAAACTATATTTACAGCATCGAGTGAAATTGCATCGGGTAATGCGGATTTATCGAGTCGTACTGAACAGCAAGCTGCAAATCTCGAAGAAACAGCATCGAGTATGGAAGAATTAACCTCAACCGTTAAGTTAAATGCAGACAATGCTAAACAGGCAAACGTGTTAGCAGAGCAAGCCTCCACAGTCGCAACCGATGGCGGTGCGTTAATACAAGAAGTAGTAACCACCATGAACGCGATTAACGAATCATCACAAAAAATTGCCGATATTATTGGCGTAATAGATGGCATAGCCTTC
>SXGR01455815.1_pt1 | contig 15468 bp, 18 predicted proteins | sample 3174711 | NCBI WGS metagenome assembly SXGR01 (sample SAMN11356860, study PRJNA531348) | freshwater metagenome | isolation source: freshwater sample F1-60 | place: China: Fuxian Lake, Yuxi | collected 2017-12-25
GAGGCGTCGTCGCTGGCGAGGAAGGCGATCGCCGCGGCGACCTCCTCCGGCTGGCCGGCGCGGCCCATCGCCGTCTTCGAAATCATTCCTTGCTGTAGCCGCTCGCCGATCTCACCGAGCATCGTTGAGGCTGCTTGGAAGAGCGGCGTGTCAACGGGGCCAGGAGCAACGGCGTTGCTGCGCACGTTGTAGCGCGCCGACTCCAGCGCGATCGCCTTCGTAAATCCGATCACGCCAGCCTTGGCGGTCGAGTAAACGACCGAGCCGGGAGAGCCTGTGCGGCCGGCCTCGCTGGCGACATTGACGATCACTCCGCCTTTGCGCTCGTGCATCGCGGGCAGAACGGCGTGAGTGCAGTTGAAGACGCCTTTCACGTTTACGGCCAGCAGGAAGTCCCAAAGCTCCTCGTCGGTGTGGAGGAAAAAGGCGAAGCGGTCGGTTCCTGCATTGTTGACAAGGATGTCGATCTGCCCGTGCTCGGCGGCGAGCGCCTCAAAGCCGCTGTGAACGGCCGCGAAGTCGGTCACGTCGAGCTCAGTTGCGACGCCGCTGATCTCGCCTGCGAGCGCGCGGGCGGTATCAATCTGCAGGTCGGCGACGACGACCGTTGCCCCTTCGGCTGCCAGCCTTCGACAAGTTGCAGCGCCGATTCCGCTCGCGCCACCGGTGACAACGGCCAACCTCTTCTCAAGTCTCATTCACAGAAACCTATACTCCGCGCCGATGCCCTTGCCTTCCTCCGTTTCAATCATCGGCGCCAGCGGTGCCCTCGGCCAAGGCCTAGCGCTGCGCTGGGCTCAAGCCGGCGTGCCGCTCGTGCTCGGCTCGCGCGAAGCGCAGCGCGCCGCTGAAGCTGCGGCCACGGTCGCAGCCGCCGTTCCCGGCGCCGCAGTGGAAGGCGTCGACAACGTTGCCGCAGCGGCGGTATCGCCGGTGGTCGTCCTCTCAGTGCCATTCAGCGCTCAGGCCAAGACCTTGAGGCAGATCGCCGAGTCGCTAAAGCCCGGCCAGCTGGTGATTGACGCCAGCGTGCCGCTGGCCGCGCAGGTCGGCGGCAAACCGACGCAGATGCTTGGCGTCTGGCAGGGATCGGCCGCCCAGCAGGCCGCCTCACTTCTGCCCGAGGGCGTTGGGATCGTCAGCGCTCTGCACACCGTCAGCGCCGCGATCCTCACTGACCCGGATCACAAGTTTGACGAAGACGTGCTCGTCTGCGGCGATGGCCAGGACCAGAAGGCGGTCGCCTCTGAGCTGATCGAAGCGATCACAGGGCTCCGCGCGGTCGACGCCGGACGGCTTGAGAATTCGCGCATCACCGAGTCGCTGACGGCGCTGATGATCGGCATCAACATCCGCAACAAGGCTCACGCCGGCATTCGCATCACCGGGCTGTGAGCCGCAGCCCGGTAGTCGTACTGGCCGGCGGCACCGGCGGCGCCAAGCTGGCTCGCGGGCTGCTTGACCACGTTGGCGAGGACCTCGTCGTCATCGCCAACACCGGCGACGACGTTGAGATCTACGGCGTGCCGGTCTCCCCTGACCCTGACCTAATCAGCTTCACGCTCGCCGACCTGATCGACTCGCGTGGCTGGGGCATCAAGGGCGACACCTTCCACGCGATGGACGGGCTGCGCCGCCACGGCACCAGCGTTTGGTTCAACCTTGGCGACCGCGACATCGCTTGGTGCGCTGAGCGCCGGCGGCTGCTCCGGCGCGGCAGCTCCCCGACCCGCGCGATGGCACTACTGACCAACGCGCTCGGCATTAAGGCACGCGTACTGCCGATGAGCAACCAGCCCGTCCACACCCAGGTGCTGGCGCGTGGCAGCTGGCATGGCCTGCAGCAGTTCTTGATCGCCGAGCAAGGGAAGGGGCCTGTTGACGGCGTTCGGCTGGTGGGAATTGAAGAGGCAAGGCCGAGCGCCGAGGTGCTAGAAGCGATTGCCAGCGCGCGCGCGATCATCATCGGCCCATCGAACCCGGTGATCTCAATCGGCCCGATCCTTGAGCTCAGTGGTCTCTACGAAGCGCTGCTCGACGCACCGGCGCCGCTGCTGGCCGTCTCGCCGATCGTTGGCGGCGAAGTGCTGAAGGGCCCGACGGCGGAGTTCATGAAGCACGCCGGGTTGAGCCTCGACGCGGCCGGTATCGCCGCCGCCTACGAGGGCCTAATCGACGGGCTGATGGCAGATGAGGCGGTGGCGATTGAGGGATTGAGGGTGACCGTCGCATCGACTTTGATGGACTCCCCCGAGGCGCGCCAGATCGTTGCCCGCAACGCACTCGCAGCCGTCAACGCGCTATCTCTGTAACTATGAGCCTCGTTGCCGTATTGCCGGTCAAGCGCTTCTCTTCCGCCAAGGCGCGGCTCGCCAGTGGCGGACTCTCATCGGCGCAGCGACTCGCGCTGGCAACCGGAATGCTCAGCGACGTGCTCGCCGCTTTGCGCCGCTGCGATCTGGTTGACGACATCGTTGTTGTGACTAGCGAGCCGGGCGCCGAGGCTTTGGCGCGTGGCGCAGGGGCCCAGGTTCTGGCCGATGATCCCAGCGAAGGCCACAGTGAAGCCGCTCAGCGTGGAATCGACTGGGCGGTCGCCGATGGCGCCTTCCACACGCTGCTGATTGCCAGCGACGTTCCAGCCGCCGACCCGGCGGAGATCGATTCATTGATCGAGTCGCTCGCCGACGATGAGGTCGTGATCGTCCCTGATCGCCACGGCCGCGGCACCAACGCGCTGATCCTCACCCCCGCCGGGGTTATCAGCCCATCCTTTGGCGAAGGGAGCTGTCAGCGCCACCAACAGATCGCCGCCGATGCAGGAGCGAGCGCACGGATTGAGACCAGCTTTGGAATTGGGCTTGACGTTGACACGGCCGAAGATCTTGACGCCTTGAGCGAAGTACTTGAATCCGCTGACCACAGCGTCGCACCGTTCACGCGCTCGGTGATTGGGCGGCTCGGCGCGCGGTGAGCCGAATTGAACTGCTCGCCGTCGAAGGGCTTCCGGAGATCAGCCCCGGCGATGATCTAGCAGCGCTGATCGGCGCCTTTTGCCCTGAAGCTCTGGGCGCCGAAGATCTTCTCGTCGTCGCCCACAAAGTCGTCTCCAAGGCCGAAGGGGCGCTCGCTGAGCTCGCGGAAGTGGAACCGTCGCCGCGGGCGATCGAGATCGCCGCTCGTCAAGGCCGCGACGCGCGACAAGTCGAAGTGATTCTTCAGCAGAGCGCTGAGATCATTCGCGACAGCGGCGAGCTGCTGATCTGCCGCACCCACCACGGCTTGATCTGCGCCAACGCTGGCGTCGACTCCTCCAACGCCGGCGCCGACGGGCGCCTCGTGCTGCTGCCGCGCGACCCTGACGCCAGCGCACGAGCGCTGCGTGCTGCGCTCCCCGGCCACCCGGCGGTGATGATCACGGACTCGTTTGGCCGCGCCTGGCGGCTCGGGCAGCTCGACGTGGCGATCGGACTGGCAGGCCTAACGCCGCTTGAGGATTGGCGCGGCCGCAAGGACAGCGAAGGTCGCCCGCTCAGCGCGACGCTTATCGCCGTTGCCGACCAAGCGGCAGCGGCCGCCGATCTCGCGCGCTCAAAAGACGGCTCCTGCCCGGCGGTGATCATTCGCGGCCTCGGGCGCCTGATCAGCGCCGAGGACGGCCCAGGCGCGGCCGCGCTGCTCCGGCCGCCTGAAGAAGACCGTTTCCTTTAGCCGTCGAGCGAATCTACGCGCCCGCGCCGCGCGCCGCCTGGTGTTTCGACCTCAACCTCATCCCTAGGCGCTGCGCCGAGCAGCGCCTGCGCCACCGGCGATTCGCTCGAGAGCTTGCCTTCAGCCGGTTTGGCTTCGGTTGGCCCGACGATTGTGAAGCTCTGCTTCTTGCCTGACTCCAAATCAGTCACCGTCACCGGCATTCCAAAGGCGACGACCTTGGCATCGCCGTCGGCCTCGACGACGACGGCGCTGCGCAACCGTTCGCGCAGGCGCAGGATCTTAGTCTCCATGTGCGACTGGTCGTCCTTGGCGATGTGGTATTCGGCGTTCTCTTTTAGGTCGCCCTCTTCGCGCGCTGCCTGAATCCGCTTTGAGAGCGCAGCCCGCTTCGGGCCTTCGAGCTCTGCGAGCTCTGCCTCCAGGGCCTTCAGCCCCTCCGGCGTAATCGCCTGCTGGTCGTCGCTAAGTTCGGTCACGCCGTCACCGCTTCGGTCGCTGCTGCCAGTGGGTATTCACGCTTCACGCCATAGAGCGTGTCACGTTCGAAGGCCGGACGAGCGGCGCGGTGGGCGGCGGCAATCAAGTCCGCCGGCTCAAGCCGCACACCGTGGTAGCTACCGGCAAGGCGGCTGATGTTCTCCTCCATCAACGTGCCGCCGAGATCATTGACGCCCCAGCGCAGCGCTTCAGTCGCCGTCTCAATCCCCATCTTGACCCAGCTTGCCTGCAGGTTTGGGATCGTCCTCCCGAGCGCAAGGCGGAAGACGGCGGTGTGCTTAAGGTTTTCCTCGCGGCTGATCTCCTCGATTCCATGTGTGCGCCCGAGCAGCGTGTGGAAGGGAATAAACGAGAGCGGCACGAACTCGGTGATCCCCCCGGTGCGCTGCTGCAGCTCACGGACCACGCGCATGTGCTCGGCCAGCTCCCATGGCTCCTCAATGTGGCCGAACATCACGGTGCTCGTTGAGTAGAGGCCAGCCCGGTGGCTTGCTTCGATGACCTCCACCCAGCGCGCCACCGGCAGCTTGTTTGGGCTGATCCGCTGGCGCACGCCGTCGTCGAGAATCTCAGCGGCCGTGCCAGGCGTTGAACCGAGGCCGGCGTCGGCGAGCTGGGCAAAAACCTCATCCACAGGCAGCCCTGAGATGTCACACATGTGCGCGATCTCCATCGGGCTGTAGGCGTGGAGGTGGAGCTGCGGCGCGGTCGCCTTCGCCAGCCGCAGCCAGCCGAGATAATCGTCGAGCTGCCAGTCGGGGTGGATTCCCGACTGGATGCAAAGCTCGCTGGCGCCAAACTCGGTCGCTTCACCAATCCGCCGCACGAACTCCTCTTCGCCGAGCGCGTAGGCCTCAGGCGAGCGGCGGCTCTGGCCGAAGCCGCAGAAGCCGCAGCCAACCGTGCAGACGTTCGAGATATTGATGTTGCGGTTTACGACGAAGCTGACCTGCTCGCCAGCGAGCTCTGCGCGCAGCTCGTCGGCGGCAACGCGGATCTGCTCAATCGCTTCCAGCCGCGTCTCGCCAAAGAGCGCCGTCAGCTCCGGCGCGCTCAGCGCTTCGCCGGCTCGCCCCTTCTCAATCGCTGGACCGACTGGGTCAGAGTTGATCGCGAACGGAGCTTCACCTCGGCCGGAGCCGCCACGTGGAATGAAGCTCCAGTATTTGGCGCGGATCGCGTCAAGTACAGCTGGCGCCGTCCACTCCGTGCCGATGTACTTCGAGTAGACGCAGAGCCGTTCGGTCAGCGCAACGCCATCCTCGAGCAGCCGCTCGCGAACCTGGTGGGGCGACGGGAACGGCTGCTCGGGCGAGATGTGATCACCGTTGGCGGAGAGGCCGCCGAGGTCTGTAGCGCCGGCAGCAACTAGCCGCGGCCAGTGCTCGGAGAGGTTTGGTGGAATCTGCACGCCAACGCCGGGAACGTTCTCACGCGCATAAGCGATTAGCTGCTCGAGCTGCTCGATTGAAACCCCTGTCGCCCACTTCGGTAGCTCAGCGCCGCTTGGCTCGCCGACCCCGGTCTCCCAAAACCGCGCGGCGGCAGCGTCGGCCAGCTCGCCAACGTCCTCGCCATAGTAGGAGTCGTGCGGCACGAAGTTCTGGATGATCAGCTCTTGAATGTGGCCGTGGCGCGTGTTCAGCCTGGCCAGTGCGTCAAGCGCCGCAAAGCGATCCTCCTGCGATTCGCCAATCCCGACAAGAATTCCGCTCGTGAACGGGATCCTCAGCTCACCGGCCCACTCGATCAGCTCCAGCCGCCGCGCCGGTGACTTCGTTGGCGAGCCTTGGTGGGCGATCAGGTCGTCGCGGGTTGATTCGAGCATCAAACCTTGAGAAGCGGTCACTGCGCGCAGCCGCTCTAGGTCTTCGCGCGCAACGACGCCGATGTTGGTGTGCGGCAGAAGCCCGCGCTCCAATGCCCGCTCGCAGGCCCACACAACATAGGCCGTGAAATCTTCGTGGCCGAGCTCCTCGAGCTGCGCGGCGACGCCGTCGACGGCCTCGGGCCGCTCTCCAGTAAGAATCAAAAGCTCCTTCGAGTTGCGCCGCACTGCCTGCTCAATCAAGCGGTCCACTTCATCGGGAGTGTGCAGATGCGGCTGGTGCGTCTTGAAGGCGCAGTACTTGCAGTAACACTGGCAGCTGCGCGAGAGCGAAAGCGTGAAGTTGCGGGAGAAAGTGACGCGGCGGCGCATTGCTCGCCCAGTCTATGCGCCCGCGAGCAGCTTCGCGGCTAGCTCGGCGCCCTCGCGGTTGATCCGCGAGCGTGGAACAACGAGATCAAACCCAGCTTCCGTGGCAGCCGCTTTGACCTCCGGCTCGACGTGGCTGTAGAAGCCGATCGTGCGGAGCGAGCCGAGCTCACCGGCCGCCCTCATCTGTGCGACCAGCGCGATCCCACCAAAGTCGGCATCGGTGAGATCAACGACCAGCAGATCGACGTTGGCGGCGGCCGCGCGGGCAGCGTCGGTGCTGGCGATCAGCTCGCAATCGAAGCCGCCCGCAGTCAGCGCCGCTTCCAGCTTCGAACCAAAGAGCAGGTCGGGGACTGCCGCCACCACCTTCGCCATACCTACTGGTTGTGGATCCGGCGGAAATCTTCGCGCACGCTCTCCGGCCGCCCCCAGGCGTCGAATACCGGCGCGCGCCCGGAGCGGACGCTGCGGACGACGAACTCGCCGTCGATTCCAGCCTCGTCGAGGACCAGCAGCGAGCGGTGAACGGCCTGCGGCGCCGCGGCGTGGCCAAAGCGGTGTGCGCAGAGCAGCTTCCAGTGCCAATCGTTGTGCGAGTAAGGCTGGGCGTTGCAGACGACGAGGAAGGTCGCCGCCTCGACGTAGCGCGACTCGTCGAAGATCCGCAGATCAAGATCGAGATCCGACCAGTCGTCGGGGAGCGAGTCGATTACCTCTTGGAATGAAGCGGCCAATGCCATTGCGCCTTGCAGCTTACCCGGCCAAGGTGGCCGCGCGTTAGCCGATCACAATTTGGACAACCAGGAAGAGGTTCAAGGAGATGATCAGCGCCGCGACGACCGCGGCGGCAAGTGTTGTGATCGGCTTATTGACGAGCGCGCCCATCACCTCAGCTCGCCGCGTCAGCAGCACTAGCGGCACAAGCGCGAATGGGATTCCAAACGACAGCACGACCTGACTGATCACTAGAGCGTCGGTTGGGTTCACTCCAATTCCAAGCACGATCAGCGCTGGCGCCATCGTGATGGCGCGCCGCAGCGTCAGCGGGATTGTGCGGTTGATGAAGCCCTGCATTACGACCTGGCCGGCGTAGGTGCCGACGCTTGAGCTAGCGAAACCGGAGGCCAGCAGCGCAAGCGCGAAGGCCAGCGCCGCGTCGCCGCCGATCAGCTGATCAAAGCCGCTGTAGGCGCCTTCGATTGTGTCGGTTCCAGCTAAGTCGCCGCCGAAGAAAAGTGATGCGGCTACAAGCAGCATCAGCAGGTTGACGACGCCAGCCACACCCATCGCCAACGTTACGTCGATCCGCTGGAAGCGCAGCAGCTTGCGGCGCTCATCGTCGTCGCGCGGCTTGATCCGCCCCTGCGTTAGCGCCGAGTGGAGGTAGATCACGTGCGGCATCACCGTCGCGCCGAGGATTCCTGTTGCCAGAAGGACGCTCTCTGCCCCATCGAACGAGGGAACAAGGCCGGCCGCTGCGGCGCCGGTGTCGAAACCAATCTGCAGCGTGTTGTAGAGAAAGCCGAGCAGGATGATCAGCAGGAAGAAGACGAGCGCTACTTCGAAGCGCCGGTAGCCGCGCTGCTGCAAGGAGAGGATGCCGAAAGAAGCGGCGGCAGTGATTATTCCAGCCGGCAGCAGCGGCACGCCGAACAGCAGGTTCAGCGCCAGCGCGGCGCCAACGAACTCGGCTAGGTCAGTTGCCATCGCGACGATCTCCGCCTGTACCCAAAGCCCACGCGTAACCGGGCGGCGGAAGTGCTCGCGGCAGAGCTCGGGAAGATTCTTGCCGGTCGCAATGCCGATCTTGGCCGAAAGGTTCTGAATCAGCATTGCCATCAGGTTGGCGCTGACCAGCACCCAAACCAGCATGTACCCGTAGGTTGAGCCCGCCGTGATGTTGGTGGCGAAGTTGCCTGGGTCGATGTAGGCGATGCAGGCGACGAAGGCGGGGCCCATAACAGCAAGCACGGTTCTGGCGCGGCCGCGGCCGCTGAGCCGCTCAAGGTCGCTCAGCTCGCTTTGGACTGCCGCCTGAGGATCGGCTCCGGCCGGGACGGGCTCGCCGGCGCCCGCCTCTTCGCGCAGAACTTTGTTCACCGCTCAACCTCAACCCGCATCGCCCGCGCTAAAGCGATCCCGAGCGGGTGCTCTGAGCCGGCGAAACTGACGATCAGCGGCCCTTCGAACGGTTCGCGGCAAACCAACTCCAGCGGCTCCCCAGGCGCTAGCCCAAGGCCGCTGAGGTAGCGCAGCATTTCGGGGTCGGAGTCGGAGACGCGCACGAACAGGCCGCGCGCTCCAATCTCAAGCTGATCGAGCGCGATCGTCGATCCTTCATCAACGGTCAGGTCGACGGCAGGAATCGGGTCGCCGTGCGGGTCATGGGTTGGGTCGCCAAGCCGCTCAGCGATCAGCGCCTCAAGCTCCTCTGAGATGTGGTGTTCAAGCACCTCTGCTTCGTCGTGAACTCTGTCCCACGGCACGCCAAGCTCGGCCAGCAGCAGCTCCAACAAGCGGTGATGACGAATCACTTCAAGCGCAACGGCGCGGCCGGCATCGGTCAGCTCAAAGCCTTTGTAGGGCTCGTGTTCAACTAGGCCAATTTCACCGAGCCTGCGGACCATCCCTGAGGCCGAGGCAGCACTCACCTCAAGCCGCTCCGCCAGAGCCGTCGTCGTGACCGGCCCGTCGGCTCTCCTTCGCAGCGTGTAAATCGCTTTTGCGTAGTCCTCAACCGCTGGGCTGTGGCGCTCCTCAGTCCGCTCCATCGGCTGATTATGGCAAGCCTAACTTTTATTATCAACCGTGCTAACTCGCTTGTCCCCGAGCGGCTACTCCTATCCTTGACCGCTGATGACCCTCACCCCACCGAGCTCCGCTGAAGTTGGTGCCCTTCGAAGCGGAGCGGCGCTAGTTGACCGCTCCGACCGCGGCCGCCTCGCGCTCAGCGGCCCACAGTCCAAAGAGGCACTCAGCGCCGTCGTCACAAACGAGATTGAGGCGCTAACCCCCGGGACTGGCTGCCTTGCAGCCTGCTGCACTGCCAAAGGCAGGATGCTCGGCGACCTGCGTGTGCTCGCAACCGACGATGAGCTGCTGCTCATCGTCGAGCGCTGCGCGCTCCAAGCGATCTTCGACGCGATCCGCCACGGCCTCGTTGGCTACGACGCGGAGCTTCACAAGCGGACGCTCCAGACAAATCTCTTCTCGCTGCTCGGGCCGCAGTCGCGAGCGATCGCCGGCGCCGGCTCGCTTGGCGAGAGCGAAGACGACAATGTCGCAGCCGAGCTCGCTGGCCGCCCGGTGCGGCTAATCGCCACCAACGTCGGCGTTGACGTTCTCTGCGCCGGCGACTACGGCGAGCAAGTTCAGGCCGCGCTGCTGGCCTCCGGCGCGACGGCCGCCGGCGAGCCGCTGGCTGAGCTGGCGCGGATCGAGAGCGGCCGCCCGCGCTACGGCGTCGACCTCGACGAGACCGTGATCCCCGAGGAGGGCGGCCTCAACGATCGCGCCGTCAGTTTCACGAAGGGCTGTTATGTCGGCCAGGAAACAATCGCCCGGCTTCATTACCGCGGTCGCCCGAACCGCCGCCTCTGCTCGCTGAAGTTGAGCGGCGAGGCTGAGATTGGAGCCGCGCTGAGCACAAGCGAGCGTGAGGTGGGAGTGTTGACCAGCCTCGCAATTTCGCCCGAGCAAGGGCCGATCGGCCTCGCACTGATTCGCCGCGAAGCGGAGGATGGTTCAACGCTAAAAGTCGGCGATGGGCCCATTGAAGCGACACTTTTTCCCGCTCCGAGCGCCTAATGATTGCTTTTCGTCGCAACCCGCCGAAGCTCGGGGTACAGTGATCTGATCATCAACCTGGAGGAGGGTGACTGACGTGACGGCGACCGCTCCGCAACCAAAGATATCGCCCGACCCACGCGTGCAGGCGGCTTGGGAGAACTACCGCGAGGATCTCCGCGGCCTTGACGGCAGCGACTATGAGCGCGCCGAGGCGGAAGCTTGGGAGCGCCTCCAAGCCGAGCTTTTCACGCTGACCGATGAAGCGGCCAGCGAACACTCCAGCATCGGCCTCTAGCCGTCCGATAGAGTCAGCTTCAGCGCTGCCGACCGCCGCAGCCAGAGGAATTGATGCTGAGAGCGACACGCAAAACTAGCCTTGCCTTGCTGCCCCTCGCGGCGCTGGCATTCACGAGCTGCGGCGCCCAGGAGCGCACTGCCAACGAGCTGCGGCCGCCGATGCCAATTCAACTTAACGCCTCCGTGATGCCGAAGAGAATCTCAATCTCGCCAAACCGGATTGGCGGCGGTCCGGTAGTGCTGATCGTCAGCAACCTGACCGCCAGCGACCAACGCGTCACCTTCGGCGCCAACTCCCCTTCCGGCACATCCGATCTGCGGATCGACAGCCAGAGCGCGACGATCGAGCCGAACGACACGGCCTCGATGAAGGCCAACGTGACCGACGGCACCTACTCACTGTCGGTTGAAGGAGACTCGATCCCCGCCTCAATTATCAGCGTCGCAGGCGAGCGGCCGTCGGCCCAGAACGACCTAATGCTTCCCTGAACCAGCGAGTCCCCACACCCGATGCAGGTTCGGTCCGATGAACCAGCAGAGGTAGCCGAGCCAGAGCTCGCCGGTCAGAAGAACCAGTGGGATTGAAATCAGGAAGCCGCCGATAACGGAGGCGTCGTCGACGCGCTTCTCGGTCAGCTCCGCGCCGCTCTCCTTAACAGCCAAAAACCCGGCTCGCCTTGAGTACTCGGCGAGGACGGCCGAGACCAGGATCGAGAGCGCAATCGCAGCCGCATAGAAGGCAAATGCGGCCGAGTTTTGGAAGTCGCCCAGTATCTGAGTTGGATAAGGAATAAAGGCGATCGTCGCGAGGTAGACGAGGTTGATCGCGAGAAACGGGCCATCGACCGCCTTCAGCGAGCCGCAAAATTTGTGGTGACGCACCCAAAAACTGCCGACCACGGCGAAGCTGATCAGGTATGAGATCATCTCTTGCTCGCGGCTCTTAAGCGCCGTCCAAAGCTCGCTGCTGGAGCTGCCCGACGCGATCTCCGGCACGCTGATGCTCAGCACCAGCAGCGTTAGCGCGAAGGCAAAGATTCCATCGCTCAGGGCGATCGTGCGGTCAAGGTCGAAGGCCTTTGTTCGCTCGCTGCCGGTATTTGTCTCGCTCTCCACCGCGCTGAAGTATCGGGTTCGCCTCGGACTGCTAACGGCGACAAGTCCGATTCGCCGCGCGAGCCGTATTATTGGCGACATGGCCATTGACCTCTCAGCAATTACAAACGTCACCAGCGAACCCGGTGAGCTGCCCGACAAAATGACCGCTTGGGTAATCCGCGAGGAGCGCGAGGGCGAGCCGATCGACGCCTTCCAGCTCGAAGAAGTTGACACGCCCGAACCGGCCGCGTTCGAGGTCGTCGTCCGCGTGATGGCGGCAGGCGTCAACTTCAACAACGTTTGGGCCGCGCTGGGCAAGCCTGTCTCGGTCTTCAAGTCCGGCGACCACCCTGAGTTCGGCCACCACATCGGCGGCTCCGACGCTTCCGGAATAGTTTGGAAGGTTGGCCCCGGCGTAACGCGCTGGAAGCCCGGCGACGAGGTTGTCGTTCACTGCAACCAGGCCTCGTACGAGGACGTCGAAGTTCACGGCCTCGATCCGATGGCGGCGCCATCGCAGAAGATTTGGGGCTACGAAACAACTTGGGGCTCGTTCGCCCAGTTCACGAAGGTGCAGGCTCAACAGCTGCTGCCTAAGCCGGCCGCACTTTCGTGGGAGGAAGCGGCCAGCTACGGCCTCACCTACTTCACCGCCTACCGCATGCTGCTCGACCGCGCAAAGCTGCAGTCCGGCCATCGCGTTCTGATCTGGGGCGCCGCAGGTGGCCTCGGCGTTTTCGCAACCCAGCTCGTCAAAGCAGCAGGAGGCCAGAGCGTTGGCGTTGTCTCGTCAGAAGGCAAGGGCGAGCTAATTAAGCAGCTCGGCGCAACCGACTACATCGACCGGCGCGAGTTCGCCGGGATGATGCGCACCGGCAACGAAACCCCTGCCGAGGAGAAGGAGCGATTCGCTGTAAGTCGCGCTTTCGCCAAGCGCGTCAAGGAGATTCTTGGCGGCGCTCCCGACATCGTCTTCGAACACGTTGGAATGGCGACCTTCCCAACCTCCGTCTACACCGTCAAGCCCTTCGGCAAGGTGATTATTTGTGGCGCGACTTCAGGCTTCACGCTCGACTTCGACGTCCGTTACCTCTGGATGCGACAGAAGGAGATCATCGGATCGCACTTCGCCAACGCCTGGGAGTGCACGAAGGCCAACCAGCTGATCGACGACGGCTTGATCAAGCCCGTGCTTTGGAAGACAATGGGATTTGAGGACGTTGCCCAAGCCCACCAGCTGATGCATGAGAACAAGCACGCAGGTAAGATCGCTGTACTCGTCGGGGCTGAAGAGGAGAATCTTGGTCGTAGCGGTGAAACCCCAGCCGAGCCGCCGGCAATTCGAGCAGAGGTAGGTGCGTGATGGCCAGTGTTGTTGACATTCCTTGGTACGCGACCGGTTTTCGCGGCGACAAGCTGGAGGCCGCCCTTCGCGACGTAGCCCCAACCGCGCTGCGCTACGGCGCCACCGCTTGGGCTGTGCACCGCAGCCGCGATGACCGCTACAAGTTCACGCAGATCGCCCACTTCGAAGAGAAGCTCGACTTCGAGCGCTGGTGGTCGGGCCCGGAGATGACAGAGTTCCGCGCGATCACCTCTGGCTGGTACCAGGTGCCGGTCTTCTATGCCTGGAACGACCTCGTAGGTGAAGGGCGCGTCAGCCCCGAGCCTCCGCACCGCAATGGTGGGTCAAATGGGGATGATCCCAACGGCAACGGCCATGCCCCCGACCCCGGCAACGGCAACGCGCTTGAAAGTGTCGCCCAGAATTAGTTGAGGCTAGCCCTGCTCGAGCGGGGCCATCGTCAGGCCCGCGTCACGCAGCTGCTCCCAGTAGAGCTCGGCCGCCTCTTCGTGGCCGCTCCAGACGATCGCGAGCCCGCGATTGTGGATTTCGTCGGCCAGCGTGTAGCCGCCATCTAGCGTCACACCGGGCAAAGTGCGCGAGAGCGCCCCGGCAACGCCGTCGAAGGTGTTGTGGTCGTCGTTGCGCACAATCACTCGCCACTGGCCTCCAACTGCGGAGCCCGGGCCCTGCGTACGAGGTAGTTCAACTGTCTGTGACATCGTCAAAAAGCCTAGCTGTTGATTACTCTTCGCGCTGCACTAGCGCTCGCTTCAGCCCTGCGTAGCCGTCCTCAGAGCGCATTACTGCGAAGTATCCAGCGGCCGTCTCTGCGTCAGCGGTCTCAGTCAGCCATTCGCGCTGCAGCGCGGCGTAGGACTCTGCGTCGGGCGCCTGCCGCGCCCACAGCTCTGCCCTCGTTAGGTCCTCGCGCAGCGCAGCGAGCTGTTCGTCAACATCTTCGTAGACGCCAAAGTGGGTTACCGCCAGGCGCTCAGGCGAGATGCTCGCAATCAGTTCGATCGACCGCTCCCAGCCCTCTAGGTCAATCTCCGGCGGCGGCGTTGGCGCCAGCACCAGCCCACCGAACCGCCGCACCCCTGCAACGTCGCCACTGAAGAGCGTCCCACTCGGCTGGTGCAGGTAGGCGATGTGGTTGCCGCAGTGGCCGGGTGTGTAGTGCGCCTTCCAATCACCGATCTCTTCGCCACCCACGAGAACCCGAACGCGCTCTGCGGGCACCGGCACAATCTCGCCCCAGAGCCGCTCCATCTCGTCGCCGTAGATCCTCGTCGCGCTGGCGATCAGGCGCCCGGGATCAATCACGTGCGGCGCGCCGCGTTCATGAACCCAAACCGTGGTTTCGGGCCACAGCTCGATCAGCGCGCCAGTCGCAGCAGCGTGGTCAAGGTGGATGTGCGTGAGCAGGATTGCTCGCGGCGCCTCGCCACCGAGCGCGTCGATCACGCGCTGGCTGCTTACCTGCGGGCCAGGATCGATTATTACGTCGCCTTGCCGGTAACAGCAGATCGACTCTTCGCGGCCCAGATGTTGCAGATCGATCGCTTCAAGCTCAGACAAGGCCTCGCAGCATACAATCGCCTGATGGATCCCCGCCTGTCAGAGCCAGATCGCCCGTGGATGATCCGCACCTACGCTGGGCACTCAACGGCCGAGAAGTCGAACGAGCTTTACCGCTCGAACCTTGAGAAGGGCCAGACCGGCCTTTCGATCGCCTTCGACCTGCCAACGCAGACCGGCTACGACCTCGATGACCCAATCGCTCGCGGCGAGGTCGGCAAGGTCGGCGTGCCTGTCGCCCACCGCGGCGACATGGAAGCGCTGCTGAGCGGGATTCCGCTCGACAAGATGAACACCTCGATGACGATTAACGCCACTGCCGCCTGGCTGTTGGCGCTCTATATCGCCGTCGCCGAGGAGCAGGGCGCCTCGCAGGCCGAGCTAACAGGCACGACTCAGAACGACATCATCAAGGAGTTCCTCGCCCGCGGCACCTACGCCGTCCCGCCGGCGCCGTCGATGCGGCTGATCGCCGACATGATCGCCTACACCGTTGAGCACGTTCCCCAGTGGAACCCAATCAACATCTGCAGCTACCACCTGCAGGAGGCTGGCGCCACGCCGGTGCAAGAGATCGCCTTTGCGATGAGCAACGCGATCGCCGTGCTCGACGCCACAGCTGAGCGCGTCGCGCCGGAGCGGATCGGTGACGTCTTTGGCCGCATTTCGTTCTTCGTTAACGCCGGTATGCGCTTCATTGAGGAGCACGCAAAGCTGCGCGCAATGACGATCCTTTGGGAGGAGATCGGCCGCGAGCGCTACGGCGTAACCGACGAGCGCAAGCTACGGCTGCGCTACGGCGTGCAGGTCAACTCGCTTGGTCTAACCGAATCGCAGCCTGAGAACAACGTTCCTCGGATCGTGCTCGAGATGCTTTCAGTCACGCTTGGCCGCGACGCCCGCGCGCGTGCGATTCAGCTTCCGGCCTGGAACGAGGCGCTCGGCC
>SXGR01620291.1_pt1 | contig 15468 bp, 14 predicted proteins | sample 3174711 | NCBI WGS metagenome assembly SXGR01 (sample SAMN11356860, study PRJNA531348) | freshwater metagenome | isolation source: freshwater sample F1-60 | place: China: Fuxian Lake, Yuxi | collected 2017-12-25
GCTGTCTTCGGCGGCAAGCAGGTCGTCGTCGTAGCCGTTTAGTTCCTGCCACAAGGCGCGCGTGTAGCAGCCGAACGGGACCGTATCAACATCGGCCGGTGTGCCGTGTGCGTCGCCGTGGCGATATGCCGCTCCCCCGCTACCCAGGCGCGAGCCCACCGCCAGGGCGATCGCGCGCGCGCGCAACGTGTTCGCGCCGGGCACGATCTCCCACACCCCGCCAACGACGCCCGCCTGGGGTTCCTGAAGACGGCTCACCGCCAGGCGAAGGTAATCAGGCCGGGGAATGGAATGGCCGTCGATACGAACGATGACGTCGCCGGTCGCGGCTTTGATGCCCGCGTTCATGGCCGCCGCGGCGCCGGGACGCGGGCAGGCAATCACGCGCAACGCCATCTCCGGATGGTGCGCCGCAAAGGCGTTGATCACCGCGACGCTCGCGTCGGTGGAGCCATTGTCGACGACGATGGTTTCGAGGGGCGGCGAATCCTGCGCAAGGACGGCGTCGAGGAGATCAGTAATGAACTCGGCCTCGTTCCGGCACGGGATGACCACCGAAACTGCGGCGCTCACGACAGGCGGTTCCTCGCCGAGAACGCGGCGAGCACGACCTTGGGGCCCAGGCTCACGATGTGCAGCACGATCGCGACGGCGACAGCGGTCGGCTGAGGCACGTCCCAGGCCGCCAGGGTGACGACGGTCAAGTAGTGAAACACGCCGACGTTGCCGGGCACCGACACCACGGCGGTGCCGATCTGCAGCACCACGAGCAAGACGAGGGCCGTGACTGCCGGCACGGGCAGGTCGAAGCTCCGGAATACCAGGTAGTTGGTGGCGGCTGCGGTAATCGGAATCGCTGCGGTGAGCATCGCGATCTTGCCCAACTGGTGCCGCTGGGTCATATCGGCCCAGCCCTCTCGCATCGCGGACTCTTGTTTCTCAAGCCACGCGGTCGCACGTGCCATCAGGCTGAGGTGGGTCCTTAGCCAGGCGAGCATGGAGGGGAGGAACCGCACGAACAGCAACGCGGCTCCGATCGTAGCGACCGTCAGGGTCGCCGCGGCCGGCACGACCCCGCGGAAAGCCTGCGGCAACAGACCACCAAGGACCAGGGTGGCGACGATAGTCGCGAACGCTGCAATGTCGAAGGCCCGCTCCAGTGCCAAGCTCACCATGACTCGGCCGACAGGAACGTGCAGTCCGCGACTGGTCATTATCAGGCGCGCGCCTTCACCGAAGCGAAGCGGCACGAGGATGTTGACGGCCTGGCCAAGCACCACGGAGTTCCAGAGAACGCCCCACCTCATGGACCGAGGCAGCGGCGCGGTAACGGCGGTTTCACCGCCGACGACGAGGCCCCAACGGAGTGTCACCAGACAGAGCGTCAGCAGGACCGACAAAATGGCGACCGGGGTCCAGACTAAGCTCGCACGCTCGAACGCATAGAGAACCTGGGACCAATCGAGGTTGATCGCAGCCAAGTAGACTGCCGCAATGGCGCAAAGCCAGCCAACGGCGTAGCGCGTCGCCCGCCAGCGACGGCCTGCGCGATCGACGGCGGGTATGTCATCGTGCACAGTTGGCAGGGTCGCCTTCGTCGGCTGGAGCCAGCCCACTGTATCGCCCAAAGGAGGATGTTCGGCATGATGGGCCGTAACTCGCCAGGAGCGTGCGTCCATCGGTCATTACGTCGTTCACGGCCAAACAAAAGGATTATGGCGATCCTTTGAATCGCCTGCGCTGGGGATTGAACTAGGCGATCGCGGCGCTGCGGGAAATCATCGCCATCGGCGCGTATCGATATCGCGGGCAGGCCTAGCCTAGCCTGTCCACGCAGCGCAGTTCAGCGGCCCCAAAGTCCGCGTAGCCAATAGAAGCCGCGCCCATAAAATTCGCGCAAGGCCGACGTGGTCTGAGCAAGCGCGCCAACACTGGGAAAGATGTCCATCGCGGTCAGTTCACGTCCTTGGGAGAACGAGAAACTGACGGGGAAGGGCTCGACGCGCAGGAGCTGTTGCTCAAAAAGCTGTCGCGCTCTCGGCATGTGAAACGCCGAGGTGACCAGCAGCACCCTCGGGCTCGCGATCTGGCGGGCGCGAAGCAGGCGCGCCACCTCCCGGGCTTCATCGGCGGTGGTCGACACCTTGCCGGTGACCGCGATATGGTCGCCCGGCACGCCGATGGCCCGGGCCTGAACGGCAAGCAGATCGCCCTCAAGTGGCGCGTCCGGTTCCCACGACAGCCATCCACCGGTGAACACCAGCAACGGCGCCTTGCCGGCACGAAAGAGATCAACGCCGGCAAAAAACCGGTTAGCATCGCCCCACTCGCTGAAGCGCTCCGGACCTGGGGCTACGACGCGGCCCGCGCTAAGAACGATAATTGCGTCAGCTGCCTTGGCTTGAGGAGCGGGAACCCGTTCCGCCCAGGTCTCAGCCGACCGAATCAGGTAGTGACCGACAAGCGGATTGCTGCACACGAGAAGCACTGCGATTCCCGCCCAAAGGAGAACCTGTCGGCGTCGCGTGAGTCCCCAAAGCATCAGGATGAGGCTCACCCCGAGCGGCAGGACGAAGAGGGGGAGGATCTTGTTGAGCACTATCATCGGATAACCGGTGCGATCACGAACGGGGCAAGCGGGAGGACAGGCACTGGCCGTGTCAGCCGCCTCACGGCGGCGTGAACGCGGCGCGGTCCGGTTGCACTGCACTGCGGTGCCGTCGCCGGATCGCCTGCGCGCAAGTGCAATCTCGTGATTAGCCGACGCGCGCTGGATCAGCGGCGAGTTCACACAGCCACGACTCGAGCCGACCGATCAGCCGATCGCGATCGAACTCCACAAGGCTGAAGGCGCGGCCGCGATCGCCCATCACGCGGCGCTCTTCCGCCGACATCGCCGCCAGCCGTAGCACGGCGTCGGCTAGGCCGCGGGCGTCCCCCGCACGGCAGGCCAGACCGGCCCCGGACTCGGCAATCACGGCTGCCCCTTCGCCATCCAGCATTGCGAGAATCGGCACGCCGGCCGCCAGATACGACTGGACCTTACCCGGTAGCGTCTGCGCGAACACCGGTTCCGGTTTCAAGGCGACGAGCAGGGCATCGGCGTGCGTGTAGAAAGATGGCATCCGTTCGACCGAATGCCGACCGAGCATGACGACAGCGTCCTGCAGGCCACGGCGCTGAACCTCCGCCCGTACCCACTCGGCCATCCTCCCGTCACCTACGATCAGCCACCGAATCGACCGGTGCTCCGCCAGGATCGCGGCGGCGTCGAGGATCGCGGGGAAATCCTGCGAAGCGCCGATGTTGCCCGCGAACATGACGTTGAAACTGCCCGGGCGAACGGCAACCTCTGGCGCGGCAGTGGCGCTATCGCTAGCCGTGTACGTCGATTCCACCCAGTTGGGAAGGTAACGGATGCGCGACACCGCGACGTGATACTTCGCGATCTGGCCGATCATACTCTTCGCCGGCGAGAGGATCAGGTCGCATCTCGCGTAGATGAACGACACCAGGCGGCCGACCAGGCGCAGCAGCGACGGCGACGTCACCATCCCGACCGCGGATAGCGACTCCGGCCATTGATCCAGGACCCAGAACGCGATCGGCCACCCCTTCAGGCGCCGCAGCGCGATCGCCGGAATTCCGACGGTGATTGGTGATAGTTGGTTCACCAGGATGGCATCGAACCGATCACGACGAAACCGACAAATACCGAACAACGTCGCACTGAACGCAAAGGACGCGTAGTTCACCAGAAGCCGAGGCGTGCCGCGGCCGCGAGCAACCATTGGCACGCGCACCACCCGCGCGGCATGATAGGAGGCAAACCTTCCAGGCTGCATCGCATACTCCGGAAACACGCGCCCCTCAGGGTAATTGGGACGGCCGGTCAGGACCACAACTTCGTGGCCTCGGCGGCCGAGCTCCGCGACCAACTCATTGACGCGGAAGTCCTCGGGCCAGAAGTACTGGGTTACGACGAGCAGGCGCAAGCGCGGTACCTCAGCAGCTTCCGTCACACCACATGTGGGCCAACGATATACTCGGCTTAAATCTGCTCCCGCCAGACCACCCGCCGCACATAGTCGGTGTAGCTCAGGATAATGCGCAGCACCTTCTCCGACACGTTCGGCACGTCGTAATCGCGCACCATCCGTAACGAGCGCTCTGCACCGCGCGGCTGGCGCGCTAGGATCTCGAGCCCCTGCTGCACCCGCTCCCAGTTCAGCCCAGTCATCATTACCGCCGCCTCTTCCATTCCCTCAGGCCGCTCATGGGCCTCGCGAATGTTTAGGGCCCGGAGGTTCAGGATCGACGCCTCCTCGGCAATCGTCCCACTATCGGACAGCGTCGCGATCGCGTGCAGCTCGAGTGCGACGTAGTCGGTCAGACTAAACGGCTTGTGCAACTCGACAAGCGGATCCAGCACCATGCCTTCCCCCTCCATGCGTCTCCGGGTTCGCGGGTGGGTCGTCACGATGATTCGCTGGCCCGAGGTTCGCGCGAGACCGTTCAAGACATCGATGAGTCCCGCGAAGTTGCGCGGAGAATCCACGTTCTCTTCCCGATGGCAGCTGACGACGAAGTAGGCATCGGATGCCAACCCCAACCGAGTCAACACCGCCGACTGTTCGATCCGGGGCAAGACATGATGCAGCACTTCGAACATCGGGCTGCCCGTGGTAATCACGCGGTCCGGCGATAGACCCTCGCGAAGCAGGTAGTCACGGGAGATCGCGCTGTACGGCAGGTTGATGTCGGCCACGTGGTCGACGATGCGGCGGTTGATTTCCTCTGGCACACGCATGTCGAAACACCGGTTGCCAGCCTCCATGTGGAAGATCGGAATTCGGCGCCGCTTGGCCGCAATCGCGGCCAGGCAGGAATTCGTGTCCCCAAGGACCAGCACTGCGTCAGGCCGCACCTCAGCGAGGACCCGATCAATCGCAATAATGATCTGGCCGATCGTTTCAGCCGCCGTCTGGCCGGCCGCGCTGAGGTAATGGTCCGGCGGGCGCAGCTCGAGGTCCTCGAAGAACACCTGGTTGAGTTCGTAGTCGTAATTCTGCCCTGTGTGCACAAGCACGTGGTCGGTGTGGCGATCAAGCACAGACATCACCCGAGAGAGACGGATGATCTCCGGCCTGGTCCCAACGACCGTCATGACTCTGAGCCTAGCCACGGAGTACCTCGCTGGGGTGCGTATCCGGATGGTCCCGGTCGAGAATCTCTGACGCCCAGAACAACACCACCATTTCAGTGCTCCCCACATTCTCGATGCTGTGCGTCAGGCCGGGCGGTATGTCCACAATTTTGAAGTCGGTCCCTGACACCCGGTACGCCGTCACCTCAGTGCCGAGGACTGGGCGAAAGCGAATAATGGCGTCCCCTGCGAGGACGCAGAACTTTTCGACCTTGAGGTCATGGTAGTGATTGCCGCGCGTTACGCCCGGGTAGGTGCGCGAGAGGAAGATCTGACCGAAGTGCTTCGACTTGAGCAACTCGGCGAGCGTGCCGCGGGCGTCCGTACGCTGCTCGAGTGCGTAGGCAAGCTCGCTGGGTGGCAGATAGGAGGTATAGGTCCCGAGCAGGCGCCTGACGAAAGGATCGCTCGCGTCGATGACCTCGAGCGTCGAGCGTGCCGCGCGAAAGCCGCGGATACGATTAGCCAGGTCGCCTAGAGTTGTGGAAAATATCGGCCGGACCTCGGCACGCGACGCGTGCCCCGTGATCCCCGGGAGATGGCTCATGAACTGGGCGACGACATCGTCGACGTGAACGAGTTCGACCACCTTGTCCGGATCGGAGATTGTGATCGGAAGGTCGCGCGCGATGTGGTGACAGAAGGTGGCGACGACTGAGTTGTAGTTGGGCCGGCACCATTTGCCGAACACACCGGGCAGCCGGTAAATGACGAACGGCGCACCGGTGCGACTCCCGAACAACTCCAGGGCTCGCTCAGCCGCGAACTTCGAGCGACCGTACGGGTTGTCGTGATTCGCCTGGGTTGACGACGAGAGGACGATCAGAGGTAAAGGACGTTGGCCGGCGGTCGCGAGCCCAGCCACTGCTGTCAGCAGCTGGTCCAACGACCCCACGTTGCCCGTGATGAACTCCTCGTCCTGCTCGGGGCGGTTGACACCGGCGAGATGGAACACGACGGTGGCATCGCGCAGGGCGGCGGGCAAGGCCTCCGGCCGCGAGTCGACGTCAAACCCGGCCACTTCGAACTGAGCGCGTCGCAAGGCAACGACCAGATTCCTGCCGATGAAGCCCTGCGCGCCAGTTACCACCGCTTTCATGGTCGCTCCCTGCTATTCACTGATCTTCTCACCGGCCAGTGCCCGCTGGACGATATCGAGTTCGAGCAGCAGATGCGCCATCTCGTCGGCAGACAGGCGCTTCGTATTGTGGCTGTTGTAGTCGTCGCTGACCGATTGGTTGTCACGTCCGGTATCGAAGTACAGGCCGTAGTTGAGTTCGCGGTTATCGGCCGCGACTCGATAGTAGTCACCCATGTCTTCCGCCACCGACATTTCTTCCCGCGTGAGTAGGGTTTCAAACAATTTTTCACCGTGCCGAGTGCCAATCACGCGAATCGGGTTGTCCGCCTTGAATACCTGTTTCAACGCATATGCCAAGGTGTCGAGTGTGGTGGCTGGGGCCTTCTGGATGAAGGTGTCTCCGGGATTTCCATGCTCGAATGCCCAAAGGACCAGGTCGACGGCGCCGTCAATCGACATCATGAACCGTGTCATCTGCGGATCGGTGACGGTGAGTGGCTCACCTGCTTGGATTTGCCGGATGAAGTGCGGAATCACTGAGCCGCGGCTCGCCATCACATTCCCGTAACGGGTACAGCAGATCACGGTAGTCGTCGCGGCAATGCGGGACTTGGCGATGGCCAGCTTTTCCATCATCGCCTTGGAAATACCCATGGCGTTGATGGGGTACACCGCCTTGTCGGTCGACAAGACGATGACCCTCTTGACCCCGGCAGACCGCGCCGCATCCAAGACGTTCTCGGCCCCCAGCACGTTTGTGCGCACCGCCTCGAGTGGAAAAAACTCGCACGACGGCACTTGCTTCAGGGCAGCAGCGTGAAAGACGAAGTCCACGCCATCCATGGCGTCTTTGACGCTTTGCTCGTGGCGGACGTCGCCGATGTGGAACTTGACGCGGGCGTCTGCCCATCGCCGGCGCATGTCGTCCTGTTTTTTTTCGTCGCGCGAGAAGATCCGGATCTCGGCGATGTCTTGTTGGAGATAGCGGCGGAGCACAGCGTTGCCGAAGGTGCCGGTTCCCCCAGTGATGAGAAGCGTTTTTCCATTGAACATACTGCGGTGTCTGCCTGTTGCCTGAACTCGGGCTTGTGAGCCCACCTAATTCAGTGCGTTAGCTCGCGTATCATGGTACTCCGACTGAACAGGTTCCGGACTAACCGCCCCCGGCCGGTGCGCGGCCGCGAGTATTAGTCCTGCGCACAGCCACTGAAAGATGCCGACCTTTGCACCAAGTGCGATCGCATCGGTCATCCCGAAGAGATGAACAGCCAGGAGCGACAAGCCCGCGCCTGCAGCGATGCGACCCACTTCTCCAGACCGCCGAGCCGCCTGATCTGCCCCCCACAGCAGTGTTCCCAGCATTGAAACGTACCCGAGTAGCCCCAGAAGGCCCACGTCCAAGGCTGTCTGAAGCCAGATGTTGTGCGCGTGGGGCACCTCCAATCCACTGCTGCCTCCGCCTGTGTCAGCCCCGCGGAAACTACTGATGCCGATCCCCAGCCAGGGTGATTCTCGGAGGCGGCGGAGTGCCGCCAGCCAGAGCGTGGAGCGCTCGTTGATGCTATTGGTGAGTGACGAGTCGAAACCGGCGGCATCAGCAGCGCGCCAGAAATGCACTCCGGACGCCAGTCCAGCCGCTACGACTACCAGCGCCAACACCACCCACGGCCGGCTTCGCCTCCAGCGTAAGCCTATGAGTGCGAGGGTCGTGATCGCGGCTGCCCACGCCGTCCGCGAGAGCGTGATGGCCATCACTGCGGCCGCCACTGTAGACGCCATGCCCGCGATCGCCAGCGTCATCCGCCGACGGCGCCACTTGGTCAGAGATGCCGCCACGAGGCCTGCGCACGTCGGCAGCACGAGAAGCGCGGTGCCGCCAAGGGCGTTTGGGTTGACGCGACCGCCCTTGCTCTCTTCCTCCATGCCAGGCAGCCCCAGGCCAACACTCGAGACCGCCTCCATCTGTTGCAGGGTGAGCATCTGGTTCCAGCGAATGAACTTCAGTGTGTTGAGGTTGGCGGCCGCCCCCACCGACCCCACAACCAGGATCCCGGTCGATACGAGAGCGAAGACCGAGCCCGCCACGACGATTCGGTCCGTGCCTGTGCACCATCTGGCGACGACGGCCATCGCCAGCACACCCAAACCTGTACCCGCGAAATGACGAAGTCCAGGGAGCTCGTGCGCGGGCACCAAGGTCCACGCCGATACGAGGGAGAACACAAACAGCCAGAGGCTCAGGCGAAACCGTTTCCACTGCCACAGGATCGCCGTCCCGAGCCCCAGCGCCGTGAGCGTGGCCGCGGTCACTGCGGACATCCGCCAAGTTGCACTCACGACGTCGGGAAACGCCAATATCGGCGCCGCGACTACCAGGAAACTCACTCCGCCAACCAACAGGGCATCGCGCTCACCGACAGAACGAGTGGCAGCGGTCATGCGCGGCGCTCCTGCAGCACCACAACCCACCAGAGACCACACGCCAGCATAGCGATTAGCACCGCCCCGGCGATGGCTGCAGGCGCCGATTCCCGAACCATGGCGTTGCCGACGGCAGCTCCGGCAGCGGCGAGCGCGCCATATAGAACCGTAACGGATTGATGCGAGGACCCGCTCAGTACGAGTCGCTGGTAGAGGTGACTTCGGTGCGCGCGCAGCACGTTCTCGCGCCGACGCATCCGGTTGACCAGCGTGAAAGCGGTGTCGAAGATGAAGGGCCAGACACAAAGAAGCCCTGCCGTCGCAGCCACCGGCGATCGGGTCGCCACATGGATTGTCAGCGCGGCCAACACGAAGCCCAGAAAGCAGCTTCCCACATCACCCATGAAGATCGATGCCGGCGGCCAGTTGAACAGCAAGAACCCGAGGCTCGTCGTCGCGAGAATTGCCCCGATTGAGGCCAAGGCAGGCTCTTGCATCGCGTAGCCGATGCCGACCCAGCCAGCCCCTGCCAGAATGCCCTGCGTACCAGCGATGCCGTCGACGCCGTCCATGAAGTTGTAGGCATTGGTCAGTCCCACTAGTAGGAGCACCGTCACGACAGGTGCTGCCTGACCGAGGTCGACGGTGAAGAGCCCGGGCCAGGTGAGAAGACGCCACTCGCCAATCCCCTGCGTAAGCAGCCACGCAGCGAACAACTGAACGACGAGGCGAGGGACGGCGGGAAGCGTGAGAATGTCGTCGACCAAACCGGCCGATGCCACGATGGCTCCCGCACCGGCCATCCAGATACCGGCAACAGCCCAGGGGCCCGGCGCGCCTGACAGGAAAAATAACCCCAAGCTGACCGGCACGGCGATGCCAATTCCGCCGCCTCGAGGTGTGGGGTCGTGGTGGAGGCTTCGTTCGTTGGCGTGATCAAGGATCATTCGCTGCCTCGCCCACGACCGCGCCATGGCGACCAGCCCTGCCGACGCGAGCAATCCGGCGGCACCTGCCCAGAGCGTCTGCGTCAATAATGTCACGCGGACCGCTCGGAATCGGACACGCGACGCGCCCTCAATAACATCAGGACGAAATGGCCTTGGTTGCCGAAGGCCGGGCAAGCGCGTCGCGCTCGTTGCGGCTTGGGTAGTTAATCAGTACTGCCCGGTACTTACCCTTGAATACGAACAGGCTGCCGGCGGCGGCACCGATGACTGGATAGCGTTGCACCAGTCCGCGGATATCATCGATCGAACCCGCCCCACCCAGGACGGTCAGCGGCACGCTGACCGCCGACCGCAACCGCGCAGTCAGTTCAAGATCGTAGCCCTGCATCCGCCCGTCGCGATCAACGGCATTCAGGACGATTTCGCCCGCGCCCAAGGCCTGCGCTTGACGGGCGAATGCCACAGGTTCGAGGCCGGTGCGCCTTGTGGCGTTAAGCGTCACCACTTCAGGCTGGCTCGTCAGGCCGGTCGCCTTCACATCGATCACCACCACGACACTCTGGCTACCCACGCGTTCGGCGGCGCGGGTGATCAACTCGGGCTCGTTCACAGCCGCTGAGCTCAGTGCCACCTTCTCTACTCCGAGGGCGATCAGGCGCTCGAGCTGCTCGATGGTCTTCACCCCGCCGCCGTAACACAGCGGCATGCGGCACTCGGCAGCCAATTGCGCGATCAAGGTTTCATTGGGCGCGCGACCGAGGCGGCTGGCATCAATGTCGACGACCATTAATTCGTCGACTTCCTTCTCGTTGAAGATGCGCACGGCATTCAATGGATCGCCGACGTATTTCGGCGCCGCGAACTCCACGGTCTTGACGAGACCGCCGTTGTGGATGAGCAGGCAGGGGATGAGCCGGGGCCGCAACATGATCAGAGTGCCGCGAAGTTCCGCAACAGTTCGATGCCCCACTGGTGGCTCTTCTCGGGATGGAACTGCGTGCCGAACACATGTCCCCTCCGCACCGCTGCCGTAAATGCGCCGCCGTAGAGGGCGGTGGCGAGCACATCCGCCGGATCGCGGGGCACGACGCAATACGAATGGAGGAAGTAGTAACGGGGCGCCTCAATCGCCCGAAACAGGCTGTCGGTGGCGACCGGCTGCACGTCGTTCCAGCCCATGTGCGGCAGCGGCGCATGATCGATCTGGACCGGGTCGAAGCGCGCGACGTCGGCGTCGATCCAGCCGAGTCCAGGCAACACACCCTCCTCGCTCCGGTGGGCCATCATCTGCATGCCGACACAGACGCCAAGCACCGGCACCTGCCGGCGCAGCACCAGTTCGTCGAGGGTATCCCGGAGGCCGGACTGATTGAGCCGCGCCATTGCCCAGTCGAAGGCACCAACGCCGGGCAGAATGATCTTCTCCGCCTTGGCCAGTTGCTCGGGGCTAGACGCCACCTCCACCGGCAAGTTCAGGCGCTGGTAGATGTGAGCGAAGGCCTGGATGTTGCCGACGCCGTAATTAACCAGAGTCACCACCGGCATAATCAATATGCGCCGCCGCGCCGTGTGCCACCGAACCAGGAGAGCACACGCTCGCCCCACTCGAATGTCGCGCGCTGGTTGCGGTAGTCCCAGTAGTATTTCTTCGGCATGTCGCGATAGGTGCACAGTTCGTCGTTGCTGATGCCCAGCTTCTTGGCGACGTAGTCGATGTCCTGCTGAATCAGTTCCGGATCGTAAGGCGGCTGTTCGAGCTTGCTGAGTGCTTCCTCGCGGGTCATCTGCCCGGTAAGGATCAGGCTCGAGAACTGCCCGCGGCGAACGTCGAACCCGAAGCGGCTGGGCAGCCAGTACCCTTCGAAAAAGCGCGTGAAGCGGGATTCGAAGTGCTTCTGAGGGTAACTCTTCCAGCCGTATTCCCTCTCGAGAAGAAGCATCGCGTCGGACTTAACGTAGGGCATCAGGTTTAACGGTTTGAACACCTTCACGCCACGCAAGTAGCGCAGATAGATCTTGTGGTAGTAGATGGGGCTGAAGGGGTAACTGTGCATTGGCACGGTTCCGAAGCGGCCGAGTATGTCTCGAATCTGGGCCATGTCCGTCCCCCAATAGTAGATCTGCAGGGGGTTACGCACGCATTCAGTGGAAATGTTGCCGCCGTTCAGGATGAACTTGATCCGGTGTTTGCTGGCAAAACGGTAGAGAACCGCGATGAAGGCGTGATCCTGCGGGATATCGATATGCGGCACGCCGCTCTTGAACATCGCCAGTTGGAAGTCGCGCATCTCCTCCCAGTTGATGACCTCGGTGTAGAGATCAAGTCCTAGTTTGTCGATCAGGCCGTTGATGTTGTCCACCGCCGACTCGGTGTTCCAGCCGCCATCTACATGGAACACCAGCGGGCGCAGGCCGAACTCGGTAACCATCCGATGCAGCATGTAGGAGCTGTCGGCGCCGCCACTTAGGCCCATGATGCAGTCGAAATCGCGCCCCTCACCGGCCTGCTTCATTGCAGCCACTGTGGCCTCGAGCTGCCGCTGCCCTTCCGGCCCGGTTTGCCAGTGTGGCTTCACGGTTTGGTGAAAATCTGGATAATGGTTGCAGACGCCGTCGGCATCGAATGTGATGGTCGGGTCGCTGGTGTCCATCACCAGCTTGGTACAAATTTGATATGGTCTGGCTGTCATCGTTGGCCACTTTGCGTAATTCGCTTGGCTGTCTGCGCGATGAATGAAAAGGTCTCCCGGGCGCAGCGCGCCCAGGAATATTGACGAGACAGTTCCTTCGCCCGCGCGGCCAGCCGGGTGCGTTTGCCGCTATTGGTAATCAAGTCTTCGATCGCAGCGGCAATCGAATTCGGATCTTCGGGGTCGAAGAAGACACCGCCGTCTTCCAGTACTTCCGGCATCGGCCCGCGATTCGAGCTCGCAATCGGTAAGCCCGCGGCCATTGCCTCCACCAGTGTGTTGGGCATGTTCTCACAGCTGGACGCAAACACGAACAAATCGGCCGCCTCGAGAAGCCCGGGCAAGGTCTGCTGGGGCACGAACTCCCGCTGAGTCACGAACTCACGGCCGGGATCAGAGAGCGCGATCTGCGCTTCCAGTCGGGTCTGCGCCTTGCCCTCGCCGCCACCTACGAGTTCCAGCTGCAGCGCGTAACCTCGCTGGCGTAGCTGTGCCACTGCCCGTACGACGTGCCACTGGTGCTTGTAAGGAGCGGTGTTGGAGATGTATAGACACCGAACCGCCCGTCCGGCCACCGGCGGCCAGGTGTGCGCGGCCTCAAGGGCCTGAAACGCCGCGCCGACGCCGTGCGGGATATGGGTGATGTTTGGCAGCAGTCCACACGACTGCTGGATCGCCGTTGCAGCGTAGCGGGTGAGGAAGATCACGCCCTGCGCCCGCCGAAACACCCAGTTCTGCAGATACAGAATCGCGATCAGCCTGGCCCGCGAATAACCATGTCCAAAGGACTGCATCACATTGGGTTCATAGGAGAGCATGTCCTGGCTTAGTACGACCATGGGCTGAAAGCGACACACAGTGCTGGCGTCGGTTGTAAACAGGATGTCGCAACCGACCTCCCTGGCCTCCCGGATTAGTCCCGTCGCTTGCCACCAGAGCTGAGCCGGCAACCCCTTCTCCAATGCGGACGGGTTGTGCTTCACCAACCACGGGCGATCGGGAATGGCGTCCAGCAGCGATTTGAAAGCCCAGACATGGACCGCGCCAATGCCGCTCCTGGTTGGATCGACTTCAGACAGGATTCCGATCAGGTGCGCCTTGGCGCCGCCGGACCGGTTGCGGGAAGCGTCTATTCCGAGCGTCAGGACAGACGGTGGCCCTTGCATCACCCGGGGAGCAAGGCATGGGACACTCTCTTCCGCTTCCAGAAGTACTTCGCGTCATAGAAGCCCCCCAGCACAAACCGTAACTGGCCGACGTCATAGTCTGCGTCGACGTGATACCGCTGCAGGAACATCGGTGATTGCCCGCCAGTGATCGGCGCGCAGTTGGTGCAGAAGGTCAACGTGTAACCGGATCGGGTAATCATCTCATGGGCCTCGCGGCTGTACGCCCACTCTTCACCGCCGACCCACGTGAAGATGTCGACAGGCCGTCCCAGATGCGCTTCCATTACGGCCTTCGACTCGACGATTTCGACCTCCAATTCACGAGTGCTCAGCTGACTACTCAATCGCTTGTGATTCATGGTGTGGCAGGCGACCACATGCCCCCGCCCCCACAGGTCGCGGATCTCCTCCCACGTCATCGCGATACGGTCCGCGGCCGATTCTCCGTCGATGTCAATCCGGTGCTGGCGGGCGAATTCTCGCTGCTGCCGCGTCTCGGTGCTGACAAAGCCGGGCGAAACCATGAACCAGCCGGTGAATCCCGACTCTTCCAGCAAAGCCAGAGCGGTATCGTAATTTGATCGCAGTCCGTCATCAAATGTCACGATCAGGCCGGGCTGGTCATGTGGCCACACACCCTTATCGAGAAGCAACTGCAGCGCGCGCAGATCACAATTGCAGAAATGGCGGCGATACCACTGCAGGTGCTCGCAGAAGCTGTCCTTCAGTGACTCGGGAGTGCCGTGATACGTAACGGCCTGAACGTATGGAAAGAGACGGCTATAGAGGATCCGCTTCAACAGATGATAGCTGGGCGCCGAACCGAGCGTCGTGGCGAGGATCCGCTTGCTGACTCTCAGGAGGGACATGTTCTTCGAACACCGTGATACCCAACAATGGATTCCATGATTCCAATCATCCAAGGTCGTCCACTAAAGGCTGACCGGTCCTAAGTATACCGCTCCTCGGAGGCACAAGGAGAACATCAACAGTCTACGTGGCACCACTGATATTCTTCTCTTTCTTCCAGTACGCCCCGACGCCATCGATATCGATGACCGGTTCGGCGATACCATGGGCAGCGCGATAGTCTTCAACAGCCTTCTTGCAGCCTTGCACCGCGTTCCAGTCATCGATGATGAGGTATCCATCGACGGACAGCTTCGGGTACGAATTCACAAGTCCATCCATTGTCGACTCGTACATGTCACCATCCAAACGAACGATCGCAAGCTTCGTTATCGGGGCTGTCGGCAAAGTGTCCTTGAACCATCCCTTCAAGAACTTCACGCGATCATCAAGCAAGTCATATTTCTTGAAATTGCGTTGCACCGTCTCGAGCGATACAGCGAGCTCTGCTGCTTTGTAATGCTCATCAAACTCGTCGGCTTTGTACTTCTCCTTGTTTGGTCTTGGTAACCCTTCGAAGGAGTCCGCCGCCCAGACGGTTCTGTCGGTATCATGCAATGCCTTTAGCATGGCCTTCATGAAAATCGTGGCCCCGCCACGCCACACACCGGTCTCAATAAAATCGCCTTCGACATTTCTTTCCATCACATCGGTAATGCAGAATTCTAGGTTTTCAATCCGCTTCATCCCAATCATGGTGTCTGCAGCCGCCGGCCAATCCAAACCGAACATTCTTTGCTCAGGCTCATAGGCAATCTTGCGGCAAATGGTATAGCCCTTCGTCCCCAGTACTCTGTTCAATACGGGAAAGAGCTGGGTCTTCCAGGAGAGATCTTTTCGCCGTATCGGTTGGTACTCACCAAGCTCCATCCGGTGAAAGTCGGTGAGGACATTCTTCATCAGGGCAATGTATCTTCGTCCGTTTTCGTCCATAGATGATGTCCTATCGAGCAGTCGGCGCTAGTTGCGAGTTCTCAACCACCAATGACGGCCGCCGTCTTCCGAACCTCCGCGCACGAGGTGATAAGATCCCTGCTCCTAC
>SXGR01430294.1_pt1 | contig 15467 bp, 9 predicted proteins | sample 3174711 | NCBI WGS metagenome assembly SXGR01 (sample SAMN11356860, study PRJNA531348) | freshwater metagenome | isolation source: freshwater sample F1-60 | place: China: Fuxian Lake, Yuxi | collected 2017-12-25
CCGCCATCAGAGGGCCTTCAATCACGTTAATGGGCGCTCCCAATTGCAAACGAGCTTCTTCCACATCAACATCGATGTACTCAACAATGCCATGAATCAAAGCATGAGTTAAACGCGCTTCAACATCGGTGTCACGCCACGCAAGATCCTGAACCCGTGCAGTGAGCTCTGTTTTTGAGGATTGCGTATAAGTAATAAGGCGATCCGTGGCATCTTCACGGCGATCGAACAACACATCTTCGATAAGTTCACGCAAATCAGCAGGAACATCACTCATGACCATAAGCTGGCCAGCATTCACAATGCCCATGTCCAAGCCCGCTTGGATCGCATGGTACAAAAACACCGAATTCATGGCCTGACGCACATACTCATTGCCACGAAATGAAAATGACAAATTACTTACGCCACCTGATATTTTCGCGAAGGGAAAAAGGCGTTTCAATTCTCGGATCGCATCCAGAAAATCGAGGCCATAGCGATTATGCTCTGACATCCCCGTGGCAACAGTCAGGATATTGGGATCAAACACAATATCCTGCGATCGAAAACCCACTTCTTCGGTCAAAATACGATGGGCACGGGATAATATTTCTACTTTGCGTTGTGAACTTGCAGCCTGGCCTTCTTCATCGAATGCCATCACAACCACTGCTGCCCCAAAACGGCGCACAATCGTCGCCTGCTTTTTAAAGATCTCTTCACCCTCTTTGAGGCTGATAGAATTAACGATGCATTTTCCTTGAATACAACGCAAACCCGCCTCAAGAACCGAAAACTTCGAACTGTCGATCATCACAGGCACGCGCGCGATATCCGGTTCAGCAGCCACAAGATGCAAAAATTCGGTCATTACCCGCGCCGAGTCGAGCAAACCTTCATCCATGCAAATATCAATAATATTGGCGCCACCTTCGACCTGCTGCCTCGCCACGCTCAAGGCTTCATCAAATTTTTCTTCTTTGATCAAACGCGCAAATTGGCGTGATCCTGTCACATTGGTGCGCTCACCTACCATAATAAAATTGCTGTCTTTTCGTATAACCAAAGGCTCAAGGCCGCTGAAACATGTTTCAGTGCGCGCCGTAGGCAAAACGCGAGGTGCGTACTCCTTCATTGCATCGGCAATGGCACGAATATGTGCGGGTGTAGTACCACAACATCCACCTGCAATATTCAGCCAACCGCGGGATGCAAAATCAGCCAAAGTTTTTGCAACTTGTTCTGGTGTCTCATCGTATTCACCAAATGCATTGGGAAGCCCCGCATTGGGCACACAGCTCGTTGCAATCGGCGCAAGGGTCGACAATTCTTCCACGTAAGGACGCATCGCTTCAGGACCCAAAGCGCAATTCAGTCCCACCGAAAGCAACGGCACATGCTCCATGGAGATCCAAAACGCCTCAACGGTTTGCCCCGATAACGTTCGACCGCTTGCATCAGTAATAGTCACCGACAGCATCAATGGGATCTCGCGATCACTTTCCTCTGACGTCGTTTGTGCTGCCGCCAATGCCGCTTTGGCATTAAGCGTATCAAAAACAGTTTCCACCAAAAGCAGATCAACGCCGCCTTCGATGAGCGCACGGCATTGTTCTAAATATGCGTCGTAGAGATCATCGTAACTCACCGCACGAAAGCCTGGATTGTTCACATCCGGTGACAACGATGCGGTTCGATTTGTAGGACCGATCGCCCCCGCAACAAACCGTATCTCACCCGATGCACTCATAAAGGCATCCGCCGCTTCGCGCGCCAATCGCGCCCCTGCAATATTAATTTCGTGAACAAACGGCTCCATGGCGTAATCCGCCATGGCAATTCGGGTGCTATTGAACGTATTTGTTTCGATGATATCAGCACCAGCTTCCAGATACTGCCGGTGAATATCCCGAATAATATCCGGCCTGGTCAGACTCAACAGATCGTTATTACCACGCAACTCACGATCATGGGTCAAAAAACGATCACCCCGAAAATCGGCCTCTTGCAAGCGATGGCGTTGGATCATCGTTCCCATGGCGCCATCGATCACACAGATCTTTTGTGCAAAGCGTTTACGGAGCATATCAGCGGCTTGTGTTTCTTTTCTCGATTTCACCCAAACACCCTACCCCATAGTTAAGCAAACGTGAACCATACGAAAGATTGCCTTTATATCCTCAACATGGAAACCTTTTGTCCAGGTGAGGGGCCCCCAACAAAGCATATTCATCCTTTTATGGATGTACCTCTGTCTCGCCGTCACCATCAGCGGCTGCGAGTACAATCCTTTGGGCCCAGCATTTCAAGGGGCCAAAATGGAAGGTGATCTCGCAGAAATCAAAAAGCGGGGTGTTCTAAGAGTTTTGGTACAAGACAGCGACAGCGACCCCCTACCTATCCCGGGCGTTGTGGGTGAACAGGAACACGAACTGGTCAAAGACTTTTCCACCCACCTTGGGGTTGAAGCACAATTCGTATCACTTGCAGATGATAGAGAAATGTTAGCCACGCTCGCCAACCAAAGAGCCGATCTTATTGCCAGTCCCGTTCCCATCACCAAGGAGACTACACACAAAGGCATCGCCTACAGCCATCCCGTTGCCTCAAACCCACCACTCGCTTGGGCTGTGCAAGCAAATGCCACCGAACTTCTACTTCGCGTTAATAATTTCCTGACGGAAAAGGCGCTCACACAACGCAATACATTGTATCCCCACAAAGGCGATGTGGACGAGATCCGATCACGAGGGGTCTTGCGCGTACTCACACGTAACAGTGGCGTCTCTTATTTTCTCTACCGCGGCCAGCCCATGGGTTTTGATTATGATGTCGCAAAAATGCTCGCCAAAAAACTGGGTGTAGGCATCGAAATGGTGGTGGCACCCAGCAATGAAATGCTCATTCCATGGCTTCTTCAAGGTCGTGGCGATATCATCGCGGCATCCTTTGGCATCACGCCTGCACGTGCACGCCATGTGTTCTTCTCTAAGCCCTATTTAAACGCAAATCCTTATCTAGTTGCAGATGCCGATATTCAAAATACCCAAGGCTTGCCCAAACTCACCGATCAGACCATTCATGTTCCCATCGATTCGGTTTATTCGGGCTATATTGAATCCAATCAGCATTCATACGGATGTTTTATCGAAAAAGTAGAACCACCTTCTGACACACAAGATCTTGTGCGCATGGTGGCCGAAAAAAAGATAAAATACACCGTCACCGATGAACACATCATCGAGATGTTCGATGATGCAAAAAATATAAGTATATTCAAAATGCCACCAGGAAAGTATGGTTCTATCCGCATCGCCTTTGCCATGCGACCCTCAAATCCCGAACTCCGCAACAGCGTGAATCATTTTGTGGACTCCATACAGAAAACTGCAGAGTTTAATATTCTCAGAACACGCTATCAACGTAAAAATGGCCCTGAAAATACACAAAAAAATGGGCATACATATGTCGCAGGTCAAATTTCACCCTATGACAATATCATTAAGAAATATGCGCGTAAGTACAACATTGATTGGCGTTTGATGGCCGCCCAAGCCTTTCATGAAAGTAAATTTCGCCCACGTGCTGTGAGTTGGGCCGGAGCGCTCGGATTATTTCAAGTGCTCCCTAAAACCGGTGCCGAATTGGGATTTCACAATCTTACTGATCCGGAAATTGGTGTTCACGCAGGGATCCAATACATGACAAATTTAATGAATCGCTTACCCCATCGGATCGAATTTCCAAGCCGTGTTCGCATGGCCCTGGCGGCTTTCAATGCAGGTATGGGCCATCTTGAGGATGCCCGACGCCTCGCACAGCAAAAAGGTCTTGATCCCGATATTTGGTTCGGAAACGTAGAAAAAGTCATGCCACTTCTCGCAGATCCTGTTCACTACATGCGATCACGCTACGGATACTGCCGTGGTACAGAACCCGTGCAATACGTTTCTCGCATCCAAACGACCTATGAACAGTATGTGCAGGTATTCAAATAAAAATTACATATTCCTCCGATACTGCCCCCCCACTGCAAACAGCGCCTGCGTGATCTGACCAAGCGTACAAAACTTGCTCGTATGCAACAATTCATCAAACACATTGCCGCCGCTTGATGCCACCCGTTGCAAGTTTTTCAACGTCTCATCCGCATAAGAAGAATGCGTATATTGTACCCATTCTTTGGTTTCAATCTGCTGCTCTTTTTCTTCTGTGCTTGAACGCATCACAGCCGCAGGGATCATGGTCGGAGAACCATCGGTTCCCAAAAACATATTCACACCCACAAGTGGCAATGCACCCGAATGCTTCATGTGCTCATAATGAAGTGATTCTTCTTGTATTTTCCCACGTTGATACATGGTTTCCATGGCACCCAAAACACCACCGCGTTCACTGATTCGCGCAAATTCGACAAGAACTGCTTCTTCAACAACGTTGGTAAGTTCTTCAACCCAAAACGAGCCTTGCAAAATATTCTGCCCTTGGGTTGCTCCAAACTCGCGATTAATCACCAGCTGAATAGCCATGGCACGACGCACCGATTCTTCCGTCGGTGTTGTCACGGCTTCATCGTAGGCATTGGTGTGGAGTGAATTGCAATTATCGAAAATAGCTAAAACCGCTTGAAGCGTCGTCCGAATATCATTAAACGCCACTTCCTGGGCATGAAGCGATCGACCCGATGTTTGCACGTGATATTTGAGCATCTGTGATCTGTCTGATGCCCCATAACGTTCACGCATGGCCTTGGCCCAAATGCGACGAGCTACTCGCCCAAGAACCACATATTCGGGATCCAAACCATTGGAGAAAAAGAACGATAAATTCGGTGCAAACGAATCGATCGAAAGCCCACGCGACAAATAATATTCAACGTACGTAAATCCGTTGGCAAGCGTAAAAGCAAGCTGCGTAATAGGGTTGGCCCCTGCTTCCGCAATATGGTAGCCCGAAATGGATACACTATAAAAATTACGAATATTGCGCGCGGTAAAGCTTGCCTGAACATCCCCCATCACTTTCAGAGAAAATTCTGTAGAAAAAATGCACGTGTTTTGCGCTTGATCTTCTTTAAGAATATCCGCCTGAACTGTACCGCGCACATTGCTCAATGTGTGGGCCTGAATACGGTCATAGACTTCACGGTCCAACACCTGGTCACCCGTAACGCCCAAAAGCATCAATCCTAAGCCATTGTGAGAACGAGGAAGCTCGCCGTGATAGACAGGTGCTTTTCCAATCAATTCTTTAATCTTTTGATAAATTTGTTTTTCAAGACCTTCGCGCTGAATATGCAACTCACACTGCTGATCCACTGCAGCATTCATAAAAAATGCGACCAAGGTCGGGGCCGGTCCATTAATAGTCATCGACACCGAGGTATTGGGATCCAAAAGATTAAACCCCGAATACAATTTTTTCGCATCATCGAGACAACACACCGAAACACCCGCATTACCCACTTTGCCGTAAATATCGGGACGACGATCTGGATCCGCACCGTACAATGTCGCCGAATCAAACGCAGTCGATAAACGGGACGCAGGTTGATCGCTTGCTAAATAATGAAATCGCCGATTGGTACGCTCAGGCCCCCCTTCACCTGCAAACATACGAATAGGATCTTCATTTTCTCGTTTAAATGGAAACACACCTGCCGTGTATGGGAAAAAACCGGGTAAATTTTCCTGCATCAACCAACGTAAAAGTGCACCACCCTCATGACGCGGCAATGCCACTTTATGGATCTTGGTTCCTGCAAGACTTGTCCCATAGGCATCGATAGAGACTTCTTTTCCTCGAACACTGTAACGAACAACACTTTCATTGTACCGATGACGAATATCCGGCCACGATGCCAAAGCTTCACGCGATGATGCGTTAAGTGTGCCCTCTAGAGCTGCCGAGCGATCTCCCACCGAAGCACCATCCGACGCGCACATTTCATAGGCGCGTATCAAATCCACTTTTTTTGCATCGTCTTCAATGCGTGTGTTGTACGCATGGATACAATCGGCAATGTCGGCCAAATATCGAACACGCTTGGGTGGGATCACATAGATTTTTTCTGATTCTGCATGAAGTTTGGATGGCTCTGTTCTACTTAAATCCTTCACACCTAACGCCCGCAAGCGTTCTTTAATTTCCCAGTACAAGCGATCGGTGCCAGGATCGCCAAATTGCGATGCGATGGTACCAAAAACGGGCATATTTTCAGGTGAAACATCGAATGCTTGGCGACCCCGTTGCACTTGTTTGCGAACATCGCGCAAAGCATCGGCCGATCCATTTTTGTCGCATTTATTCAGGGCCACCACATCGGCAAAGTCGAGCATATCAATTTTTTCAAGTTGTGTCGCAGCGCCGTATTCAGGTGTCATCACATACAAAGACAGATCGCATTGATCGACAATTTCGGTATCCGATTGCCCAATGCCCGATGTTTCCAAAATCACAAACGAAAATCCGGCCTGTTTCAAAACACACAGTGCACCTGGAACATGGGCAGAAAGCGCTAAATTGGCCTGCCTTGTCGCAAGAGAACGCATGTAGATCCGTGGCGACGACAAACTATTCATGCGAATACGATCACCAAGCAATGCACCACCGGTCTTGCGCTTGGATGGATCCACCGAAATCACGCCAATGCGCATGGTCTCGTTGTCATGAAGAAAACGACGAAGCAACTCATCCACAAGTGATGATTTCCCCGATCCTCCCGTCCCCGTGATCCCAAGTACCGGAACACCCGTCACATCGTTTCGAAGCCATGCATGTTGTACATCGGGATGATTTTCAATCACCGAAATTGCGCGGCCCAAGCTGCTTGCATCCCCCTTGGCAATCCCTTCGATCTCATGGGGTTTTAATGGCTCACCAAGTGGTCGGTCACAACGTTGCAGTAAATCATCGATCATCCCCTGCAAACCAAGGGCACGACCATCATCCGGCGAGTAAATCCGTTCAACACCATAAGCCTGCAATTCCAAGATCTCCGAAGGCAAGATCACACCGCCCCCACCCCCAAAAATGCGAATATCGTCCCGCCCTGCGTCATGCAGCATATCAACCATATAACGAAAATATTCATTATGTCCTCCCTGATAGGAGGTCATGGCGATGGCGCTGGCGTCTTCTTGGATCGCGCATTGCACCACATCGTAAGCCGATCGGTCATGCCCTAAATGAATGACCTCCGCACCTGATGCCTGTAAAATTCTGCGCATGATATTGATCGCAGCATCGTGCCCATCAAAAAGTGACGCTGCGGTAACAATTCGGATTCGATTTTTAGCTTTGAAGGGCTGTGGATTCACATCGATCTCCATATTTTTGTCGCTTGGTGGGGCGGCTCGCAACCGCCCTCCATCAAGATGAAATATCTCAAGGCGATTCGTGAACAACCCCTAGATAATCAAGAAATGATTCTTTAAGTACCATCGCTGCGCGTTCAGGCAGCATTGTTCCTTGTCGGACGGCATCAAACGTCATTGCATTATTTTTTTTAAAATCCTGCAAAGCCGCCCATAAACGACTCTCAAGCGAGATCCACATCCACGCTTCATGCTGCATGCTTCTCCTGGCTTCAAAATCACCGCTATTCACTCTTTTTTCTTTCCAACCCGCCAAATGCATCCACAATGCTTCAACACGCAGGGCTTCCAACCCACTCAGAAGCAACAGATCATCTGCCGAAAGATCGGGCCGAACCATCCGAAGTGCCGATTGCAATTCACCCCGCGCCATACGGGCCACTTGAAGACCTTCACCATCCGCTTTATTGATGCCAATGAGATCTGCACTCTCCAAAATTCCCTTTTTAAGCCCCTGCAACGCGTCCCCTGCCCCAGAAAGACAGAGCAGCAAACAACAGTCCACCAGATCCTTAACCCGTGTCTCACCCTGCCCAACACCCAATGTTTCAATGAAAATAACATCAAAGCCCGCTGCCTCGCACAACAACATCGCTTCATGGGTCCACGTAGAAACACCACCGTGCGCAAGTCTGCTTGGACTCGGGCGAACAAATGCGCCATCAAGCAAACTCAGATCACGCATCCTTGTTTTATCACCAAGAATACTTCCGCCCGTCACCTCGCTTGTGGGATCAATGGCCAAAACCGCCACACGAAATCCTTCTTTCACAAGCAAACAACCCAGCGCATTAAGCAATGTACTTTTTCCTGCGCCAGGCGGTCCCGTCACCGCAATACGATATGCACCACCGGTATGAGGCAAAAGCGCTTCTAAAAGGGCAACAGCACGCAAACGATCATCGCTGCGTGTACTTTCCACAAGCGTAATCGCCTGTGCCAATGCAGCCCGATCTCCACGCTGTATGGATGCGGCAAAAGCATGAATATCATCCATGACCCAACCGCTTATCCAAAACACGAATTAAATCTTGCGCTGCCACTGTAAGCACTGTTCCTGGGCCATACACCGCCAGAACACCTTGTTTAAGCAATTCTTCTGCATCGAGATCTGGCACAACCCCCCCGACCACCACCCCAATATCACCGCGTCCCAATGCATGCAGCGAAGCGATGAGCTCTGGCACAAGCATCATGTGCCCTGCCGCCAACGAGCTCACGCCGACCACATGCACATCGTTATCAACCGCATCGCGCGCAGCTTCTTCGGGGGTCTGAAACAAGGGCCCAACATCCACATCAAAACCAATATCCGCAAACGATGACGCAACGACTTTCTGCCCGCGATCGTGTCCATCCTGACCCAATTTGACAACCAGTATGCGTGGAGGACGTCCATGGTTCTCAGCAAATGAACGCACCAACGTACGACACACTTTCAACGAACTATCATCTTCACCCAGGTGATTTGCATAGATCCCCGTCACCACATAGCCCTCCACACGATAACGTCCAAACACCCGCTCTAAGCTTTCCGATATTTCGCCAACAGTTGCACCCAAGCGTGCTGCTTCAATCGATACTGCCAATAAATTTCCCGATGACGATTCTGCTACATGGGTAAGATGTGCAAGCGCAGTCTGGACTTTATCATGATCGCGTCGTGCACGCAGTTCACGAAGACGTTCACATTGTTTGTTGCGTACTGCATCCACATCGACGCGATGCAATTCGGGTGCATGCGAGGGCCCACCTGCAAACATATTAACGCCCACAAGTGCACGATCACCGCGCTCAATGGCCGCTTGCGTCGCCGCTGCATCCGCCTCAATACGCCGCTTGGGTAAACCGCTTTCAATTGCCTTAAGCATGCCGCCCAGTGATTCTATTTCATCCATTTCACGCTGCGCATTTTCGAGCATACTCGCAACGCGGGCCTCCATCACATGAGAACCACCCCATGGGTCGATCGACTCCGTAAGGCCTGCTTCTCGCTGCAAAAATAATTGAGTATTGCGTGCGATCCGCGCGCTGAATGGTGTTGGAAGTGCCAATGCTTCATCGAATGCGTTGGTATGCAACGACTGCGTACCACCCCATGTTGCAGCAAACGCTTCGATGCATGTTCGCGCAATGTTGTTGTACGGCAATTGTGCGGTAAGCGACCATCCTGACGTCTGACAATGGGCACGCAAACACGATGATTTTGGATCTTTCGGTTCAAACGGCAACATCAACCGTGCCCACAACAACCGCGCAGCACGCAGTTTTGCAATTTCGCTGATGAGATCCATCCCAATACCCCAAAAAAACGATAGCCTTGGCGCAAAGTCATCCACCGCAAGACCCGCATTCAATCCAACACGCACGTATTCAATTCCGTTAGCCAACGTATAGGCCAATTCAAGATCAGGCGAAGCACCTGCTTCCTGCATGTGATATCCAGAAATACTGATGCTATTAAATTTAGGCATCTCTTTCGCCGTGTAACGGAAAATATCACCGACAATGCGTAAACTTGGCGCAGGTGGGTAAATATAGGTATTGCGCACCATGAATTCTTTTAAAATATCATTCTGAATGGTTCCGGAAAGATCCTTCGCCGCAACACCTTGTCTTTCGGCCGCCACCACAAACATCGCAAGTACCGGAAGCACTGCACCGTTCATGGTCATGGACACACTGATCTTGTCCAATGGGATCCCATCAAACAAGATCATCATGTCTTCGACACTGTCTACAGCAACTCCCGCCATACCCACGTCGCCACTGACCCGTGGATGATCCGAATCGTAACCACGATGGGTCGCCAAATCGAACGCTACCGATAAACCTTTTTGTCCTTCGGCAAGTGCGCGTTTATAAAATGCATTGCTTTCTTCGGCTGTCGAAAATCCTGCATATTGCCTGATGGTCCACGGCTGCGTCGTGTACATGGTTGAATAAGGACCACGCAAAAACGGCCATACACCGGGCTTATCGTTTTCATTCACAATCGTATTTCCCTTTGCACTTCGTTCCATGCTGCTTTACATAAATCATCAACCCATTGTTCATACACCCAGCTGCCAGCGAGTACATCGTCAGTGTACTGTCCTAAACCCGTTTCAAGCGCAACCACATGTTCAATGTGCTGCAACATCGTTTCTGCATATTCTTGCGTTGTTGGAATATATTTTGCGATCCGCGATGTATCGATGGGGGTCACGCCACCCAAGTGACTCGCCAAGACAGCCGCTGTCACGCGTAAAACATTATCCCATGGTTCCTGCACAGTCATCATACGTTCCGAACATTGTGCATGAATGATCACCGGCGCATCGCCAGCACCAAGCATACGCATCATTCTCGCCCACAGAACACGTAACGCCTTAATTTTTGCAGCTTGCATTAATGGATCTTGTGCAAGCGACATGCGCACCGTCATGCGTTGCATGACATCATGCGCAGACATGCCATGCTTTTTCATTTCATCACACAAAGCAAAAGCATGATTGATAGACCAAGCAATTTCCTGCGCAATCGTTGCGCCTTCTTCATGCCACGCCGTTGCATCAATCGTAAAACTGGGCGGCCCAACAATAGCTTGTTGCTTCATCGCGCGACCTTACCATGGTCACAATCCCATTTCATCAAGTCGACGTTGCAATATTGCACGATTAACAACATCTTTTTCCGTCGCCAAATGGACTTTGGCCATAGATTTAGCCTCTGGGATCCGCATCGCAAAGATGCATTGGATCCCCACTTCTCTGATCCGTGGTTCTGCATCGGCCATCAGTGTTAACAGAAAGGCCTTCAACCGCTCAAGATCACGACTCCGTGCCATGGCTTGGGCATAAGCCGCTTGGATTTGAAGATCCAGCTCAGGCCAAACACGGGCTTCACGCCAAAGCGCTTCTGTGGTTGCATCGGGACGTACCCCCAGCAATGCAATCGCACGCCCACGTGTAAAAACACGCACCGATGTATCCCGAGCCACATCACGCAATGCTTTCAGTTGTTCATCATCCAAGGATTTTAGCACCGCTGGCGCAACGGGATGATGTCCAGCAATCAATGCCATCACATCATCACGTGCAGAAGCCTGAGCAACCATCGCAGGAAACACGCCCAAACAGATCATTATCAATAAACGCATGGTTTACTCCCTCATTTAACCAATGGATTGTTGCGCATTACAAAGCCTTGTCCCGGACTCAGGCTTATGGTGGTCCCTGCGGTATAATTCATGAGATTTGCCCCCGCACCGGCTTCTGTATCAGGTGTATCGGCGATATTGTCGTAAACACCCACACCCCCCAGCATCATGCGATTCTCTTGGGTATGATACAGCCCGAGAAAATGACCCGACTCATGGGCCATCACCACCGCCGTTGTTGTAGGATCCTGCGCAAACATCGCAAGGGACACGGCCACACCTGAATGCGTCGTTCCTTTCGCAAGTGCCATCCCAGGAATACCGCCAGAAATGCCACCTATATATTGCCCCATGTCAAATTGACCGAAGATCATGCATTGAAAATGATCCACAAAAAACAAATGCAAACCCGTATGTTCGGTATCGCTGCTGTGCTTTAAAAGTTTGTCCAGATCCCCACCAGCGCATGTTCCCTCTGGCAAAATAATCGTTCGTAAACTTGGATCATTCAAATCCACATAATGAATATCACCCAAAGTAACGCCCACAGAACCATAGGCATCACGCATCACCTTCAAAGCATCTTGCAAGGTCCGATCAGTTTTTGCATTGGCAGCCGTCAAGCCACGTGCCCCCGTAAAATGTAACACCAAATCAAGCGACCCTTTGGTTTTGACTTCCTTTGCACGCCGTACCAACAAAGCAATGTAAAGCGGTTTATCCACAGCCTGCAAAGCGCCTGTTTGCATATCCACAGCATACGCACCAAATTTAACATGATACGTCCCTTCCCCAAACTTCACTTCCGGCGAATTGGGAACCAACCAAGCCCCTGTCGTCACCGATGGAATGATCCTATTCTTGCTATAAAATTGCCCTGGAAATGGCCCCGCGACTTCGCTAACGCCTGACGACGGCGCAACATCATCAACGATCACACCGCTCGGTCCATCCACACGCTTCAGAATGACACTGGCACCATTATGCCCATAAACATAAAACATGGCGCTTCGCACATCGGCGGGAAACACCACCGAGACTTCTGCACTTTCCCCATCCTTGACTGACACGGGACCTATTCTAATCATCCCAACATCATCGGGAATATTCCCCGGCAACATATCCCCATAGGGCGGAAGCTCTGATGGCGCGATGGCCGATCCAGCATCGGCAACATGCACAGTGACATCATCATGGTGATCCACCGGATCCTGTGATGGATTATTTCCCGTCGCGTGATCGCCGTCACTACACCCCCAGCTGAACACTGCCCAGAATACAGTAATGCACCCAAACTGCCGCCCCCAGGTCACACGCACGATGTCCCCCTTGGAGAATATGAATAAGTATGCAGAACTATGCCAAGCGTCAGCCCCTACAGCAAGCGCCGGCTGCAGTTAAACACCGATGTTCGCTTGCGAAATCAGCACAAAGCGGGCAATGATATCCGTCTCTTTCACGCCCTCCCAGGAGCACTCCATGCCCCAGCTAGAAGGCATTCAAGCCTTATTTTTTAGCACCTGCATACTTTTGGTATTCTTGCTCCTGGGTAAGCTTGTCCGTGTCAAAACCCCTTTATTGCAGAAGCTTTTTCTTCCATCGTCGATCATCGGCGGATTTATCGCGCTTGCATTTGGCCCGTTTGGTTTCAACCTTATCCCTGACTGGGCCACCGCCGCATGGGTTAAATTTCCCGGCATTCTCATCAACGTCGTTTTTGCTACGCTTTTTCTTGGCGTCACCATGCCCAAAGCCAAACAGATTTGGTCGCTAGGCGGCTCACAGCTTTGCTATGGTGCCTTGGTCGGTGTCGGCCAATATTTTGTTGCACTCATCACCCTGGCCCTATTCATCAAGCCTTTTTTCGATGTTCCTGACATCTTTGCCTGCATCGTTGAAATCGGATTTTCAGGTGGTCACGGCACAGCGGCGGGCATGACCCCTGTTCTTGAAGAATTGGGATTTGCAGCGGGTGGCGCTTTGGCGCAAATGTCCGCCACCATAGGTCTCATCACTGCCGTTGTTGGTGGCATCATTATGGTGAATATTGGGATCCGCAAAGGATACTGCGCATCTATTCGCCCCGATCAAGGCCTTTCCAAAAACAAGCAAACAGGTCTTATTCCCCATAACGAGCGCTATTCCATTGCAACCGCGACCGTGGCCAGCGAAGCCATCGAACCTCTCGCCTTGCATGCCGGTGTCGTTGGCGTTGCGATTCTCGTTGGCTGGGCGATGCTTTTGTGGATCCAAGCCATGTTCCCATCCATCAAAGGCTTTCCATTGTTCCCACTTGCTATGATCGGCGGGATGTTTGTTCAGAGTGCCTGCAATAAGGTCGGTATGTCCCAGTATTTCGACCGTGGCACCTTTGAACGACTTCTTGGAATTTCTCTCGATGTCCTCGTGCTTTCAGCAGTCGCCACTTTGAAACTCGATCTTTTTGTTCAAAACATTGGTCCATTCGCAATCATCATGGCCACAGGTATTGCATGGCCTGTTTTTGCAACACTGGTTTTGGCTCCCCGTATGTTCCCCAAATTTTGGTTTGAACGCGGCATTACCGAATTTGGTATGCAAACAGGTGTTACCGCCATTGGACTGCTTCTTTTGCGCCTTGTAGATCCCGGCTATCGCACGGGAACAGCAGATGCCTTTGGGTTTAAGCAAATGGTCTACGAACCCTTTTTAGGAGGTGGACTTATTACCGCCATGGCGCCCGCGCTCATCATTGCCTTCGGCATTTGGCCCACAGTCCTGATTTGCGGCGCCATTATGATTGTTTGTGTCATCATTGCAGCCCTCAATGGTTGGATTAATTTACATCCCAACCGACAAGCCACACCTCTCGAATAAGTTCCCTAGCCGACACCGTTCAGTAATGGTAATCAACGTCGATGACCGATGACCGTGAAAATTTTGACCAATCGGACGTCCACAATGGGCGTGGCATCGAATTGGCCGAGCGAGGATGGCTTGAGGAGGCCGCCAAAGAATTTCGCAAGGCCATCCAGCTTGATCCTCATTCTTCCCATGCGCGTGGAAATTTAGCGGGTGTCTTGTCTGAAAAGGGCGAGTTGCTTGATGCACTCACAGAAATCGTCGCATCGATCGTCTGCGATCCAGAGAGTCCCACAGTCCACCAGCAACTTGGTTATTTTCTATCCGCCTATGGCCGAGAGCTCGCCATGGGATCTTTCCGTACGGCTATCGAAATAGATGATAGCTCTGTCGACGCACACTTAAGTCTCGCTCTTCTTCTTGCTGAAAATGATGAAAATGATGAGGCGTTGCAGGAACTACAAATTGCACACCAGATGGAACCATCCAACGAAGAGATCCGCCATGAAATGGGATGCTGCCTAACTGATCTCGGACGATACAGCGAAGCTATCACTATTCTTAAGTCACTTTGTAAAGAGAACCCTGAGCATCTCGATGCGTTGGTAGATCTTGCAATTGCTTACACAGCACAAGGTTTTTACGCAGAGGCAGAGAGCTCTCTCCAACGACTTCTGCGTAACGATGCTGAGCATTTCGGAGCCAACTACCACCTGGCTGCATTGTATGCTGTATGGGATAAGCACGATCTAGCTGCAAAGCATCTCAAAAAAGCCGCCGATAAAGATCCTGAAGCACTACGGGAATGGATTGAACGCGATCCGTTTTTCGATCACCTCACCGATGATCCTCGTTTTGAGCACTATCTCTGATACAGTCCTCGAAAAATAATTACTTCAATCGCTATTGGGTTCTCCGTGTGCAGTCATTGTTTTTTCTCATATGAATCATGTTGTTTCCGAATAAAAAAAAGCCCCAAAGTACGAATACCTTGGGGCTTTTCAAATTAATTTCGGCAGTGACCTACTCTCCCACACAGTCTCCCATGCAGTACCATCGGCGCGGACAGGCTTAACTTCCGAGTTCGGGATGGGATCGGGTGGAACCCTATCGCTATGACCACCGAA
>SXGR01061040.1_pt1 | contig 15460 bp, 12 predicted proteins | sample 3174711 | NCBI WGS metagenome assembly SXGR01 (sample SAMN11356860, study PRJNA531348) | freshwater metagenome | isolation source: freshwater sample F1-60 | place: China: Fuxian Lake, Yuxi | collected 2017-12-25
AACATGTGCCGGACGGCAAACGCGGCTTCTACACCAGCTTCATTCAGATCACGGCCACACTCGGCCTGTTCCTGTCTCTGGTCGTCATCCTCGTTGTGCAAAACTGGCTGGGCCCCGAGGCCTTCCGTGCCTGGGGTTGGCGCATCCCATTCCTGATTTCCATCTTCCTCGTCGGCATCTCGCTCTACATCCGCCTACGTATGAAGGAGTCGCCGATCTTCGAACACATCAAGAGCACGGGCATGACGTCCGCACAGCCCCTTAAAGAAGCCTTCACAGAGTGGGTCAACCTCAAACGGGTGCTGATCTCCCTTTTTGGCGCCACCGCCGGCCAGGGCGTGATTTGGTACACGGGCCAGTTCTACGCCCTGTTCTACCTGCAGGCTATCCTGAAAGTGCATGCCACCTCGGCCAACTACATCGTGGCTGCCGCGCTGCTGCTGGGGATGCCCCTGTTTATCGTCATGGGCAGCCTGTCAGATCGCTTCGGCCGCAAGCGATTGATGATGGCCGGGTGCCTGCTCGCTGTCGTCTCGTACATCCCCATTTACCAGGCGATGCAACAGGCGGCCGGGTCGAACGTGGTCACGGTCATCTCGCAGCGCAACGCCGTGACCGGCGCCGTCAGCCTGACGCCACAGTCCATGGTCAACGGCGCCCTGACGCCTGCGCTCGAGGTGCTGACATACCGCACCCTGGCTGAACTCGCGTCCACTCCGGCCACCTGGAGACTCATCGGGCTGGTCTTTATTCAACTTGTGCTCGTCACCATGGTCTATGGGCCGATCGCGGCGTACTTAGTGGAAGCCTTCCCGGCGCGCATCCGCTACACCGCGCTCTCACTTCCGTACCACATCGGCAACGGGGTCTTTGGCGGCCTGCTCCCGCTCATCGGACTTTCAATCGTCGCGCGCACGGGCAACATCTACGCCGGGCTCTACTACCCCATCGGCGTGGCGGCGATCACGTTCGTGGTCGGCTCCCTCTTATTGAAGGAAACGCACCAACACAAGATCTGGGACGAAGTGGATTAAAGCGTTTTGAGAGCGGGTCGGGCGCGGAGAGTCCGTCTGAGTCCGTCGAGCTCCGCGATCGTCACCACACGAGTGCCGAGCAACAGCGCCACATAGCCCATCTGGGCGACGATGAGCAAAACCAGTGCAAGGGGCCATGGCCCCGAGAACCACGCGAGCGTTAGGACCAGCAGGCCGATTAACGCGGCAAATACCGCTGGGCCGCGGGGATAATAGGCCCGCTCACGGCGAAGGGCCCACGCAGGCCGGCGACCGTGAACCCCAGCACAACACACACCAGCGTCAGCGATTGTCGTAGCACCTCGCCAAGACCCCATCGCCCGACTTAGTTCAGGCTCAGGAACAGCGCAAAGCGCACGTTGCTGGCTATCCTCGTGAACACTGCACCGGCTATGAACGCCAGCGAAACCACATCGATGTCTGGCAGCTAGATAATGGTCAGGCTGCGATAACACGCCCCGGCAACGAATCTCGTGGCGAACCGCAGAGTGAGCAGCCCCGACACGAGCTTTTGCAGGCCGGCCCCGTCGTCTCGCACGACGAACGCGGGTATGCAGCGCGTATTGCCCGAAGACCTGCGGGCTCATCAGGCGGGGCACCAGCAGGGCGAACAGTCCGCCGCGGGCAATCTAGATGCCGCGTTGCGCGACGACCCAGCCGGCATTGCGCAGCCCGGCGTCAGCTTCCAATGTTACCGTCCCGGCATTACGGCGGCCGCCTGCCTCAACTTGCCGGTCGCCGCGGTGATGGCGGCTACCACCCTCTTCGCTTCCGCGCCGAACATCGTCGTGTCTTTTTTCTCAACGGCCTCGCGCAGTGCGGGGTAAGGCCATGGGGCGTAGCCGGTGGTCAGGCCGGGACCGATCAGTTGGTGTTTGAACCAGGGCCGACCCGGAAGCCCCTGTGGATGAAGGAAGGCGCGTTCCACCTGGATCAGCGTGTCGCTGATGCGCGCGGCTGCGGCCGCATCTCTGGACGCCGCCACGCGATCCGCAGCCGCGTCGGCGGCTACTCCGGCCTTTTCCAAATCGGCCAGCGCCGTAACTATCGACGCGAAGTCGGGAAGGAAGGGAGCCCCCACAGCCGTGCGCGCACGTTTGGTGACGTCGGTCCGAATCTCGTCCAGGTCTTCACGAAGCGCCCGGGCGTAGCCCGAAAAGCGCAGCGGCGCCACATCGGCCGATGCAATCCGCATCGTCAGCAACCCCATCAGTTGAGCGGCGGCCTGATGGTAGACAAAGTCCGGATCGCCAAACAGGGACATCCAGCGGAAGTTGTCAAAGACCGAGTGATACACGCCCGAGCTGCCGCCGAAGCCCATGTCGGTGGCGGGCACGCCGAGAAAGTCGAGGAACGCGGTGTAGTCGGAGCCTGATCCGAGCCGCCCGAGTTGCTGGTCAAACTCACGATCGGGTCCGCCCAGGGTGACCGGTGCGCTCTGCGCCCAGGCGGCTTTGGCACGGCCTTCCCACAATGCGCCGACGCTGCCTCCCTGGCGCGGGTCGGGCACCAGTCGAGCCACCTCGCGCATGACATCACGAAGCGAGGGCACGCCTGAGGCGCTGAAGTCTGGTCCCGACACGGCCGAGTCGAGATTCAGGTACGCCACCGCCTTCTGCGACAGCATCGCCGCGTTGGATTCCACCCATTCAGTGGAACCCACCAATCCGTATTCTTCCGCGTCCCAGGATCCAAGAATGATCGTGCGCTTTGGCTTCCACCCGGCCTTGAGGGCCACGCCGAATGATCGGGCCACTTCGAGCATGGCAGCCGTGCCCGAACTGGGGTCAATCGCGCCAGGTGTCCACGCATCGCGGTGGTTGCCGACGATGAGGACCTGGTCGGTGGTGCCCGGAATGGTGGCCATGACGTTGTAGATGGGCTTCAACCCCTCGTCCATCTCCACCTTCATCTCGACCGCCGCGCCGCCTGGTCCCACGTGATACGAAAACGGCAATCCGCCCTGCCAGCCGTCGGGTACTCGCGGTCCGCCCAATTGCCGCAGCAACTTCTCTGCCTCGTGATGCGCGATGGGCAAAGACGGAATTTTAGGCACGTTCTTCATTTGATCGCGCGTGATGCGCGCGGCGCCGTCGATGGAAGGCACACCGCCGGGTGTGGAAGGGTCGCCTGGCTGAATCGACAGGTACTGCACCGACCCGCGCTGGATCGCTGAGGCCGGACGCATGGGTCCGTCTGGATACACATCGCCGCGCACGTAGCCGTCGTCTGCCGGATCGGAGTAGATGAGGACGCCGACGGCACCACGCTCCTCGGCTTCCTTCACCTTCAGGCCGCGGAAGGCGCCGCCGTAACGCACGAGCGCGATCTTCCCTTCCACAGACAGCCCCATCGCCTTGAGCCGCTCGTGGTCCCCAGGCGCGCCGTAGTTGACGTAAACGATCTGGCCACTAGCGACGCCCGACGCACCGTAGCCATGGAACGCCGGAAACTGGCCGCGGTAACTGGCGGCCGTGTCCTGCGGATACGTGTCTTCCATCAGCGCCAGTTCCTGACGCGAGGGCGCCGTCATTGTCAGCGACACCTGCTTCGGGTGGTTGAGGAAGACGTCGTACTTCACCGTCTCGACCGAAAGCCCGAACTCGAGCAGGCGATCGCGGACGTAGTCGGCCACCTTCTTCTCGGCGGGTGTACCGGCCACGTGCGGCACTTCAGTGAGCGCCTCAAGCCATTTCTTCGCATTTGAAGGCGATGGGGTGTCGAGCACGAGGCGTTCGTATTTCGCCAGCGCGTCGGCGGAGGAGCGCGAGAAGCCCACGGGCGGCTTCGCGGCCTCCTGGGCTGAAACCGAGGCGACGACCAGGCACACCAGGACAATGAGGGGGATACGCTGCATGAGCGCTATTGTCTGCGATCTTGCGCCACGCGAGCGGTCAACTGCTGCGGCTTCGTTCGCGTGCCTCGATCACCATCCAGGGACCGTGGAGCGGGCAGTCAAGCCGATGGCGGGTCGTGGTACATCAGCCGCAGGAGTTCGGCCAGTGTCTCCATGACTGTGCGTGCGGACATGGGCGTGATCGTATCGCGTCGGCGGCTAGCGTCGGCGCGTGATCGTGACTGACGTGATCGCGTCGCCTTCCAGGACCCGATCCACCACATCCATGCCTGCGGTCACCCGGGCAAAGACGGTGTACTGATGGTCGAGCCGGAAGTTATCCACGAGGTTCACGAAGATCTGTCCGTCGCCCGTGTCATGACCGCGGGTTGAGATGCCAAGCGTGCCACGCAAGTGGCTGGCCGTCCCCACTTCATCGCGCAGGAACTGGCTGGTGGCGCCGTCCATTTCGTCGGCGCCAGGACTGCCACCCTGGATCACGAAGTTGGCCGCGAAGCGATGAAAAGTCAGGCCATCAAACTGGCCACGGTCGGCCAACGCCGCAAACGCGGCCACGGTCACAGGCGCTTCTTCGGTGAGCAGGTCGATGGTAAACGTGCCCAGCCCGGCCATTGTCACACGCGCGGTGGCCCCGCGCAGGTCGCGCAGGGTCTGTTCGGAGGGGAGCGGATCGCCGACGTAGGCCCTTGTCGTCGCGGCCACGACGCTGCCGGTCGCTTTTGAAATGATATCGGCCACGAGCGTCGCTACCACCGGGTCGCGGTCGGCCAGCAGGCCTCGCAGGGGTACGACGATCGAGGGATCACCGGATTCGCGGAGCCTCTCGAGTAGTTGCACTCGCGGATCGCGCACGGTGGCCCGCCCCGTTCGAGTCAGACGCTGGAGCGTGGCCAGCATCTGCGGCACCGCTGCCGGCAGTTCAGGCGTGCCCTTCAGCAGGCGCGCAGCGGCATCAAGCAGGCCGGCATGGTCGCTCGCGAGCGCGCGCACTGCGTCTGCACCAGTGGTGATGGCCGCAGCCATCACGTTTGGCTGTGGGTCTTTCGCCAGCATTTCCAGGGTGGCACTGTCCTTCAGCACCTTCGCCGCGCTTGCGGCGTAGGTGCGGGCCTGCCAGACCGGGTCTGCCGCCAGCGCCGCCAGATGGGGGCGCGCGGAATCGGGCGCGATCCGCGCGAGAGACACCAGCGCACGCGCGCGAATGCGCCAGGTCGTGCCGCTCTTGACCAGCGGCTCAATCGCGGCCGCAGGACACGCGGAGCTGCCTGCGACATCGATGGCCGCCAGGACCACGAGCTCGCTGGGATCTTGGAGCGCCCGCACCGCGCGATCGCACGTGCCGGCCAGGCGCATCGCTTCGTAGCGCACCATCGGCGACGGGTCGTCCACCCACTGCCTGGAACCGAGCACCGCCAGGCGTCGCACCTGCGGATTGGGGTCGGCGAGTGCCAGTGCAAACGTGGCGGGGTCTTTATCGCCGGCCACATTCAACGTGAGCATGGCTAGTTCCCGCAGGTGCGCATTGGTGTTGTCGCGCATCGCCTGTCGCAGCGCGACCACCGTCTCGAGCGCGGGCATGAGCGCCCGTGCGTTCAGCCTGAAATACGACTCCAGACCGCGCGCGGCGCCCATACGCGCCGGTGCGCTCGCATCGGTCAGTCCACCAACGAGCAGGAGTTCACTTTCACCAGGCACGGGCGCGACACGGCCGATGGTCTCGAAGATCACGGCGCGCACGTCACCCGAACGCTCTTCGCGCAGCAGGGCTCCGTAGTCAAACGCCGCGCGGACCTGCCCCATTGCGTTGGCAGCTTCGGCGCGCACCAGCGCGTCCGGGGCGCGGAGCAGCAGCACAATCGCGTCCTTGAGCGCAGGGCGCTCGAGCCGCCCTGCCGCGCGCACCGCCAGTCGCTGAATCGACGGGTCGGGATTCTTGAGGGCGGTCAATAGCACCGACACGTCTTCGGCGCGGGCATCCTCAATTTCAAGAAGGCGGCGCTCGACAGACACCGAAGGCGCCTGAACGAGCAGAGTAAACAACAACCATGCGGCTGGACGTTTCACGAGTGGGAGTCTATCGCACGGCCGCGGCCGACTCACGGCATACGGTGTTCCTGCCAAAGCCGCCCGATGCGGTTACACTTCCCCGGTCTGGTCGGTGGTGCCTGGATGATGTGCCGATCGCCGCACGATGCATGAGGCTCGTATGACGACTACTGAAACCATAATGCCGCCCGGCTGCGATGTACCGAAAGTGGTCTGGTCGTGGGCCATGTACGACTGGGCCAACTCGGCCTTCACCACCCTCGTGGTGACCTTCATCTACTCCTCCTACTACACCCAGGTCATGGCACCCGATGAAGCCACCGGCACGTTGTGGTGGTCACGCGCCGTCGCCATCAGTTCCATCCTCACAGCACTGGCGTCACCGGTATTTGGCGCGGCAGCCGATCGGGGTGGCGCGCGCAAACGCTTCATGGGTGTCGCCCTGGCGATCTGCGTGGGCGCCACGACGGCCCTGGCGTTCATCAGGCCGGACATGCCCAGTGCCGCACTCGTCGCACTGATGCTCTTTGTGATGGCCGACCTGGCCTTTGAAATCGGCACCGTATTTTACAACGCCTTCCTTCCCAGCGTTGCGTCTCCGGCACGCATCGGGCGCATCTCCGGATGGGGCTGGGGCCTCGGTTATATCGGCGGCACGGTGTGCATGCTGCTGGCACTTGTCGGCTTTGTCGCTGACGTGCCGTGGTTCGGCATGACCACCGAGGCTGGGTGGAACGTGCGCGCCACAAACCTGCTGGTGGCCGGCTGGTTCCTCCTGTTTGCGCTGCCGATGTTCCTGTTTGTGCCCGAACAACGCACGTTTGCCGCGCGCATCAGCGTCAAGGCGGCGTTCCGGGAACTAACGCAGACGGCCCGGTATCTCGGCCGATTCAAGGAGCTCGTCACGTTCCTGGTCGCGCGCCTATTCTTCAACGACGGCCTCGTGACCGTCTTCGCATTCGGCGGCATCTACGCGAGTGCGGTCTTCGGTATGACGTTGTCCGAGGTTATCGTGCTCGGCATCGTGCTCAACATCACCTCGGGCCTGGGAGCCTTTCTCTTTGGCTTCGTCGACGATCGCCTTGGCGGCAAAAAGACCATCATGATCACCATCGTGATGATGGTGGTGGCCACCGGAATGGCAGTCTGGGCACCCACGCGTTTTTGGTTCTGGGTGGCCGCCATCATGATCGGCATTTTTGTCGGGCCCAATCAGTCGGCGTCACGCTCGCTCATGGGCCGCTTCGTTCCAGCCAAACACGAATCGGAGTTCTTCGGAGTTTTCGCCTTTTCCGGGAAGGCTACGGCGTTTGTCGGCCCACTCCTGCTGGGCGCCCTGTCGGAGGCCTACTCGCATCGGGTGGGCATGGCCAGCGTGATTCTCTTCTTCATCGTCGGCGGCCTGCTCCTGGTGACGGTGAACGAAGCCAAGGGCGTGGCCGCGGCCAAAGATGCCTGACGGCCGATGTATCCGTCCTTCATCAAGAACTGCACCTTCTTGAGGGCGGCGATATTTGCGAGCGGATCATCAGCCGTCGCAATCAGGTCTGCCGCCTGACTGGCCTTGATGCTCCCGGGCTCGGCGTCCAGGCCCAGCAGCCGATGCGCTTCCGTTATCATCGCCTTGAGAATGGCCGGCGCTGGAATTCCCGCCTCAACCCAATGGTCCGCACCCACAATCGCGACCTCACCGCGGATCTTGCCATCAACGGCTGCGATGACATCGGTCCCGTACACCAGCGTCATGACAATCTTGAACGCCTGCCCCAGCCGCTTCCGCCTTGATGAATGTGATGGCGTCAACCGAGTAGATATAGCGCTGGTCGTCCACCACAATCTTGATCACGGTGGCCCCGGTCGGTATGGCCAGGTTTGTGCCGACGGCAACAATCTGTCCACCCTCGATAAGGATGATCTGGTCTGTCGAAACCGTGCCGGTGTCCGGGTCAATGAGCCGGCCCGCCCGAGTGGCGGTAACGCCCGTTTGCAGCGGCGCGGCTTGCGGAAGCGGGGCCAGGGCGAACGCCGTCACTGACAGCACCAGCGCAATCAAGATTCCTTTGGTTCGAGGCATATCGCGGAACATACTCTAGGCCATGACGAAGCGCGTTTGGGTTCCCTCGCTGGTGCTGGCCTCGATCGTGACCGTAGCGATGGGCGCCGTTGGCGCACAACAAGGCCAACCGGCCCAGTTGCCTCCGCCGCCTGATGTGGCCGCCGCGCCGCCTGATGCCATGGTCACCGCCTCAGGGCTGGCCTCGAAGGTGCTGACACCGGGCACAGGCGCGGCACATCCCACCATCGCGTCCACTGTGAAGGTGCACTACTCCGGCTGGACCACCGACGGGCAGATGTTCGACAGCTCGGTCGTTCGCGGCGAGCCCTCCTCATTCGGCGTGAGCCGTGTGATTCGAGGATGGACTGAAGGCGTCCAAATGATGGTGATCGGTGAGAAGCGGCGCTTCTGGATTCCGTCGGCACTCGCGTACGGCGAGAACCCCAGGCCCGGCGCGCCCAGGGGCCTACTGGTGTTCGACGTCGAACTCTTCGCGATCACCACCCCCGCCAGTGCGCCAGATCACCTTGCCGCCTTCGCCACGCACAAGACGATGACGGCGGCGTCGCCGTACAAACTGCTTCCTTGGCAGTCGATCGGCCCGTCGAACCACACCGGGCGCATGACGTCGGTGGCGGTGGCTGATGTGCAGGGCGTGCGAAACATCTATGTGGGCGCGGCCACGGGCGGCGTGTGGAAGTCTGCGAACCGCGGCATGACATGGCGCCCCATCTTCGAGCATGAGGCGAGCGCGAGCATCGGCGACGTGGCGGTGGCGCCGTCGAATCCTTCGATCGTGTGGGTGGGCACCGGTGAGTCCAATCTCTTCCGCGCAGGCATGCCCGGAACGGGCATCTACAAGTCCATCAATGCCGGCAGGACGTGGCAGCACATGGGACTGACCGACACCGGCACCATCGGCCGTGTCCTTGTGCACCCGACCAATCCCAGCGTCGTGTACGTGGCTGCCTCGGGCCATGAGTGGACGCCCAATGACATGCGGGGTGTCTTCAAGACCACCGATGGCGGCAAGACGTGGGCGAAGGTGTTGTACCGCAGCCCGAACACGGGCGCGGTGGATCTGGTGATGGACCCGAAGGATCCGAACACGCTGTACGCGGGCATGTGGCAGCGCGTGCGCCGCAAGTGGAGCGACCCACGGGTGGAACCGAACTACACCGAGGGCGGTATCTGGAAGACGACGGATGGTGGCAACACCTGGGTGCCGACCAACACGGGGTTGCCCGAGCCGCGGTTCCGTGGGCGCGTGGGCCTCGATGTCTCGCGTTCGAATCCCAACGTGGTCTACGCCGTCATCGACAATTACGACGCAGGCCGCCCCGCGCGCCCTGGCGAGAACGACGCCTACGGCCGTCTGCTCCCCGCCAACAGCAACATCATCCGCGGGATGGAGATCTACCGGAGCGACGACAAGGGCGCGACGTGGCGACGCACGAGCGGGCAGACGCCGGAAACCGCCGCGCAGATGATGAGGCTGGGCAATACCTACAACTGGGTGTTTACGCAGATTCGCGTGGATACAAAAAATGAGAACCGCGTCTACGTGCTGGCGCTCAGCGTCAGCGTGTCGGACGATGCGGGTGCCACGTTCAAGCCGTTTGCGGCCGGCGGCGGCGACAACCATCGCATGTGGATCGATCCGGTCAACCCGAAAGTGGTCTACACCGCGCACGACCAGGGCTTCACGATGACCGAAGACGGCGGCCGGACGAAGCGCGAAGCAAGAGGCATTCGCGGCACGCAGTTCTACAACGTGGAACTCGACACGGCGAAGCCGTTTCGCGCGTACGGATCGGTACAGGATGCCGGCAGCTTCCGAGTGGCTGTGGCCACGGGCGTCGCGCGCGGGGTGTTTACGCCAAAGGCCTGGCAGGGCGCCCCCGGTGGCGAGGGCAGCATGCACGCCATCGATCCGACGAACCCGAATCTCGTCTATTCGCACGGATTTTATGGCAGTTTTTCGCGCGCAGACGTGACTCCTGCACCTGCCGGCCGCGGAGGGCGCGGCGCGGCACCTGCATCAGCGGCGGCGCCGGCACAGACCGACATCCGGCCGAAGGCCGCTGATGGCGACCCGCCTCAGCGCGCCCAATGGATGGCGCCAATCATGCTCTCACCGTTCGACGCGAGCACGGTCTACGCGGGCTATCAATACGTGTACCGATCCCGCGACCGCGGTATCACGTGGGAACGCATCAGCGAGGACCTGACCGACAACAACCCGCGCCAGATGGGTGTGAATCCTTCCGCCATCCCCTACCAGACGCTCACGCACATCGCCGAGTCACCGCTGACCCGGGGCCTCATCTACGCCGGCACCGACGACGGGAACCTGCATGTCACACGAGATGATGGGCGGACGTGGACCAACGTGGGCCGAAACCTGCCGATGGCGCTCAAGAAATGGGTGTCGCGCATCGTGCCGTCAAAATACGCGGCAGGCACGGTCTTTGTCGCGCAGCGCGGTCGCGAAGATGACGACTTCGCGCCGTATCTGTGGAAGTCCACCGACTACGGAGCGACATGGGCCAGCGTGGTGGGCAACATCCCGTCGGGTTCGATCAACGTGGTGCGCGAGGACCCGTCGATTGAGAGCCTGCTGTACGCCGGCAACGATTTTGGCGCCTATGTGTCGAAGGATGCCGGCCTGACGTGGAACGTGCTCGGCGGAAACCTACCGTCTGTGCAGGTTTCAGATCTGCAAATCCACCCGAGCGACCACCTCATCGTTATTTCCACCTACGGGCGTGGCATGTGGGTGATGGATGGCCGCCGGGTGCGTGCGATCAAGTAGCGTTCTGAGCTCGGCCATCCGAACGTAGCTCGGGCTAGTTCTTCAAGGCCGAGGCAATACGCCCCCGGCGTCGTGCCGGGGGATCCTCTCAAGATCGGGTTCAACGTGGGCCGCGCGTACCTCAGGCGAAAACAGCATCTCGGCTCAATAGTGGGTCAGCATGGTCGCGGTGGTGGTTCGAGTTGACCGTGTGGAACAGCGGCGTCCACGCCCTCGTCAAGCGCCGCGAAGATCGACCCCATCTCGCAGGACACGGGCCAGGAGCGGTCAGTGCGTAGATTGAAGTTGCGTGCACGCGACTCTGAAGCGATTTCGGATTGACGGCAGTTGACGATGGTCTCGTCGTTGTTCTGTTGCAGGAACGATGTCTGAGGAACGCTTTGACGGAATCGACCGACAGTGTGATCGATTGACCGCCAATGTCACAAGCCTCCAGGCGGACGTCACGGTAATAACAACCGACGCCGCGGGGTGAAAAGCGCGAAAGCGTGGACGTGCGGCGCCACATGGACGTACTGCACGAAGAGGTGATTGATCGGATTCGGGACATCCGCGAGGACGACAGCCTCCGACTGGAAATGCGCGCCGGCTTCGCGATGATTATGAAACGGCTCGACGACCACGCGATTCCAGGAGAAGCAGCGGACCGCGCGTTTGCCGCGACCGCGGCCAGCGCCGGCCGGCCTGTGGACGGGCGATCAACGAGCAGCACGCCATGGCCGCACTGCACCAGCACGGTCGCGGCAGCGCTCTCGGCAGGCCCGCCGCCGATAATCAGAACGTCCACAGTCACGACGCCGGAATACAGCCGTGTCGCGTGTTACACCATTACACCGTTGTGGTATACCATGGTGTAATTATGGCCCTGAACATTAAGAACATTTCCGTGGAGCGGCTCGCCGGTCAAGTGGCGCTGCTGACCGGTGAGACGAAAACAGAGGCCATTCGTAAGGCTCTTGAAGACCGGAAGCGGCGCCTTGTGGCTACGCCCGTGGGCGATCGGCGGGCCACCGTGCTGTCGTTCCTAAAGAAACGAGTATGGAAAGGAGTGCCCAGGAGCGAGAAGGGCCGCATGCTTTCCCGTGCGGAAGAAGACGCAATCCTTGGATACGGTCCGGAGGGCGTATGACGCTGGACTCATCGGCGCTCATCGCCATCCTCTTCGCCGAGCCGGGGTATCTGGCGCTCGTGGATCGCATTCTGGAAGCGGACCACGTGCGCGTGGGCGCCCCGACGCTGGTGGAAACCAGTCTCGTGTTCGCCGGTCGCAAGGGTGCCCGGAGCGCCGAGTCAGTTGAAGGCCTGGTTCGGGAACTGGCGGTCACCATCTCTCCCTTCGGTGAGGCCGAATGGCGAGTGGCGGCGGACGCGTTTCGACGCTTCGGCCGCGGACGCCACGCCGCGGCACTGAACTACGGCGACTGCCTGGCCTATGCCACCGCGCAGACGGCGCGAGACACTCTGCTCTTCGTTGGCGAGGACTTCTCGAAGACCGACATCCCTGCGGCGTGATCCGATCAACCGTCTCGTCACTTCTTCTTGCCGTCAGGATTCCAGTGCTGGAGCAAAGTGATCGGCGCAAGAGCATCGCTTAGCAGGAACGTCGAGAGCACGTCGATTCGGCGAACCAGGTGACCTTGACGGTTGAACTCGAAGATATAGGGACCGTACTCGTCGGAAATATAAAAATGTCTATTGGGACCGATTCGGATGCCTTCCGGATCTAGCCGCAATGTGGCGAAGTCACTGTTGACGTCAAAGACTCCCGCTCCGCCGACAAATGTCTTGCCGAACTCGTTTTTGAGAAACCGAGTATCGAGCAACCGTCTATTGATGCTGCCGGCATCCATCGTGATGTGGAGAAAGTGCACGCGATCGAGGAGTGGAACATCTGTCACACCGTCGAACGGTCCCCGGTCGGGCGCGGCGATGAAGACCTTATGGATACCAGTCACCTGCAAATGTCCTGTGACAACTGTGGACGAAGCACCCCTACCGGCCGGATCGGCGCCGCGCCGATTTCTCACACCAACCCGTGATGAGGGCTTCTTTTTCGACACGCGTCAACTGCTTCATCGCGTATTCGCACGTCAGTGCCCTGCCCATCGCGCGGAAACCTCGCGAATAGACGATGGCCACCGGCCGACGGCCACGCGTGTACTTGGCGCCGCGACCGGCGTTGTGCGCCTGCACGCGCGCCTTCAGGTTGACGGTGTAGCCGGTGTAGAGGGTGTCGTCCGCGCAGCGGAGAATATAGACGTAGAACACGGCGACCAGACCTATCCTTCGCTGAAGGCCACGCCCTGGCTGCGCATGAACTCCTTCAGCTGGCTGACGTGAACACAGTGGCTCACATGACGCTTGGCGTCCTCGACGCCCAGGTCCAGATGTTTAGTGGCCGACTGCATCCCCCAAATCCTGCCGCCGAAATCAAACGCTGGCCCGCCGCTCTGGCCCTCCAGCTCCGGCGTGCTCATCTCGAGGCCGGCGATGGTCTTCCCGTCCTGCCCCAGGGGGTGCCGCGTCACCATCCCGTCCATGAGAACACGCGGTGAGTGCTCGCGGCCAGTTGTGGTCCATTGAATCTCGTCAGTCGCGGAGTCGAACGAAAAGTTCATGAACTCGGGAAAAAGAAACCCAAGCCGGCACAGGAACTTTCCCTGCTTCAGCCCACTGTCATCCCTGGCACATACCGGAAAGGCATCACACAGGAGCCTGGAGTGTCCTGTGAATTTCAGCAGGGCCACGTAGCCAGCGGCACGCTCGAGTTCCTGGATGACCGCGCGATTACCGACGGTCGCAGGGAGTATTGGCCGCGCGGACGTAAATGCCGCGTCCTTCTTCGGCAGTTCGTCGCCGGCCATCAACAACTTCGCCACGTGCGCGCACGTCACAGCCCACCCATCGGCAATGACGACAAACAGCGTCGCGGCGGCTGGAATCACGGTCGAAGATGCCCAGTTCCTGGAAATCGTATGCATCGGCCTCGTGAACCGCGCCGCCTGCTCAATGGCGTCTACAGACATCTGTGGAACGCATGATACACGCGGGCCGCTGGGGCGTAGAATGCGCGAATGACATCCACTCGCACCCTGCCTGCTCTCTGCCTCGCCACGATTCTTCTCGCCGCCACGGCCCTGCCGCTCGCCGTGACCGCACGCGACAACGGGCAGGCGGTGGACCAGGCCATGGTCGCGCGCATCCGCGACGAGGGCCTGCAGCGCTCGCGTGTGATGGACATCGTCTCCTACATCACCGATGTGCTGGGCGCGCGGCTGACGCTCTCGGATGACATGGCGCGCGCCCAGCAGTGGGTGCAGGGCCACATGCGTGAGATCGGACTTGAAAACGTCGCCGCCGAGCCGTTCATGGACTACGGCACGCGCTGGGACAACGAATACGTCTCGCTGCACCTTATCGAACCCGACTACCAGCCGATGGTGGGCTACCCCCTCTCACACACACCGGGCACCAACGGCAAACACACCACACGCGTGGTCAGCGCCGAAATCCGCAACCGTGGCGATCTCGAACGACTGCGCGGCACCTTGCGCGGCGCCTCAGTGCTGTCCACGCCGCCGGCGGTGGTTGACCGCGCGCGATTCAGCGCCGGCGTGGCTCGCTACACGGACGCGGAACTGAAAGTCCTTGAGTCCCCAGCGCCGCCACCGGTCGCGCCACCCGCGCCGCCCGCACAACCAGCCGCCGCAGCCGCAGCCGCTGCACCGGCGCCAGCCGCACCCAACCCGAGCGTGGTCCGGGCCGAAGAGAAGATGGCGTTTTACAAGGCCGAAGGCGTCGTGGCCGTACTACAAAGCGAAAGCGGATGGCCGGGCGCCGTGCGCGGCTTTGCCCGCCCCGGCACCCGAACCGACAACTGGGGTCGCGCAGAGACGCTGGCGTCCCCGCCCATCGTCGCCATCACGCCGGAGCACTACAACAGAATGTACCGGCTGCGCGAACGGGGGCTGCCGGTCACGATCGAAATCGAGATTCGCAATCGCGTGGGCGCCTCGGTGGAACAGGCCAGCAACGTGGTGGGCGATATTCCCGGTAGCGATCTGAGAGATGAAGTGGTGATGATTGGCGCGCATCTGGACACCTGGCACGCCAGCCCGAATGCGAGCGACAACACGTCCGGCGTGGCGGTGGTGCTCGAAGCCATGCGCATCCTGCGTGCGGTGGGCGCGAAGCCACGACGCACCATTCGCGCCGCCTTGTGGGCCGGCGAAGAACAGGGCCTGCATGGCTCGCGCGAATACGTGCTGAAACACTTCGGAGACCCCGCAAGCCCCAAAGGCGTGACGCCGGCTTACGAAAAACTCTCGGCCTACTTCAACCAGGACTATGGACCCGGACAGTACCGGGGCATCTACCTGCAAGGGAATGAAGGGGCCCGGACAATGATGACCAGTTGGACCGCGCCATTCCACGACCTGGGCATGACGACCGTGTCGCCGCGCGGCGTGGGCAGCACTGATCACATTTCCTTCGATCGAGTGGGACTGCCGGGCTTCCAGTTCCTTCAGGATCGCGTGGGCGGCACCGGCGGCCACACCAACCTGGATTTTCTCGAAACACTGCCGCCCGAAGACCTCATGAAGAACGCGACCATCATGGCGTCATTCGCGTACCACGCGGCCATGAGCGAT
>SXGR01307489.1_pt1 | contig 15454 bp, 9 predicted proteins | sample 3174711 | NCBI WGS metagenome assembly SXGR01 (sample SAMN11356860, study PRJNA531348) | freshwater metagenome | isolation source: freshwater sample F1-60 | place: China: Fuxian Lake, Yuxi | collected 2017-12-25
AATATTATTGTGATCCGTAGATAATGTTACTGGCCGAAAACAAAGAACGGCGAGTAGCTAGTAATGTCATCGCGGGCATTTTTCAGACTTTGATATCCGCGTTATTATTGTTACTTTTATACAGATTTTTATTAGACCATCTTGGCTCTTCCGCGCTGGGTCTTTGGTCGTTATTTGTGGCGTTGTTTAGCTTGTCGAAAATAGTAGATGTTGGTTTTACGGGAGCGGGACTTAAGTTGATGGCTGAGTCCATGGCAAGGGAGGAATTTAATGATGCACGTTGTTATGCTCGTTTGTCAATAATGGGAACCGGCATTTTAACTATTCCTGTCATTGTGCTTTTTACCTTTTTACTCCATGAGTTTGGACACGGAGATCATGTTGAAATATGGAGTATTTTAACTATTGGGCTGGCTGTATGGATTAGTTTTATTGTCCAATCCCTAAGGTCGGGAATTGATGCGTTACATCGAATGGATTTGAAGCACGCTACCGTCTCGCTACAGGCACTGATATTATATGTACTGTGCTTGTATTTAGTCCCAAAGTATGAGTGGGAGGGGTTGCTTATCGCGTATTTAGTGAGCACTTGCTTTAGTGGATTAATTTTGGGGATTATATTATGGAAGTTATGGACTAAGGTTCCCTTTGGCGGTCCAGAAACACAGTTTTCTACATTGAGAAAATCAATGATTAAATATGGCTTACCGTTTCAGTTGACATCAATTTCAGTACAGTTTTATGACCCGGTTACAAAATATTTCTTAGCAACATTTGGGACTTTATCAGATGTGGGATGGTACGAAATGGCAAGTAGACTAGTTTTACAGTTTCGGGCACTGCAAGTGAGTGCAATGGAGGTTATGGTGCCGTATGTTGCGGCTAATAAAACTGAATCGGTCAATCAGGATATTGCAGGAATCTATTTGCCTGCAGTTCGACTCTTTTTGACTGTTGGCGTTCCGCTATTTTCTTCGTTTATTGTATTAGTCCCATTCATTTCTTATGTCTGGATTGGCTCAGAAAATGTACAGTTTATTTTATTCTCGCAAATTTTGATCGTTGCGTGGACAATAAACACTTTTTCAACTCCGGCATATTTTTTTTCCCAAGGACAGGGCCGGCAGCGCTGGACTTTATTTGCGCATGTGCTGATAGCCTTTTTGAATTGTTTATTTGCTATTTTATTGGGGTCTTATTTTGGCGCAGTGGGGGTAGTGTTGGGATTTTTTTGGGCGCTAATAATCGGCAGCGTTATCCAAATGATGGGATTTCATTTTGATAATAAGGTTAATTTTGGTGCTTTAAATCAAAACAAAATGCTCGTTCGGTCTGCGATGATAAAATTATTGGCTTGTAGCATATGCGTCTGGTATTATATTCAGAGTTACTTTTCGCTATGGTCAATTTATATGATTGGCATTAGTAGTGCAGTTATATTTGGATTGCTGCCATTTTTAGAGCGAGAGGTGAGAAGCGTTCTTTCCCGAATATTACACCGGGTTAAGTGAAGGAAATGCGGCGTCTTCCCATCCTCGTCAAAACCGCGTCTCCCCATATCCCCAAGCAATAAATCGGCTAAACCACCCAGGGTCTTTGCCGGTTATCATTAATTTAACATTCTGCCCGATAGTCACCGGCCCTGCTGTCGGATTGATTTCGACTCGGACTTTAAAGTGGTCAGCTAATAGCGAAGAGAGTGTAGTTGCCATCTGGGCGTCTTGGCCTTTGAGGGGAACTAAATCTTTGACCGTTCCGTTGACTCGTCGGCGTTCACCAGTGAGTTCGATTTGGACCTGATCGCCTGGTTGAATGTCGTTCATGTAGCGTGGGTGCATGACGGATTCGATGAGAATGGTTTTTGGGTCGGCGATGTGGGCGATGGTGTCGCCTTTTTTCAGCCATTGTTGGTCATTGGCTTTACGCGAATACAGGATGCCGTTGTTGGTGCTTGGTACAGGCGCTTCCTTTAACACCGCGATGCGTGTTTGTTCGCGGGTGATATCCATTTGTATGCTGGCAATATCTTTGGCTAGCGTTGTTTCTTGTTCGTTGAGGTCAGTAATTTTGAGTAAAACGGTTTCGTGTTTTAGGACAATGGTTGGTTTTTCTGGGTCAGGGAAACTGCCGTCTTGGATCACTAATAACTGTTTGCTGAGGTCATTTACCAAGTTTGATTGGGCATCAAAGGCGGCGCGTAATCCTGGGAGTGTATCTGCCGTAGCTGTGGATAAAGTCTCTAAACGTATGGCTAATTGTTTGCTTTCTTCCGTGATTCGTCGATTTAATGATTCGATTCTACTGGTGCGGTATGTGGTAATCCGTGCATCTAGGGAATCGCGTTCTTGTGCCAGTTCAGTTATAATGGATTTTAATTCGGTTTGTTTGCTTGCTAATGCCGACAATTTCGTCGTGAGTGTGTCTAATTGAGTCGTGTCGACTTTATCATTTCGAATTGTGCCCATTAATTGATTAGCAGTGATTAATTGGTTGAGCGCCGGAGACGCATCAAAATAACGACCGTCGATCGGGGCTGTTAATGCCATGACTTGCGCATTAACGACACCTTGAGAACTAAATGGAATCAGCGGTGGCGCTAAGAAAAATGCGCAGGCGGTTATGGCTCCGCTAACAATGACGGCGGTGCGCCAAGGGCGGCCACGAACTAATGAAGTGGGGCGGAATGTGTTCGTGTGACGTTTAGGCTCAAGCACCTGGGTGCCATGACTGGCGGGGTGCATTTGTTCTTCGTTTTGCACACCAGGGATGGCGGGTTTGCCGTAGGCGCTGGTGAAGGCATCTTTATTTGCGGTCGGCTTATCGAAAATATTGCGGGTGACGGCGCGTGGGGCTAGTGAGCCTGGGTGGATTGCCGGAGTTGCTGATAAACTGCCGCTGCCGAATCCGATGCCTGCTGATTTATCTTTTGAGGCAGTAAATCCGCTGGCTGCTGCGATGCGATGGGTGACGGCTTTTGGTACGTGTGATCCGTGGCCGGTGGCATCAACGAACGGGCTCATTGCTGCTGCTAAATGGCCAGTCGTGTATCCATGGTCGGGAGGTACGGGAATGCCTAATGCTTCTGCTGCGGCGCGTTGCGCGGTCTTCATGCGACTGATTTGCGTGGATAATTCGTGCAGATCGGTTGCTGAATGTTGTTGCTGAGCGATGGCTTCATCGCGTTCACGGCGTAAGTTTTTAATGATGCGTTTTGCGCGAACTAGTCGACGGCGTAACATTTTGAGTTCGGCGCTGTGATCTGGTCGGGAACGAATGGCGGCTAATTCGGTGGCTAATTCGTCGCGTTCGATGAGGGCCTGGGCCATGCGGGCGCGGGCTTCGTTGAACATCTGTTGATGTTGCGCGTTTTCACTAGTGAGTGTCGCAATTTGTTTTTCTAGTGTGCGGATGCGCTGCTGTTCGTTGCTAAGTTGTTCCAACGTGCTGTGGGCGCGAGTCCTATCGCTTAATTTTCCGCGAACTTCATCGAGTTCTTGGCGGACCAGTTCTAATTCTTCTAGGGCTTGGTCGCGTTTACTTATCGCTTCACGTAATTCAGGTGCAGGGTCGATGCCCAATTTGGCGGTGCTGAGTTCAGCACGCAATCGATCTAAATCGCTAAGCAGGCGATCTCGTTCGCTGGTGCGTGCGGTGACGAGTTGTTCTAATTCGACCGTGCGATTGCGGGCATGATCGGCTTGCTGCAGCGTTTCCATTAAACTGCGGGTAAGCACCATTACTTTTTCTTGCTCGGAAGCTAATTGCTGACTGGCTTTAGCGAGGCCAACCAGTTGCTGATCGCGATCGTTGGGTGCGGTGCCGTTGAGTTTGGCTAAATCACCGGCGAGTTTTTGTACTTCTGTGCCCAAGCGCTCTTGTTCAATCAGGGATTGATCAAGATGTGTACGTATACCGGAATCATCGTCGGAATTGGATTCAGCGGAAAGTTGGGCTTCTAATTCTGCGACGCGTGCTTGAGATTCGGTTAGGCGATCACGTGCGGATTTTAATGCGGTACGATGTTCAACGGCAGCAGCTTCGCGTTCACCTTTGAGGCGCTCTAATTCACGTTTTACGCGTTCTCTTTCGGCGACGGCTTGGGCGTGACGTTCCTCTAAATCGGTAATGGATTGTTGTGCGACAATTAATTCACCTTCGATATAGCGCAAGCGCGCTAATTCAGGTGGCGCAACGCTTTCGCTATCTTCAGTCTTTTTAAGTGTATCTAGTTCTGCGCGGATGCGCGCATACTCGCGCTTGGTTTGTTCTAATTCGGAAACGAGTGAAATGTTGGTCGTGCTTTCGAGGGCATTGTTTTGACCGACCCGCACGGTTGATGGTTCTAATCGATCGCCATCGGTACTTTGGCGAGTTTTATTTTTGCTCTCGATGATGCTGACTTGATCTTGTAATTCACGTAGGCGTCGCTCGGCTTCAATTGCCGCTTGGGTCGACAGAGCGATGGCAGAAGTATGGCGAGCGTGGTCGCTCGAATGTTCAGTTTGGAGCGTTTCAAATTTAGTGCGTAGCTCTTCGCGTTCGCGCGCTAATTCTTGGACTCGGGCTTCGGCGGATTTTTTCGCTTCGTTGAGCGCTTCTACTTGGCGTTTCTCATTGGCTAATTGCCGTGACAGCATCAACGCATCTTTTTCCAATTTGGAAATACGTTCGCTTGAGCGAGCATCTTCTGGAATTTTATGAATGGTGTCGGTGCTGCGTCGATGATGGAGTTCAGTTTGTAACGATTGGCGTTCTGCCTCTAAATTGGCATAGGCTTCATGTAGTTCGTCTAAGCGGCGTTTGGATGATGAAAGAGAACTACGCGCATCTGATAATTCGCCACTGAGTGAATCGCTACGGCTGCGCAATTCGGACGCTTCAATACGGCTGGCTTCCAATTCTTTTGCTAATCGTTCGGCAATTTTTTCTTGTTCTTGCAGGCGGTACGTGGTTGCGTCAAACGTGGTGCGCAATGCATTTACTTTAGCCGCTAAAACTTCGGCCAAGGACGTGTCGTCGGATGACGTTTGCGCTTTTGCTAATTCATCTTCGGCATTTTTGAGGCTGGCAGATAATTCATGGGAACGCACTTCTAACATGGCCTTCATTTCGACCATGCGCTCCATTTCATGTTGAATGGCTTTGCCGCGTGCTTCTACCGTTCCGGTGGAGTCCTGCATGGCTCCGCGCACGGTGGCCAAATCTTTTTCCATGGACTCGACGCGTGTTTGCGCGGTGTGCAATTGAGATTTAAGGTCTTCCATGACCTCCATGTGTAATTCTTTGGTTACTTCCAGAGCGGTCACAGTGGAGCGTAAACGGTGCTCGCGATCTTGGGCGCGCTCGCTGGCTTTTTCCGCCGCTAATCGTTGTTGTTCATATTGTTGTCGTAACGTATCGCATTCTGAAGTGAGTTGTTCTACGCGTTGTTGTGATTCAATGACGCTATCGCGAGCACGTGCTAATTCCGTGCGCAGTGGGGTCGTATCGCCACCGCCGCCTTCTGCCAATAAGCGTAAATGCCCAATGAGGCGAATAAGCACGTCTTCAGCGACATAGGCAAGTGATGAAATATCCGCGCTACTTAGTTCATTGCCTAAGTGGGCAACTTGATCAATTAATTCTTGATCATCGCTACCAATGACATCTGGTTCATTCGCCAAGCGTTGAATTTCGGCGGCGAGATTGCGCACTTCAGCGGCGGTTTGCCGAGCTAAATGACGTTCTTCGGCGCGGGCGGCTTCGGCTTTTTCTAAATATTTTCTAGCTTTTTCTAAGTCTTTGGCGTGCTGCTCTTGTGCTTCGTTGTACGCGACTTGCAGTGCGTCCATATCACGTTTGGTGTTGGCAACTTCGCTGCGGGCGGAGATTAATATTTTTCGCGTAATGACGCTGTCGGCGTCGTCGTCGAGTCCTTCGAGGTCCAAGAGCACGCTGCTGCTGCTGTCACCTGCGGGTTCCATTTGCTGTGCGTGTTCGGCTAAACTTTTTAAGACGGCGATTGCCGCTATGTAGGCTTGGTCAGAAGCGTTACCAATATCGATTTTTTCTAATTCAGATAATTGTTGCCATAGATGAATGAGTTGTTGCCGATTGGCTAGATAATCACTGACTTCGTCAATTTCATTTATTAACCGAGATAACGCACCGATGTCGCTACAGCGTAAGGCTAATTCGTCATTTAATTGTTGATGGGAATTGCGTAAATCCATTGCCGCTTGGTGTAAATTTAAACCATTTCGTTCTGTGAGGGCCAAATAGGATTGATAAAAAACCTGTAAACTTTTAAAGACATGGTCAAAAGCAGCGGCTTGTTCAGGTGCTATTTCTACAATATCGTCAAAATTATCTGCGGTGGATGAGGTCGCTTGTTTGGCTGGTGATGAACGGGATGACAAAGCAGGTTTATTTGCTACATTTATTAATTCTTCGACCATGAAATGTTGTTGCTTAATAGAATCATAGGCAATGGCATCACCCGTTACGGTGCCTTTTTCTACCAAGTCGCGAATTTGAGGTACTTGGAAAGGACCTGCCCAATCTCCACTGAGGTAGAGGTAGTATAGGGCGTCTTGATCAGTGGCCGCGTTGGAGCTCATGGTGTGCCGTGGGCTGCGGGTAGTGCCGAACCACGTTTACGAATCGAAAACGTGGCCAACCATACCCAAGTGTGGGCAGAGAATAAACGCGCGTAGCATCCAAATTTTGACCTTAGTTGCAAGTCCCATCTGCTTTTTATAGCAACGACTTGCGTATAAACTAAGGGAGTAGCAATTTAACCGAGCGATGACCGTTGTCGTGGTTAGGGAGTTTTCGGTGGCGTTATTATGGGGGTTGGCGCAGGAGGAAGCGCACTGGGGCTAGACCACTGTTGCAACAAGTGGTGGTGGTTCGCCAGCGCCGCCCATGGACTGGTAGTGGGGGCAATGGTTGCCACGGCAGCGGGGTCGAGGCGAATCAGTAAGGCTATTAACGCCTGACGCACGACGGGGTCGGGATCGTTTTGGGCTCGGGTGATCAGATCGTTAATCGCGACCGGCGCGTCCCATGCCAGCGCCGTTGAAAGCGCGGTTGCGGCGGTGGTTGCTACGGCACGTTCTCCAAAAATGACCATTTCCATGAGGGCATTAACTAATTCAATGTCGGCGTGACCCCCAAGATCGCCGAGCGCTATCACCAATCCTTGCTTACCAAGACCATCAATAATTCCACCACGGTATTCGTTAATTAACTTTAACGCGACGGCCTGTCGTAAGTCGTTGGCGGCCAGACCAGATAATAGTCGAATAGCATTATTGCGTTCGCTACCCGTAACGCGTAGTAACGCCCAATCAAATGCCTGTCTGGTATCTTGTGCATCAATACCACGCGTTTGCAGGAGATATTCCAACGCTTGTTGGCGCACCGTCGATGAAGTTGCTCCTGGGAGCTGACGATGGCCACGAGGGTCTGCTAAGCGAAATGCCCAACTGGGGGCGGTATTCGCGTCCAGAATAGCTAACGTCGCGAGAGCCGAAATCACCAAAGTGGGCTCCTGCTCTACGGTTAAATAATGACAAATATAGTTGACCACATCTGGATTATTTTGTGATCGTAAAACCCGCAAAATGGCTTGTTTAATTTTTAGATTATCTTGTCGCCATTGCACTGCACTAACGATATCCGTATCTCGACGCGTCCAGGCTTGGCCACGATACAATAATCGCCCAAGTAAGAGGCTCACGGATAAATCAGGTTGACGCGTTTCTAGGTAGGCAATCTGACGAGTCGGCCATGCTGGATTAACATTAAATAAAGCTTGCCAGCGCACGGTAGACGAGCGATCTAGTGAGACGCTATCGGGTCGTTCGATAATTCCTTGGTCAAGCGCGTGTAAGTGAGGTGAAAAAAATAATGTTCCTATGAATGGCACGACGAAAAACGCACTTAATCGAAGGGCTTTCATCATGGTTTAATCTCAACCCAGGAGGCACGCTGTTGCGGGAAACGTTGGCTGAGCGTACGCAAAACAGCAGGATCGCGATCAAGATAGGGACCGACTAAAATTGCTAATTGAGCACCTTGTTCGACTAAAAAGGCGCGAAAGCCGTCGCTTGCTAGTTGCGCGACAAAACGTTGCGCATCGGTACGTCGTTCTAAAGGGCAATTTGCCAAATGTACGGCATACGAATTATTTGCGACGGCGACTTTCTTTTTGGGCGCAGGGTTACGAATTTGATTGACTAAATTGCGTACATATCCACGTAATCGTTGATCTTGAACAGATGCATTAACTAAACGATCAGTAATCGTTCCTAAACGTTCGCGATGCCCCTGGGCAAGGGCTGTCTGTGCGTCCATGCCGGCGAGAGCAAGATTGCGTACTTGTGCTGGATCATCAACGATACGTCCGACGCTTACTAAATCGAGTTCAATGCGGACTTTAAATCGATGACTGCCATCAGGACGTTCAAATGCGGCGATGCAGCGAATGTCTCCACGTTCAATTAATGACTGACTTGTATTAAAACGATAGGTGCTAACTAAATCTCGGACTTGCATATAGCGTTGATCAGGCCCAATCCATTCAATGCTAGGTGGTAGTTTGACTTGAAATTCAGGGCTGGTGCCTGAGCGCATGCGGCGCGCTTTTCCTTGCAAAACTCGTTTGGCTGGGGGCAATAAGGCATAGACGATATCGACATTCCAGACTTGTTCGGAGCCGGGAGGTAAGGGCATTAAATTAAAATCAAATAAACCAATCGCGACACCGGCATCACCTGGGCGCGCAGCAGCATCTAAACGCCGTGCGCTGCCATTTGGTTGAAAGGTGAGCAAGGTGATTTGATCGGTGCCGTCAATATTCGTAAGGACGACGGCTTCGTTCATGCCGCCAACGCCGATGAGGTGCAAGTCTTGTTCTTGGATTGACGCGGGTAATTCCACATCGCGTTTATCTGGGTGGTCAATTAATTCACTGGTTTGAACGCGCAGTCGATAACTAATTACTTGTCCAGCGTCGATGTGAAGGCGGCTGGGCCGTAAGGCCATCACAAATGCCATGACGCCCAGCGCTGCAACGAGCGCGCCAGCAACTACCGCTGCCGTGGCGGCATGATTTTTTAAGCGAGCAGTGAACGCCATGGCGCGACATGCTGGTGCTGGTGCGCAGTGGGCAAGCCCGTGCTGTCTTAACCTCTGGTGCGTAGGGCTGATAACGCAGGACCGTTTGGCAGTACGCGCTGGGCTCTTTCGGTGTGACTTGGCAGCGCTAGCGTCCCACGCATGGAAGCCATTCGCTCAGTCAAAATCGCCCGCGGTGTCGTTATTGGTGGGAAATTGCCCGTTTTGATCATGGGACCATGCGTAATTGAAAGCGAACGTCACGCCTTACGGATGGCGAAGTTGGTTCAAGCTTCCGCGAAGCGTGTAGGCTTTCCCGTGATTTTTAAAGCCAGTTACGACAAAGCGAATCGCACGAGTCACACCAGCTTTCGTGGCCAAGGTTTGGAAGAAGGCCTGCGTATTTTACAGTGCGTCAAAGATGCCACCGGACTACCAGTGACCACCGACGTGCACGATGCGTCACAAGTCTCCGCCGTTGCAGCGACCGTGGATTTAATCCAAGTACCGGCGTTGCTTTGTCGTCAAACCGATTTAATTGAAGCCTGTGCGCGTTCTGGAAAGCCAACTAGTATTAAAAAGGGTCAATTTTTAGCGCCGCAGGATTGTGGCAATATTGTCGCAAAATTTGAGGCGATCGCGGGTCAGGGAAAATTAGTACTGATCGAACGTGGCACCTCGTTTGGCTATAATACGTTGGTGAGTGATTTTAGGTCTTTGCCGATAATGCGCAGTTTTGGCGTGCCGGTGGTTTTCGATGGGACGCATTCAGTCCAGGCGCCAGGGGGCCTTGGCACAAAAAGTGGTGGTGCCGGCCATTTTGCGCCGATGTTGATGCGCGCCGCTATGGCGGTGGGGGTCGAAGGTGTGTTTTTGGAAACTCATGATGATTGGAAGAACGCCATGAGTGACGGCCCCAATGTGGTGCCAACGAAGGAATTAGCTGCACTGTTGAACGATCTGCGCGCGATTCATCGTGCTATTGGGCGTAAAGCGCCGCCTATTCCACGCAGTTAAGTAATAGGGACGACTACATTGGGGTTGGTAAGTACACCGAAACCGCCTCACAAAAATTGTGTCGCCCCAGACACTGATCTGTCTTTAGCGTGTGCCAGAAGCGTTTTTAAGTGATCGAAGGCCGTTGAGCGAAGGGGGGATAGGTGCGCCGTACACGCAAGCTCGGTAGTAGGTTGACCTAGATTTTTACGGCAATGCCCGCAATAGTTCTTGGTATCTGATTGTCAGAGGACCAAAGGGTCAACTTATGCGTACCATACCTGCGATGATCATTGGCGGCTGCCTAGTATTTGCTCTGGGTGCAATGCCTTGCGCACCTGCCATGGCGGTTGATCAATCACGAGCGACTCCACCTACCGTGACGGAATTAAAGTCGCGAATGAAGGCGTTGACGACTGAGGCGATGAAATCAGGAGATTTATGGACAGCAATACAAGCCGATGCGTACTCGAATCAAAAACTAGGAGTGCGTACCACAGGCGTGCTTGGAGCGAGTGAAATCATTGGCAACCCACTTTTTGCGTTTCCGCATTTAATTAATGCTTATTGGGATCGTGGTGATCGTTTAATCGTGGTCTCGGGTCCACGTGTTTATCAACTCTCTCCAGATGGTTATCCATTGGGTCTTTCTATTGCGACTACCGTGACCTCAACTTATTCAGGTCTCTCACGTGACGGTCGTTATCTGGCATTAATTGAAAGAACGGCAGAATTAAATTTACTTAAAGTCAGTGTTTTAGATATGTCAGACGGTAGTGAAGCCTGGAATGCCAGCGTCCCGCTGGTTCGTGGCGATGCGCTTTCTGGGCCTATTCATATTTCACCCGAAGGTCGATCTCTGGGATTTATCATTTATGACAGTAATGAAACCGCACCGCGATTACAGGTCGTACGTGCGTCGGGAAAACATGTCAGTGTTCCAGGCTATTGTCGCGCAACCGCAATTGGCGCCGAAGGAATTTGGGCTTTAGCTGAGCCACTGTCAAATATGACTGAGGAATCGTTGACGTGGTCAGTATTGTCTGCGGGCAAGGTGACTGAAGTTAAGCGTGGCGTAAGTGCGTTTGGCATTGCCGCCGTGCTATCGGCCGGACCAGAGCATCGCTTGCAAATTGTTACGGCAGAAGGAGCCATCGTTGAAGCTCCGCAGCCGATGGCGTTTTCACATAATGCACGATTGTATACCACCGGTGATTGGCTCATCGCCACAAATGGCTCGGCCCCCGCAGTTGCGCCGACGGGTGAACCTGAAGTGGATTTATTGGGTAATCCAATCGTCCAACCACAACAAGCCGCTGTCTCTACTTTAGCCTGCTATCGCTGGTTGGATTTAGTGAATCCTAAAAAGGCACTGCCCGTGTTTAAAATTGAAGGTCGGTGTTTAGTCAGTCACTTAACGCCGGGTTTATTCTTCTCCTTTCAGCCGGGAAAAATTCAAGCGGTCAACTTAACTGCGGAAACGATAACGCCGAAAGATATTCCGATACTCGGCCCCTTAACCGATGTGGATATCGCTCGTGGTCGCTTAATTTTAGAATATGCCGACGGGAAAAAACAAATACTCATGGAAGATGGCACCGAGTTATGGTCGGGTCCTGCGCGACGCGTCGTGATGTTGGATGCCTGGCGCGCAATCGTGCGCGATGAAAAAAATGCCGTGTCGTTAATACATCTCACCGTAGATCAAGCTCAGCGAAAAACATTGTCGTTGGATGTCCCTGATGCGACGTTTACCGAGTTTGAATATGATCGCTATGATCGCCGTTTAGTGGTGTCGCGTGGCAGTCGCTCATGGATTGAGTATGATGTGCAAACCGGCAAACGAATAGCGACACACGAAGGTGAATTGCGTAAACCGGTCGTGCCGATCTGGGGATCCCCCTATGGCCGATTTAGCGTGCAAGCTGCTCGCTTGGTGCCGCGTGATGTGCCTGCACCTGTCGAACCATCCGTTCAATGGAATCCTTGTGATGCGTGGCGTGTAGGTAGTTCGCTTATCGTGTTGGATCATCATGGACAGGTCTATGTGAGTGGCCGTAAGCGCGGGACTTATACGTCGATTGGTAATGTTAATTATGGTGATCATTTTGGTGTTTTAGGAAGCGACATGGGCATTGCGGATATAGATGGCTTGGCCGTGGCGAGTTTAGCTCAGGGACCAACCATTGTGCCTGCCCGTCCTGGAAGCGCCCAGCAGATGGGCGAAATGCCGGAAGGGCCGTGGAAAATAAAACGGTATTTTTACATGCCGCCGCGCTCGCCGTCGTTGATCTTTGATCCAACAAAATGTGGTTTCACGCCTCGCGTTTTACGCAGTCCAACAGGTGGAACGACCATGCTGATGGTGACCGACTCGGTGGTCATTGATGTGGATGCAAATTTGGGCAAAGCCTTTGGGATTGTTGATAAACAGGCATTACGCGACTTGGAATGATGTTGCTGCCGTAAAGATGGTGTCCGCTGAGTGATCAGCGAGCCGCCACTTTCCTCGGCCCCGATGTGTAGCACCATGCGGCCATGCAAATCCTCTTGGGCATTAGTGGTGGCATCGCTGCGTATAAAACGCCGGAACTGGTGCGCGAATTACGCCATCGTGGCCATACGGTGCGTTGTGTCTTAACGGCGGCAGCATCGCGTTTAGTGAGCGCTGAAGCGTTAGCGGCCGTGAGCCAACAACCGGTTGCAACCAGTGCCTGGGTGACGGATGGCACTATGCCGCATATTGATTTACCACGTTGGTGCGATGTGTTCGTCATTGCCCCAGCAACGGCAGATGTGTTGGCGCGTTGTGCGTTGGGTTTAGCCGATGATTTATTAACCACGGCGTATTTAGCCATCGAACCTAGTCGCCGCGTCATATTTGCGCCAGCCATGAATACGCAGATGTGGAATAAGCCGATTGTGGCATCGCATATCGCTGCTCTCAAAGCGACGGGCGCAATCATTTTAGATCCGGTCCCAGGTAATTTAGCATGTGGCGAACAGGGGGTTGGTGCGATGGTTGAGCCGAGTGTTATTGCGGGAGCCATTGGTTAATGGTCGTAGCCAAGTGCAACGGTGATGATATTCGCAATGCTGATGAAATGGCAACGGTTTTAAAAAAATCGGTTGGCCGTTCACTAGATCGCAAGAGCAAGTGTTCGAATCGTAGCCAAATATCGTCTTCCCTTAGTTCAGCGCGATGGTGGTGGCATCTCGCTTTTTTTAGTTTGCTATTGGTGTTGGCTTTGCCGTTGGTGGCGTTGGGCCTCGCACATCGAGTGTGGGTGCGGCGAAAAGGTTTAGTTGGTTTGCGTGAAAAATTAACCGGACGTGGTTCATCGATAACTCCTGGGCAAATATTGGTGCACGGTGTAAGTTTGGGTGAGGTTAATTTAATGCGGCCATTGGTGCCACATTTAGAGGCACAATTAGGTGCGCGCTGTTTTTTAACCACCACCACCGAAACTGGACGTGCGCGTTTGGATGAAGTTTTTGCTGACCGCCAGCGCGCTTTTTTGCCGCTCGATTTGCCGTGGGCGGTGTGGACTTTTTTACGTCGGACTAAACCGAGGTTAGTTATTTTATTAGAGCTCGAAGTGTGGCCAGTGCTGTTATGTATGTGTCATTTGCGCGGCATTCCGGTGATGTTGTTGAATGCCCGCGTTAGTGAGCGAAGTTTTCGCGGTTATCGACGCGCCGGCGCATTATTGCGGCCAATGCTGCGCCCGATGGCCTTAGCGTTGGGTCAAAATCCAACCTGGAGCGCGCGGTTAGTCGCACTGGGTATGCGCCGAGATCGCGTGGTCGTGAGCGGCTCCATGAAGGCTGACATGGTAGCGAGTGCGTCAATTGATGTGGCACAGCAGTTGGCGATACGATTTGGTTTACGTGGCCAACAACCATTATTGTTGCTGGCGTCAACGAGTGCTGGTGCGGCGGTGGAAGAACAGGTGTTGTTAAAAGATCAGCTGAGCGAGTGGGAACAACGTGGGTGGCAGGTAGTTATTTGCCCTCGTCACCCTGAGCGTGGCGCAGAGATAGCGACATGGATTAAAGTAAATGAAAAAATCCCGCGACGCACGTCATTGGGCGAAAGCGTTGATGGCGTGAATCAAATATTAATCGTGGATGAAATTGGAAAATTAGGCGCGTTGTACGCCTGGACTGCGCAGGTAAAAGGAATCGCCGTAGTGGGTGGTAGTTTGGGTTCAGGTCGCGGTGGGCAAAATATGTTGGAGCCAGCCGCCGCCGGTTGTTGTACCGTGGTGGGTTGGGATACGCGTAATTTTCCAGATGCGATGGCGCTGTTGCGCGAAGAAGGCGGCGTGATTGAAGTTAATGCCGGTAATTGCCAGGCGGTGTTAGGGACACTGGCTAAAGATCAGTCGCGACGAATTGAAATTGGTGCAAGAGGGCAACAAGCCTGGGCACGTGGTCGTGGCGCTGTGGCGCGAAGTGCGGTATTGGTCGCACAATTTTTTCGCATGGCTTAATGCAAAGATGTTTTGGGAAGACGGGTGCTGGTGATTGTGTCGCTCAATTTTCCATCACCATACGCGGCAGGAGTAAACTCATGGCTGATTTACCACTTATCACGGTGCTCGGTGGGTTGCTGGCCGTGCCGTGCATGATCGCCGTGACCCAAGGTGGCGATAAAACGACGCAGGGTTTAGCCGGTGTTGGTGCGGTAATCGGTACGTGGTTGGCTCTTTATCCCCACATAGATTTTCTTGAAAAATTAACGTCAGGTACTTTATACCAAGTTATAGCCATCTTGGCGCTCGTTTTGGCGGTGATCATCGCCATTCGTACAAAGCATCAGATCATGGGGACGCTGATGGTGACTGCCGGCTCTTTGATTGCTATGCGCGCGCTGGGAATCGTCAGCTGAACCGGACTTTACTTCCGAGCTGAGTCCTCACACTCCGCGCTCTTCGCTCATCCATCGTTCCATCATCATAGACCGATATAAGGATTTCCTATGGCCCGCAGTCTCTTTACCTCTGAATCCGTCTCCATGGGGCACCCCGATAAGGTGTCCGATCAGATCAGCGATGCGATCCTTGACGCCTTCTTGGCGCAGGACCCCCGCAGTCGCGTGGCCTGTGAGACCTTAGTGACCACCGGACAGGTCGTCGTCGCTGGCGAAATCACCTCAAAGGGTGTGATTGACGCAAACGATATTGTGCGTCGTACGCTGCGTGAAATTGGCTACGACCAACCTGGTATTGGTTTCGACGCAGATAGCTGCGGCGTGATGATTGCCATTCATAAACAATCTCCCGATATCGCGATGGGCGTTGATGAAAGTAAAAATAAAGAACAAGGCGCTGGCGACCAAGGCCTGATGTTC
>SXGR01486365.1_pt1 | contig 15452 bp, 11 predicted proteins | sample 3174711 | NCBI WGS metagenome assembly SXGR01 (sample SAMN11356860, study PRJNA531348) | freshwater metagenome | isolation source: freshwater sample F1-60 | place: China: Fuxian Lake, Yuxi | collected 2017-12-25
GAGGTGTACAACATCGGGGGTGGGTCGGAGGCCGAAAACATTTATCTGGTCCGCACGCTGTGTTCCATTTTTGATGAGCTGTTCGCGGGTGACGCAAGCCTGAAAGTGCGCTTTCCTGTGTCGCCGGGCGCGCTGGGCCGCACTGCCGATTCGCTCATCACATTCGTCAACGACCGTCCCGGCCATGATCGCCGCTACGCCATCGATTGCAGCAAGATCGAGTCGCAGCTCGGTTATCACGCCCAGGTGGATCTGGCATCCGGCTTGCGCAGCACCGTGGACTGGTATCTGCTCAATGAACCGTGGTGGCGCGGCGTCATGGATGGCAGTTATCGGCAGTGGGTGGCGCGCCAGTATGCTGCCGGCGCCTGATTTTCCACGCTAATACCGCTTGCTAGAACACCTGATGACTGTCAACGAGGTTGGCGGGCGGTTCCGTTTTTCATTGCGGTAACCCAGTGGCCTGCCTACAATTCGCGGCAATTTTTTCTGGCGATGGAATGGGGAAAATCGAGTGAATGCTGCGATGAAAGGTTTGAAGCTGCGAGGCATGCACAGGGGCAGCTTTCTGGCTTTTCTGATCGCCGTGGCCACGATGGGGACGGGTGCGCCCATGCCGGCCCTGGGGCAGACTGCCGAACAGCTGGAAATGTTCAATTCACTTGATCCTGCGCAGCAACAGTCTGTCATGCAAAGCTTGGGATTGGGTCAAGGCACAGTGTCTGGGGCTCAGGGCACGGCTACCAGTACTCTTCCGCGCAGCGTCGGCGGCAGTACGGCCGACTCTCGCACTGGCGCTGCAGTGCGAAACATCGAACGAATCAACAATCGCATGGGGTTCACGCCGGATGACACGCTCCAGTCTGACGACGTACTGCTGATCGAGATCGATTTTCCCCTCGAGTCCACTACGCTGATTCCTGCGACGCCCAGCCGTCCGGCGCAGTTGGTGACGGTGCCCGCGCGTCCCAGGGCGGAGCCGCTCACGCCTGCGGATCGCGAGCATCTGAGTCCATTGATCGAGCTGGTGCGTTCAAAAAACCCCTACACACTGGGCATCAACGGCACGTTGCATTTGCCCGGATTTGCGCCGATGCCACTGGGCGGTCTGAATATCGAGCAGGCCACCAGCCGCGTACAGGCCGAGCCGGCGTTTCGCGACCTGCAAATCAAACTGACCTATCTGCCCGTGCAGAAGCCGGGCGCAGCCGGCCTGAAGCCTTATGGCTACGACCTGTTCAATGAAGCCCCTTTCACCTTTGCGCCCGTGACCGATGTGCCGGTGCCGGCTGATTACGTGGTGGGTCCCGGCGATGAGCTGAACGTGCAATTGTATGGCAGCACCAATCGTACATCGCGACTCAAGGTGGGCAACGACGGGACCATCAGTTTCCCCCAGTTGGGGCCGATCAGCGTCGGTGGGCGCAGCTTCGAGGCCGTGCGGTCGGATATCGAGTCGCGGGTCAGTCAGCAGATGATTGGCGTGCGCGCCAGCGTCGCCATGGGGCAGACGCGTTTCATTCGCGTGTTTGTGCTGGGCGAAGCCAATCTGCCGGGCTCCTATACGGTGAGCGGTCTCGGCACCATGACCACGGCGCTGTTTGCATCCGGTGGCGTCAAGCCCATAGGCTCGCTGCGCAATATCCAGCTGAAGCGCCAGGGCACGGTGGTGCGTACGCTGGATCTGTATGACCTGCTGCAGAATGGTGATACCAGTAACGATGCCAAGTTGCTGCCGGGCGATGTCATCCACATTCCCACCGTGGGCACTACCGTGGCGGTGGATGGCGAAGTGCGGCGTCCGGCCATCTATGAACTGAAGGGCAGTCAGACTGCGGCTGACGCCATCACCTTGGCGGGTGGGCTGACCGCCGAAGCGGACACCGGCAAGGTGTCCCTCACCCGCGTCGATGCCGGTCGCCAGCGCGTGGTGTTGCCGGTCAATCTCGCCGGCGGCAGCATCCCGTTGCGCAATGGCGATGAGCTGAGCGTGGCGCGCATTCCGCCCACCCTGGATTCGGGCATCACCATCGCGGGCCATGTCCATGCGCCCCGCTCCGTGGCGTGGCGGGACGGGCTTCGCCTGAGCGACGTGATTGCTTCCGTCGACGAACTCAAGCCGAACGCCGACATTCACTACCTGCTGATCCGGCGCGAACTGCCGCCGGATCGTCGCGTGGCCGTGCTGTCCGCCGATCGTGCCGGCGCGCTGGCTGCGCGTGGCGGCGCTGCCGATGTGGTGTTGCAGGCGCGTGACCGCATCACCGTGTTCGACTTTGAAACCGACCGTAACCGCGTGATCAAGCCCATACTGGACGAATTGCGTCTGCAGTCGCAGGCAGCGCGGCCGACGGAAGTGGTGCGTGTGGAAGGGCGCATCAAGGTCCCCGGTGAATATCCCCTTGAGCCGGGTATGCGCATCAGGGATCTGGTGCGCGCCGGTGGCAGCCTGCAGGACGCGGCGTTTGCATCCACAGCCGAACTGACGCGATACATTGAGAGGGACGGCAAGCGCGCCACAGAGTTGATCGAGATCGATCTGGCAGGTGCGCTGGCCGGGAATGAAGCCGCCAACATTGCCCTGCAATCAACCGATTTGCTGACCATCAAGGAGCTCCCGTTGTGGAGCGCCAATGAGACCGTGACATTGCGCGGCGAAGTGCGTTTCCCCGGCACCTATCCCATCCAGCGCGGCGAAACGCTGCATTCGGTCATCCAGCGCGCAGGCGGACTGACTGAACTGGCGTTTGCGGATGGCAGTGTGTTCACCCGTGAAGACCTTCGTCAGCGCGAACAGGAGCAGCTCGACATGCTCACCGAACGCATGCGCAGCGACCTGGCTTCGCTGGCGCTGCAGGGTGCGCAGGCCAACCAGACGGGAGTGGCGCAGTCATTGTCGGTAGGCCAGTCGTTGCTTGCCCAGCTGCAGAGTTCAAAAGCCGTTGGCAGGCTGGTGATTGATCTGGAAGAGTTGCTCGCTGGTCCAGAGCGAGGGGCCAGCGATGTCATGCTGCGCAGCGGCGATGTCCTGACTGTCCCGCGCCAGAGGCAGGAAGTGACGGTGCTCGGCGAAGTGCAGACGACAACTTCGCACCTGTATCGGCAGGGGCAGTCGCGTAACGACTACATATCCCAGAGCGGCGGCGTCACGCGTCGTGCGGATACCGGTCAGACGTACGTGGTGCGCGCCAATGGCAGCGTGGTGTCCGCCGGCAGTCGCTGGTTCAGCGGCGTGGATGTCCGTCCGGGCGACACGATTGTCGTGCCGCTGGATACGGAGAAGATGCCGGCGCTGCCGTTGTGGCAGGCTGTCACGCAGATTGTCTACAACATCGCGATTGCGGCGGCGGCAGTCAACTCGTTCTGACAAAGTACGAGTGCCGAGGACCGAATTGCAACTTCTGCGAACGAATGATCTAAGCGCTGGAATGACTACACATGAATACGCCTGCCAAGGGATCCGACGAAGAACATGAGCTGTCGATGCGCCTGAGCAGGATCGAAAAGACGTTGATCAACGATGATCGCGGACCGGGGCTGGATATTCGTCAGCTGGTTACCACTCTGTGGGAGGGCAAGTGGTTCATCCTGTCGATTACCTCCATCGTCGCCATTCTCGCCGTAGTGATTACCTTGAGAATGCCCAACCAGTACAAAGCGGCCGTCATGCTGGTTCCTGTATCGTCATCTAGCATGTCGTCGATGTCGCGCTTAGCCGGGCAATTTGGTGGACTTGCGGCGCTCGCTGGTATTAGTCTGGGAGGCGCAGGTAATGGTGAGAATGCCGTTGCAGCAATGGAACTGGTAAAGTCGTGGGGCTTTCAGGAAGAGTTCATTCGGGACAATCAGGCGGAGGCGGCAGTGTTTGCTGCTCGTGGCTGGGACCGAGGTTCTGATCGACTGATATTCGACCCCACTATTTACGATGAGACGCAAAGAAAATGGGTCCGGCGATTCAGACCGGAAAAAGGCGAAACAGCCGAACCCAACGGATGGGAATTGCACAAAAAGTTCTCCAACAGGATAGCGATAATCCAGAATCCCAAGACCAATCTGATTACCCTCAGCGTGGAATTTTATTCCCCCCAACTGGCAAAAGACTGGGCGGATGGAATAGTCAAAGCCATCAATCTGCGAATGCAGGAGCGAGATCGCGCCGAAGCGGCCAAGAGTATCGAGTATCTCCAGAAAAAGATGGCGCAGACCGGATTGACCGAGATGAAGACGGTATTCTCGCGCCTGATCGAGGAGCAGACCAAGACGCTCATGCTGGCTGACGTGAGTGACGAGTACGTCTTCAAGACACTTGGTCCAGCCAAGTTGCCGGTAATGAAGTCAGGTCCCGCGCGCGGCCTCATCTGCATCGTCGCCACCTTGGTTGGCGGTTTTCTGGCGACTGCCTGCTGGCTGGTCTGGTCGGCAATCCGCCGTTCCTGACCGGCTCACCGTACTGTACATGGCTAGAAATTTCGACCGTTCCTGTAAGCAGGACAAATGAGCAAAAAGAGCATCTACGTAACGCGCCCATTTCTTCCGCCTCTGGAAGAGTTTCTGCCGTACCTCCGGCAGATATGGGAAAACAAGGTACTTACCAATGGTGGGCCATTTCATCAGCAGCTTGAAAAAGCATTGTGCGAGCACTTGGGGTTGGAGCACATTGCCCTGTTTACCAACGGCACAATCGCATTGGTTACCGCCTTGCAATCACTGAGAATTACCGGCGAAGTAATAACAACTCCCTACTCGTTCGTGGCTACTTCGCATTCACTGCTGTGGAACGGTATCAAACCGGTGTTCGTCGACATTGATCCGGCGACTCTTAATATGGATCCCCGCAGGATCGAGGCCGCCATCACGCCGCAGACCACGGCAATCCTGGCGGTTCACTGTTACGGGCACCCATGCGATGTGGATGCAATTCAGCAAATTGCCGATACCTACAATCTGAAGGTCATCTATGATGCCGCGCATGCATTCGGCGTTGAATGCCACTGCGGCAGTGTCCTGAAGTATGGCGACTTGTCGGTGCTGAGCTTCCATGCAACCAAGGTTTTCAATACCTTTGAAGGAGGCGCAATTGTTTGTCCGGACGCGAAAACCAAAGCCCGGATAGACTATTTGAAAAACTTCGGATTTGCGGGCGAAACCAGTGTCATTGCGCCGGGCATCAACGGCAAGATGAGTGAATTCAATGCCGCACTGGGCCTGCTTCAGCTTCAACATATTGATGCTGTAGTGGAACGCAGAAAGTCAATCGATTCTACTTATCGCCGTCGCCTTGCCACGGTCGGCGGAATTCATTGCTTGGGTAATGGCGGCGAGCTGCGTGCCAACTATTCCTACTTTCCGATACTGGTTACGCCGCAGTACCCGGTCGACCGTGATGATCTCTATCAGCTCCTGAAGGACCGCGACATTTTCACGCGCCGGTATTTCTATCCACTCATTTCCGAGTTCCCCATGTATCGAGGACTGCCTTCGGCACATCCGGATAATCTGCCTGCGGCCTCTGAAGCTGCGCGGCAGGTATTATGTCTGCCGATATACCCTGATCTCGAGATGGACGTGGTTAACCAGATTTGCGATGTCATTGCCAGCCAGCGGCGCTGAATCGACATGTATCGTAGCGGTGGGCTGTCTATCTCAGGTAGGGGTCTCCGGAGTTGCGTTGCCTGATCACGCGTGCCGGGCAGCCAAAAGCGACCAGATTGTTCCCCAGATTGCTGTTCACATAGCTGTTCGCGCCGATGACGGTATCCGCTCCGACGGTGACGGCGTGCTTCAGTGTTGCGCCAATGGAAATGGCGGAGCGCTGCCCGATACAGGCAGCCCCACCTGCAACAGCGCCCGGTGCCAGCGAGGAAAAGTCGTGCATCTGGCAGTCGTGATCCACGCTGGACATCGTATTCAGAATGCAGAAGCGGCCGACTTTGGAATTTGGTCCCACCACTGCATTGGGCATGACCACGGTGCCCTCCTGGATGGTTGTCGCCATCGATATGACGGCGGAGCGATGGATCAGCACGGGGAAAGTGAGGCCAGGGTGCCTTCTGAGCAGGCTGCTGTACACCCGTTCCCTGACGGCATTGTCGCCGATTGCTATGGCGTGGCTGAAGCAATGCACGTCACCCAGCTCAGTCAGCTCGCCAACAACGGGAATATCCAGAAGCGTCTGCCCGGATCTGGCTGGGTCCACAAAACAGCGTATCGCACGGCCTGTGGAGTAGGCGACGTTGGCTACGCTGACAGCATGTCCGCCTGCGCCGGTGATGACCAGTGGCAGCATTTCGGAGGCAGGAGTTGCCATGGATTGCAGTTCCTGGTGCCAACTCGGTCGGTCATTCATGCACTGATGTCGCCTTGATCGATGAATCGCTGTCGAGAGTATTGCCAGTGCGGGGTGCGACCTGCGGCCAAGGTTCTGGCGAGACCGCCTGCAGCGCCATGGTACACGTGCTCGGTCTCTTCCGGTACACTGAAGTGCTGGATGATTTCAGCATAATCGCGGGACTGGCATCCAGCGAGCAGCAAGGGTTGGCGGGTGACAGCTGTGCTGCGTCGGTGGTGCTAGTCAACCGTATCTGCCGCCTTCAAGGTGAATATCCATAGCGCAGAAATGGCGGCCGACTGCTTAGTTCCTTGCGGCCGACCGAATGTATTCGCCACCCAAGAGCGAACATGGGGGCGGTTGCTTGAAGTCATGCCAGGATTTTTCTAGTAGACGGGACCATATATGGCTAATTCGGTTTCCAAAAAAAGCCACGCTGACGATATAAGTAGTGGCAATCGTTTCCAGTTTGGCGAAAACTGGACCCGTTTTCTCGAGGTTCTCGATGAATCGAGAATTGAACAGGCAGTGGAGAGCCTGAGAAATATGCTTGAGACGCAGAGTCTTGCTGGCAAGTCCTTCCTGGATATTGGCAGTGGCAGTGGTCTGTTCTCCCTGGCTGCACGACGGCTCGGGGCGCGAGTACTTTCCTTCGACTTCGATCCAAAATCAGTCGCCTGCACACGAGAGCTCAAGAAGCGCTATTTCGACAACGACGGCAACTGGGAAATTCAAACTGGCTCCGTGCTGGACCAGGATTACCTTGGAGGGCTCGGAACATTCGATGTTGTGTATTCATGGGGCGTTCTGCATCACACCGGTGGTATGTGGTCGGCGCTCGCCAACGTCGATTCCCTGGTGGCTTCCGGTGGAAAGCTCTTTATCGCGCTTTACAATGACCAGGGCGGCGCATCTGGTCGATGGACAGTCATAAAGAGAATCTACAACCGGTTGCCGGATGCCGCGAAGGGGGTATTCGCGGCCCTGGTTTTCCTTCCGCTTGAAACCCGATCTTTTCTTATACATCTGGTCAGAAGGGAGCCCATGGTCTATATCAACTACATTCGTCACTACGGCAAGTACAGGGGGATGAATTGGTGGCGCGACAAGATCGACTGGATCGGTGGATATCCCTTTGAAGTGTCGAAGCCGGAGCAGATATTCAATTTCTACAAAAAGCGCGGCTACGCTTTATTGCAGTTGATAACCAATGCGGGCGGACATGGCTGTAACGAGTACGTTTTCCAGCTCGGCGGACGCTGATAGATCCGTTACCCGCTGCCTTGCAGGGCTGACTTTGGCCTGTTACTGATGTCCTTGCAACACAACTTGCTGGCAAGTCTGGTCAGCCAGATTTACGTTACGCTGATCGGCGTCCTGCTGGTACCTCTGTATCTCGAATACATGGGCGCGGAGGCCTATGGATTGGTTGGTTTTTTCACGATGCTGCAAATGTGGTTCGGGTTGCTCGATGCGGGGCTTACGCCAACCCTGTCACGGGAGACCGCGCGCCACCGTGACGGCACCGGTGACAATCTGCGCTACAGGCAACTGGTGCGTGTCCTGGAGATTCTTTTTATCGCGATTGCTTTGGCTGGAGGCCTGGCCATCACGGCGGGGGCACACTGGATTGCTTCGAGCTGGCTAAAGTCCTCCATATTGCCGTTATCTCAGATAGAGGGGGCCATCCAGCTCATGGGGCCCATTTTTGCGCTTCGCTGGATGTGCGGGCTTTACCGGGGAGCGCTCACTGGAGCCGAACGACTGGTGTGGCTGAGCGGCTTCAATGCCATCGTTGCCACCTTGCGGTTCGCTGGCGTCTTGCCATTGCTGCTTCTGTACGATCCGACCCCGATTGTCTTCTTTTCATTCCAGCTTCTTGTCGCGGTATGCGAAACTGCGGTACTTGTTTTCTGTGCCTACCGACAATTTCCAAAGGTGGCCACTGCGATTCCCTGGCTGGTTCACTGGGCTCCGCTTCGGTCCGTTCTGGGGTTCGCCACCTCGGTTGCATTCACTTCTTCCGTATGGGTCCTGGTGACGCAGACCGACAAGCTGGTGCTGTCGCGTGTATTGCCCTTGACTGAATATGCCCACTTCACACTGGCGGTGCTGGTGGCCGGAGCAGTAACGATGCTCAGTGGGCCGATTGGAACGGCCGTGACGCCGCGTCTGGCGCGGCTTGAAGCAGAAGGGGCAACGGAAGCATTTGTGCGGACCTATCGCGACACTACCCAGCTTGTTGCGATAGTTGCAGGATCGGTTGCCCTGACCTTTGCCTATCAGGCGGATTCGCTGCTGTGGGCGTGGACCGGTGATGTCCAGACAACCAACGCCAGCGCTCCGATTCTTGCATGGTACGCGCTCGGAAACGGTGTCATGTCGTTTGCGGCATTCCAGTATTACCTACAGTTTTCCAAGGGCGACATGCGTCTGCATATAGTGGGCAGCATCGGGTTTGTGGTGCTGTATGTGCCGGTGGTGATTCTGGCTTCACAACATTGGGGGGGCGAAGGCGCGGCGTGGGCATGGTTGGGTACCAATCTGGTTACCCTGATAGCGTGGGTTCCCTTTGTGCATAGGCGGTTCATCAGGGGGCTGAACAAAGTCTGGATACTGCAGGATGTTTTACCAATCACAGTGATCGCCTCGGCAGTCGGGTGGTTCGTATCTGCAAGCTGGCAGGCCGGAGATTCGCGCTTGATGGCGCTGTTCGGCGTATTCGCAGTTGGCTTCTCTTGCATGCTGGCCGGGGCATTTGCATCAACAGCGGCACATCGGCGCGCCCGTGAGTGGTGGCACGCGCGGAGGTCTGCTAAGCCATGACCCAGCGCCTTCCGCGTATCGGTTTCGTGGGATGCATGAATGCGATGCCCATGGCGTATGCCCTGAAATTCCGTCGTGACGGATATGACGTTCGTTTCGTGGTGGAGGCCGGTCCCGGTGATACGCTGATGCGCCCGGAACACCAGTATGCGGCCGAAGTAAGCTATCCATATCCTGACTGGATAGTGGAAATCCCGTGGCAGAGCGACCTGTTGCACCATGCAATGTTGCCGTGGTCAAACAGGCAGGTTGTAAAACTGATGTCGGATCGGGATGTGGTGATTCTCAACGACTATGGCATTGCACTTGCCCCTCAGATGCCGGTGGCTGCGCTGCGGATTGCGCTGTCCAGTGGTGCTGACATCGACGTACTGTGCCGTTGGGAAATGGCTCGGAGTTTTGCCGCCGGTGTGCGCCGCAAGTGGCTGTATCCAGTGCGGCTGGCTCTTGAATTGTGGCGCACGCGCCGGCAGCGCCGCGGCCTGGAGTCCTGCCAAGTTGTCAGTTACTTCCCTCGCGGGTTAAACCCAGTTGGCGACGGGATCATCAGGGAGCTTATGTCCTTGCCCCGTCCACCAAAAATCATCGAACGGTATGACGCCAATTTTTCAGCCGTCGGCGTACGCCGGGTACCGATACGGCGACGACCACTGCGACGAATTCTCGCGCCTGTGCGCGTCAATCTGCTACCGCATCCCGGGCAGGAAATCGAGTACAAGGGCAATGATCTGATACTCCAGGCATTTTCGATGTATCGAACGCGTAATCCGGACGCAGAATTGCACATGTACGAGAAAGGCCCTCCTGCTGATCTGGCGCTGGCGCGTCGCATGTGCCGCGAGCTAGGCATCGAATCGGCGGTCACCTGGCATCAGCCAACCAACCTGCCTGGATTATTGATGCAATACGAAGATGCGGATGTGGTGTTCGACCAGGTTGGCAGCCATTGGATGGGCGGTGTCGGCTTCTATGCTCTCTATATGGGCCGTCCAGTGATTGCCAATGCCAGGCTTGACGTATTTGAACCACTGTGGGGAGCTCATCCACCGGTTCTGCACGCCACAACACCCGATCAGATTCTTGGGCATCTGGTGCGTTGTGAAGACATTGCGTATCGCGAATCCGTCGCAGAGGCATCGCACGTGTTTGCCCGTGACCATCTGGATACCGAAGTGGTGTACCAGCGTTTGTGTGCGGCCATCATGGAGCATTGGCATGCTCGCGAGGCTCGGCCGTGAAAGCATTGTTTCTGATTTCGACCCTGGGCGCCGGTGGCGCTGAGCGGGCAATGAGCGAACTGGCGTCATTTCTGGATGGCCGCGGCTGGGAAATCCTGCTGGCCACATTTGAGCCCGGAGATACCGTCGATTTTTACCGTGTGTCGTCTGGTGTCAGGCGGGTGCGTCTTGGAAATCCACCCGCAGCGATCACGCTGCTGGGCAAGTTGCGAGCCAACCGCCGGCGAATAGCATCTGTAAGGGCGCTACTGCAGGCTGAGAAGCCGCACGTGGCGCTGTCGTTCATGGACACGAGCAACATACTTTGCCTGCTGGCGGCGCGCGGCATCCAGATACCCGTGGTAGCCGCCGAGCGCACCGACCCTTCGATGAATTTCACGGTGGGCACGATGTGGTGCTTTGCACGCCGTCTGCTTTATCGGCGCGCGGCGGCAGTGGTGGCGCAGACGACGCATGCCGCTCAATGGCTGGAGCGCCACTGCCGCTGTAAAGTCGGCGTGATTCCCAACGCGTTGCGCCAGGTGCCGGCGCCGTCCGGCGTGCGCGAAATGTTGGTCGTGTCTGCGGGACGGCTCGACCAGGTAAAAGGCTTCGACGTGGTGCTGCGCGCATTTGCCGTCAATGCTGGCGCATTCCCCGGCTGGCGTCTCGCCATTGCGGGTGAAGGCCCGCTTCGCGAGTCACTCCAGCGTTTGACGAATGACCTGGGGATGCACGATCGTGTCGATTGGCTGGGCCGCGTAAACGATGTGGAACGGCTTTTTGGCAAGGCTGCGCTTGTGGTTCAGGGTTCGCGTTTCGAGGGATTCCCCAATGTCGTGCTTGAAGCGATGGGCATGGGGGCAGCCGTGATCAGCACCGACTGTCGCTCGGGTCCGCGCGAGTTGATCGAAAGCGGCAGGAACGGCTTCCTGGTGCCGGTTGACGATGTCGATGCGCTGGCCGCGAGGATGCATGAGCTCATGGTCAGCGAAGACCTGCGGCAGCGTCTGGGTGAAGCAGCCATGGAGGTTCGCCAGAAATTCGCACAGACTATCGTGCTGGCAAAGTGGGAAGAACTATTATTGCGGGTCTGCGGCCCGGAGAGAAAGCCAAAATGACACATGCAAGTGAGATTGCCAGTGGCCAACGCTTCGGATTTGGCGCCAACTGGCAGGCGTTTGCCGGGCGTCTGGACTCAGACCGGATTCTCGAGGCGGAAGCTTCGTTGAAGACCATGTTGGGTCTGGAGTCATTGGCCGGTCTGCGCTTTCTGGACATTGGTTCAGGCAGCGGATTGTTCAGTCTGGCAGCGCATCGACTCGGCGCCGAGGTGTACTCATTCGATTATGACCCGAACTCTGTTGCCTGTACGCAGTCACTTCGTGATGGGTATGGCAATGCAACGCCGCCGTGGAAAGTAGAAGAAGGTTCGGTACTTGATGATGATTACCTGAAAAAGCTGGGTCGCTTCGACATCGTATATTCGTGGGGAGTGTTACATCATACGGGTTCAATGTGGCTGGCCATTGAAAACGCTGCACAACGGGTGACCCCGAATGGTCGGTTGTTCATTGCCATCTATAACGACCAGGGGCGCGCCAGCCAAGCGTGGCTGGGTGTCAAGCAGGCGTACAACCGATTGCCGCCGTCTCTGCGCTGGCTGGTGTTGTGGCCGGCATTTCTCAGGTTGTGGGGACCTACAACCCTTCGTGATCTGTTGTCCGGAAGGCCGGGGTGCACCTGGCGGGAGTTCAAGCGGCAGCGTGGCATGGACCCGTGGCGGGATGTAGTCGACTGGGTTGGAGGCTATCCCTTTGAAGTGGCGACACCCGAAGCTATTTTTGAATTCTGCAAAGCTCGCGGTTTCCGTCTTGATAAGCTGAAGACTTGCGCCGGCGGCCATGGTTGCAACGAGTTCGTCTTCATGCTTGCGCCTGCGACTTGACCAGACTTTTCCCCGAGACCGGTTTTCACGAAAAGCTGCAAGCATTCCGAGGCGACGTGAAGCACGTTCTGTTACTGATTCCAACTTTGCATGGTGGCGGAGCGGAGCGGGTCATAGTCACCTTGGCAAAATTCCTGAGCCGTACGCAGTTCAGACTGACCCTTGCCGTTGTTGATTCGCGGCGCGCGGTATTTCTGGACGAGATACCGCGTGATATCCAGTTCATCAGTCTGAATGCTTCCCGGGTACGTTATGCCTTGCCGAAAATAGTCCGATTGATATGGCGGCTGCAACCGGACGTAGTGCTTTCCACCCTGGGCCATTTGAATCTGGCGTTGGCAATGGTGAAGCTTCTGCTGCCGTCAGGAACCTTCACGATTGCCAGAGAAACGGTTGTTGTCAGTCATGGCTTGCGCCGGTATGCAGCGGGCGCCATCTGGGCGGCATTCTATCGCTGGTTCTATCGGCAACACGATCTGGTGATATGCCAGTCGCGGGACATGTGTGCTGACATAGTCGCCAACTTTGGTGTTCCCGCAGCCCGGACAAGGGTCATCAATAATCCAGTCAATCAGTCGAGAATTCGTGAATTGTGTTCGGCGGTCGCCGCGTTTCCGGCACTGCCCGGCAATGCCACCATTCTGGTTGCCGCCGGGCGCCTTGATTATCAGAAGGGGTTCGACATTCTGATTGAAGCGCTGTCGCTGGTGGATGATTCGCGGGTGCACGTGATCATTCTGGGCGAGGGTTCCGAAGAGCAGCGGCTGAAACAACAGGCTGAATACCTGGGATTGACCGGTCGCGTTCACTTTGCAGGATTTCAGACCAATCCTTACGCGTGGTTCTCCCGGGCGGATGCATTTGTGCTGTCTTCCCGATACGAGGGCTTCCCGAATGTCGTACTGGAAGCGCTGACTTGTGGAACGCCGGTTATTGCAGTCCCAGCCCCCGGTGGGACGCGCGAGATTCTCGATGACATGGCGGGGTGTGTGGTAGCCGGGTCCGTTGAGGCTTCTGCGCTTGCCGGGGCCATGATTGCCTGGCTCGGTGGCCCTCGAGAGCGAATTGCCAGTACGGCGGTGCTGCCCTACAGGCTTGAGCATATCGTCGGCGAGTATGAGCGCGTGCTCGCGGAAGGAGTACGGCCATGAGTCCATTTGGCCTGGATGCGCTGGCCATTCCGTTCATGGCGATATTCCTGTTAACTCTGGTGGCCAGTATCAGGATTACAGGAAATCCTGCACTCTCCATATTCCTGGCTTTGTGCAAGGCAGCCCTGTTTGTCGCGTATTTCGGCTGGGTCTTTGACGGGACCTATACATTTCTGGACGACTGGACGTATGTGGACGGTGGGCGCGAGCTGCTGCGCCGGGGAATCGGAGTAAGCAATCTGGCTGAAAACTGGCAGTACGTGCTGATGATTGGTGGTGGCGATCATTTCGCTTACTACCTCTATAACACCTATGCGTTCCGCCTCTTCGGAGATGCCTACTTCGCTCCGGTTGCCCTTAATGTAATTGCGACCGTGATCGCGGCGCATCTGGGAACAAGATTGGCCGCCACCGAATTCAACCTTGCTGGAATGGGCCAGAAGCTCTTTTTCGTTTTTCTGCTGCTTCATCCGGACATTCTGGCGTGGTCGAACGTAATGAACGGAAAAGATCTGCTGCTACTGCTGTTTCACGTGTTCCTGTTGCTCTCAGTTTCCCTCTACATGCGCGGCCGTGTGTTACAGGCGCTGATGCTTGCGGCGCCCGTCGTGCTGGTGTTGTTCTTCTTGCGTTTTTACGTCCCGGTACTGTTTGCCGTGGCGCTCAGCGCAAGTGTCCTGACTGCGCGTAGTGGCGGATGGAAACGGATCGGCTATCTGCTGGTGGCAACCTTGCTCATGGCTACAATGTTGCTCTGGATCGGCGGAGCGGGTATTCAGTATGCGATCGACCAGGTACGCGCAGCCATGGTCAATCCGGTCTTCGGATTCATCCGTATGCTTTTGACTCCGGTGCCCTTCAATACCGACGAGGCGTATGCGTTCCTGAATTTGCCGGCGGCGCTTCACTGGATGTTGATGCCGTTTGCCGTCTTCGGCGCGTTCTCTGTCTGGCGGCAAGGCTCGCCGTTTTCCAGGTTTTTTGTCACCTATGTTCTGGTATTCATGAGTCTCTATGCGGTTTTCGGCGAACTGCAAGGCCCTCGCCATCGCGTGCAGCTGGACTACGCCTGGGCGGTATTCCAGTTCATGGGTGTGAAGCGGTTTCTCGAGACAGTTCTCGTGTCCATCAATGCGCGGCGTCGCGAGGCGCAGCTGACGCTGTCAGAACGATGATCCGCATCGTCTTTGTCATTACCGGCCTGTCCACCGGCGGCGCCGAAACCATGCTGCTCAAGCTGCTGGAGCGCATCGATCGCGCTCGGTTCGAGCCTCACGTCATTTCGCTGACCGATGAAGGTGAGATCGGCCGTCGCATCAGGTTGCTGGATATCAGCGTCGAGGCGCTTGAAATGCGCAGGGGTGTGGTCGCTTTCAGCAAGGTTATGCTGCTGGTGCGGCGCTTGCGCGGGTTGCATCCGCAGGTACTTCACACGTGGATGTATCACGCGGATCTGCTCGGCGGGCTGGCGGGCAGGGCAGCCTCGATACCGGCAATTGGCTGGGGTCTTCGCAACAGCAACCTGGACCAGTCCGGAAGCAAGTGGACAACACGCGCCATCATGCGTGCCTGTGCCGCGCTGTCATATGTTGTGCCACGCCGCATCCTTTCGTGTTCGGAGCGGGCGCGTGATGTTCACGTTGCTGTCGGGTATTGTGCGCGCAAGATCGTGGTCATCCCCAATGGATTTGATCTTGAACTGTTTCGCCCGGATGCGGATGCCGCCATGTCCATCCGTCGCGAGCTCGGGATTGATGTAACCGTGCCGCTGGTCGGACTCGCGGCGCGATATGACGCCCAGAACAATCACAAAGGGTTCATCGAGGCTGCCGGAAGGGTTCACGACACAATGCCTGGGGTTCATTTCGTCCTGGCCGGCGATGGCGTGACGTTCGCAAATGCTGAGCTGGCAGATGCCATAGACAGGGCGGGTGTGCGTGGGGTGTTTCATTTGCTGGGGCGACGGAATGACATGCCGCAGC
>SXGR01115137.1_pt1 | contig 15447 bp, 18 predicted proteins | sample 3174711 | NCBI WGS metagenome assembly SXGR01 (sample SAMN11356860, study PRJNA531348) | freshwater metagenome | isolation source: freshwater sample F1-60 | place: China: Fuxian Lake, Yuxi | collected 2017-12-25
CCAGGCCCTGGTTGCGGTAGTTCTTCGCAATGGAGACCACGAGGCGGAGGTTGCTCTCCACCATCTTCTGCTTGGCCCGAAGATCGCCCATCTCGATGAGCTTGGCGAGCTCAACTTCCTGCTTGGCATTGAGCAGCGGGATGCGACCGATGTCGCGCAGGAAGAGCTGCAGGAGGTCGGTCGTTGACTCGGCCTTGGCGGCAACCCGGCGCGGTCGCTCGGCTTCTTCTGCCAGCTGGGCGCGGCGCTCCTGAGCCTCGGGCTCCTCGAGCAACTCGATGCCGAGCTCGTCAATGTATGCGTACAGACCCTCGGCGTCTTCCTGCACCAGGTCGATGCCCTCAAGCGCAGCCGCGACCTCCTCAATTCCGAGGAAGCCCTGCTCCTGCCCCCGGGCGAGGATTACCTGCATCTCCTCGTTAGCCACGATCTCCTTGAGCGTCATTCTCGTCCCGTCTCCCCTCGGCCCGCATGTCACGGGCCCATCGTCCCGACGTCCCACGTGATCGCGTGGTCGCCGATGTGCATACTGCCGTTGCCGATTGGTGCTCACCCCGACTTGGAGACGGGGGATCCAACGCTGTCCGGTTGATCCCGGGCCCATAACTGATCGGCACTGTTTCAACCGCCCCTTATGGACCGGTTAAAGCGTTCGTGAGTTACTGTAAACATCCTGCTCGCCAAAGTCAGTGGACAACTGACATTGTTTACCGGATCGTGGCCTGTCAGCCGTTTCCGGAAGTTTTCTCCGCCTTTGCGATTCCGGCCAGCAACGTCGCAGCTGTGCGGCCGAGCGGCGTGGTGGCGCCAATCTTCACGACACGGCGCCAAGCGGCAATTGCCCCGGCCCCATCGCGCAGGTAGGCATCCACCCAGCCGCGGTTGAACCACACAAGCTGACTCCCCGGGTTGCTGGCGGCAAGGCCGGCGAGCGCCACTCCAGCCTTCTTCAGGCCAGCATCACTGCGTGCCCCAGCGACCAGCGCGAGCCCGATCTGTGCCTCAAGCGACTCCGGCTCTACTGCCAGCGCTCGTCGAAATGCCTGCTCTGCAGCGTCTGGGTTTCCCGCCCGCTGTTGGGCGGCGCCCAACTTCACCTGCATGGCGGCGTCCCCGGCCCCGGCGGTGGCCGCGTACTGGGCGGCCTGCTGATCGGGGACGAGCTTGGCAATGGGAGCGGGCGCGGGCTCCTCAAGCACCAGCGCGAGCGGCGGCAGCGACGACGGGCCGCCGGTCAGTTCCTGCCCCGGCGCTGCGACTACGCCGGCCACGATGGGCTGGGCTTTGTCAATTGCAGTGCCGTCGCCCGTATCGCCGCCGAGCGCGGCACCGAAGCTGATGACAATGGCGGCGAGCGCGAGTCCCACCACCAGCACCGCTACCAGAGCTGCGGGGCGCACACGGCGATTGGGTTCGGATGCAGGGTTGGTCGTCGTCACGGCTTCGGAGTGTGTCAGCCCGAGGTGCCCGGCATGGGGAGGAGCGTCATGAGGGCATCGCGAATGGGTGCCATCGGCGTCTGTGCGGCGCCCTCGCCAATCCATCCGGCATGGGTGCGGCTTACGATGGCTGTGGCCACCGACGGGGCCTCATCCATATCAAGGCACAGGCGGGCATCAATGCCCACCAATTCCAGCAGCCCCTGGTCACCCACCCACGGTGCGGCATCCACCGGGGATGCGCCCTCAACGAATTCGGCGTGGTCGGGGATGGGTGCCGGGGCCGTAAACCATGCGCCCGGAAGACCGGACAGCATCACACCGATGTCGGTGCCGTTGCTGGTGATGGCCGCCACCAGGCTGGATCGCGGAACGCCGAGGGTGGACTGCAGCGCCCCGTGCGCGCCGGCGGCCATCACCGGCAGCGCGAAACGGTCGTTGCCCGACACGAGCGCCGTAATTGGTGGGATGGCATCGAGCGCCCGGGTTGCGAGCCCGTCAAGGAGCGCCCGCATGAGCAGCATGGTGGCGGCGCGATGCTCCACCACGCCGTCGTCACCCATGGCCTCGGCCTCATCGGCAAGCGCCGCAAGATCGATCGGGCCCGTTACCCCGAGCGCGGCGGCGATACCCGGTGCCACCCGGTCGGCCATCAGGCGCTGTCGCCGGATGGCTGCCACTGAGTGGTTGCCGCTCCACAGGGCGTCGGTAGGGGGGTCCATGAACGGAGCCCAGGCATCGATGCCCGTTCCCTCATCGGTGACAGTCCATGCGGCCATCGACGGTGAGAGCACCGCGCACATGGGAATGGCCACACCAAATGCGTGGGCTGGCGAGAGCGCGATGGCACCCCGCTCCAGGATCGCCATGGCCTCGTCGGCGTCGGGTGCCCAACCCTCCAGCAACACCGCGGCGATGAGCGCGCGGCGAAGGGGTGGCCCCACGCGCTCCCACTCCACCGGCGGCCCGGGATGCAAGATGGTCCGGTCCTCAAGTCCCGGCACCAATTCGCCAGCCAGCCCGGCGCCCACGAGATGCGGGCGGGCGGCGTCGAGGCGGCCAAGCGCCTCGCGGTTGGCGTCTTCCATCTCATCATCTGCATATGCCCGTGTGAGCAGGGAGACGATGCCCAGATCGCCGCGTGCCGGCGGGTCCCAGTCCACGGTGAGCGGTTCAAACCCCTGGGCGCGGAGCGCGGCGTCCTCGCGGGGCGCCCCGATGGTGGCGATGGCGAGCGCGGGCATGTGCTGATCGTAGGCGCCGCCCCGGAGGTCGCCGCGGCCGGGCTAGATCCGGAGGAAGAACACGATGGTCATAGCGAGCCCGAGGGTGATGATCCCCCAGCGGAACGGGCGCTCGGGGATGTGCTGCACGCTCTTCCCGCCAGCCCAGCCTCCACCCCATGCACCCACGCCCATCAGTACGCCCGCTGCCCAGTACACATGGCCGCTGAATGCAAAGAGCAGTGCCGCCGCGCCATTTGCCGCAAGCGACATGAGCAACTTCAGGGCATTCAGCCGGTTGAGAGTGTCGCTCAGCAGAAGGTTGAGGATGGCGATGGTGACGATGCCGAGGCCAGCCCCGAAGTAGCCACCGTACACGGTGGCGGCAAAGATTGGGATGAGGATGATTGCGGTACGCGCCTCGCCGCTCACACCACGCGCACTTGCGGTGAGCCTGCGCAGTGGTCCCTGAAATGCCAAGAGGGCCGTGGCGAAAAGGATGAGCCAGGGCACCAGGATGGTGAACAGATACTCGCCACTCACCAGCAGCAGCACCCCACCCGTGATGCCTCCGCAGATAGCGGTGATGGCAAGCGTGCGCGCGAGGTCACGCCGGCCTCCGAAGTCATCGCGCTGCGCAAGCACTCCACCTGCATACCCCGGGGACAGCGCAACGGCGTTGGTGATGTTGGCATCGAGCGACGGGATGCCGATGGCCGTGAGCACCGGGAAGGTCACAAGCGTGCCGCCGCCGGCAACCGAATTGACGAATCCCCCGCCGATACCGCCGAGGAATGCGAAGAGGAGGGCGAGGGAGCCGAGGTCATGCATGCGGCGGCAACTATCGCACGCGCATCGCCCGCGCGTCCGGGCGCTTTACATTCCGGGCCAGCGGGGCCGCCGAGTGGTTGCACGCAATCGAATACGGATCGGGGTCACAACGTTGGCGTGCAGGGAGGGCGGCGTGCGCGGCGAAACGGCGGGCATGACGACTCCGCGATCACTCATCCTTTCCGACGCCGCCGAGGTGTGTGGCACCACCAAGAAGGCGCTCGAGCGACGCGCCGAGCGCGGCACGCTGACCGTGGGCCGTCGGGGTGGGGTACGTGTTGTGGATGTGGCCGAGCTGCTGCGCGTGGGCCTGCTGGCATCCGATGCGCAGGTATCGGTGCCGCGTCCATCCGGCCCGATGGACCGTCCTCTCGCGGTGCTGGCCCGGCGCGTGGCTGAGGCCGACGACGATCTGACCGATCTCCGTGCCACGCTCGTTTCAACCGAGGCCGCGCTCAGGCGTGCCCGCGATGAGGCCCGGGTGCTCCGCACGCGTCTCGCCGTCCTCGCCACCGGTACCCAGCCCGACATGGTGGCCGAGACCGCCTGACGGCCACCGGTGACGCCGCCGTCCCCGCTGCCCGGTAGCGTGGGGACGCCGTGAGTGACGTCATCCAGTTCCCAGAGCACGACCCCACCGACACGCCCATCGAGACGTTGGTCGTTGCTGCACCGGCCGGCGACGCCACCGCCGGTCTGGTGGTCATCGGTGTGCCAAGCGGGTATGCCGCGCTCGAGGCCCATCGGGCCATTGGGGCAGGTGCCGATGTGATGCTGGTGAGCGACGGCGTATCGATTGACGACGAGGTGGTGCTGAAGCGCCGGGCGCACGACGCAGGCCACCTCCTCATGGGCCCCGGGTGTGAGACCGCCATCATCGGTGGCATCGGCATCGGATTTGCCAACGCAGTGAGTGCCGGCCGGGTGGGGGTCATCGCCACATCGGGCACGTCTGCACAGGAGGCCACGGTGCTGCTCGACCGGTTCGGCGTGGGTGTGAGCACCTGCCTCGTCACCGGCTGCCGCGACCTCACCGACAAGGTGGGCGCCGCGACGGCACTCGACTCGCTGGCGCGCCTGGCCACCGATACTGCCACCGAGGTCATTCTGCTGGTGGCTGATGCCTGGTCGCCCGAGGTTGCGCGCCGTCTGCTTCCCGCTCTGGCAGCCACCGGCAAGCCTGGGTCGGTGTGCCTGATGGGGGCCGACGGCGTGGCATCTCCTGACGGGGTGGAGGTGCATCCGGCAATTGATGGCGCTGCGCTCGGTGCTGCGCGCCTCGCCGGTGCCCGCCCGGTCATCCCTGCCACCGAGCCCACGGGATGGGTGAGCGCCGGGCATGTACGGGGCATCTTTTCGGGGAGCGGGCTGTGTGCTGAGGCATCAGCCATTCTCGCGGGGAGGCTTGGCCGGGTGGTGAGCAACGCACCCGCTGGCGACGCCGTGCCACTCGAGGGCGACGAGGTGGTGCGCGGACATGCGTGTCTCGACGTGGCCACGGCTGCGCGCGAGCACGGTGCACCGCATCCCATTGAGGATCCTGAGCACAGGGCACGCTTGCTCGTCGACACCGTGGCCGACCAGACGGTGGCCGTTGTGCTGCTTGACGTCGTTCTGGGGTACGCCGCGCATCCCGACCCGGTGGGTGCGCTCGCACCCGCACTCTCGCGGGCGCTACAGGCACGGCCGTCGTTGCAGGTGGTGGCCCACGTGGTGGGTACCGAGGCCGACCCCCAGGTGCTGTCGGACCAAGAGGCCAAGTTGGAGGCACTCGGCGTACGGCTGGCGCCGACCAGCGGGCAGGCGGCCCGGCTCGCGGCTGCGCTTGTGCGACCGGGGCGGTGAGGGTCCGGCTCGTCACCTACTCCGCAATGCCGCGGGGGGGTGCAATGCATGCGCGGTGCCTGGTGGAGTCACTCGCGGCGCGTGGACACGAGGTTGAGATCTGGGCGCTCACGCTCGAAGGGGCCGGCATCGCCGTCGCTCCGTCGGTGCCCATTCATCGGGTGGCGGTCGCGTGGGTTCCGGGCGAAGCGCCCGCAGCGCGCGTGGAACGCTGCTCCGCCGTGCTCGCGGCAGCATTGCGGGGTGCACCGGCAGTGGACATCAACCACGCGCAGGACATGCTGGCGGCCCGGGCGCTGCTCGCCCTACGGGCCGAGGGCGAGATCCCTCACGTGGTCAGCACGGTGCACCACACCGAGGTGTTTGAGGATCGCTTCCTCGAAGAGTGCCAGCGGGCATCGATTCAGGATGTTGATCGCTCCATTGCGGTGTCGGCGTTCTGGGCCGATCGGCTGGCGCACGAGTTCGGGGTAGAGGCTCCGGTTGTGCCCAACGGGGTAGATGCTGCCCGGTTCGCATCTCCCGGTCTTGATCGGGCCGCAGCCGGGGCACGCATGGGGTGGGGCGATCGCCCGGTGGTGCTCGCCGTGGGCGGGGTGCAGCCGCGAAAGGGCAGCCGCGGGCTGTTAGAGGCCTACGCGCGGTCTCGGGCACGGTTGCCGGAGGGCGCGTTGCTGGTGATCGCCGGGGGCGATGGCATCTATGCATCCGATGCGCATGAGGTTGCCTGGCGGAATGACGCCTCCCGCCTCGGGCTTGTGGTTCATGAGGGCCCTGATGCTCCGCCCGGGGCGCATGTGGCACGTATTGGCGTGGTGGCAGACGACGACATGCCGGTGCTCTACCGGGCATCAGACGTGTTGGCGTTTCCGTCCACGCGGGAGGGCTTTGGGCTGGTGCTGCTTGAGGCCGCAGCCGCCGGACTTCCGGTGGTCGTGAGCGACCTGCCTGTGTTCTCGGAGTTCATGGAGGACGGCGTGGACTGCCTGATGGTGCCGGTTGGTGATCCAGCAGACCTCGCCAATGTGCTGGCCCGCGTGATGAAAGACCCGGTCCTGCGCGATGGTCTGGTGGCCCGTGCGCACGAGACCGCCGCCAGGTATTCCTGGGATGAGACCGCCGCGCGTAACGAAGCGGTCTACGCGGCATTCCTCGCAGGGGGCTGAGATGGCGTCCCGTCACGGCGGCCTCGAGGTGGAGGGCATATTCTCGGTGGTGGCGTCGCGTGCCTGGCCGGGGTCGGCCATTGCAGTGTCACCCGACGGTGAATGGGTTGCCGTCGCCCTCCCAGGGCGCGTTGTGGTGGCACGCCTGCCCGATCTTTCGGATGAGCGCGAGATCCTTGTTGCCGACGTGCGGTCACTGGTTGCCGTCGATGCCACCCGGCTTGCACTCGCCCCGCATCGCGGGGTGCTCGTGATTGATGACCCCGCCGGATCACCGCACGTGGGCGTGCGTGCCCGCGGTGCGGGGCGGGTGCACCTGAACAGTTCCGGTGATGGTGCACTGGTGGCAGTGGGTAACCGTGCGGCACTCCCCCGGTCCACTGTGGTCACCCGCGTTGATGGCGGGCGCACGCGTGGCTGGACTGCGGGCATCGTGGGCGCCACCGCGGCTGCGTGGCTCGATCACGGTGACCTCGCGGTGGCTGCGGGACTCGACTTGGTGCTGGTGCGCGGCGGTGAAGAGGAGGCCCGCGCCCGGGGCCCGCTGGGCGAACCCATCACCGCCGTCGTGACCGTGCCGGGCGGGGTGGCCATCGCTGGAGCGGGCCCCCGGGTGGTGCTGCATTTCACCGGCGCGCGGGCCGAGCGCCCCGCAATCGATGTGCCCCCGGGCGGCGGGCGCTCTTTGCAGGTGGGCGACGGGCTGCTGGTGACCGGAACGCGCTCGCTTGGGGAGCGCGTGGTGGTGCACGACCTGACATCGGGCGATCAGGTCGCCGCCACCCGGGGGGTGGCCACGGCTGCGGCAGCCGGTGGCGTCGTGGTGGGCACCGGACGCGAGGGGACCGTGGTGCTGGCGCGCTGAGGAAGGAGGCCGGGGATGGATAGCCAAATTGCGTCAAGTGCATCCCCATAGTCCGTGACGAGGAGGTGGCCCAGTAATGAAGATCAACTCTCGTTTCCATCGTCCCAGTGCCGCGATGGTGGTGGCATCCACCGCGCTCGCCGTGGCACTCGCCGGTGGTGGTGCGTACGCCGCAACGCAGATCAGTGGTAATGACCTGGTCAACAAGTCGGTCAAGAATGTGAAGATCGCAAACAACGCGATCAACAACCGCACTCTTGCAAGCAACAGCGTGTTGAAGACCACGCTTGCACCGGGTGCCATCACCACGTACTTGCGCTACCAGCAGGTGACCGTGCCCATCGGCACCAGCGGATCGGCATTTCCCAAGTGCGATAGCGGTGACGACGTGACCGGCGGTGGGTTTGGCGGCGTGCCGGATGCCACCTACACGGGCTACAACGCCACGGTGCTCTACAGCCGTCCGGCGCTGGCCAATGGACAGGCCCCCACCATCTCGAATCAGGTACCGGTTGGGTGGAACGCCTCGCTTGAGAACAGCTCCACAAACTCAGCGAACTTCATTGTGTACGTGGTCTGCCTCGACGCCTAGTCGTTGCTCTCTCACGTGATGTGACCGGGGGCCCCGCCTGATGGCGGGGCCCCTCGCGTTTTCAGGTGGTCCCGAGGGCCCTTGTGATGTGCGCGATGCCCGCCACCTCGACCGGATCGGACTCAAGCGCCGGCACCGTCACCACGTGCGGGTGGTGCAATGCGATGGTGAGGGCGTCCACCTCGTGGCGGTCGGCCCGGGCACGAGCCCGGGCGGCATCGAGCACTGTTGTGGCACGCCGGGCGAGACCGGCGGGATCTGAGGCCCCGGCGCTTCGCAGCAACTCTTCGAGCCCGTCGGGGGCGTCATCGGCTCCGCCCGGTACCGGGTGCACACGGTTCACTACCAGCGCACCCAGGGGGTAGCGATCGGTGGTGAGGCGGTCCCACAGCGCATGTGCCTCGGCGGATGGCTCGGGCCGTGGCCCGGTGACCACTACGAAGCGGGCATCGTCTGACGACAGCAGTTGGTTTACCGCTGCAGCGCGATCGCTGAAGCCTTGGTACATGCCATCGAACGACAGCAGGAACTCTCTGATCTCGCCGATCAGCTCGGCCCCGGTAAGGCGCTCAAGTACCGACATCACCATTGATCCCCCGGCCTGCAGCGCGCGCCAGCCAGCCCGCCCGGCCCCTCCCCGGGGGCCCAGCAACAGCCGCAATCCGCGACCCTCCATAAATCGGGTCATGCGCTCGGGTGCGTCAAGGAAGTCCAGGGCGTTGCGCGCCGGCGGAGTGTCAAGCACCACCACGTCGTAGTCGCCAGAGTCATGAAGCTCGTGCAGGCGCTCCACTGCCATAAATTCCTGCGCTCCGGCCGCGGTACTCGACAGGTGCCGGTAGATGCGATTGGCGAGGATCCGCTCGCGAGCGGCCTCGTTGGGCGCCTCGCGGGCGACCAGCCGGTCGAAGGTGGCGCGCGGGTCGAGCTGGAGGGCGTCCATCGTGCCGAGCATCGCCATGCCAGATGCCTCCACCCGCGCGGCATCCACCCGGTGTGGCATGTCGCCCAGCGCATCAATTCCCAGGGCTGCGGCCAGACGCCGGGCAGGGTCAATGGTGACCACCGCAACCCGCGCGCCGCGGGCAGCGAGCCCGAGTGCCAGCGCCGCCGAGACGGTGGTCTTGCCCACCCCACCCGCCCCTGCAACCACCACGATGCGGCGGCCTTCCACTAATCGGAGGAGGTCGGTGCTCATGCGCCACCCCCGATGGCCGGATCGGTCATAAGTGCGGCGGCCAGCCGCTCGAGGCCACCCGAACCCGGCCGTAGGTCGGGCACATCGGGCAGCGATACCACGGGAAGGTTGGTACCAATGGCCAGCGCGGCAATCTCGGCCTGATCGTGGCGAGCGGCGATCAGATCGGCCAGCCCGGCGGCGGCGGCTGCGCGCGCGGCGGCCCCGCCCGTGCTTGCCGCAACCGCGACGAGCAGCGCCTCATCGGCATCCATAAATACCGATGCCCGGACGGCGTTCATGACGGCCACGGCCACCGGCAGATCGCGTTCGCAGAGCGCCGCAACGGACTCCACGGCCTCGCTCACCGCCAAGTCCTCCGGAATGGCCACCACCAGCACTCCCGTGGCGGCAGGGTGGTGGATGACCTGCTCGATCTTCTCGGCCTGATCCCGGATTGGCCCGGACCCGGCGAGTTCGCGAATACGCCCGGCCACCTCGAGCAGTGCGATGCCATGACCCGTGGCCGGAGCATCAACCACGATGCGATCCCACACCGGCGCATCACCCTTTACGGCGGTGGCCAGATCCCAGATCTTGCCCACCGTGACCAATTCCGACAGGCCCGGTGCCGCCTGGGCCACCTGATGGAAGGCCCGGCTGCGCACCATCAACTCCACGAGCGGGCGCATGGGCAGTTGCCGGGCCAGATACTCCTCGGTGGCCTTCTCGGAATCGATGGACAGCGTCGCGAGGCCGGGCCGTACCTCCTGCGGCACGCCGCCGACCGCCGGCAGGGTGCCAAACAGCACTTCGGTGCGCCGCTCCGATGCCACCTCAATGAGCAGTGTGCGCTTGCCGGCATCGGCAAGTCCCAGCGCCAGTGCGCTGGCGACTGTGGTCTTTCCCGCGCCGCCCTTGCCCAAAACGAACACGAGGCGGCGGTCGAGAATCGGCGGACCGGTCATCTCGCTCACCCTACCCCGCGACGGCGGTCCTCCCGATCACGCCGGACATGATGGGGACCACCGTCCCGCCCACCTCGAGGGCCACCGGCATATCGTCGGTGATCGTGACGATCACGCGCACCTCCCCAGGACGCCCCATCGAGTGCCCCTGCCGCACCTCCAGATGCAGCAGGCCGCTTTCGCCGTGGCCGGCATATGCGAGCGCGGCCCCCAATGCCCCAGCCGCGCTTCCGGTGACCGGGTCCTCGGCGATGCCGATGGGGACAGCGAAGTGGCGTAGCTCGGCGGTGATGCGCCCCGGGGACGAATCGACCACTCGGTACGCGCTGACGCCAGCCCAGCCATCACGGATACCGAGCGCCATCAGGGCATCGTGGTCGGGACGGAGCGCGCGCGGGTCGTCCACAGCCAGCATGACCTGCGCCAGGCCCGCGTGCCAGACGGGTGTCGTGCCCCTGCCCGTCGTGCCCAGTGCCGCTGCGATCTCGCTTGCATCAACGTCGGCGATGTGTCGCGGTGCGGGAGGCACCACGAAGGCATCGCTCCCGCGTATGGCGACCGCCACGTGGCCACCGGGGGCACGCAGGACCGCGCGGTCGGCGATCCATGCCTGATGGTGCAGCACCCATGCCGCTCCCACCAGCGGGTGTCCCGCCATGGGGATCTCCACGGTGGGAGTGAAGATGCGTAACGCGGGCTCTGGGCTGCGCTCTGCAAACACGGTCTCGGGAAGCCCCAGTTCCGCCGGCATTGCCTGCATATGTGCGTCATCCCACGGCGCCTCGCACAGAATGACGGCGAGGGGGTTGCCTGTGAGCGGTCCCGTAGCGAAGACGTCAACCCAGTGGATCTCGGCCGACGGGGTGTGGGTGGATGGGTGCATGGCGGTAGTCTCCCGATCCGTGATCTCTTCTGCCACCACCATTGCATGCGCCGCCCTGGCGCAGGAGGCCTAGGGCGTGGGCTGGGTCGTCGGTGGTTCGGCCATCGCGATGGGTGCACTTATTTTGGCGGGGCTGGCTTTTGCGGTGGTGCGCGGGCTCATTCTGCGCCGCCGGGTGAAGTCGGCATCACGGCAGATCACCCCAGTGGCCGAGAGCATCCGCGCCGGCATGCGCGATATCGACGCCGGTGTGGCCCGTGCTCAGGCCGGTGCCGACGAACTGTCACGTGAGATTGAGGAACTCCGGGTGTCGGTGGCCGAGCTCCGGGTGATCGGCCATCACGCATCCGTCGCATTTGCCGATCTCCGGGGCCCCCTTGGGTGGCTTGCGGGCATTCGCGCACTCGCCAAGTTCCGCGGGCGATGACCGTGCGGGCCGCCGTCCTGGACGTCGGCTCCAATTCGGTCCGTTTGCTGCTGCTTGAGCGGCTGACCGCCGACGGCGCGGTGGGGGAGCGCTTGGGCACGGTGACCGGCCTGCGCCGTGGGGCCCTCCCCGATGGATCGGTGTGTGCTGACGCGCTCGCGCGCCTCGATGCCTGTCTTGCCGACTACGCCGAGCGCATCGTTGTGGCGGGATCCCCGCCCGTCGTGGCAGTCGGTACCGCCGCGGTGCGCGAGGCCCCGAACCGGGGCGCCATTGAGGATGTGGTCCGGAGGCATATGGGGAGCGCGCTTACCATCGTGACCGGCGAGCAGGAGGCCACGCTTGCCTTTGCGGGCGCCCGTATGGCGTTGCCGCCGGATGCCGGTCGCTGCCGCGTGATCGATATCGGCGGTGCCAGTACCGAGGTGGTGGAAGGGGATGCCAGTGGCCCACGGAGTCTGGTGAGCCTGCCGTTGGGTGTGGTGCGCGATCTCGACAAGTCGATTGACGAGGCGCACGACACGGCTCTGCGACTGGTGGCGGCGGCCACCAGCGGGTTCGCATCCGAAGGGCCCGTTGTTGGACTGGCTGGAACCGTGACTCAGGCCGCTGCCCTGTGCGCTGGGTTCTACGATCCCGAGCGGATTCACCGGATGCGCCTCTCGCGCAGCGATATCGAAGTGGCACTCGACACTGCATCTGCGCTCGATCTGCCCGCCCGCAGACGGATGCCCGGGATGCATCCTGACCGGGCCGACGTCATCGTCAATGGCATGGCGATCCTTCTGGGAGCCATGTCGGCCCTCGACGTGGCTGAGATAGTCGTGTCGGAGCGCGACCTGCTGGATGGCATCGCGGGAGATCCTCGCCTCGTTCCCGTGGCGCGCACGGCATAGACTTACGACCATGAGTACCGAGGCCCGGGATGTGAAAGGTGTGACGGTCACTTCCGCTGGTGGACCCGGCGGCCGCGTGGCCAGTGCGGGGGACCCGCGCGACACCCAGCGCATGATGTTCTCGAAGGGCGAGAACACCCGGCACATCAGGTTTCAACAGGTGCTCGACAAGTGGCCATTACTCCCGGAGGACTGGGCGCGGATGGTCGAGGACACCCGCGTGTCGGCAGTGGATCGCACGCCTGGCGCCGCTACGTTCGGGCGCTAGCCGCCTCGATACTCCGGCCGGAGTGGCGGAACTGGTAGACGCGGGGGACTTAAAATCCCTGGCCCCTCGGGGCGTGCGGGTTCGAGTCCCGCCTCCGGCATTCAGCGCGTTGTGGACGAAGCATTCATCCGGCAGTCAGGTGGACGATCGCGCTCCCGTGTAGCGTTGGCGCGGCAAACCCCTCCTTCACGATCAGGAGTCAAGAAATGGCCTCATGTCGTCTTCGTACTGCAGTTGCCGCCGGCGTTGCAGCAACCGCGCTCATCGGGTCGGCTGGCGCGCTCGGCGCCGGTGCACAGACTGTCTCGTGCAAGGGTGGCGCCAGCCAGTGCACGGCCAAGGTGTCTCTGGCCGGCGGGGCCAGCAACAAGGCAATCACCGTCAAGCTCACCGATACCAATCTGCACCTGGCCTCGAAGTCTGCTCCCAAGGCGGATGCAGGCGCGTACAGCATGAGCAAGGGCAAGCACACGATGGGTGGCTCGCTCTACACGTTCACCCTCAACGCCGTGAGCTCGATTCCCAAGGGCACGATGTTGACGCTCGTCTTCAAGGCGAAGTAGCCTTACTCCCAACCGGTTCATAATCTGGAGATCCATTATGACGGCACGCCATCTTCTTATTCTTGCCGCGGCTGGTGCTGCGGCCACCACCCTCGTATTCACTGGCTGCGGCGGGTCATCAGACCCCGCGGCAGCCACGGCTGACACGGCCGCCGCTGCATCAACTGTTGCCGCTGACACCACTGCCACGACGGACACCACTGCCACGACGGACACCACATCTACCACCAGCGGCACCGCGAAGCAGGTGGACTGCGTGGGCGCCGAGGAGGCATGCTCGGCGAAGATCCCGATCGGCGGTGGCGTGAGCAACCAGGCGTACGAGGTGGCCCTCACGGGCACGAACCTCGCGGAGCCCACCATCACGCCGGACACGGCCACTGACAAGGGCGCCTACGACCTGAGCGGCGCGAAGTTCACCACCGGCGGATCGATCTACTCGTTCACGCTCAACTCGGTGCAGTCGCTTCCCGAGGGCGCATACATCACGCTCGACTTCGCCACCAAGAAGTAGGGGCGAGGAGCGAAATGACTCTCCCACCTGCCGTCCACTGTGGACGGCAGGTGGGAGAAGGTCACATCATCAGCCGGCAACCGAGCGCTTGAGCTGCGCGCCCGCTGAGAAACGCGGCACAGTGCGAGCCGAGATCTGGATCTTGCTGCCGGGATTACGTGGGTCGACACCTTCACGTGCTGCACGGTGCGAAACCGAGAACTTGCCAAAACCGGAGAACTGAACTTCATCTCCGGACTTGAGAGCGAGCTCGATCTCATCGAGAACGGCCTGCACGGCACGGGTTGCCTGATCATTCGTGAGATCGGCGGTACGTGCGATGCGCTTGACGAAGTCGGCCTTGGTCATGGGTCTCCTTGCTTCAGGGCCCTCCGGACGGAGGCTGCAGCGCTTGCTGCGGAGTAGCTTCGAAGGTAGCAACGCGCTCGGACGTATCTCCCATCAGAAAGCCACTTTGTGATCTTGAGCAGGGAATATGCGCGACTCGAGGTCGCACTTCCCGCACCGGGCCGAGCCGCGGTGCGAATTGTCCCACGGGGAGAGGGATCCGGCCGTGGAGTTCCGGCTGACCGCCTCGACCTCACGCTCGGCCTCGTGGCGTGGACGGTGCACCGCATGCACGAGGACCACGGTCCGGCATTCGGGGAGGCCGTCAAGCGTCTCGCATCGGCCATTGCCGACAGTGCCGACGGGTCGATTCCCGAGGGCATCCTGCGGGCATCTGGCCGGGGAGCGGCACCGATGGAGGTGCGCGTTACCGATTGGCCATCCGCACGTGGGGGCACGCGCGTGCAGGGGGTGCTCACCCGATCTGCCGTCGGCCCGGTCACGGTGCTGAAGTCGCCCCCAAAGTCGCCACAGGTCCTGGGGCTGGCAGCATTGGTGGCCGGCGCCTGGGACGCCCGGCAGGAGGATGCCCATGGGCGTCTCGCGTTGGCGCTGGCCATGGAGGGCATACTCGCCTGGTACCGGGAGGCCCATCGCATGACCCCGCCCCGCCAAGCTGTGGAGGCGGCACGCATGCACGCCATCGACCGCCTTGAGGCCGCTGACCGGGGAATCCCCCCGGCGCTCGGATAGCTCCCGGGTCAGTCCTCGCTTGCGCGCATCGTCTCGGCCGTCTCCGAGATGGCGGCAACGACCTCTTCGTTGGCGAGGGTGCTGACATCACCCAGGTTGCGCTGCTCCGACACGTCCCGGAGCAGTCGCCGCATGATCTTGCCCGACCGCGTCTTGGGCAGGTCGGGGGTGATCACGATGGACTTGGGCTTGGCGATGGCACCGATGCGCAGGGCCACGTGATCACGAAGCTCGGCGATGAGGGCGTCGTTTCCCTCGACCCCGTCGCGCAGCGTCACGAATGCCGCGACGGCCTCGCCGGTGAGCGGGTCGGACCGGCCAATGACCGCGGCCTCGGCGACCGCTGGATGATCCACCAGCGCGCTCTCGATCTCGATGGTGGACAGGCGGTGCCCCGACACATTCATGACGTCGTCGATGCGACCGAGCAGCCACAGGTCGCCGTCGGCGTCCTTACGGCACCCGTCACCCGCTAGATACTTGCCCGGGAAGCGGGCCCAATAGGTGGAGATGTACCGCTCGTCATCGCCCAGAATGGTTCTCAGCATTGATGGCCACGGCTGGGAGAGCACCAGATAGCCACCCTCGCCAGCGGGGACGGGGTTACCATCCTCGCCGAGGATCTCGGCGCGAAGTCCCGGCAGTGTCTTGCCTGCCGATCCAGGCTTGAGGGTGTCGAGCCCCGGCAGCGGGCTGATCATGATGCTCCC